>Ga0070701_10000084_pt1 | contig 26156 bp, 14 predicted proteins | sample KBSK5102metaG_FD_65451 | JGI IMG/M metagenome (GOLD analysis project Ga0070701, IMG submission 65451) | Corn, switchgrass and miscanthus rhizosphere microbial communities from Kellogg Biological Station, Michigan, USA - KBS K5-10-2 metaG | ecosystem: Host-associated > Plants > Roots >... | reverse complement strand
CGGTGATGTTCGGCAGCTGCACGAGCGCGAGCGTGCCGCCGGAGCCGCCGTCCGGACGCGTGATCGGAACGGTCAGCGCGGAGAGCCATTTGCCTCCGCTGCCGCGCGTCACCGGGCTTCGCGGCTGAATCGCGTTCGCGCGCAACTCGCTCGCGAGCCACTGTTCGGCGAAACCGGGAACGGGCTCGCTGTCTTCGTTGTCGGTGTGACAGAGCACGTTGCCTTTGTCGTCGAAGAGAATCAGGTCGGCGTACTCCGGGAAGAAGTCGACGATCGCAAACAGCGAGTCGCACGAGCCGTTGAACGAGCGGATCGCCGGTCGCTGCGCCATCCGCTCGAGCAGGGCGACGGAGCGCGTGTGGAGGTCGCCCATCCGTATCGACGTTGCTTTCGCAATGCGCAGCGCGATCGCCCGTGCGCGCGTTTGCTCGTCCTGAACGTGCGAGACGAAGAGCCAGCTCGAGAGGACGAGAACGGGAAGCACAGCCCCTGCGACGAGGCTCGCCAGCCACCACCGAATGGGCCATCGGCCGCCTGATTTCATTCGTGACGTCAGTTCCTTGAAGAATTATGCCGAGCGCGGCGGCAGGGTAGGGAATCGGCGGTTTGAAACCACTCCCTTCCAGTGGCGAAGCGTGTGTCCGTCCGGCGAGTGGCGCTGCTGATCGATCGACAACAGCTTGTCGATGGCGATCCGGAGCTGACGTCCGACGCGGCATTCCGTCACGCGCCGATGGAGTTTTATCTCGCGGCCTCGATGCGGCGATCGGGCTTCGACGTGACGATCATTCCGTGCGTTTCCGCGGAGCAGATTGTCGGCGATCTGCGCGCGGCGTCGCCGGACGTCGTGTTCAATGCGACGGAGCACATGTTCCGCCGCCGCACCGGCGACGTGCATATCGCGGCGCTGCTCGAGCTGCTCCGATTGCCGTACACGGGCGCGCCGCCGGCGACGCTGCTGCTCTGCCGCGACAAAGGAATCAGCAAGAGTCTCGCGGAGAAAGCAGGCGTGCGCGCGCCGGCGTATGCGCTCGTGCCTCCGGGCGTTGCGCCTCGCGAGCTGCCGCCGTTTCCGTCGGTCGTGAAACCGATCGGTGCGGATTCATCGGAAGGGATCACGCTGCGCTCCGTCGTGAAGAACGAGCGTGAGCTGAAGCAGCAACTGGCGAACGTGCATCGTCGCGGCGCGGCGGTCGTCGAGGAGTTCATCCCGGGCATCGACGTGTACGTCTTCGCGTGGCATTCGACGAAGCTGCACATTCTTCCGCCGTGGCAGCTGCGTATCGGGCGCGATCCGTCATCGCCGCGCTCGATGGCGACCTATCAGACGAAGCACAACGACGCGTACCGCGCACGATGGCGCATTCGCTCGCGGCCGGCGACGTTCAGGCCGCCGATGCTCCGCGAGATTCATACGATGGTCGGCCGCCTCTGGCCGGTCCTCCAGCTTCGCGACTACGCGCGCATCGACTGCCGTCTCACTCCCGCGGGCGAGCTGTACTTCATCGAAGCGAACGCGAATCCCGGCTTCTCGCCGATTTCGCGCTGCGACCGATGGCCGCTGCCGGAGTACGACGCCGCCGTGCGCACGATCGTGATGAACGCGGCGCGGCGAAAGCGGTAGCCCGACTTCACTTCCGGATTTTGGTTTTGGGAGGCGGAGGAGGATCCGATTTTTTCATTTCGCGTCCCTTCGTTTTCTCTTTCGGCGGGACGCCTGCTGGCAGCAACTTCATACGACTTCCACTTCCTCCTCGACTGCTTCGGTAGGCATGAGCTTCTCGATGATGAGCGCGGCGACGACGGCGACCGCGAATCCGACGACGTTCCACCACAGCCACGCCATCTTCGTGAACAACCAGCAATAGATCGTCGCCCCCTCGGCCAGGATCGCGCCGGCGATGACCGGTTTTTCGCCAAGCTGTTTCGTGAAGAGCGCGAGCACGAACACGGCGAGGATCGTTCCGTAAAAGAGCGAGCCGAGACGATTGACGGCTTCGATGAGCGAGCCGAGGCGATTGACGTATTCGGCGAACGCGATTGCGAACACTCCCCAGCCGACGGTCAGCCAGCGCGAAACGCGCACGTATTCGTGCTGCGACGCGTGCGGATGAATGTGACGCTTGTAGATGTCGATGACGCTCGACGACGCGAGCGAGTTCAGTCCTGATGCCGTCGACGACATCGATGCGCAGAAGATCGCCGCCATGACGAGTCCGACGACGCCGGCCGGCAGAAAGCGCAGCACGAACGTGAGGAAGATGTAGTTCGTGTCGGTGCCGTCGGCTTTCCTGTCGTTGCGCTTGAGGAGCTCGACCGCTTCCGCGTGCGTCGCTTTTTCCGTCGCCTGGGCGGCGCGCAATTCATCGGTCGCGCGCGAAACGGATTTCGCGTCGCCGCTGCGCATGGCATCGACGAGCGCGTGTACGCGTGCGCGTTTCTGCGTGAACTGCTCGTTGTGCTTCACCTCGAGCTTGTCGAAATCGAGCGCGTACCGGCTGGCGCCGATCTTCGCGCGCTCGACGGTGTTGAAGACAAGCGGCGGCGCGACGAACTGGTAGAAGACGAACACCATCGCGCCGGTGAAGAGGATGAAGAACTGCATCGGCACTTTGACCATGCCGTTGAACAGCAGACCGAGACGGCTTTCGGTGAGCGTTTCGCCGGTGAGATAGCGCTGCACCTGCGATTGATCGGCGCCGAAGTACGAAAGCGCGACGAGCAGGCCGCCGACCATGCCGCCCCAGAAGTTGTACGGAGTGGTGAAGTCGAACGTGAAATCGATCGCGTTGAGGCGTCCCATCCGTCCCGCGACTTTCACCGCTTCGATGACGGAGATGTCGGCGGGAATCGAGCGGATGGCGATGACGAGCGCGGTCGCCATGCCGCCGAGGATGATCAGCATCTGCTGCACGTGCGTCCAGGAAACGGCGCGCGTGCCGCCGGTCGTCGTGTAGAGAATCACGAGCGTGCCGATGACGACGTTCGTGATGTGAATGTTCCAGCCGAGGAGGACGGAGATGATCAGCGCCGGCGCGTAGATCGTGATGCCGGTCGAAAGTCCGCGCTGCAGCAGAAAGAGACTCGCGGTGATTGTCCGCGTCTTCACGCCGAAGCGGCGCTCGAGAAATTCGTACGCGGTGAAGACTTTCAGGCGATGAAAGACCGGCACGAAGAACGCGCAGAGGATGATCATCGCGATCGGCAGGCCGAGGTAGAACTGCAGGAAGCGCATGCCGTCGGTGTAGGCTTGACCGGGCGTCGACAGGAACGTGATCGCCGACGCCTGCGTGGCCATGATCGACAGCGCGATCGTCGGCCAGCGCATCTGCCGGTCGGCGAGGAGGTAACCTTCGAGATGCTGGTGCCGGCGCCCGCGCCACATCCCGTAAATGACGATCGCGGCAAGCGTGGCCGCGAGCACGAGCCAGTCGAGCGCGCTCAACGAAACGCCCTCGTGAACGCGTAGAAAATCGCGATCAGGACCGTCAGATTGATCAGAACGGCGAGGTAGAGAGTCCGCCAGTTGCGGCCGATCGGTGGACGGTCTTCAGACATGCGTGCGTTAGTACGCGCAGGATGTCATGCGCGTTCTGCCGTCGTTGCAAACAACCCGTGTCTAATCGTTCAGCGCGCTGAGACGAGATTCGCGAACAGTTTGTACGCGCCCGGCACGCCGGCCGGCAGTTCCCGGAACCACGCGTAGCTCGTGTAGATGAACACTCCCTTGCCATAGCGCGCGTACAGTTCGCCGCCCGGTTTCACCGTCTCGCCGGGATCGGCGGTCGCGAGAATCGTGTCGTACTTCGCGTCCCAGTCTTTGGTGAAGTAGAGACCGCGCTCCTGCACCCAGCCTTCGAAAGCGGCGGGCGTGATTTTGTTCGGGGAGTTGAGCAGCGGATGATCGGCCTTCACGATCGTGATCGGCGCGTCTTCGACCGTCACGCGCTCGTCGCTGACTTTGAACGGATACGGACCGGGCGTCGCGACGAGGAGCGGCTGCGGATTGAGGCTGTTGTACTGCACGACGAGCGTGCCGCCTTTTTCGACGTACTGCATCAGCTTCGCGTGCGCGAGCTTCATCCGCGGACGGGCGTTGTACGCGCGCACTCCTGCGACGACCGCGTCGTACTTCGAGAAGTCGCCGCGCTCGAGATCCGCATCAGTCAACAGGTTGACTTCATAGCCGATCTGGCGCAGCGCGTCGGGCACCGCGTCGCCGGCGCCCATGATGTAGCCGATGCGCGTGCCGCGCTTTTTCACGTCGGCGCGCACGAGCTTCGCGGCCGCGTCGCCGAAGATGCGCTGCGCGGGGATGTGCGGATAGTCGATGTTCGTCAGCGCGTACGAGAGTTTCTTTCCGTTCGCGAGTTCGACTTCGACGACGGCGTTGCCGGTCGACTCGGTCGCGGTCGGCGTGACGTCGAACGAGACGCGCGCTTCGTCGCCTTTGCCCGCGAACTTCACCGGCTGCGACTCCGGTTTCGCCTTCCAGCCCTGCGGCAATCTCAGACGAACGGTCGCATCGGTTGCACCGAAACTTTGCAGCGTGACCGAGAGCGGCTTCGCCGTCGCGTCCGGGAACAGATAAACGTGCGACGCCGGATTCGCGACGACCTCCGGAACGACATCAAGAGGGCGCGTCTGCTCGCCGCGCACGGCGTCCGTCCACGTGTAAACCGCCGGCACCGTGAAGATCAGCGTGCGCAGGTTGTCCTGCAGCGAAACGACGATCGGGATCGACGGCGGATTGTCGGCCAGTCCGATCAGCGACTGATCGCCGACCGTGAACGCGCCTTTCGACGGCGGCGCTTCGAGCCAGTACGGCTGCGAGTACTCGAAGTCATCCGGCAACTTGATTTTGATCTCGGTTTTGATCGGCTGATTGTTCGCGAGCGTCTTGCCGACGCCCTTGCTCGGATTGCCGTATCGCGAGCCGACGGTCGAGAGGACGAACGGATAGTCGCTGCGATTGACGACGGTGACGTTGACGGGAATCTCGCCGCCGGGGACGACGGACGATTCCGTCGCGCTGACGTCGATCGAGAGTCCGGCCGCGCCGCGGATGACGTTGAGCAGCTCGCGCCGCTTCACCGCGATCCACGGATTGACGCGTGGCGACCACGAATCATTCGCGCCGAGGCGATCGAGCTCATCCCACGTTTGCAGCAGCAGCGGCAGCGATTTCGACGGCTGCTTCGGATCGAATTCATCCGACGCCTGCTGCAGCAGTTTGCCGACGCGCTCGCCGCCGGGATAGCGCGACCACGACGTGTCGATCCCTTCGAAGAGATCGCTCTTCGCCGTGTCGCCGCCGAGCTGTTTGAAATAGTTGATGATCGTGCCGCGACGCTCGGCCGCGCCGAAGCCCTGGCTCTTGTGCTGACTGCGCGACTCCGCCGCGATCTCCGAGTAGGCGCGGCCCAGGAGCGGGTTGAACGTGCCGAGGTCGATTTTGACGTCGTCGGCGACGAGAGGATCGTCGGGCTTGATCGGCTGCCACGAAAAGCGGTTCCAGAAAATCCGTTTCGGCTGCCACGGCGTGACGTACTTCAGCTGCTCGGGAAACTTCGTCGGATCGCCGGCGGCGCTGAACGCTTCGACGGCCAGCATTGCGGAGGCGGTGTGATGTCCGTGTCCGCCTTCGCCGGTTGTCGGGAAGCGGGTGATGAGCACGTCGGGCTGAAAGCGGCGGATGTTCCAGACGACGTCGGCGAGGATGGCGTCGTGTCCCCAGATCTCGAGCGTTTCGTTCGGCGACTTCGAATAGCCGAAGTCGAGTGCGCGCGTGAAGTACTGTTCGCCGCCGTCGATGCGGCGCGCCGCGAGCAGCTCCTGCGTGCGAATGACGCCGAGCAGCTCGCCCTTCTCGTCGCCGAGGAGGTTCTGCCCGCCGTCGCCGCGCGTCATGGCGAGGTAGCCGGTGCGATACAGCCGATCGTTCGACAGCCACGCGATCATGGCCGTGTTCTCGTCATCGGGATGCGCGGCGATGTAGAGCGCGGTGCCGAGGACGTTGAGTTTCTTGAGCGCGAGCTGAAGCTGCGCGGCGTCCATCGGCGGCTGCGCGGCCGCGAAGGCCAGGGTGGGCGCAAGGATGAGCAGAAGAGCGATCAGGCGTCGAAGCATGGCGCGCGAATGTTAAATGGTGCGCGGTGAATGTTCGATGAGGCGTTGTGACGTTGCTGTGATTGGTGCGGGCGCCGCGGGGCTGATGGCTGCGATTTTCGCAGCGCGCGGCGGCAGGCGAGTGATCGCGATCGACGGCGCCGCGCGCATCGGCGCGAAGATCCTCATCTCCGGTGGCGGACGCTGCAACGTCACGCATTACGAAGTGTCGGCGTCCGATTTCAACGGCAATCGAAACCAGATCGCGAAAGTGCTGCGCGCGTTTTCCGTTCCCGAGACGATCGCGTTTTTCCGCGAGCTCGGCGTCGAGCTGAAGCGCGAGGAAACGGGGAAGCTGTTTCCGGTGAGCGATCGCGCGAAGACGATCGTCGATGCACTGCTGACCGCGGCGCGCGATGCAGGCGTGGAGATCCTGACGTCGACGAAAGTGATGTCCGTCGCGCCCGGCTTTGTCGTCAATGACGAGATCGAGGCGGAGCGCGTGATTCTCGCCGCCGGCGGACGCAGCGTCCCGAAGACCGGCAGCGATGGTTCCGGCTACACGCTCGCGCGCGCGCTCGGCCACAGCGTGACGCAACTCTTTCCCGCGCTCGTGCCGCTGGTCATCGATGGCGAGCACTGGATCAAAAGCGTGAGCGGGACGAGCGTCGATGCGGAGCTCTCCGTGCTGCACGCGACGTCGCGCGTCATTCACCGCGCGCGAGGTTCGATGCTCTTCACGCACTTTGGTCTCAGCGGCCCGCTCGTGCTCGATGTGAGCCGTCACTGGCTCGCCGCCCAACCCGCCACCCTGTCGGCGAATCTGCTGCCGGGCGAAACGTTCGAGTCGCTCGATGCCGCGCTCCTCGCCGAAGGGCGCCGCAATCCGCACGCGACGCTCGGCCGTGTGGTTCGACTGCCCGAACGATTGCTGACTGCGATCGCACCGTCTGCGCCGCCGCTCGGCAAGCTGTCAAAGGAAGCGCGCCGCGCGCTCGCGCGAGTCTTCACAGAATTGCCGCTGCCGGTGACGCGAGATCGCGGCTTCGACTACGCGGAGGTGACGGCTGGCGGAGTGCCGCTCGACGAGGTCGACCTCGCGACGATGGAATCGCGCGTCGTGCCGGGACTGCATCTGTGCGGCGAGATCCTCGATGTGGATGGCCGCATCGGCGGATTCAATTTTCAGTGGGCGTGGAGCAGCGGCGTGGTGGCGGGGCGTGGGGCGGGCCGGGCGCGGTAGGTCATTCGCGGCTGCGCATTTCGGCGAGCAACTCTTCGGCGGAAATCGTCTCGCCGCGCCGGCCCTGCGCGAGTGATTCGAGCAGCACGGATTCGAGCTCGGCGTCGACGGCGAACGTCTCGCGCGCGGTGAGCGGAAACTCATCCGGATGCTCGATCGAACGCACCGATAAGTCGACGTCGAGCTCCGGCCAACGGAGATGATCGGGCGAGGGCCGGTCGACTCGAAAAATCTTCGCGACAGGCGCGTCAACGAACCACGGGAAGTGCGCAAACGCGACGAACAGTTCGCGGTCGTCGAGCCACAGCCAAAAGCCGTGGCGCGAGATGTCCGTCACCTCAACCGTCGAAGCGCCGCGCATACCCTCACTCCTTATAAATCAACACATGCGGCACGCCGTCCGGGCCGATCCAGCCTCTGTACATCCCCTCGCTGTTGAACGGCATCGCGTAGTTCCCGTTTCGATCCAGCACGATCGCGCCGCCTTCGCCGCCGAGCGCCGTCAGCTTCTTCATGATCACTTCGTCGCCGGCCTGCTTCACCGTCATCTTCGCGTAATCGACGAGCGCCGCGATGTCGCGGGCGACGCCGAGGCGGATGAAGTATTCGCCGTCGCCGGTGCAGGAGACGGCGACCGTCGCGTTATCCGCATAAGTCCCCGCGCCGATGATCGGCGAATCGCCGACGCGGCCGTACTGCTTGTTCGTCGTCCCGCCCGTCGATGTTCCCGCGGCGAGGTTCCCCTCTTTGTCCAACGCGACCGCGCCGACCGTCCCGAACTTCTTTGGCTCCACGCACTCCTCGGAAAGCTGCGCGCTCGGTTTGCCGGCCGGCTTCTCTTCCTGCAGCAGCTCCTGCTGCAGCGCTTTCCAGCGACGCTCGGTCCAGAAGTACGACGGGTCGACGATGTCGAGTCCCATCTTCGTCGCGAACAATTCCGCGCCGCGGCCCGCCATCATCACGTGCTTCGATTTGTCCATCACGGCGCGCGCGGCGGAGATCGGATTGCGCACGATCGTCACGCCCGCCACCGCACCCGCCTTGCGCGTCTTCCCATCCATGATCGACGCGTCGAGCTCGTTCTTTCCTTCGTGCGTGAACACCGCGCCTTTGCCTGCATTGAACAGCGGCGAATCTTCGAGCACGCGAATCGCGGCCTCGACCGCATCGACCGACGAGCCGCCTTTTGCGAGCACGCCATTGCCCGTTTTCAGCGCCAGCTCGAGCGCATCGCGATACTGCCGCTCCATCTCCGGCGTCATGCTTTTTTTCGTGATCGTTCCGGCTCCGCCATGCATCACGAGCATCGTTGACGGTTTTCCTTTCGCCGGCTGCGCGGCCGCGACGACGGGCATAAGAACGAGGACGAGGGCTGTGAGCGTTCGCATGATCGTCATCCTAACTCCGTACAAACGTTATCCTTTCCGCACCAATGTTCCGGATGCCGCGCCGCATGGCGCTCGCGCTGTTGCTGTTTGCCGCCGTTCCGCTTCACGCACAAACTCCCGCCGCCGACTGGCAGACGCTGGCGACGCCGCACTTCCGAATCCACTATCCGCGCCCCTTTGAAGAGTGGGCGCGCACCGCCGCATCGCGACTCGAATCGGTCCGCGACGCCGTCTCGAAAGAGATCGGCTACACGCCGCCGCAAATCACCGACGTCCTCATCATGAATCCGTACGCCGAAGCGAACGGGCTGACGTATCCGCTGCTCGATTCGCCGCGCATCGTGTTGTATGCCGAAGAGCCGGCGCCCGAGGAGCAGATTGGCGAGTATCGGGACTGGATTGATTTGCTGACGGTCCACGAAATCGCGCATCTCGTCCATCTCCTCCGCCCGCCGCGCAATCCGAGCGAACAGCTCCTCAGCCGCATCGTTCCGCTCAATCCGATCACGCTCGGCGCGCCGCGCTGGCTGCTCGAAGGTTACGCGACCGTGGTTGAAGGCCGCATCACCGGATCCGGCCGTCCGAGCAGTTCCATTCGCGCGGCAGTGCTGCGGAAATGGGCGAGCAGCGGACGTCTTCCCACCTACGCCCAGCTCTCCTCCGACCAGCAATTCCTCGGCATGTCGATGGCGTACCTCGCCGGCTCCGCGTATCTCGAATGGCTCGAAGCGCGAAGCGGTCCGGATTCCTTTCGTCACCTCTGGGCGCGGATGACGGCGCGCCGCCGCCGTTCCTTTGATGAAGCGTTCGAAGGCGTGTTCGGCGATTCGCCGCGCAGGCTGTATGCGAAGTTCACGGCGGAGCTGACGTCACGCGCGATCGAAGTCGAGCGCGATGAAGAAACGTCGCTGCGCGAAGGCGAACTTTGGCAGGAGACGCGGCGCAACAGCCGCGAGCCGGCCGTGTCGCCCGACGGCTCGCAGCTCGCGATGGTCGTTCGCGATGTGCGCGAGCGCTCGAAGCTCGTCGTCTTCGCGACGAACGCGCCGGAGGAAGAAGAGAAGAAACAGAAGAAGCGGATCGAGGAGTTGCTGCGCGACGACCCCGAAGACGTTGCGCCAATTCGATTGAAGCCGCTTCCGCGCAAGCCGCTCGAGACGTTCGTGCCGCCGGACGGCGGAGACATCAATCAGCCTCGCTGGCTGCCGAACGGACGGACGTTGATCTACTCACATCGCCAGCCGGATCGCGACGGAGTGCTGCATCACGATCTCTTCCGCTGGACGCCGGGCAGCGAAAACGCCGAGCGCCTGACGTGGCTCGCCGACGTGCGCGACGCCGATCCGTTTCCCGACGGCCGCCGCGCCATCGCGGTGCGCAGCCGTTTCGGGTTCTCGCAGCTCGTGATCGTCAACCTGTTGACCGGTTCGGTCGAGCCGTACACGAAGCCGACGCTCGATCGCGTCTACTCGCATCCGCGCGTTGCGCGCGACGGGCGGGTGGCGTGGGCGGAGCACGGAGATTTCGGCAGCGGCTCGAACGGCTGGCGCGTCGTCGTCGATGGAAAAGCGATCGGACCGGAAGGTTCGTTCGCGCCGGAGTTCGGACGTGACGGCGAGCTGTTCGCGCTGCTCGCCGCGAAAGGATTCATCGATGTGGTGCGGATTCGCGGCGTCAATGACGCCGTCGGAATCACGCGCGTCGCCGGCGCCGCGTTCGATCCCGCGCCGTCGCCTGACGGCTCGCTCTTCTTCATGTCGCTCGAGCCTGATGGTTTCGTCGTTCGCCGGCTCGCATCGACTGACGGTCCGGCGCTGCCGCCGCCTCCGACCAATCGTGCACTCGTTCCCGCGCTGCCGCCCGAACCGTCCGCACACGCCGAGCTTCCAACGCGCACGCTGCGCGACGGGGTGCCGTACGGCGCCGGACGTCAGGAGCTTTCCGCGCTCGTCGGCGGCACGAGCTCGGCCGGATATCAGGCGACCGAAGTCGGTCTGCGCACCGGCGACGTCGTCGGTCGCTTCGACACGCTGCTCATCGCATCGTTCGGCAAAACGCGCGGCGCCGCGATCATCTCCGCGTGGCGCGGCTGGCCGGTCGCGATCATCGGTCACGCATTTCACGACCGGACGCGCGACGGCTTCGAGCTGCGCGGTTCGTGGACGCAGCACGCGCCGCAATCGACGCTCGTCATCGACGGCGGCGCGCTGGCCGGCACGAGCAGCCGCGCGTTCCTCGACTCGCGCCTGACGATGTATCAGGTGCGCGGCACGCTGCGCACTGACGAGCTGCTGCGCGCGTCGCTCGACTCGCGGCAGCACTATCGCGTCACGTCGCGCGGCGTCGCCTCGCTCGGCGGTTTCCGCGCCGGCGCGACGTTCACGACCGCGAAGACCGACATCACCGTCGGTGGCATGGCGTCGTCGATCATTCCCGATTCGCTCAACGCCGATCGCATATTCGATCCCGCGCTGCCACCGGGCGCGCTCAGCGGTCGCCGCTACACCGGCGTACGCCTCGACGCGACAATGTCCGCGATCGCGCCGTTTACGTTCTTCTGGCAGTTCCACCGCATCGGCGAGCGAGCGCGCGTGGCCGGACTCGAAGCGACGCTGCGCAGTGCGCCGGTGCCGATCCTGAAGATCGCCGCGTTCGACGTCACCGGCGGCGTCGCGCGACTCATCGATGATCGCCGCACGAAGTTGTGGCTCAGCCTTCGCTGGCGTCCCTGACGAAGCGCGTGTCGGCTATCATCGCCCGCGATGTTGCACATCCATAACGGCGACGTCGTCGCCGTCCGCGCCCGGCGCGCGAACATCCCGGGAACTCATCTCTCGTTTCGCGAATCGCTGATCGGCGGTCCGATTCTCACGCCGGCGACGCGCGACGAATGGATCGAAGCGCGCGCGCAGTGGCTCGCGGAAACGCATGGCCAGAATCTGCTGCGCGCCCGCAACGATCTGATCGCGCAGGACGACGCGCTCGTCGCCGCGATGAAAGAGGACGAGATCGTTCTCTGGTTCGAGCACGACCTCTACTGCCTCGTGCATCTGCTCTATCTGTTCGCGCGCGTCGGCACGCATCCGAATCTCACGCTGATCTGGTCGCCGCGGCCGCTCTCCGAGCCGGACGAAACGGAGCTGCGCGAGCTTTACGATTCGCGCGAGCGCGTGAAGCCGTCGATGCTCGCACTCGCCGCCGATGCCTGGCGTGCCTACGCGGGCGCCGATCCGCTCGCGCTCAATCGCTTCATCGCCGCCGACTGGCCGGAGTTCCCGTTTCTTCGCGAAGGGCTCGCGCTGCACGCGTCGCGCTTTCCGTCGACGATCAACGGTCTCGGCGAGATCGCGAATCGCATGCTGTCGGAGATGGCGTTCGCGCCGATCGATTTCGTCACGCTGTTCGATCGGTTCAACGAAGCCGTGCCGCGATTCGGATTCGGCGACGCCGACGTCATGCTCGAGCTGCGACAGCTCGCGCGCGGCGACGTCGCGCTGATCACGATCGCGGAAGCGGAAGGCGCCGAGCTGCCGAAAGCGGTCTTCACGCTGACGCCGGCCGGCGAAAACGTGGTCGCCGGCGAAGTCGACTATCTCAAACTCACCGACCCCGACTGCCGCCTCGGCGGCGCGCACCTCACCCGCGAAAGGATGTGGCGATGGGACGCAAAAGCGCGGCAGCTGATCGAGCAGAGCCCCTCTGCCGCCTCGTAAGATTCGACGCGACGGACCTCGTGCATCTGTCGGGCGTTCTGTACGAGCCGCCGCGGCCGTCAGGACGCGCAGTGATCTGGCTGCACGGCACCGGCGGTTCGTCGATCTTCACCAATCGCCGCACGAACATCCTCGGCCGCGAACTGACGTCGCGCGGCATCGCCTTCTTTCCATTCGACAACCGCGGCTCGCAACTCGTGCGGCTACTGCGAAAAGGGGAGATGGGCGTGAACGGCGGCAGCGCGTTTGAAGTGATTCGCGACTGCGTCTTCGACATCGACGGCGCCATTCGCGAGCTGCGCAGACGCGGCTATCGCGACATCACGTTGGCCGGTCATTCAACCGGTGCGAACAAGATCGCCGTCTACGATCACTACAAGCAGCGCAATCTCGTGAAGCGTTACGTGCTCCTCGCCGGCGGCGACGACACGGGACTCCTCTACAAACATCTCGGCGCGCGACGCTTTCGCGCGGCGCTGAAAAAAGCGCGGGAGATGACGCCGCATCGCGGAGACGAGATCATCCCGAAAGCGCTCTCGCCGATGATGATGAGCTGGCGCGCGTTCCGCGACATGGCCGAGCCGGACGGCGATTACAACGTCTTCCCGTTCATCGAAGTGCTGCGCGGCATTCGCCTCGGCAAACGGAAAGCGTTTCGCTACGTCGCGGCGATCAAAAAGCCAACGCTCGTGCTTTACGGCGAGAATGACGAGTATTCGTACGACGACGTTCCCGGCTGCGTTTCGGCGCTCGCGGAGCGGATGGGACCGAACGCGGAGCTCGGAATCGTCGGCGGTGCGGATCACGGATTCAGCGGAAAAGAAGTCGAGCTCGCCACGCTGATCGCCGACTGGAGCGCGTAGCGCGGGGAAGCCGAACGCGCTTCGCCGCGTTCACCACCTTCGCGTGTTCATCCTCGCTTCGCTGCTCCTCAGCACCGCCCTCTCCCGGCCGCCGCGGCCGCCGGTGCCGTTTTCGCCGTTGCCGAATCGCGTGCGCGCGCCGTTCCCGGCGCAGCTCGAAGCGTCCGCGCGCGCGATGCTGAAGGCGTTCAACGCGGAGCATTTCGACGAAGCATCGAAAGACTTCAACGATTCGATGCGCGAGACGGTCTCGCCGTCGCTGCTCGCCGAGATGAAGAAGCAGATCGAGGCGCAGGTCGGCCGTTACGAGCGCATCGCGGAAGTGAACGAGAAACGTGCCGATGGATTTCGCGTCATCGAGCTGATCGCGCGCTACGAAAAATCGCCGGTCTCCGTTCGTTTCGTCTTCGATGAGGCGAACCGCATCGGTGCCGCGTACTTTGATCCGCTGCCGGAACCACCAGTCGACGCCGAGCTGGAGACGCTCGCGCGCGAAGTGCTCACCAACTTCAACGCTCGCAAGTTCGACACGGTCGTGACGAAGTTTCGTCCGGCGCTGCGCGCACAGCTGCCCGTGTCGCGCGTCGAGAAGCTGAGCACCGACGTCGCGAAACGCTTCGGCACGTTCCGCTCGATCGATCGCGTTCGCCAGATCAACGGCGACAAAGGGCTGACGACGATCGAGTTGATGACGTCGTACTCGAACGAGCCGTCGCGTGTCTGGATCGTGTTCGACAGCTATCGCCGCGTCGCCGGACTGCACATCGGCCCGGTTCAGGTCGCGGAGTAGCGCTACACTTCGCGGCCTCGATGACTCATCGCATCGTCACCACGCCGCAGCTCGGCCGCGTCGCCGTTCCCGAGCCGATTCCGCACGGCTTCGCGCTCTATTACACGACGCTAGATTTTCCGGGGAAGATCGACGCCGCGAACGCGGTCGCGCTCACCGACGTCGCGCGCGAGCTCTTCACGGTCGACGCGACGCTGACGACCTGTTCGCAGGTGCACGGCGCGGTCGCGCGTCGCGGCACACCCGGCGACGCCTGGCGCGAATGCGACACCTGCGACGCGCTCTGGAGCACCGAACGCGGCACGGCGCTCGGCATCAAGATCGCCGACTGTCTGCCGGTCACGCTCATCGATCCGTCGCATCGCGTGATCGCCAACATTCATTCCGGCTGGCGCGGCGCGGTGCAGAAGATCACCGCGCTGACCGTCGATTCGCTCTGGCACGAAACGCGATTCGACGCCGCAACTTCATGGGCGTATCTCGGTCCGTCGATTCGCGTCTGCTGCTTCGAAGTCGGCGAGGAAGTCGTCGAGCAGTTCCAGCTCGCGTTCCCCGATGCCGATCGATACGTCGATCGCTCGTACGGCGCGAAGCCGCATCTCGATCTCGCCGCGCTCACCGCGTCGCTGCTGCTCGCGCGCGGAATCGCGAACGATCGCCTGATCGACACCGGCCTGTGCACGCGCTGCGAAGGCTCGATCTTCCACTCCTTCCGGCGCGATCCGAAGCGGGGTGGACGCAACCTTGCAATCGTGGCGCAGTAACGCGCGGCTGAAGCCGCCGTTTTACTGACGCATGGCCGACTTCTCACTCAGACTTCCAAAGCGCCGCACTGTCTTCCGCGTTCTCTCGATTGCAGTAGCCGTGATGCTGATCGGCTTCCTGCTGCTGGGGTTCTGGGTTTATCGCCAGTCCATCGGCAAGTTCGAGATTCGCCGGCTGTCGCTGCCGACGCGCATCTTCGCCGACTACACGCCGCTGCGCGCGGGCACCGGCCTTCTCGCCGACGACCTCGCGGAAAAACTCGAACGCCTCGGGTACCGCAACGTAAGCACCGTCGGCGCGCTCGCACAGGCCGGCGACTTCATCGCCGCCAAAGGGCAGTTCGACATCTACACGCGCGCGTTCGCTCATCCCTCGGGCAACTATCCGGCGCAGCCGGTGCGCGTCACATTCAACGGCGCGTCGATCGAGTCGGTCGTCTCGCTTCGCGAAGCGCGTCCGCTCGACAACGCCGCGCTCGAACCCGAGCTGCTGACGTCGATCCTCTCCGACCAGCTGGAAAATCGCCGCCCGGTCACGCTCGATCAGGTGCCGAAAAGTCTGCAGGACGCGGTCGTCGCAACGGAAGACGTCCGCTTCTGGCATCACCCCGGCGTCGATCCGCTCGGCATCTTCCGCGCCGGCTTCCGCAACATCCGCCACGGCGGCGTTTCCGAAGGCGCGTCGACGCTCACACAGCAGCTCGTGAAGAACTACTACCTGACGAGCGAGCGCACGTTCAAACGGAAAATCATCGAAGCGTTCATGGCCGTGATCCTCGACGCGAAGTATTCGAAGCGCGAGATCCTCGAGGCCTACCTCAACGACATCTACCTCGGCCGCAACCGCTCCATCTCCATCCTCGGCGTCGGCGAAGCATCGCGCTATTTCTTCGGCAAACCGGTGAGCGAGATCAGTCTGCCGGAGTCGGCGCTGCTCGCCGGCATCATCCGGAGTCCGAACAATTACTCGCCGTTCACGAGTCCTGAAAAAGCGATGCAGCGCCGCAGCACGGTGCTGAAGCTGATGCTCGATCAGAAGAAGATCGATCGTGCTGCGTACGACCAGGCGATGGCCGCGCCGCTGCCGAAGAAACCGTTCCGCGACCGCAGCGGTCTCGGCTCGATTCCGTTCTACGTCGACCGCGTGCTCCAGGAGCTCGCGACGAACTACGACATCAAAGACGTGAAAGGCCGCGGGCTGCAGATCTACACCGCGATCGACCTCGGCGCGCAGGACATGGCGACGAAGACGCTCGAAGCCGGCCTGCGCAATCTCGAAAAGAACAGCCGCCGCCTGCGCCGTCCGGAGTCGCCGCTGCAGGGCGTGATGATTCACGTCGACGTACCGACGGGCGAGATCCGCGCACTCGTCGGCGGACGCAATTACGATCAGAGCCAGTTCAATCGCGCGCTCAACTCGCGACGCCTCGTCGGTTCGCTGATCAAACCGATCGTTTATCTGACGGCGTTCGAGCCGAGTCTTTCCAACAAGAACATCACGCCGGCGACGCTCGTCAGCGATCAGCGTTTCGTCCTGAAGCGCCGCTTCTCCGCCGACTGGTCGCCGCGCAATTACGAAGATCGCTATCACGGCACGGTCACGGTTCGCGAAGCGCTCGAGGAGTCGATGAACTCCGCGTCCGTGCGCATCGGTCTCGCGTGCGAGCTCGGACCGATCATCAAGACCGCGCACACGCTCGGCATTCAGAGCGAGATCGAAGAACAGCCGGCGATGCTGCTCGGCGCGGTCGGCATTCCGCCGATCGAAATGGCGGACGCGTACGCGACGATCGCACGCATCGGCTCGCGCGTGCCGCTTCGCACGGTGCGCTTCGTGACGGACGATCGCGGTCGCGTCGTCGCAGCCGGCGATGAAGTCAAACCGGTGCAGGTGTTTCCCGCGCGCGACGTTTACGTGCTGACGAACGTGATGAAAGGCGTCATCGATCGCGGCACCGCCGCCGCCGTTCGCTCGATGGGATTCAAAGCGCCCGCTGCGGGCAAGACCGGTACGACGAACGACAAACGCGACGCGTGGTTCATCGGCTTCACACCGCAGACGCTCGCGCTGACGTGGATCGGTTTCGACGACAACAAAGAAACAGGACTGTCGGGCGGCGAAGCAGCCGTGCCGATCTGGACGCGTTACATGACCGCCGTGACCGCCGGCCAGCTGAAGAACGATTTCGCGGTACCGAGCGGAATCACATTCGCGCAGGTCGACGAAACGAGCGGCGGACTGGCGACGCCGCAGTGTCCGCAGAACGCAATCGTGAACGAAGCGTTCAAGGCGGGGATGGAACCGCAGGGACCGTGTCCGCTGCACTCGATCGGAGTTCCGGCGCTGCCGACGGGCGTCGATGAATTCGGCAATCCGATCGCCCTCGACACGACCGGAACGATGGGCGGCGAAATGCCGGCCATGCCGGATTCGACGCTGACCGGCGGATTTGGCAGAACGGAACCGGCGATCCCGCCGCCGCCTCCGACGCCGATGCCCGAGCCGATGCCGATGCCGCAACAGTTGCCGCCGCCGCGCGAGCCGCAGCCGCAACCACGCGAGCCGCAACCACGCGAGCCGCAACCGCAGCCGCAGCCATCGGCGCCGCCGGAGTCGACGAATACGAGCGCGCCGCCGGAGTCGACGAACACGACGAGCACGAACCCGCCGTAAGCGCCGCGGTTCCCTTTCCCCGTGGGGCCGCGTCTAATGCCCACGGAGGAACACCGTGCAGCTCGTTACGATCGCCGTCACACTCCTGACTCTCTGGTTCGACGTCGCACCGCCCGCGCGGTACGAAACTCTCCGCGCGGAAGCGGAAGCGCGTTACGCGGAGAAGTCCTTCGCGCGCGCTCACGAGCTCTACGAAGCCGCCGCGAAACTCGAGCTGACTCCCGCCGATCGGCGCTGGGTCACCCTCCGTCTCGCCGACACAACCTGGCGCGCCGACGCCGCCAGTCCCGCGTCCGACGACACCGCGCGACAGGCCGCGATCGAATCACTCACCGAGCTGATTCAGAAAGGTGAGCACGATCGCGTCTGGGCAGAGGCGCAGGAATCGATCGGCGATTACTACTCGACGCATCCGCGCGCGATGCAGCCCGGCAGCTCGCGCACGTATTACGAAGCAGCGCTCGACTGGTGGGCGGGAAGCGACGACATCGCACTCGCGCGCCGCCGCTATCTCGATCTCGTCTGGCGCCTCGCGAAGCAACCGTGGAGCGACGAAGAGAACGCGCAATACGTCGGCCGCGCCGTGCTCGAGAACGCGGTGAAGATCGCCGAAACGCCGAACGACGTCGCGCGTGCGAAGTATCTGCTCGCGACGCTGCTCGTCACGCAGGACGCCGCCACCGCCGAGCGCGGATTCAAACTGCTCGATGAAGTCATCGCGCTCGGTCCGTCGACGCCGTGGTACGACGACGCGCTGTTCCGCTACGCGCAGCAGCTGGAATCGCGCGGCGTTCCCATCGTGCAACCGGACGGCACGCCCGGTTTCCGCCCTGATTTCAAAAGGGCGCTGACGTATTACCGGCGGATCGTCGCGGAGTTCAAACCGGGGCAATCGAAGTACGTCAATCAGGCGGAGAGCAGCATCCGTAACATCACCACGGTCAGCATCGACGCCTTCGTCGCCGGGATTTTTCTCCCGAAGTCGGAACAGGAAGTCACGTTCGGTACGCGCAACGTGAAACGGCTGGAGGTGACGTTCGCCGCCGTGGATCTCACCCGCGACGTCGAGTTCGACGACCAGAACCGCCGCACCCTCGTTTCTGCCATCCGGCCCGGCGCCGGCCGGGTAGTACGTACGTTGACCGTCGACATGCAGGACGCCGGCGATTACGCGCCGCAGCGTCAGACCGTTCGCATCACGCCGCCGCTTGAGCCGGGCGCGTACGCGGTCACGGCGCGCAGCGACTACCACAGCAACACGACGCTGATGCTCGTCAGCGATGCCGCGATCGTGACGCATTCGACGCCGAAGCGCACCGAGGTTTACTTCGCCGATGTGCTGAGCGGCGCGCCCGTCGCCGGCGCGCGCGTCTTCATGTTCGAAGAGCGCGATAACAAACATACGACGCACGTCGCGACGACCGACGCGAACGGCCTCGCATCGATCGACACGCCGGCGCCGGGCAGCGGCCGCATGCTGATCACCGCGTCCGCCGGCGCGCGGCAGGCGTATCACGAGCTGTACAGCTACAACGGTTACTACGACTCGCGCCAGACGCCGCAGTGGCGCATCTACGGATTCACTGATCGGCCCGCGTATCGCCCGAACGAAACGGTGCACTGGAAGATCATCGCGCGCGAGCGCCGCGACGAGCAGTGGTCGACGCCCGCGAAGCAGACGATCGGGTACGAGATCATCAGCCCGCGCGGCGAAAAAGTCGCGTCAGGCGACGCAATGCTGAACGAGTTCGGCACGTTCTCCGCCGATCTTCCGCTGACGCCGTCGATGGCGCTCGGCCAGTACAGCGCCGTCTTCCACACCAACGGCAAAGACGGCGCGCGCCTCGGCTACGCGCAGCTGTTCCGCCTCGAGGAGTACAAGCTCCCCGAGTTCCGCGTCACGGTCACCACGCCCGAAAAGAAGCTCTACCGCCTCGGCGAAACCGTCGAAGCGACGATCGACGCCTCGTACTACTTCGGCGGCGCCGTCGCGAACGCTTCCGTCGAAGCAGTCGTGTACGAAGAGCCGCTGTATCGCTACTGGCATCCGTGGCGCGAATATCCCTGGTACTACGACGACGCAACGCCGAGCTACGGCGGCTACGGCGGTCCGATCGTGAAACGCGAAACGCTGCACACCGACGCGAACGGCCGCGCGGTGATTCGCATCGAAACGTCTGACGACGGACGCGATCGACGCTATCGAATCGAAGCGCGCGTCACCGATGCGTCGCGGCGCGAAGTCGTCGGCAGCGGTCGCATCGCCGTCACGCGCCAGCGCTACTCCGTCTTCGCCAATCCGCGGCACTACATCCATCGCACGGGCGATCCGGTCTCGATCGAGTTCAAAGCGATGGACGCGAACGATCAGCCGGTGCAGACGACAGGCACCGTGACGGTGAAACGCCGCACGTGGCTGCGCGATGAGCGCAAATATCGCGACGAAGACGTCGCGACGACGAAGGTCGCGACTGACGCGAACGGCGAGGCGACGTATACGTTCACCGCGTCGCGCGAGGGAAGTTACGAAGTGCAGTGGACGAGCGAGGATCGCCTCGCCGGCGAGCCGCTGCGGCCGCGCGACGTCGTCGTGGCCTCCACCGTCATCTTCGTCGCCCGCGAAAACTCCACAGACCTCGGCTACTGGCAGCTCGAAGGAATTCAAATCATCGTCGACAAAGAAACGGTGAAGTCAGGCGAGACGACGCCGGTGCTGCTCGTGACGCCGTCGAGCGGCCGTTGGGTGATGCTCTCGACCGCCGGCGACGCGCTGTTCAACACGCAGATCATTCATCTCGACGGCACCGCGAAGGTCGTGCAGATGACGATCGACGATCGCCACGTGCCGAACTTCTACATCACGGCGTCGTCGCTGTTCGATCGCGCGCTGTCGACGGATACGAAATCGATCGTCGTGCCGCCGCTCGCGCATTTCATCGACGTCGATGTGAAGCCCGATCGCGCGGAGTACGAGCCGCGTCAGCAGGGAACGGTAACGATCACCACGCGCGACGCAACGGGCAAACCGGTGGCGGCCGAGGTCGCAGTTTCGGTTTCGGATGAGTCGGTGACGGCAATAGCGACCGATCTCGCCGGCGACCCGCGGCAGTTCTTCTTCGGCGACAAGCGGCAGTCGATCGTGCAGGTTACGAGCGGCGTGCAGTCGCAGCGATACCTCCGGCTCGTGCCGAACAAAGAAGGTCATCTTGTTGACGATCGCGATCTCGCGCGCGCGGACCGCGAGAAGGATGAAGAAGAAGGCGGAGTCGAAGGTGGCGTGGTTGGCGGAGTCGTGGGCGGCGTCGTCGGCGGAATGGTTGGAGGAGTCGTCGCCGCTGCGCCGCCCCCGCCGCCTTCGCCGATCCCGCAGATGGCGAAGATGCGCAGCAACGTGAGCGAAAGCATCACGGTGACCTCTCAGGCGCCGGCCGTGGCGATGGACGCGGTGCAGGAAGTGAAGGCGCAGAGTCAGGGCATCGACGTGGTCGTGCGTTCCGATTTTCGTTCGACCGCGTTCTGGCAGCCGGACGTGATTACCGGCAGCGACGGCACCGCGCGCGTGACGCTGAAGTACCCGGAAGCGCTGACGACGTGGCGTGCGACGGCGCGGGCGGCGACGACCGGCTCGGCGTTCGGCATGACGAGCGCGACGTCGCGCACGTCGATGCCGCTGCTGGTGCGGCTCGAAGCGCCGCGCTTCTTCGTCGAAGGCGATCGCGCCACCGTCTCCGCGGTGATCAACAACAACACCGACGCAGCGATGCGCGTGAATCCGTCGATCGAAGTGGAAGGACTCGCGTTGCAGGGAAGTGCGAAGCATGACGCCGTCGATGTCCCGCCGCACGGCGACGCGCGTGTCGAGTGGCAGGTCGTCGCGGAACACGCGGGCGACGCGAAGCTGCGCGTGCGTGCGGCGAACGCGGAACGCGGCGACGCGATGGAAAAGCCGTTCACGGTTTACGCGCACGGCGTCGACAAGCTGATCGCGCGTTCCGGCAAAGTGCGCGGCGACGAAGCGGTCATCAATCTCGAACTGCCGCACGAGCGGCGCGACACCGCGCTCACCGTGCAGCTCGCGCCGAGCCTCGCCGTCACGATGCTCGATGCGCTGCCGTACCTGCTCGAATATCCGTACGGCTGCACGGAGCAGACGATGAGCCGTTTCCTGCCGGCCGCGATCGTCGCGCGCACGCTGGCGAAGAACGGGCTGCGGCCGGAAGACATCGAAGGAAAAATGTTCGGCGGCATCGAAGCCGATTCCGCGTCGAAGACGCACACGAATGCGAAGCGTCCGCTTGCGCGCATTGATGCGGTGACGTCCGCGTCGATGGCGCGGCTGTACGACATGCAGCACGACGACGGCAGCTGGGGCTGGTGGAAAAAGAGTCCCGGCGATGCGTGGATGACCGCTTATGTCGTGTGGGGCTTCTCGATCGCGCGTGACGGCGGACTCGACGTGCGCACAGCGGCCGTCGATCGCGCCGCCGCGTGGCTGACGCGCGATCTCGTCGAGCACGAAGGCCAGTGGCACGAAGAGGCGTGGATTCTTCACGCGCTCGCGTCGTGGCAGAAGGCGCCGATCGCGAACATGCAGCGGAAAGCGTTCGACGACGTGTACGCGCATCGCGAGCGACTGAGTGCGTATTCGCGTGCGCTCCTCGCGATGGCCGCGCATCGCTTCGGCGACGCCGAGCGCGCGAAGGTGCTGATCCGCAATCTCGAAGACGGCGTGAAGATCGACAAGTCGCCGGATGAATCGCGAGTCGCCGCGACCGGCAATCGTTCGACGGCGGAAACGATCGGCACCGCACACTGGGGCGCGGATCGTTTCTGGTGGCAGTGGTACGAAGGTCCGGTCGAGACGACCGCGTTCGCGCTGCAGGCGCTGGTGCTCGTCGATCCGACGAATCGTCTCGTCGAGCCGGCGATGAACTGGCTCGTCAAAAACCGGCGCGGCGCGCAGTGGAACAACACGCGCGACACCGCGATCTCGCTCATCGCGCTGAACGATTACCTCCGCGTGAGCGGCGAGCTTGGCGGCGACGTGCAGTACGAGCTCAGCGTGAATGGCAGCGTCATCGCGACGAAGAAGATCGCGGCCGCGGACGTGCTGCGCGCACCGTCGCGCTTCACCATCGATCCCGCGATCGTCCGCGACGCGAATGAGATTCGCATCCATCGCACCGGCAGCGGCGCGCTGTACTTCGGCGTCGAAGGACGTTTCTTCTCACTCGAAGAGCCGGTGAAAGCGGCGGGGAACGAGCTGTTCGTACGCCGCGAATACGTGCGGCTCGCGCCGAAACCGACGCTGCTGAAAGGCGTCGTCTACGAGAAGGTGCCGCTGCACGACGGCGACTCGCTCGACAGCGGCGATCGCGTCGAAGTGATCGTCACGGTCGAGACGAAGAACGATTACGAGTACCTGCTGTTCGAGGATCTGAAACCGGCCGGACTCGAAGCCGTCGAGCTGCAGAGCGGCGAGCCGCTGTATGCGAGCGAGTTGCGCGACGCGGCCGTGACGCGCTCACCGGCGACGAACCCGACCCGCGTACGCCGCGCGCCGAGCGCTGACGTGACCGGACGCAGCACGCCCGTTTACCAGGAGCTGCGCGATCGGAAAGTGGCGCTGTTCGTCGATCGCATGCCGCAGGGAACATGGCAGATTCGTTACACGCTGCGCGCGGAAACGCCCGGCACGTACCACGCGCTGCCGCTGCTCGGGCAGGCGATGTACGTGCCGGAGATTCGCGCGAACGGCGAGGAAGTGAGGGTTAGCGTGAAATGAAGGATGAAGGATGAATTCTGAAGGATGAAGGCTGCGCTACAAACCTTCATCCTTCATCCTTCATCCTTCAGCCTTCACTTAAGCGCCGCATCAAACGACGCTTGCTGCGCCGCTTTGAACGCGATGCACGAATTCATCGTCTCCGTCGCTCGCGCGATCGCGCGCGGATTCAGCTTCGATCCGTTCTTCGCGAGGAACGTCTCGACATCCTTCTTCGACTCCTCATCGCAGAAACTCCCGAGTGAGAACGCCACGCGTGCCGCGACGCCCCGCTTCTCGAGCGACTCCCATCGATTCTTCGTCTCCGCCCACGCGGCCGGGCGCGTGCGCGGATCGCCGAAGAGGCCGCCGATCAGATTGCCGACGTCCTGCGCGCGCACGTCGTCGCTGAACGTGTAATCGATCGCGCGCGCGAACAGCTTCGGATCGCGGAACAGCGGCACGAGGCCGCGATAGCGCGCGGCAAGCTCCGGCGTCGGCGCCGATTTCAGCTGCGTCATCACGCGATCGAAGAACGCCGCGTCGCCGTTGATCGCCGACAGTCGCAGCGCGCGATCGGCGATCACTGCATCGACCGACGACGGATTTTTCATGTAGCGCTCGGCGACGACTTTCGCGCCGGCAATCACGTCGCGGTCGCCGGCGATGTTGCCAAGAATCCACAGCAGCGTCGCGCGTGCGATGCGCTGTTCGCCGGTTTCGTTCGCGGGCGCTTCCCACGTTGCAGGCGCGAGTCCGCGAACCGTTTCGCGCACGAACAACTGCCACGCGGCGCGGTTCTGATCGTTGACGAGCCGCTGATCGAGATAGTTGAGATTGTCGGAAACGGCGCTGATGAGCGGCCGCTCCGCGGGATGCGGCAGCGCGCGCACGAGGCTCAGATATTCGCCCGCTTCGCGATGCAGCGAGCGGACGAGAATCCATTCGTTGCCGTGATACGCGACGCGCTCGACCGGCGGCAGCTCGCCGATCGACTGACGCAGCAGGTCGCGAACTTCGGGCGTGTAGTCGACGAGGTAGTAGCCAGCGCCGTTGCGGTTGAGGAAGAGCGGGCGTTTGCACGATGACAGGTCGAACGTGAACGTCTCGCTCGACTTCGCGAACAGCCGGCACGGCTCCGTCGCCTTCGCGCCGACTTCGTGCGCGCAGATCGGGATCGACCACTTCTGCGGCGCCGGCGTGTCGCCGCGCGGCAGCAAATGCTGCTGCGAAATCGTGACTTCGCGCGCGCCGTTCGCGCAGAGCTCCGTCACGCGCAGCAGCGGCGGACCGGTCAGGTCGATGAACGACTCGAGCACCTGATCGATCGGCTGCTTCGATGCGTCGCGCATCGTCGACCAGAAATCTTCCGCCGCCGCGTTCGAGAACGAGTACTTCTTCAGATAAGCGCGGATCGCGTCGCGGAACGCATCGCGTCCGATCCACTCCTCCGTCATCCGAAGCACGGACGCGGTCTTGTCGTACGTGATGCCCGAATCGAACAGCGAGTTCTCCGACGTCGATGTGATCGGAATGCGGATCGCGCGCGTGGTGCGCAGCGAATCGGTGAGCAGCGCGTTGTCGGTGCGCAGCGGACGATCGAGCTCGCCGTGCCACTCCGGCTTCCACGCTTCGATCGGCTTCTCCGACATCAGCGTCGCGAATCCTTCGTTGAGCCAGATGTCGTCCCACCATTTCATCGTGACGAGATCGCCGAACCACTGATGCGCGACCTCGTGCGACACCACTTCCGCCACGCGCTTCAGCACGACCGTCGACGCCGTCTTTTCATCGACGAGCAAATCGGTCTCGCGATACGTGATCGCCGCCGCGTTTTCCATCGCGCCTGCGCCGAAGTCGGGGATGCCGATCATGTCGAGCTTTCGGAACGGGTACTTGATTCCGTAGTACTGCTCGAAGAATTTGATCGACTGTTCGCCGGCCGCGAGCGCGAAAGTGCCGAGGTGCTGGAGGCCGGGCGTGGAGCAGACGCGAATCGGGACGCCGTTCGCACCGCCGGTGATGCATTCGAAATCGCCGACGAGCATCGCGACGAGATACGTCGGCAGCTTCTTCGTCCGCTCGAACGTCAGCGCGTGTTTCCCTTCGCCGGCCGGCTGATCGGAAATGATCGGGCCGTTCGAGATCGCGGTATCGCCTTTGTCGATGATGAGCCTCAGATCGAACGTCGCTTTCATCGCCGGCTCGTCGAAGCAGGGGAACGCGCGGCGTGCGCTCGTCGCTTCGAACTGCGACACCGCGTACTTTCGTTTCGCCGTGCGGCTCAGATACAGCCCGCGCAATCCCTGCGCGAGTTTGCCGTCGAACATCGCGCTGATCTTTGCCGGTCCGGCCGCGACAGGCGCCGCGAGCTTCAGCGTCGCCATCTCGTTCGGCACGTCGTACGTGACCGTCGCGTCCTGATCGCCGACGCGCACGTCGTGCAGCGTGAGACCGACGCTGTGCAGTTTGATCGTGTCGGTCGGCGTGTTCACGTCGACGTCGATCGTCTCTTTGCCGGTGAACGTTTCCGCCGCGAGATCGGGCGAGATCTCGAGCGCGTAGTGATTCGGAATGACGGTCGTCGGCAGACGGTCCGCGGCGGCGAGAGGAAGCGCGAGAAGAGGGAGGAGGAAGAAGAAGCGGCGCATGGCGCCGTTACTTTAACGTTGCCCGGCGAGTGCCTGCGCGATCGTTTGCGGATACGTTTCAGGAATCGGTTCGCGCGTGACGAGCAGGCGCGTCCATAACGGACCGACGGCCATGTCGATCAGCAGCTCGCGATCGTCGCGCGCTCCAAGCGCCTCCCGAAACCGTTCCCGCGGCAGCACGAAATCCACATCCCCCTC
>Ga0070701_10000082_pt1 | contig 26358 bp, 26 predicted proteins | sample KBSK5102metaG_FD_65451 | JGI IMG/M metagenome (GOLD analysis project Ga0070701, IMG submission 65451) | Corn, switchgrass and miscanthus rhizosphere microbial communities from Kellogg Biological Station, Michigan, USA - KBS K5-10-2 metaG | ecosystem: Host-associated > Plants > Roots >... | reverse complement strand
CTTGAAGGCCGGAGTGCCACAAATCTTCCATTCGCGAGAGATCTTATCGTGCGCGTCGTCCTCTCCGAATTCATCCGCGGCCCTCTATTTGCACTACCTCCGTTCTTCGGAAGGAGGGTTTATGCATTCACGCACCCCGAGGTCCCTCGGCGTGGCGCTTGTTGTTTTTGCGCTCGTCGCGGTGAGCTCACCAGCTCAAACCAAGGATTCCAAAGAGGTTAAGGCCGCCCTGCAGCAGGGGCAGCTCGACACGCTCGTGCAGGCGCAGCAGACGCTTGCCACGGCTGAGGGCGCCGGCGCGGCGCTCTACGCGAAGAGCCTTTACGACGACGCCGCAACGCGTCTTCGCTTCGCGCAGGCGAACTGGAGCGCAACGAGCAAAGCGCTGCACGATCAGTCGCGGCTTCGCGCCGAGGAAGCGGTCTGGGCCGCGCGCGCGGCGCTCGCGAAGGCGCGCTGGCTCGGCAACAACGCCGCCATTCGGCAGCTGCAGACGGACATCACGAACTTCGGCGGCACGTCCGACACGCTCACGCTGAGCGATGAGCCGGCGGACATGATCATCCTGCGCGGCACGACGACGAAGGAACAGATCGACGTCGCGCAGAAAGCGATCGATCAGGCCAAGGCCGTCGGCGCGACCGCGCAGGCGAACAACGATCTGCAGTCGGCGCAGGACAATCTCGCCACCGCGCGCAAGATCATGAGCGGCAACACGAACAGCGAGTCCGCGACGCATCTCGCGTACGTCGCCGAGATGATCGCGCGCCGCGCGTATTACACGGCGCGCGCGGCCGAGTCGAATCGCTATCTGCCGAATCTGCAGATGGAGCGCACGCGACTCGCGCAGGTCAACAGCGAGCGCCAGGCGCGCGCAGAGCGCGAGCAGCGCGAAGCAGCGCAGCGCGAAACGCAGGAACTGCAGCGGCAGCTCGCTGCGGAGCAGGCCAATCGCCAGGCGCAGGCCACGGAAGTCGAGCGTCTCCGTAAGGAACTCGAAGAGAATCGCCGCGAGGCCGAGGATCGCACCGCCAAAGATCGCGCGGCGCGCGAAGCGGCGGAGCAGGCGCTCGATGAAGCATTCGCGCGCTATCAGGCAGCGCTCGTCAGCGGTTCATCGGATGTCGACGCGCTGCGTCGTCAGATCGAAGATCAGCAGATCGCGCTGCGCTCGATTCAGGATCGCGAGCGCGCAGGCGAGCAGTCGATGGAAGCAGAGATCGCCGGCCTGAAGCAGGAACTGCAGAACGCGCAGCAGCAGGGTTCCGTTTCGTCACAGGTCCTGGAACAGCGTCAGGCCGAGCTGACTCGCCGTCAGCAGGAGCTCGAGCAGTTGCGGAAAGATCGCGAAACGGATCTCGCGCATCGCGCGGAAATCGATCGCCAGCAGCAGGCAGCACTCACCGAAGCGCAGCGTCGCCGCGATGAAGCGGAATCGCAGGCGCAGCAGTTGCGGATGCAGGCGCAACAGGCGCAGGCGACGGCAGCGGCGACGCAGGCCGAGCTCGATCGCACGAAGCAGCAGCTCGCGAGCACGGATGCCGAGGCGCGGCGGCTGCGGATGGAGCAGGCGCTGAGCAAGCTCGCGTCGACGCGCACCGACACGCGCGGCCTCATCGTCACGCTGACGAACAACGTGTTGTTCGACACCGGCAAGACGACGCTGAAGCCCGGCGCGAAGCGCACGCTCACGCGCATTGCCGAGCAGCTCAGCGGCGACAACAGCGGCACGAAGATCGTCGTCGAAGGTCACACCGACAGCGTCGGCTCGACGGAATCGAATCAGGCGCTTTCGGTTCGTCGCGCGACGGCAGTTCGCGATTACCTCGTGTCGCAGGGCTTGAGCGAGGATCGCGTTACGGTCGAAGGTCACGGCGAAGAAGCTCCGATCGCGACGAACAAAACGGCCGCCGGCCGGCAGCAGAACCGCCGCGTCGAGCTGGTCATCACGCAATGAGTTTTCGCGAGGGCGGGCCTGAGCGCCCGCCCTCGTTTCTCTACGGCACCGCATGGAAAGAGGACGCCACCGAGCGCCTCGTGCGGCTCGCGCTCGACGCCGGCTTCCGCGGAATCGACACCGCCAATCAGCGCAGGCACTACTTCGAAGCGGGCGCCGGCGCAGCGATCAAAAGCGCAATCGCAGACGGCGTCGTGCGTCGCGAAGATCTCTTCCTCCAAACGAAGTTCACGTATCGCGACGGTCAGGATCATCGCCTGCCATACGATCCCGATGCCGATCTCACGACGCAGGTGCAGCAGTCTTTCGTGAGCTCGCTCGAACACCTCGGCGTCGACAAGATCGATTCGTACGTGCTGCACGGACCGTCGCGACGCCGCGGCCTCGCGCCGGCCGACATCGAAGTCTGGCGCGCGATGGAATCGCTTCACGACTCCGGCGCCGCTCGTCACCTCGGCGTGAGCAACATCGCCATCGATCAACTCGAAGCGCTCTTCGCGACTGCGCGCGTGCGGCCCGCGTTCGTGCAGAACCGCTGCTTCGCGCGCATGGTGTGGGACCTCGAAGTGCGCGCGTTCTGCGCGGCGAACGACGTCGTGTATCAGGGATTCTCGCTGTTGACCGCGAACGTGAACGAGTTGCGCAACGCCGCGTTTCGACGAATCGTCGAGCGCGCGAAACGTACGCCGGCACAGGTCGTGTTTCGCTTCGCGATCCAAATCGGAATGCTGCCGCTGACCGGCACGACCGATCCCGCGCACATGCGCGAAGACCTCGCCGTCGATGATTTTTCGCTCTCGAGCGACGACATTCGAACGATCGAGCGAATCGCGGTGTAATGTTTTCGAGGGTCGTGCGTCATCCCTGCTGAAAGGAGACACGCAATGATCGACCTCAACAACATCTGCACCAATTGCGACTGTGGCGGCGACTGCACCTGCGGCACCGGCTGCAGCTGCTGAACGAAACCGCGCCGGGCGCGCTCGCCGCGTCCGGCGCATCATCGACATGAACGAACAGACATCCTTCGACGTAGTGGAAACGCTGGTGACGAATCACCGGCAGTTTCTTTCGTACCTGGAGAAGCGCGTGGAGTCGCGCGAGGCGGCCGAGGACATTTTGCAGGAGGCGTTCGTGCGCGGGCTCGATTCGCCGTCGCTGCGATCCGCCGATTCGGCGACGGCGTGGTTCTATCGATCGCTGCGCAATGCGATCGTCGATCACTATCGGCGGCGCGGTGCCGAGGCGCGCGTGCTGGAACAGGTTGCGAAGGAGACGGACGATCGCGTGCCGCCGGAAAGCGAGTTGATGGACGCGGTGTGCGCGTGCGTCACGACGCTGCTGCCGACGCTGAAGCCTGAGTATGCGGGCGCCATTCAGCGCGTCGAGCTCGACGGGATTCCGGTGCGCGATTACGCGGCGGAAGAGCAGATGACGGCGAACGCCGCGGGCGTGCGGCTGTTCCGTGCGCGCGAAGCGCTGAAGCGCCGCGTGATTCAGAGCTGCGGCACGTGCGCGGATCACGGTTGCCTCGATTGCCGCTGCGGCGCGAAGGCGTGTTAGCGCGATTTCGTGTTCTCATTCGGCGATGACGACCGTGCATCTCATCGATGCGAGTCCGTATCTTTTTCGCGCGTGGTTTTCGCTGCCGAAGTCGATCGTCGATGACGACGGGCGTCCGCGCAACGCCGTGTACGGCTTCATGGCGTTTCTGAAAAAGTACATCGCCGACGAGCGGCCAACGCACCTCGGCATCACGTTCGATCGCCACTTCAACGGCAGCTTTCGCAACGAGTACTACCCGGACTACAAAGCGCATCGCGAGGCATCGCCGCCGGAGCTCGATGCGCAGGTCGATCCGTGTGTTGCCGCGGTCGAGGAGCTCGGCATCGCGACGTTCATCGATGAGCGATACGAAGCCGACGATTTGATTGCGACGATCATCGATCGAACGTCATCGAGCGGCGCGCATTACGTGATCGTAACGAGCGACAAAGATCTCGCGCAGCTCGTGTCGGATCGCGTGACGCTCGCCGATCCGGCGAAGAAAGTTCGCTTCGATGCGGCTGCGGTCGAGGCGAAGTTCGGCGTGCGTCCCGATCAGATCACGGACTTTCTCGCGCTCGCCGGCGACGCGGTCGACAACATTCCGGGCGTGCGCGGCATCGGCCCGAAAACCGCCGCGCAGTTGCTCCAGCGTTACGGTTCGCTCGAAGCAATCTACGAACAGGTGCCGTCGATGCGAACGTCAGCGATCCGCGGCGCGGGCACGCTCGCCGCGAAGCTCGAGCAGGACGTGGCGAACGCGGGCTTGTCGAAGCGGCTCGCGACCGTGTCGATCGACGCGCCGATCACGGTGACGATCGACATGCTGCGATTACCATCTTCGTCATGACGCATCGCATGACGAGCACCACGTTCACCATCGAAGGCTTCCGCATCACCCACAACCTCGGCGTCGTCCGCGGCATCGTCGTTCGCTCGCGCTCGATCTTCGGCACGATCGGCGCGAGTCTGCAGACGATCGTCGGCGGCAACATCACGCTCTACACGGAGTTGTGCGAGAAGACGCGCAACGACGCGTTCGATCTGATGCTGACGCACGCGCGCGAGCTTGGCGCGAACGCGGTGATCGGCGTCCGCTACGACGCGACCGAGGTGGCGGAGGGCGTCACTGAGGTGCTTTGTTACGGCACCGCGGTCACGGTCGTAGCGGAAGCCGGCTAGCGCGATTCGGCGAGTAGCTCGTCGAGCCGGCGCGAGAGCTCGGCTTCCGAGAGTCGCGTCGGCGTGTAGAGGCGCACGAGTCCTTTGCGATCGACGAGCGCGAAGGTCGGCGTTGCGGATGCGCCGTAGCGAATCATCGTGTCGGTGTCGATTGCGACCGGCACGTCTTCGAGTCCCGCGTAAAGCTCGCTCCACACTTTCGCGATGCGCGCTTTTTCTTCGGCGGGCGTGGCCGGCTTGTCATCGATCGTGCCGTAGTAGCGCGTCGCGGCGAGCATCGCGACGTCTTTCGATTTGTACTTCTGCCAGACGCGAATCAGCGACGGCGCCTGTGCTTTGCAGTCGCCGCAGCCCTGCGCGAAAAAGAAGAGCAGCACCGGCTTGCCTTTCATCGCCGCGAGCGATGGCGGCGTGCCGCCGACGAACTCCGCAGCGGTGATGGCCGGCGCGGGCTTTCCTTCGATGGTCAACAGGTTGATGTTCTTCTGAATCCGCGAACGCAGCGACGGCGCCTCGGCATGCGTGAGTGCGTCTTCGAGATAGCGGAGCGCGGCGCCGCGTCCGCTGTGCGCGGCGATCAGCTTCGATTCGACTTCGATCGCAGCGCCGAACGGTGTGACCAGCTCCGGCGTCTCTTTCGGAATCTCGCGATGCAGCTCGCTGACGTACTCCTTCGCCAGCTCGGTGCGATGCTGCATTTCCGCGCCGCGCGCGAGCCAGCCGACGGCGTCGAGATATTCGGCGTCGACACCCGTCGCGCGCTTGTAATCCTCGACGGCGGCGATGCCGGTCGCGAGATCGCCGGCGGAGATTTTGTAGCGAACGATGCGGACGAGATCCGCGGCGGATGCGCTCTCGACGGCGAGAGCAAGGGAGAGGAACGCGAGCACGAGGTTCCGGAGCATTCGAGCCTCCACGACGTTTGTTGTTTCGTCGTGGGACGGCGATGCCGCAGAAATAGTTTCGCCGCGTTAGTCGCGCGCGATGGCGAGGTAGAGCGCGACCGGCGTGAACGCGATCAGCATCACGATCATCACTCCGATCGGCAGCTCCCACTGCGCGAACGTCGCGGCGGACGGCATGTGCATGAACGATTTCAGCGCGCGCAGCGATGTGCCGCCGAACGTCGTCAGCAGCGCGATGACGACGACGATCGCGGCCGCGAACGAGAGCGTTTGTGCAGCGATCACCGCGCGACTCGCGGCGCGTGCGGATTCTTCGGCGGCGCGTCTTTGCATCCGCCACCAGACGAGTCCCGATGGCGGGACGGGCGCGCTGCGCAGCGCGTCGCGATGATCGATGACGATTGCGTTTGCAACAGCGGCGATCGACGCGCAGTCATCACAGTGTTCGATGTGTGCGTCGAGCTCGGCGTCCGGCCTGCCGGATCGCACGTGCGCGAGCACGAGCTCTTCACGATTGCAGCGCGTCATGAGTGCCTCCCGCCGAGGAGCTCGGCGAGTTTGCGGCGGGCGCGGAAGAGGAGCGGCTTGATGCTCGACTTGCGCAGTCCGAGTGTTTCCGCGATTTCTTCATGCGATGAGCCGAGCGCGTATGCGAGCCAGATCATTTCGCGCTGCGCCGGTTTGAGATGCGTCATGGCGCGCGCGAGATCGGCGCGGCCCGCGACGTCGTCGGTGGCGGCGACGAGTTGCACGTCATCCTCGAGCTCCGGCAACGCGACGTGACGCCGATGTTTGCCGCGACGTTCGGCGTCACGCGCGAGATTGGTGGCGATGCGGAAGAGCGAGTTGCGGCGATGCGTCTCGTTCTCGTGCACGGCGGCGGCGCGATAGAAACGGTAGTACGTTTCCTGGACGAGATCGTCAGCAAGTTGACGATCTCCGCTGACGCGTGCGAGGTAGAGCCAGACGCTCCGCGCGGTGCGATCGTAGAACGCGCGGAACGTCTCCTCATCCATCGGCATCGTCGTCGCCGCGCCGGTTTCAGCGACGTCGATCAGCGTCGTGTCGTGCATCGCGATGGTCGTCGTGTGCGTCATCAGTCATTCGCGGCCGCTTCCGCGGCCGGCGTCCAGAGGCCAAGCTTACGCGAGACGAGCAGCGAGACGACCGCGGAGACGATGAAGCCGGTACCGACGGAGATCGCGAGGACGCCGAGCGCGAACATCGGCTGCGAGACTTCTTTCAGCGCGGAGTTGCTGACGAGCCAGAGTCCGACGCCGGCCGCGGCGACGACGAGTCCCGCCTGCACGGACCAGAGAATGCGCGCGGCGGGCGAGCCGAAGGATGGCTGCGCGGCGTCGACGGCGAGCGGCGCGCTCTCGAGGAAGCGTTGTCCCGCGGGCGTGCCGATGTATGCGAGCAGCTCGTCATTCGTCGCGAAGCGATCCATCAGCCGGCTGTGCACTTCGGCCTGCACTTTCGAGACGCGGCTCCAGCGGCGATGCTGAATGAGCGTGCGCACGAGCCACGACAGAACGAGCGCCGCGAGGCCCATCACCATGAAAATCCCGAAGCCTTCGATGGCGTCGCGCCAGACGCGCTCGCTCGGAGATTCCGGCCGCGCTTCGCCGATCCAGACGTTCTCCAGGTAATACGCCGGGTTGTGCGCGACGTCGGGATGCTGCGCGACGAACGCCGCGATCGCGGGATAGCTCGCGAGATAGGTGGCGTTCGAGAAGAGCGTCGGGTCGAGCTTGAGCACGCGTCCGACCTGCGGCGGATGGCGCTCGAGCAGCTGGCGGAACTCTTCGCGAGTTTGGCTGGCGTCGGACTCCTGCGACACGACGACGGTGGAAGTGGCTGCGGTGGTAGTGGGCGCCTTCGCGCTTTCCTGCGCAACGCCAACTCCTGCAATCCCAACTGCAAATACGCTCGCGGCAACGATGCTGCTGATTGTCGATTTCATCCTCTGGTTCCCTCTGCGAGCTAGTTACGCTCCGCAGGCGCCGTGGTTAACGGGGTCACATCTGCACTTTGCAGTGTCACCTGCGGGCCACAAAGTCACCGTAATTGGTTGAAGAACGCGCCTTTTTGCGCGCTGCAGCGCGTAATCGACGTCAGAACGAGCCCAAAGGCGGCCGAAAGCGGGCGAATGTCCGCTGGAGGTGTCACTGCAAAATGCAGATGTGACCCTGTCCAGGGCGGGTGGGTGGGTCGCCTACGGGCGGTAGGCGAGCCAGATGAGGAAGCGGGAGCCGCCGGCGGCGCCGCGGCCGCGGACGGGGACTTCTTCCGTGGCGAAGCCGGCCTGCTGGAGCCGGCGGGTGAAGGGTGGGTCGGCGCCGGCGGACCAAACCGCGAGAATCCCCTTTTTGCGCAGCGCGGCGTAGGCGGCGCGCAGGCCGGCGAGCGTGTAGAGGCGATCGTTGATTTTCGATGTCAGGCCGCGCGGGCCGTTGTCGACATCGAGCAGAATTGCGTCGAAGTGATCGCGTTCGGCGCGCATTAGTTCGCCGACGTCGATCGCGTGCACCCTTACTCGCGGGTCGTCAATCGCGCCGTGCGACACCGCGGCGAGCGGACCGCGATGCCAGTCGATGACGTCCGGCACGAGCTCCGACACGACCACTTCACTGTTCGGACCGAAGTCGCGCAGAACCGCGGCGAGCGTGAAGCCCATGCCGAGGCCGCCGATGAGGATGCGGGGGCGGGGGAGGGGGCCGAGGCGTTCGCGTACGAGCGACGAAAGCGCATCCTCGGAGCCGAACACGCGGCTGTTCATCAGCTCGTAATTGCCGACGCGAATCGAGTACTCCGAGCCGCGCTGATGCAGGCGCATCGCGCCGCCGTCGCCCGGAATCGCGGCGGTGGCGATCAGCTTCCACGGCAGCATCGCGTCAGTGCTCGAGGTGCCGCGCGGTTTCCTGCTGCAGCGTCAGGTACTCGCTCAGTTCGGGCGCGCCCTGCGGAATCTCACCAAGCCGCTGCGAAATGTCGAGCGCATTTTTGGCGCACTGCCAGTTCTGCAGCCGCACGTGCGAGCGGGCGATGTGGAAGTACGGGTAGTAATCGACGAGCCACATTCCGTACGTGCGTGCGCGCCGCTGCGGATTTGGACGATTGGCAACCGCATCGACGAACTCGTTCAGCGCGCGGCCGTAATCGCCTTTGCGCTCGAGCTCCAGCCCGAGCTCGTATCGCGCGTACCACGGCGCGTCGGCGAGCTTCATGTCCGGCGCGACGTCGCACTTCGTCAGCACGTCGTTGCGCAGCACGCTGAACTCCTGCTCGCTCAGTAGCGGCGTCGTTTGTTTGAACGTCGCATACGCAGGACGCGATGAGCTGCCGTCGCCGCGCAGGAGCAGTTGATATGCGATGAGGAGCGGCCGGCCGACTTCACTCTTTGCAGCGACGCCTGTGTCTTCCGCACGCGCGAGCTCTTTGCGCGCGGCGGCGACGTCGCCACTCATCTGCGACGCGATCGCGAGATAGAGATGCGGCAGGTAATCGATGTACTGCTGCTGGCGCGTCGCGATTTGCAAGCCTTCGCTGCCGCGCATCGCGATCGCAGCCTCGAGCTCGGCGCGCGCTTCGGCGCCGTGTCCGTCAGCGATCAGGCGAACGCCGTTCTCGTAATGCTCGTACCACGTCGACTGCGCACCACCGGCGGCGAGAAGAATGGCAAGAATGAGCTGGAGCATTTGGAAATTGTACGTCTACGGCGCGAAGTAGCTTTCGACGGCGAAGGGCCGCGCGATGTAGTCGCGTTTCCAGTTCGGACTGACCTCATCGAGCAGCATCGCGATCGCGGCGCCGATCGAATAGAACGCGACGCGCTGCGTCTCGGCCAGGCGCGGATTTGCGAGCGAGGCATCGATCGTCGCGCGCAACTTCGTTGCGACTTCCGCCGCCGCCTCGCGCGACATGCACCCGCTTCCGCTCTCCGCCACCTCCTCGGCAACGCGCAGCTCGACGTATCGCGCCGTGCCCTCCTGATAAATCTGAAACATCAGGTACGCGTAGTCATCGGCGTCGAGCGAATCGCGCAGCTCTCGCCAACGCGATTTCACATCGCGCAGCGCGGACGCGAATGTCGTCGCGCCGCGCGCGGCGAGCGCCGTCGCGAGTGCGTTCGTGAGGCGCGTCATTCGCTGCTGAACGTTCGCGTCGGAGTACGGAAACGGATAGTTGAGCATCCACATCCCGCTCTCATCGCCGCGCGACAGACCGAGTTTGTTCGCGGCGGCGTAGTAGCCGGGACGCGAGTACTGCAGCTGATGAAAGTGCTCGTGCAGCAGCGTGATGATCCATGCCGCGTCGCTCTTGCCGGTGATCTTCGGCGTGCCGACGACGATCGTCGGTTCCGCGCCGACCGCCGGGTACGTCGCGAGCAGATTGGGATTCGTCACGCGCTTCCGCGTCATCACATCGCAGCCGAGTTTCTCGTCGCGCGTCGCGCGCTCGAATCCCTTCACGCCGGCGGGCGGACAGACGAGATATTCGGTCTCGCCGTCGATGAGCAGCAGCGAAAACGGCGCGTCACTCCATCCCGGCCACACGTGTTCGCCACTGGCGGCGAAAAGATCGCGCGAGCAACGAACGAGCGAGAGGTCCTGCGCCTGAACCGGCAGCGCGAGCAGAAGCAGCAACAGATATCGCATGTCGCTTCAGACGTTCGGATTCTGCGAACGTTTGTGCTGGCGGTCACAACAATATCGGCGCGAAGGGGCGACTGTGGACGCCAAGGAAGTGGATGTATGAGTCGTGTCGCCGTCGTCGCTGTGTTGTCGTCTGTTCTCTCCGTTCTTTTCACCGGAATCGCGGAAGCCGGCAGCAAGCGTGACGCGCTCGCGTCATCGAGCGCCGCGCGCATCACGACGCTCGCGCGCACGCTCACGATCGTCACGTGGGTCGGACACGTGAACGAGTTGCTCGAGAAAGCGCCGGCCGCGAAGTCGCTCGGTGCGAAATGGAATCCGAGCGAGCCGCACTGGAACAAAGCATTCGACGAGCTGATGACGGCGGTAATGGATCGTTTCGACGAGCTGCACGACGCGCCGGAAGCGCTGCAGCGGATGTCGATGCCGTTTCAGTCGAACCTCACCGAAGCGGAAGCGAGCGAGGTGCTGGCGCTGTCGGCTGCCGATCGAAAATCGCTCGATGACTACGCCGATACGCTCGTGCTCGCGGTCAGTCTGCTCGAGCATCGCAGCGATCTGAAAGTCGGATCGCAGGATTACAAAGACAGCCTCGCGCGACTCACAGGCATGGCGAAGCTGCCGAAGATCGACGACGTGCCGAAGCTGAAGCTGTCGAAGAAAACGATGGACGACTATCGGCAGAGCCGCGCGTCGGCGACCGATTTCTATCTCACCGCGATGGAAGGTCAGCTGCAGCTTTTCTGGTTCGATCATCGCGACGCGCTGAGTGCGATCGCGAACAAAGCGGCGCGTGCCGCGGCGCACTAGCCGGTGACGGCGCGTCTCACCGCGCGCAGCATCACGCGGCGAATGAGCGCGCTGAACGGTCCGACGAAGAACCAGTACGCGAGGAACTTTCGTCGCGACGCCGCATCGGCGCAGACGACGCGCGTTTCCGTCGACAGCGTCGTGCCGTTGCCGCGCGGCCGCACCGCGAAGTTCCACACGCCGTTCGCGGTGCCGGGAACCGGATTCGAAAAGTGTTCGCGATCGAACGGAAGAATGTTGCCCGTGGGGCGCCAGAAACTGCCGGTGACGCCGAGGATGATCTCGTCGTTTTCGATCTCGTCGAGGAGGCCGAAGCCGGCCGACTTCAACGTGTCGAGCGTCGTCGCTCGCCGCAGCGGCCCGCGTTTCCACGAACGGAGAAACATCAGCGTTCGGATGATCGGCGACGCGGTGAAGTCGGTGGTGCGCAGCGCGCGGAACACGACATCCGGCGGCGCATCGATGTCGATCGAGTGCGTTTCGATGGCGTCGTAGCGAGGGGCGAACGACTCGATTCGCATCGAGCGGCAGCATACGCCTAACCTCCGGCGACGCCCGGCGTCCAACCTGACCGGAGGACACATCAATGCGTCACTTTCTGACAGCTCTGCTGATCGTCGCCGCCGCGTTGCCGGCGTGCGCGCGCACGCACCGCAACTCGATGACGATCTCGATCGATACGAATGACTGGAGCGAGGTCACCAATTGCAGCCAGATTCGCGTGACGATCGACGGCAGCCCGGCCGCACGCGCCGAAGAAAACGTCACCCTCGGCGCCGTGAAAACGCTGCATGTCGAGGCTGGAAATCGCGGCGGCGTTTATGTCGTCGGCAACAACGCGAGCGGTTACAGCGTGACGCTCTGCAAGGCCGCGGCGCTGTCCGCGGATCTCGGCAGCGTTCGCGCGCGCGTGACCGGCGATCGGCTGAGCGTCATCGGCGACGATCGCGACGATCAGGACGAGCGTCCGATCCTCGGCTTCTATCTCATTCGCGCGCCGCGCGGTGCGTCGCTCGATCTCGAGGCGCAGAACGGCGCGATCAGCGTGCACAACGTCGACGGAACGATTCGCGCGAGTGCGCTGAACGGTCCGGTTGCCGTGAAGCATTCGACCGGCACGATCGACGTGCAGACGGAGAACGGTCCGATCTCGTTCGTCGGCGGCGGCGGAACCGCGAAGCTGCATGCGCAGAACGGTCCGATCAGCGTGAAGCTCGACGGCACGACGTGGACCGGCGGCGCGCTCGACGCGCGGACGGAGAACGGTCCGGTGTCGCTGAAACTGCCGCGCGGCTATCGCTCGGGAGTGGTCGTCGAATCGAACGGACACGGTCCGATGCGCTGCCGCGCCGACGCGTGCAAGTCGGCGAAGCGTTCGTGGGATGACGACGATGACGCCAATCGGCGGATGGAGTTCGGCGACGGCGCGAAGGTCGTGCACATCACGACGGTGAACGGCCCGGTGAGCGTGAAAGAGCGGGATCTGGACGCGGAGTAACGGTAAGTAGGGGTCACATCTGGAAACCCCTACTTAACTCAGGGTGTGTTCGAGAGTTAAGTAGGGGTTTCCAGATGTGACCCCTACTTAACTCCCTGCGTTACACTGCGGGCGTCCCGATGTCGGTCGCAGATCCGGTTCCGCACGCGCACGCGCGGCGTCTCCTCACCGTCCTCGGCGTCGGCTTCGGGCTCGCCATCACCGTCGGCAACATCATCGGCGCCGGCATTCTCCGAACGCCGGGCGAGATCGCGGGCCACCTGCCGCAGTTCCTGCCGTTCATCGCGGTCTGGATCATCGGCGGCATTTACGCGCTCCTCGGCGCGAACGCGCTGGCGGAGCTCGGCACGATCGTGCCGCAATCGGGCGGGCAATATGTGTTCGTCCGCCGCGCGCTCGGCGACTATCCCGCGTTCGTCGTCGGCTGGAGCGACTGGATCTCGACGTGCGGCACGACCGCGTTCGTCGCGCTCGTGATCGGCGAGTACGCGCGCGATCTCTTCCCGCGCGTGAATTCGATCGGACCCGTCGCGCTGATCGTCATCGGCGTCCTGACGGTCGTGCAGTGGTTCGGCGTGAAATGGGGAAGCGGCGCGCAGAACGTGACGAGCGTTTTGAAAGCGCTCGCGTTTCTGATGCTCATCGTCGCGTGCTTCTGGTTCGGCGCGCGCAATCCCGCGGCGACGTCGTTCGAGACCGAGCCCGAGACGTCGATGCTTCTCGCGTTCGTGCTCTCGCTGCAGGCGGTGATCTACACGTACGACGGCTGGACCGCGGTCATCTACTTCTCGGAAGAAGTGAAGAATCCGGGGAAGAACATTCCGCGCTCGATGTTCGGCGGCGTGATCAGCGTCATCATCATTTACCTGCTCGTGAACGTCGCGTTTCTGCGCGTCGTGCCGCTCGGCACGATCGCCGGCGAGAAGCTCGCGGCAGGCGTCGTCGCGCGACATCTCTTCGGTCCTTACGGCGACAACGCGCTGTTGTGGATCACGATCGTCGCGCTGATCAGCGCCGTGAACTCAAACGTGCTGATGGCGCCGCGCGTAATTCTCGCGATGGCGCGCGACGGTCTGTTCTGGCGCGGCGCGACCGAAGTGAACAGCGGCGGCACGCCGGACATCGCGCTGCTCATCAGCAGCGCACTCGCGGTCGCATTCGTGATGAGCGGCCGCGTCGAGCGCATCCTCGCCGTGCTCGCGTTTTTCTTCGTCGTCGATTACGCGCTCTCGTTCGTCGCGCTCTTCGTTTTGCGCCGCCGCGAGCCGGACATCGATCGGCCGTATCGCGCGTGGGGACATCCGATCACGACCGGCATCGCGCTGCTCGCATCGATCACGTTTCTGATCGGCGCGATCGCGAGCGACACGCAGACGAGCGTTTACGCGCTGGCGATTCTCGCGGTGAGCATTCCGTTTTATCTTCTCGTGAAGCTGAGAACGACATGAGCTACGAGTTCGATTCACGCCTCGAGCACGCGGCGACGATTCCCGCGAATTACTACCTCGACGCGGCCGTGCTGCAGGAAGAGTATCGATCGCTCTTCGGACGCACGTGGCAGCTGGCCGGTCATGCGGAAAAGGTTGCGGAGCACGGCTCGTTCTTCACGACGACGGTCGGCAACGAGCCGGTGCTGATCGTGCGCGGCGCCGACGGCGAGCTGCGCGCGATGTCGAACGTCTGCCGCCATCGCGCCGGTCCGGTCGCGCACGGCGAAGGAAAACGTCCGGTCCTGCAATGCGGCTATCACGGCTGGACGTACGGTCTCGACGGCTGTCTGCTGAAGACGCCGGAGCTCGAAGGAATCGAGTGTTTCGATCGCGGCGATTTTTCGCTGCCGCGCTTTCAGGTCGCGGTCTGGAGCGAGCTCGTTTTCGTCAACATCGATCCTCACGCAACGCCGCTCACCGACTTCCTCGGCGACCTCGTCACCGACATGTCATCGCGCGATTACCGCGGCTTCAAACTCGCGGCGCGGAAGGACTGGGAGCTCGACTGCAACTGGAAGGTTTACGTCGACAACTACCTCGAGGGCTATCACATCCCGATCGTGCATCCGTCGCTGTTTCGCGAGATCGACTATCCGAAATATCGAACGGAGACGAAGGGCTGGTACTCGATCCAGCACGCGCCGCTGCGGCGACCGGATCGCATTCGCACGGAGAATCCGGGCGACGAAGCGAAGTACTACTGGCTCTTCCCGAACCTGATGCTGAATGTGTATCCCGACAACTTCTCGACGAACCTGATTTTGCCGATCGGCCACGAGCGGACGCTGACGATCTTCGAGTGGTACTTCCGCGATCCCGACGCCGCGAAGCGCGAGATCGACGACACCGTCGCGTTCAGCGATGAGATTCAGCTCGAGGACATCGACATCTGCGAAGCCGTGCAGCGCGGCCTGCGATCATCGACGTACACGAGCGGCCGCTACTCGCCGAAGCGCGAGAACGGCGTGCATCACTTTCACGGGATGTACGCGGACGCGATGGGCATCGCGCGCAGCCGCGCGTAAACCGGACACCACTCTTCGTGCGCACCGGGCAGATAGCCGATGCTCATCAGGAACGAGCCGGTGATCTCGCCGCCCGTGAAGACGAACGTCTTTTTGAAGAGCTTCACCCACTCCGCTTTTTCGCGCGGGTGATGCGCGGCGATCCAGTTCGCGAATGAGCCGTGTGTTTTTCGCAGCGCGAGGATGCGTTTCGCGTTCTCGATCGCGGCGTCGACTTTCAGCCGATTGCGAATGATCGACGCGTCGCCGAGGAGACGCTGGCGCTGGCGATCGCCGTAGCGCGCGACGCGCTCGATCGCGAAGTCGTCGTACGCGGCGCGGAAGCCGTCGCGTTTGCGCAGGATCGTTTCCCACGACAGTCCGGCCTGATTGATCTCGAGCACGAGCCGCTCGAACAGGCGATCGTCATCGGTCACCGGAAAGCCGTATTCGTCGTCGTGATACGGCGCGTGAACGGGGTGACCTTTTGCAAACTCGCAGTAGCTCATTCGTGTCGCACTCGGAAGAATTCTATTGCTGCGGTGCAACGAAGCGGCGACACTCTTGGCGAATGCAGTCCGCGGAGGTCATCGCCTCACTCGCCCTCCTGCTGGTCGCCTGCTGGATCGTAGTGCGTCAGGTCTCCGCGTTTCGCGCGGAGCGCGCGTTGCGCGATTCGCATCTGTTCGCGTCGGAGATCATCAGCAGTGCGGCCGAGGGGATCGTTGTCTACGATCGCGAGCTTCGGTATCTCGTCTGGAATCGCTTCATGGAAGAGATGACCGGCCTGCCCGCCTCCGAAGTCCTCGGCAAGCGCGCGCCCGATCTCTTTCCGCACCTTCGCGAACAGGGAATCGACGCGCTGCTCAATCGTGCGCTGGCTGGTGAAGACGTCGCGTCGCCGGACATGCATTACTACATTCCCGGCTCGCCGCGCGAAGGGTGGGCGTCGGCCGTGTATCACCCGCATCGCGATTCGCAGGGACGCATCACCGGCGTCATCGGACTGATTCGCGACATCACGGCGCGCAAGAAAGCGGAGCAGCAGATCGAGTATCAGGCGTATCACGATGCGCTGACCGGACTCGCGAATCGGCGGCTTTTCAACGAACATCTTTCGCTCGCACTCGCGCTGGCCGCGCGGCGCAACTGTCCGATCGCGGTGCTGTTTCTCGATCTCGATCACTTCAAGCTCGTGAACGACACGCTCGGTCACACGATGGGCGATGTGCTGCTGCAGGAAGTCGCGCGGCGGCTGCGCACGTGCGTGCGTGAAGGCGACGCGGTCGCGCGCGTCGGCGGCGATGAGTTCACGATCGTGCTGCAGGATCTCGAGACGCGCGACGCCGCGGCAGTCGTCGCGCAGAAAGTGCTGCGCGCGATCGCGGCGCCGATCGAGATGACGGGACATCGGCTGTACGTCACGGCGAGCATCGGCATCACGATCTATCCGGACGACGGCGTCGATGCGGAGACGCTGCTGAAGAACGCCGACAACGCGATGTATCGCGCGAAGGCCGAGGGGCGGAACACGTATCAGCTGTCGACGCATGAGCTTTCGCGCTCGACGCAGGAGCGGATGACGCTCGAGAGCGGACTCCATCAGGCGATGGAGAACGAGGAGTTCGAGGTCTGGTATCAGCCGCAGATCGACATCACGACGAACGCGATCATCGGGATGGAAGCGCTGCTGCGGTGGCGGCATCCGGAGCGCGGGATCGTGCCGCCGGCGGATTTCATTTCGGTGGCCGAGGAGCGCGGATACATCGTCGTGATCGGCGACTGGGTGCTGCGTCAGGCGTGTCGTCAGGCGCGCGCGCTGCGCGATCGCGGACATCCTGATTTTCGCGTGGCAGTGAACTTGTCGGCGCGTCAGTTTCGCGAAGCATCGCTCGTGACGAGCGTGCTGTCGGCGCTGCGCGAGTCGGAGCTGCCGCCGAGTTTTCTCGAGCTCGAGATCACGGAAAGCGTGGCGATGGAAAACGTCGAGCTGACGCTGCAGCTGCTGCGCGATCTGCGCGACATCGGCATCACGATCGCGATCGACGACTTCGGCACCGGCCACTCATCGCTCAGCTATCTGAAGCAGTTTCCGATCGACGCGCTGAAGATCGATCGAGCGTTCGTCGAAGATCTGCCCGATCGTTTCGAAGACGCGGCGATCGTGAAGGCCGTGATCGCGCTCGCGCAGGGTTTGAACCTGCGCGTTGTCGCGGAAGGGGTGGAGACGAAAGCCCAGCTCGACTTTTTGCGCGAGCAGGGCTGTCGTGAAGTGCAGGGCTATTACTTCAGCTATCCGGTTCGCGGCGAAGAGCTGGAGAAGCTGATCGAGCAGGGCACGATCAGCACCGTCTAGTTTTTCGCCGCGAGGTTCGCCGGCAGATACATCGGATCGTTCGTGCCGTTGTCGATGAGCGTTGCGAACGTGCCGATCATTCCGTTGATCGGCGTCACGCGCAGCAGCACGGGACCGGTCGTCGTGATGTGGCGCGAGCCGAAGAGATCGTTCAGCTGGACGCCGCTCGCGGAGCCGACCGTCGACTCGAATGAATCGAGCACGCTGCCTTCGGCGCCGACGATCTCCACGCGGAATCGCGTCGGCGTCGAAGTCGCGAACGCCGTGAGGTCGACGATGCCGAGGTTCGTCCGGAAGCGGCTGTCGACGACGGCGCCGAGGATCTCGAGCGTGTCGCCGAGGCCGGCAGCCTGGAAGCTGTTGAGCGGCGGCATCAGGAAGCCGTACGTGCCGCCGTCTTCCGCGAGCGTGTACGTCCGCGACGTGACGCGCACGCCGGGCTCGCCGGCGCTCTCGTAGCGAAGGCGCGCGATGCCGCTCTTGCCGAACGCGGCGAAGAGCACGTCGCGAATCACGCGCGCTTCGTTCGCGAGCAGCGTGAGGTTGATCGTCATCGAAGGATCCTGCGGATTCCACGGCGTGCACTGCAGCGTCACCGTGCGAAGCTGCTTCGACGGGTTGTAGAGATAGAGATCGCTGCGGAACTTCGAGTTGTTCGCGCCGTCGAGATGGCCGATGGCGGGAATGGTGCGCACGACCGGCGCCGGAAGGTCGGGCGGGAAGTACGTCGGGTCGTTCGTCTTGTTGTCGATTGCAAACACGGCCGCGACGGTTTCGCCGTGCGTCGGCGTGAGCAGCAGTCCGGCGCTTTCGGCGGAGCCGAGACCGAGCCAGGCGCCGATGCCGTTGATCTGCTGATTGCCGTTCGGAGCCGCGCTGAACGAGATGCCGCTCGCGCCGGTGATGCCGGAGACGCCGGCGGCGACGAGCGAGGCGTCGGTGCCGCGGCCGGAGACGTCAGTCAGTACGAGGTTCGTCCGGAAGCCGTTGCCGGGGAACGCGCCGGCGAATGAAACGGGGAAGCGCGCGCTCGCGGCTGTGAAGACATCGATGGCGTTCATGCCGTAGCCGAACGTGCCGGCCGACGACGTGCTGTACGTGCGCGCGGCGGCTTCGATCGATGCGCCGACAGGCGGCGTCAGGAAGAGTGCGCCGCCGCCGACTTCGGCATTGAAGAGTGACTTGAGTACGTCGGTGACGAGTCTGATCTCGCGCGGTTTCAGCGTGAGGTTCTGCACCTTCACGTCGGCGGTCGTGACGTCGCCGGTCGGCGCGTAACGAACGGCGACGGTCACGGCGGCGTCGGACGGATTGCGGAACGTGACGTCGGTCAGCCAGTAGCTGCCGAACGCGCCGGGCGTGCGCGCGACGCCGGGGATGACGAGACGCTGCGCGAGCGATGCTTTGACGACGCCCCATTCCTGCACGACGTCGCTGCCGCCGCCGCTCGATGGAGGAGGCGGCGAGATGACGACACCGCCGCCGCCCTGCTGCAGCGGACCGGAGTCGAAGACGAACATGTCGCCGCTCTCGAGCGCGTCGACGTCGACGTGCACGAAGCCTTTCGTCAGCTGCTCGGCCATGAACAGCTCGTCGTAGTAACTCGGCGGAAGCGGATCGCCGACGTGCCACACGGCGAGCGCGGGATCTTTGAAGAGCCGCTGATCGGCGGCCTGACGCGGACGATGGACCTGAATGAGGACCGTCTTGCCGGATGCGCCGGCGTGCAGCGCTTCGACTTCGGGCGCGGTGATGTCGCTCCACTGCGTGACGAGGCCGCCGGCCTGCGTGTGCAGGAGCAGATTCGTCGGCTTCCCGGTGCCGCTCTGAATCATCCACGCGCCGTTGAAATCAGCCGTCGGAACAGCGAAGAAGCCGTAAGGATTCGTCGACAGCTGGTTGGCGGGAGTCGTATCGGTGGGGCCGGAGATCCACGTCTTCACGCTGCCGCTGAAGAGCCACAGCGCGGCGCGGTTGTATGTCTGCTCGAATGCGTAGACGGAATTGTCGGACGCGATCCACGCGTCGACGGTCGAGTTGCCGTCAACGTTGCCGACGACTGCGTTGTTGCCGGCGAGATCGATGACGCGCAGCGTGTCGGCGCCGCTGCGAATGACGAAGCGAGTACCGTCGCGATTGGCGCCGGCGAGCGCCAGGAAGCTCGGTGCGCTCGGCGAATAGATCTTCTTCACGGCGCCGTCGCGGCCGACGGAGTAGAGCGCCGAGTTGACCGCGCCGTCCATCAGCGCCACGACGAATGGCGTGTCGATGGTGCCGGTGCGAATGTTGGATGCGCGGCCGTGCGCAAACGGGCCGCCGATGTCCACCGTGTAGTTGATGAGCTGCGGCAGCACGACCGACGGCAGATCGATCTTCTTCCAGTTCGTGCCGCCGTCGATGCTCAGCAGCCAGATCGGCTGAAACTGCGGATTCGTGTTGTTGTAGTTGTAGTTCGTCTCGATGAGGATCGTCGGCACGCCGGCGCCGTCTTCACGGACGGCCGCCGCGAAGATTCCGGTGAGCGTGTTTGCGGCCGGAAAAACGACGCGCGGCTCGTCGAGTCCTTTCGTGTCGTAGACGACGACCTGGCCGACGGCGCTGCCCGATCCGGGAAACGGAGGCGAGATGAGGATGCCGCCGTTGAACGCCGGCGAGTCGCCTTCGATGATGACGACGTGTCGATTGAGCCGGTTCTGCAGCGCCGGATACGAAACGCGGTCGCTGTAGGGCGCGTACGAGATGACGCGCGCGTGCGCGCTGATTGCGGCGAGCAGCAGGACAGCGGTAATGAAACCTTTACGCATGTTGACCTCCGGTACGCGCAAAGGTACGGCTGAGGGGGGCGGGGCGTCTAATGAAAGGAGGGCGGACTTATAGTCCGCCCATCCCGGATTTTTGCGAAAGCAAGTGGGCGGACTATAAGTCCGCCCTCCCGTTACTGCAGCTTCGCGATCTCTTCGTTGATGCGCTTCTTCTGCGCGTCGTCCGTCGTCAGCGACAGCGCCTTCTGATACGAAGCGAGCGCTGCTTTCTTATCGCCCTTCGCTGCGTATGCGGCACCGAGGCTGTCGTGTGCGTTTGATGACTGCGGATGCGCGGCGACGTTCTTCGCGAACACCGCGATCGCCTCGTCCGTCTTCTTCTGGCCGAGGAGCGAATAGCCGTAGCCGTTCAGATCCTGCTCGGTCGCGATCGACATCGCTTTATCGCGAAGTGCGGTCGCCTGCGCGGCATCGCCCTGCTTCTCGACGATCGCGGCTTTCGTCCGGAGGTTGCGGAAGTTCTGCTGAATCCCGATCGACTTGTTCGCCCACGCCAGCGCCTCTGCGAGATCGCCATTGTTGCGGAGCGACCAGCCGGCGGCGTTGTTCCATCCTTCCCAGCCGAACTGCGGCAGACCGGCGAGCTGATGACGAAGATTCTCGAGCACCGTCTTCGTCACGTCGACTTCGATTTTGAACGGGACGCGCAGCTTCTCCCAGCGCAGCGCGGCGACGACCGAGTTCGCCGTCGGATCGTCGAACGTGTACTGCAGGCGCTCCTGCATTTCGGCCGGCTGCGGCGTGACGGTCACGCGCAGCGCGTCCTGCTTTTCGTCGTACGCGTAGCTGCCCCATGCGCGATTCTCTTTGTTGAAGATGATCGTCCACGTCGTCGGCGACGCGAGCGTGTGCAGGCCGTACGTGCCGGCGTCGAGCTTCTGGCCTTCGATCGTGACCGGCGTCGAGAAGCTGATCGTCGTGTTCTCGTTCGCGCCGGCGCGCCACACTTCAGGAGCGTAAGGCGCGATCTCGGTGCCCCAGATCTTGCGGCCGTTCACGCCGGGGCGGTGATAGGTGATCGTCATTTCCGTCAGGCCGATGGTTTGGCTGACCGAGGCGGCCTGGCTGACTTCGGGGAGGGTGAGGGGCGGGAGCTGCGCAAACGCAGCGGTGCTGATGCCGAGCATTGCGAGCAACGCGATCTTGCGAATCATCAATCTTCTCCTTCGTTATGCGGCGGATTGTACGAAGGAGGCTGCGGCGCGCTGTCACGCGCGTGTGACGTTTCAGCGCGCGCGTGTTGCTTTGCGCGGCGCAACGGCGAGGAGTTGCTTCGCTGCGCGGCGGCCGCTGGCGATTGCGCCGGAGACGGTGCCGGTCTCGTCGCCGCTCGTCGCTTCGCCTGCGAAAAAGAGCGTCGACTGAATCGGTTTCGCGAGCCTGTCGTGCGCGCCGCTGCCGCCGACTCCGGCGTAGCTGTACGCGCCGCGGCTGAGCGGATCGGATTGCCAGTCGTGCGTGTACGCGGCGACGAATTGCCCGTCGAGCTCGCGGCGCTTCGTGCGTAATGCGCTGGCCATTGAATCGAGTGCGCGATCGATCATCGCGTCGGTGCCTTCGGCGAGCAGCGCGTCCGCGGCGTGACCGCCGGCCCATGCGGTGACGAGCGGCGCGCGCGCGGGAGCGGAAGTCCAGTACGTCGGCACGTAGCGATCGGCGGTGTGCAGGAAGTTGAATTCGTCCCAGAAAGCGGAGCGAAAGCGGAAGACGACTTTCACGACGTGGCCGATCTCGAGCTTTGCGAGCGCGTCGCGTTTCTCGCGCAGCTCGGGCGTGAAGCGGATCGCGCCGCGCTGTTCCGCGGGCGCTTTCCAGACGCCGATCGGGATGGTGATGACGACCGCGCGTGCGCGCAGCGTTTCGCCGCGATCGGTGGAGACGGCGACGTCGCCTTTGCGCCAGTCGATGGCGGTGACGAGCGTGGAGAGGCGAAGCTCGCCGCGGTCCGGATGGATGCCGGCGCGTAGCCAGTTCATGACTGTGTCGTAGCCGTTCGCGATGCGGTGCTGGCGATTGTCTTCCGTCTCTGAATCGGCGCTGCGCAACGCAAGCGCGGAGATGCGATCGGCGTGCGCGGCGTGATAGCCCTCGACGAAGTTGCAGGCGAGGGAGCGTTGCCGCGCGTCGAGCGAGCGCCGCGTTTTCAGGAATGCTTCGAAAGACGTGTCGCGTCCGCCGGGAATCTGCGCGCGCAGGCGACCGATCCGTTCCCAGAAATCAGGAAGGCGAGTCCATTCGCCGCGCTCGGACCAGGAGTGATCGTCGGGCAGCTGATACGCGAGGAGCGAGGCGGCGTCGACGATTGCGAACGTGCTCGGCGCGCCGCCGTGCAGAAACTCGGCGCCGAGCTCGATGGGAAGCGGGAGATCGGTGACGCGCTGCGTGAGGACGCGTCCGCCGACGCGATCGCGCGCTTCGACGAGACAAACGCGGCGGCCCTGCGAGGAGAGATCGCGCGCGGCGGCGAGTCCTGCGGCGCCGGCGCCGATGATGATGGCGTCGAACTTCATCGACGTCGTGCAGTGCGCGCTACGTGCCGACGCGCAGGATCAGAACGGACAGTCGTCGCAGCCGGAGCCGCAGCAGGTCGGCTCGAGGGCTTCGCGAATCTCGGGACGAAACGGGGAAGAGGTTTCACACGGCGCCGTCGGCGTGGCCGGCGTCTCGGGAGGAGGGGCGGAGTCGCTGGTGCGCGGGGTCTCGTCGCTCACGGCGCGCAAAACGCCGCGTGCAGCGGGTGGATTCCGCGATCAGTCACCGACGATCTTCGACCAGGGGAGTTTGCGGACGAGCTCGACTTTTTCGTCGATGTCGTTCTGCGTCGCGCGATCGCCGAGAACGCGGCGGAGGTAGTCGACCTCCGTCGAGACGAGGCGATTGCTTTTCGGCAGCAGGCGCACCGCGGCGCTCTGGAGGTTGCGTTCCGAGACGGTGACCAGCTTCGGATGTTTCGAAACCTTCTCGCTCATGCAATTCGCAAGGCGGCTTCGCGGCGAAAAAATCCTTGTTACCGTTTTCGAGTGGATGGGCGAATGGCGATCGCGTTGCGGAACGCGAAAGACTCCTGAAAGAGATCCTGCCGCTCGGAGGCGCAACGGCAGAGTGCGCAGTGAACGCCGTCGGTGTGGGCGGCGCGTGAGTGATTGCAGTAATCGCAACGCCGGGTTTGGCTGTTCATAATGGTTATTCAGATCAAGGTTCGTGCCGCGTTTTAAGTAAAAGGACTGAGGACTGAGGACTGAGGACTGAGCTCGGCTTTGATTCTCACTCAGTCCTCAGTCCTCAGTCCTCAGTACTACTTTGCGTAGAATTTCGTTGTGGTCGCGATCAATCCGCCCGCTTCGCTGCTCGGTTCGTTTAACGCGATCGTTGCGGGGTCGGCGCGGCGGTATGACGTTTCTCGATTTGCGGGGCCGCTCTCTGTAAAGAGCGTCGTTTCGGGCGTAGCGACGTGGGAAACGGCGGCCGGGCGGTTTGATGTCGGGCCGGCCGGATGTCTCATCCTGAATGACGGGGAGGAGTATTCGATCTCCATCGATGCTCCGCAGGCTGTAGAGACGTTCTGCGTTTTCTTTGCGCGCGGGTTTGTCGAGGATGCGTTTCGGGCGGCTGTTTCTTCGTCCGTTGCGCTGCTCGATTCGGGCGCTGAAGCGCCGCGCGTCGGATTCTTTGAGCGGATGCAGTACGAGCCCTCGCTGCGCGCCGAGTTGTTGCGAATGCGCGCGTCGCGCGACGACGACGTTGCCGTCGATGCTTCGATGTTTGCGCTCGCTTCGCAGCTGGTGCGTGCGCAGTGCGACGTCGATGCGCGCACCGCACGGCTGCCGGCATTGCGCGCGTCGACTCGCGAGGAGTTGCGGCGACGTTTGTCGATTGCGGCCGCCGTCATTCATGCGCGGCTCGGTGAGCGGCTGTCGATCGCGGAGATCGCATCGGAAGCGTGTCTCTCGCCGTTTCACTTTCATCGCGCGTTCGCGAGCTTCTTCGGCGAGACGCCGCATCGCTATCTGACGCGGCTGCGGCTGGAACGCGCGCGGGCGCTTCTGCGCGGATCGGAGCGAAGCGTGATGGATGTCGCGCGCGACTGCGGCTTCGAATCGCTCGGCTCGTTCACGACGCTCTTCACGAAACGCTTCGGCGTGCCGCCCGCGCGATTTCGCAGGATCGGAGAAGCGCCCCCGGAAGCCGCGAGCTAACATCGCTCGCATGAGTGAAGAACTGATTGACGCCGTGAAACGCGGCGACGCGCAAACGGTTGCGCGGCTGCTCGACGGCGATGCCTCGCTGCTGCGCGCGAAGAGCGGAAACGTTTCCGCGATCCTCCTGGCGCTGTATCACGGGCAGCGCGACATCGCGCGACTGTTCGTCGAGCGCGGCGCGGAGTTGTCGTTCCCGGAAGCGTGTGCGCTCGGCGATGAAGCGCGCGTGCGCGAGCTGCTCGCGCGCGATCCGTCGTTGCTCGATCGTCGCAGCGACGACGGCTTTCCGCCGCTCGGTCTGGCGATCTTTTTCGGGCAGCCGCAGATTGCGCGGATGCTCATCGAGCGCGGTGCGGATGTCAGCGCGCCGGCCGAGAACGCGCAGCGGGTTGCGCCGCTGCATGCCGCGGTCGCGGTTTGCGATCGGGAGACGACGCGACTGCTGCTCGAGCGCGGCGCGGATCCGAACGCGAAGCAGCAGAGCGACTTCACGCCGCTGCATGGCGCGGCGTCGCGCGGCGATGTTGAGATCGGGAAGATGCTCGTCGAACGCGGCGCGGACGTGAGTGCGATTGCGGATGGGAAGAGCGTTCGCGATGTGGCGATCGAGCGCGGACATTCGGCATTTGCCGAGTGGGTGGGCGGACTATAAGTCCGCCCTCCGAAGAGTGGCGCCCGCGCGGAGCGGGACGTCGGGGAACGACGCGCGCGAATAGAAGACGTGCGCGGCGAGTGCGCGCATCGGCGGCGTGCGCAGCACGGCGCACGCGAGCTCCGCGGCCGGAACCGATTGAACTGCGCGGAGTGCGCTTCGCATCCAGCGGCGCGCGATGAAGCGCGGCGCGAAACGCGCGCCGGTGTATTCGCACAGCGCGTCGGGCTCGCCATTCAGATGGCGATAGAGGACGTCGGCGGCGAACGTCGAAAGGCGCATGGCTGCGTCGAGTCCGCCCGCGGTGAGCGGCGAGACCGCGCCCGCCGCGTCGCCGACGAGCAGCGCATGTTTGTCAGCGATCCGCCGCAGGATTCCGTTCACCGGAATCAATCCGCCGCGGCGTTCGATCGGCGTCGCGTTCGGATCGACGAGGGCGCCAATCGACGCGCGAAATTTGCGCAGCGCGTCGACCGGCTGAAAGCGATCGCGATATCCGGCGACGCCCGCGTGCGCCTCGACGCCGTCATCCGCAACCCACGCGATGTAGCCCGGCGCGAGGCGCGGATCGAGAAAGCAGTGCAGCGCCGGTGCCGACTGACCGCGCGACGGCAGCACATCCTCGACGCCCGAAAGCAGCTCGTGATTGCGATCGAGTCCGAACTGCCGCGCAACGAGCGACTTTGCGCCGTCCGCGCCGATCACGAAACGTGTCGCGATCGTTTCGCGCCGGCCGCGACGCTCGAGCGTGACGAGCGTCGCGCCGAGCAGCGGCTCGCACGAGACGAGGTGCGTCGACGGCATCCACGTCACGCCGGCACGCGCGCACTGCTCGAGCATCCACAGCGCGAGCCACGACATGCGGCCGATCCGGAACTCGTCGCGCGGCGTCGTCAGCCGCAGCTCGCGGCGGCTCGGCGAATACAGCACGACGTCGCGAATACCCGCGCCAAGCTGCTCGTCGGGCAGCGGAAAGTCTTCCCACGTCTTGCGCACGAAGATGCCGGTCGTCTGCACGCCGTCTGCGACGGACGCCTTGCGATCGACGAGGAGAACGCGCAAACCGCGCGTGGCGAGGAGACGGGAAACGCGGAGGCCGGCGAGGCCGGCGCCGATGACAATCGTGTCGTACATTGTTTTAATGTAAAGCGCTTTATATGGCAAAGCAAGCGTGAATCGAGTGCTGAGGACTGAGGACTGAGGACTGAGTAATGGCAGAATTCGCCGCGATGCGTTCTCTCGCCCTCATTGTTGTTTTCTGCGGCGCGGTTGCGGCTCAT
>Ga0070701_10000077_pt1 | contig 26960 bp, 12 predicted proteins | sample KBSK5102metaG_FD_65451 | JGI IMG/M metagenome (GOLD analysis project Ga0070701, IMG submission 65451) | Corn, switchgrass and miscanthus rhizosphere microbial communities from Kellogg Biological Station, Michigan, USA - KBS K5-10-2 metaG | ecosystem: Host-associated > Plants > Roots >... | reverse complement strand
GGGCGACAGCGCGAATGGTGAATTCGACTGAATCGCGTTCTCGTTCGCGATCGGAATCGCGGCGACGACCACCGGCTGACGCTGCATGCGCTGCTTCACGACGAGCGCGGCGCAAAGCGCGAGCAGCACCAGTGTCGCGGCGATCCAGGCGAGCCGTTCTTTCGAACGCCGCCGCTTCGTCGCAACCGGCGCAGCGGCCTGCGATCCCGCTTCGCGAATCCAGCGCAACTCGGCGGCGATGTCATGCGCCGACTGCAGCCGATCGTCCGGATCTTTCGCGAGACATTTGCGGACGACGTGATCGAGCGCGGGCGGCGTCACCGGCACGATCGTCGAGATCGGCGCCGGCTGCGACGACACGATCGACGCGATGAGACTCATCCGCGTTTTGCCTTCGAACGCGCGGCGGCCGGTCGCCATCTCGTACAGCACCGTGCCGAGCGCGAAGATGTCAGTGCGCGCGTCGGCCTCGAGTCCTTCGAGCTGCTCGGGCGCCATGTACTGGAACGTCCCGACGATCGTCCCTTCCTGCGTCAGCGGCTTCGCCTCGGTCGCAAGCGTCGGATCGGAAAAAGAAACCGACGATTTCGCGAGTCCGAAGTCGAGCAGCTTCGCGCCCGTGCGCGTGATCATGATGTTGCCCGGCTTCAGATCGCGATGAACGATGCCGGCGCGATGCGCTTTGTCGAGTCCTTCCGCGATCTCGGTGCCGTAGCGCAGCACGTCATCGATCGGCAGCGGTCCGCGCGCAATTTTGTCGGCGAGCGTCTCCCCTTCCAGCAACTCCATGACGATGAAGTCGTCGCCGACGTCGAACAGCGTGCAGATGTTCGGATGATTGAGCTGCGAGATCGCGCGCGCTTCGCGGTCGAAACGGAGCCGCAGCTGCGGATGATGCGCGAGGTCCGCCGGCAGGACTTTAATCGCGACGCTGCGGTCGAGACGCGTGTCGCGCGCTTTCCACACCTCGCCCATGCCGCCCGCGCCGATCCGGGCCACCACTTCGTAAGGTCCGAGTTTCGTCCCGGGCGCAATCACCATCGCGATGGCCGCGAATTATCACACGCGCTACGGCAGGACGAAGATGACCGTTTGCGCATCCGCGGGCAGCGGCTTGCGAGGCGCCTCCGCGAATTGCGGCAACGCGAAGAAGTCCGTGCCGAGCCAGCGGCTCGTCACTTCATCGGTGGTGGGACCGAGGAGGACTTCGATGGGGCCGGTTTCGGCGATGTCGGAGACGATGAGCGGCTGCGCGTTGCGCGCGAGCGATTGCATGCGGCGAAGATTCGCGTGCTGCTGAAACGCCGGCACCGGAATGCGAATCCCGCCGGCGACGATCGCCACGTACCGCGCGTCGGTCGATCTGCCGCCGCTGACGAGAATGTCGAACGTGCGCGTGCGCGCGGCCGGAAACTGCAGCGTCATCGTGCCGTGCCGCGCGACTTCCGGCGAATGCGCGACCCAGAGCGGATGCGATTGCGAAACGACGGCGACGGTTTCGTCGGGATGATGATCGCGCGCATACACGAACGTCCCTTCCGGCGAAACCTCGGCGCGCTCCGTCTCAACGCCTGACGGCGAAAACCAGGAGATCGACGCATTTTCAAACGGCACCGGCGAAACGATTTTTCCGTGCGTACCCTTGAGCGGCATCAGCTTGACGTCGATGCGCTTGTGTTCCGACTTCGTCATCGAGAACGGCTCGAGCTCCTGCTTCTGATAGCCGGGCGCGCTGACGGTGACGCGCAGCCTGCGCTCCGGCGGCAGCGATTTGATTCTGACGAGCGATTCGCGATCTTCGGCTGCAGCCGTCGCGGTACGTGTGAGCACCGGGCGGAAACCGACCTTCGAAAGGACGGAGTAGCGGACGGTGACGTCGGGCACGCGCATCATCGTGAACGTGTCGGTGACGCCGATCGTGAGCTCGTTGTCGGGAATCTCGATGTCGAAGCGCTGGCGCGGCAGGGCGCGATCGGCGAGCACGTACGCGCGGAACGGATCGTCGCATGCGGAGATGTTGACGATCTGGTCCGTCTCGATCATCCGATCGAGCGCGGCGCGGTACTCGGCAGAATCACCGTCAGCGAAGCCGACGCCGTTGCCGACGAATTCGATCGTCGCGTTTTTGTGGAGCGGCTCGCCGCCGAACGTGACGCTGCCGTACGCCGTGTTGTAGCCGGCGACGACGCGCACGTTGCGAATCTGCAGCGCGCCGGCTTCGACGCTGTTGCTCACCGGCGGCAGGTTGCCGAACTTCATCTGCGCGCGATACTCCGCCGGCGGCACGTCTTCGATCGTGAAGCTGCCGTAGAGCGGAGTCGGCGGAAACGTTTGCGTCCGGACGACCTGACACGATGAAGGATCGGTTCGTTCGCCCGCTTTCTGCGGCGGACACGCGAGCAGCGATACGACGATTTGCGGCGGCTCATTGCTGTCGCTGCAGAGACGAATGTCGCGATTGAGCCGCGGCACGTCGTCGTTCGCGCTCCAGTTCACGATGATCGTTGCGGCGCCACGTGCGACGAGCGGCTCGTCGACCGTCGTCACCGGCTGCGCCGCGATCTTCACGCGACGCCGAAACGGCAACCAGCTGCGTCCGCCGATGTCGATGTCGAACGTGCCCGCGGCGACGCCGCGGATCAGCGCGAACGAGCCGTGCAGCTTGCGCAGCGCGGCAGGCACTTCACCCGCGAGCGAGCCGATGCTGATTTTCGGCGACGCGACGTTGCGCGCTTCCGCAACCGCTGCGCGATCGCCCTCGGGCACCGCGATCCACGCCAGCAACGCGCCCGTGCCGCCGCTGCGCGCGTCGACGTTTCGCTGCGTGCCCGCTTCGATTGCGGGAACGGTGATGACTGCAACGGGCGTCGATTTGTCGAGCACGAGCAGCCAGAGTTGTTCGCCTGCAGGAACTGTCGTCGGTCCGTTCACGGGAAAGGCGCCAGCGCTCTGCGTGGCGTAGATCACGGCGGTGCGTTCGGGCGGCAGTTGCGCGGTGAGCGTCGCAGCCGGATTCAGCGACAGCTCGAGATTCGCCGGCGCTGACGCACCATCGACGATCACGCTTTCGGAGAGCGCGCCGTTCGCTTTCGCGAAGACGTTCCACAGTCCGCGCTCGAACGTCAGCGAGCCGGGCGCGACGCAGGTGACGTCGTGCGACTTCAGCCAGCGACCGAAGGGATTCTGCGCATCACCGGCCGAGAAGCGGCAGACTTCGCCGCCTGCGACCGGCGCGTTGTCGCGCGTCAGAGATACGTTCGTCGCCGCGCCGGCAGTGACGGCGCAGAAGAACAGGAGCGACGCGGCGACCCGTTTCACGCGCTCAATATACGAGCCGGCGCGCGCGGACGTTACGCGCTCGTTAATGCTCCGGCGCCGCGCCCCAGATTTCCGTCAGCCGCTGATCGCGGCCGCAGTTGAATCTGTAGAACTTGTACCGCACCGGATTCTTCTTGTAGTAGTCCTGGTGGTAATCCTCGGCAGCCCAGAACCGCGACGCCGGCACGATCTGCGTGGCGATCTTCTTCCCGAACTTCACCTCGAGATTTCGCTTCGACTCATCGGCGAGCCGCTTCTGCTCCGCGTCATGCGTGAAGATCGCCGTGCGGTACTGCGTGCCGTGATCGCAGAACTGGAAGTTCACCGCGAACGGATCGACGTTGTGCCAGAACGTGTCGAGCAGCTTCGCGTACGAGACTTTCGTCGGATCGTACGTGACCTCGACCGACTCCGCGTGACCGGTCTCGCCGGATGAGACTTCCTCGTACGTCGGCTCCGTCTTCGGACCGCCGGTGTAACCGGAGACGACGCTGATGACGCCCGGCAGCCGTTCGAACGGCGGCTCCATGCACCAGAAGCAACCGCCGGCAAACGTTGCGGTCGCGCGATTCGGAGCGGCTTTCGCGGGCGCGGGCGGCTGCGCTTTCGCGCAGAAAACGGTCGCGAGGATGACGACGGCGAGGAGCGGCAGACGTGTCTTCATGGTTGCTCAGAACGCGGCGACGTCAGCAGATGTTTCTGCACCTTCCCGAGCGCCGTTCGCGGGATCGATTCGACGCTGACGAAACGCCGCGGCACTTTGAACGATGCGAGCTCCGCGCGGCAGACGCGCTCGAGCTCCGCGGCGTCGAAGTCGCCGACGATGAACGCGACCGGGACCTCGCCGCGCAACTTGTCCGCAACTCCCGCGACCGCCGCTTCGCGCACGCCGGGCTGTTCGAGCAGCAGCTCTTCGATCTCGCGCGGATAGATGTTGAAGCCGCCGGAGATGATGAGATCGCTGCGGCGACCGAGGAGCGTGTAGTAGCCGTCGGCAGAGAGCTGGGCGAGATCGCCGGTGCGAAAGTAACCGTCCGATGTGAATGCGGCGGCAGTCGCATCGGGACGCCGCCAGTAGCCGGCGAAAACATTCGCGCCTTTCACTTCCAGCTCGCCGTCCACGATGCGCACGGAAATGCCGGGCAGCGGAAAGCCGACCGTCCCGGCGCGACGCTCGCCGACGTACGGATTGGTGAGATTCATGAACGTCTCGGTCATGCCGTAACGTTCGAGAATCGTGTGGCCGAAGCGCTCGCGAAATTGTTCGAACACATGCGGCGGCAGCGGCGCGGAGCCGGAGACGAAGAGCCGCATCTTCGCGCCGATCGTGCGCGCGGCGTCCGGCGGTGTTTCGAGCAGGCGGACGTAGACCGTCGGCACGCCGAAGAAAAGCGTCGGCTCGAAATCGAGAAGCTCCGCGGTCGCGCTGCGGTGATCGAAACGCTCGAGCAATCGCATGCGGCAGCCGCTGATGAGCCACGTGTGCAGGCCGTTGCCGAGCGCGTGAATGTGAAACAGCGGCAGCGCGAGGAGGAAGCGATCGCGCTCGCTGATCTGCCACGCCGCGAGCAGGTTCACGGCGTTCGCCGCGAAGTTGTCGTGCGTCAGCACCGCGCCTTTCGACGTGCCGGTCGTGCCTGACGTGTAGATGATCGCCGCCGGCGTCGGACCGTCGAGCGATTCCGACGGCCGCGAATCATTCGTGCTCGTCAGTTCCGCAACGGTGCTGTCATCGATGACCGCGCGCGGCTCGGCGTCGTTCGTGATGTGGGCGATCTCGCGATCGCGATAGAGAATGTTGATCGGCACGAAGGTCACGCCGAGCTTCACGCAGGCGAGATAGATGTCGATCAGCTCGACGCGATTCTGCAGATAGACGCAGAGGCGATCGCCCTTGACGAATCCGCGCTCGCGCAGCGCGTTCGCGACGCGATTGCTGCGCGCTTCGAGGTCGCCAAATGTGAAGGTGACGCCGTTCCATTCGAGCGCCGCGCGATCTCGCCGCTCGAGCAGCGAGGCGTCGAAAAGATGGAGGAGGTGCATTCGTAAGTATGGGGTCAGGTCTGTACTTTTAACTTTAGCCGGCTGCCCGCTCCGTCGCCGCGCGGTGCTAAAGTTAAAAGTACAGACCTGACCCCATACTTACGCGATCGACGACACCGCCGCGTTGCGCGAACGCCGTTACTCGACGCGGTAACGAATGCTGTCGCTCCGTCCGCCGTCATCGACGACGACCAGTTGATGCGTCCCGCGGCGCGGCTTCAGAAACATCCGCTGCGACGGCTCGCCCGACGCGACGAGCACGCCGTCATCGAACCAGAAGAGCTTCGCCGCATCGCTCGACTGCGCGGTCAGCAGGATCTCCTGAAACTCGAGCGGCGCATCGCGGCGCAGGCGATACGCCGTCGCGCCGTCAGGTGAGACGATTTTCGGCGGCGCGTCGGAGGCGACGTCGCTGCAGCGTTTCGCGAGCGGCGGCGGCGCATCGAACGGCTGCTCCTGCGCGCGCCACCACGCGACGAGCTCCGGCGGCTGCACCGTCGCGATGACTGTCCGATGCGCGACGCGCGCAACGCAATCGCCCGACAGCCGCTCGCCCGTTTTCGCATCGACGATCATCGCGCGATGCATCTCGCACGCGTGCAGGTGCGTGCGTCCCGGGATGTATTCGACGCTGCGACGCTCGCGACAAAACTCCGTCGGCAGCTGATGGCTGATCGCACAAACTTCGACGCGCGCGATGCCGAGACCATCGGCGCGACGAAGATGAGCATCGCCTTCGATCGCGCGGAAAAGATCGAACAGCAGCGGCGCCGCGAACTCGGAACCGGACATCCCTTTCTGTCCGTGGCCGTCGAAGTTGCCTGCCCAGACGCCGATCGAATATCGCTCCGAAAATCCGACGCTCCACGCATCGCGATGTCCGTACGACGTGCCGGTCTTCCACGCCACCGCCGGCATTTCGCGCGCGAGCTGCCACGCGCGCGGCATGTCGGGACGCTTGAGCTCCGCGAGCACGTCGGTCACGAGCGCGGTCGCTTCCGGCGAAAAGATCCGTGTCGCCGATTCGACTTTCGTCGAGCGCAGCACGCGCGCCGGACGGTGCAGTCCGCCGTTCGCGAGCGTCGCGTAAAGATTCGTCAGATCGACGAGCCGCACTTCGCCGGCGCCGAGAATGAGCGGCAGTCCGTAGCGCGACGGATCGCGATCGAGCGACGTCAGTCCGCCGCGCCGCAGCAGTTTCACGAACTCGTCGACGCGCTCGGCCTGCAGCACCCGAACCGCCGGCGCATTCAGCGACTGCACGAGCGCATCGCGCACCGACACGCGGCCGCGATACGTGCCGTCGTAATTCTCAGGAACGTAGCCGGCGTAATCGGTCGGAATGTCGAGCAGATACGAATCAGGAATCAGCAGTCCGTCGTCGAACGCCTTCGCGTAGAGAAACGGTTTGAGCGTCGAGCCGGGCGAGCGGCGCGCCGCCGCTCCGTTCACCTGTCCCTGCCGCGCCGCTTCAAAGAACGACGCAGACCCGACCATCGCGACGACCTCGCGCGTTTTGTTGTCGATGACGACGACGGCCGTCTGCCCGACGCCGAACGCGCGCAACGGCGAAATGCGCGACGCGACTTGCTGCTCCGCGATCGCCTGTACGCGACGGTCGAGCGTCGTGTAAACGCGCACGCGATCGCCGGACTGCGCCACCGCGTAATCGCAGAAATGCGGCGCGACGAACGGCGCCTTCCTTCTCTCCCGCGGCAACGGCTGCCGCATCGCCTCGGTGATCTGCGCATTCGTGAACGCGCCGCGATCGCGCAGCTGGCGAAGCACGCGGTCGCGCGCGCGCGTCGCCGTGTCGTGATCGCGCAGCGGATCGTAACGATTCGGCGAGCGCGGCAGCGTCGTCAGAAACGCGATCTCGCCGAGCGACAACTGCGCGGGCGGCTTGCCAAAGTAGAGATACGACGCCGCGCCGATCCCTTCGATGTTCGCGCCGTACGGCGCCATGTTCACGTACGCCTCGAGCAACTCGCGGCGTGTGTGATGCCGCACGAGCTGCAGCGCGCGAAACGCTTCACGCACCTTGCCGCCGAGCGTACGCGATTTCGGCTGCGACATCCGCGCGAGCTGCATCGGAATCGTCGACGCGCCGCTGACGACGCGGCCCGCGCGAACGTTGGCGATCATCGCGCGGCCGATCGCAATCGGATTCACCCCCGGATGGCGCCAGAACCACTGATCCTCGGAAACAATCAGCGCGCGAATCAGCTCCGGCGGCAGCTCATCGAGCGTGACCGGAATCCGCACTTTCTGATCGCGCGGCAGAATCATTCGAATCGGCTCGCCGCTGCGATCGAAGACGACCGTCGCGGCGGCGCGATGCAGCCGCGACTCCGGAAAGGGCGAGATCGCATCGACGATGAAGAACAGGAGCAGCGGCGCCGCGACGATCGCGATCGCAATCAGGATTTTTTTCATCGCCGCCTCACGATGAACACGCTCCGCTCCCCCACCGAATGGTTCGCCCGTGCATACATCGCCTCGGCGAACACCGGCGGATGCTGGAACACGCCCGGCGTGACCGCGCGCAGCAGCGTGTAGAACGTGAGCGCGCCGGAGCTCGGCAACTCGACGAAGTACAGCGCCTGATCGTCGCGAATGTCGAGGTTCGTGCACTCGCCGCCGCCGGTCATCCACGGCAGCGTCTCGGTCGTTTTCAGGCGCGGGTTCTCGACTTCGAGTCCGGCCGGGATGAGGTTCTGCACGACGACGTTGTCGAGCCGCCCGTTGAGACTTTCGATCTTCATCACGCAGACGATCAGCTCGCCCTGCAGCACGCCGTTCGGATCGAGCGCCGCGCCGTCGCGCGTTTTGAATTCGCGCGTGATGCGGATGCCGGACGATTCCGGTTTGAACGCTGCCGACGTCTTCACGCCGCGTGCATCGAGCGAGTAAAACGCCGCGCCCGATTTGAAGCCGGCGTTCATCTTCACGCGCACGGTGCCGTCGCCTTTGATGCGAAACATCGTCGTGCGATTCGTGAACGTGCCGATGGCGCGATCGTCGACGAACACGGAACCGGAGTACGGCGAGAGGTCGTGCTGGCGGCGAATGAACTGGCCGAGCGCGAGCAGCGTGAACGCCGATTCCTGCGTCGACCACCACGGATCCGCGGCGTCGCGGCCGAGGCGTTCGACGAGCTGCGGGATGCGCGGATCATTCGGCGAGGCGTCGAGCAACGCGAGCAGCAACATCGCGCGATTGCGAATCGACGAGTCGAGATTCGTGCCGGTCGTGCGCGCGACTTCCGCGACGTCCTGCAGTCCCGTCAGCAGCGTTTGAATCGCGACGGGATTTCCGACGGTGGCGTACGCGGCGGCGAGCATCGCGCGTTCCTGAGGATGAAGTTCCGTCGCGTGATGCGCTCTGATGTAATCCATGGTGCCGAGGTCGGGCTTGCCGGCGCGCGAGAGGACGTAAAGCTCGTACGTGATGCGCTCGAGCTCGACCTCGTCGTACGCGGAGCGCGCCTTCGCATCTTTCGCGATGAAGTCGAGCGCGCGGTCGTAGATCGGCGAATCGACGGGATGTCCGGCGCGCCGCGCTTCGACGAGGAAATGCGTCGCGTACACGCTGCCCCACGGATAAACGTTCTGGCCGTACGGCCACATCGAGAAGCCGCCGGAGTACGTTTGCATCGTGCCGAGGCGGCGGATGCCTTCGTGAACCATCGCGGCGGAGTCGTTGTTGCGGAACGCGTCGGAATCGAGCTCTTTCGCGATGTCGCCGAAGTAGACGAGCGGGAACACGCTCGACGTCGTCTGCTCGACGCAGCCGTACGGATAGTGCAGCAGGTATTTGAGCTTGCCGCGGAAGCGGATGATCGGCAGCGGACTGACGACGAGCGTCCGTTCGACGGAGCCGGGAACGAACGGCTTCACGATCTCGGGACGGAACGTCGCGGCATTTTCGGTGAACGGACCGGAGACTTCGACGGTTTCGAGCGGCAGATCCCAGTGCACGGGAACGTCGAAACGCGCGGACGATTTCTCGCCGTTGCCGGACGCGGTTGCGGTGAAGGTGATCTCGCCCGGCTGCGGCGGCGCGGTGAGTGAGAAGTAGACGGTCTTTTCGGTCGCGGTCGAAAGGTCAACCTGTTGACGAGCGGCGCCGGTGAGCTCGACAGTAAATCTTCCTGCGCGTCCCGTGTCGTTGCGCACCGTGATCGGAATGGAGACCTGATCGCCGACGCTGAGGAAGCGCGGGATCGTCGGCATCAGCGTGATCGGGTCGTGCACGCGCACCATCGCTTCGCTGCTGCCGAAATGGCGGCCGCGATGGACGACGGCCATCACGCGCACGCCGCCTTGGAAATCGGGAATCGCGAACTGCGTGTGCACGCGGCCGTTCGCATCGGCCTTCAGCGGACCCGACCAGAACGAGACCGGTTTCGCCCGGCGAATCGAGTCGGCGCGCACGTATTGCGCGAGTCCTTCGCCGCTCTCGCTTCCGCCCGCCGCCGCCTTCCCTTTCGGTCTCACTTCCGGGAGCAGCTGCGCAAAGATGTCGTAAGTCGAGGTGCCGAGACAGAGCTTGCGGTAGAAGTATTCGAATGGGTCGGCGGTCTTCTGCGCGATGAGCTGCAGGATTCCTTCATCGACCGCGGCGATCGTGACGATCGCGCCGGGCTCGGTGGTGACGTCGATCGGCAACTCGCGATTCGCGCGCAGATCGGCGGGTGCTTTGATCGTCGGCGCGACGCGATTGGCGACGCGATCGACCGCGATCGGAATCGCACCGAACGCGCGTCCGGCTTCGCCCGGCTCGAGATCTTTCGCGGTGCGGACGAGCGTCGCGGTGACGTACGCGTTCGGACGAAGTTCGCCGGTGATCGGGATGCTGATCTTCGCCGTGTTGCCGGCGAGCGTTTCGATCGCGAAGTAAGGGATGCTGTCGCGCTCGAGCGTGATGAGCAGCTTGCCGGCGAACGGCGCTTTGACGTTCACGATCGCCGTGTCGCCGGGCGCGTATTCATCTTTGTCGAGCTCGAGCTGCAGGCGGCCGGGATTCTTCATCGCCCACGGCGAATAGCCCCAGCCGCTCGCGTAAAACTCGAGCGCCGATGACGCGCCGGTTGTCGCGTCGGAAACGACGACGCGATACGAGCCGTACTGGCGCGGCGTGAACGTGAACGAGCCGTTCGTGAGACCGGATGGCAGCGACTTCACGGCGAGCTGCTTCGTCTCGCGCGTCGTTACGTAATCGTACGAACCGCTGCTCGTTCTGCGCAGCACGCAGTGCCACAAATCTTCGAGCAGCTCGGCGCGCAGCGCGCCGCTCGTCGCCGGCTTTTCATCGCGGCCGACCGCGACCCATTCGAACGTCACGGGACGGCCAGGCTCGGGATAACGCTCCGGATCGCCGCGGCGGCGGATGCCGAGGTAGTACGGGACGGGATGAACGGGAACGTGCGTGACGGCGGAGACGCCGCGGCCGCCCTGCTCCTGCACGCGCGCGGTGACGAGCGCTTCGAGCGACGACGGCACCTGCAATCCTGCCGGAATCGCGAAACGGAATTCATGCGTGCCGGCGGCGTCGAGCGCGTCGCTGCCGGTGCCAAGCTCGCGCGATTCGAATTTGCGATCGCTGTTGCCGAACGTGTAGCCGTCGAATCCTTTCGGCGAAAAGTCGACCGGCATCAATCGAACGCGCGTTTCGACCGCGAGGTTCGCGGCAGGCGGTCCGAAGAGATAGTTGCTCGCGACCGCGTAGAGGAGATCATCGCCCGGCGCGGCGTCTTTCTTCTTCGCACGAATCTCGACCTTGATGCGATCGGGAACGAACTCCTCGACCTGAAAGCGATACGTGCCGATGACGTTGCGACCGGCGATGAGATCGACGCGATGGTGGCCGGTGCGCGCGTACGCCGGCAGCTTGATCGTGAACGGCGCGACGCCGCCGTCGCCGAGCGTGAGGCGCGTGCTTTCGCGCTCGTCGTTGCCGTCGAAGTGTTTCGCGACGAGCGGCATTTGCGGCGCCGGCTGCAGCGCGCGGTCGCGCACGACGGCGACGCCTTCGACGAGCTCGCCGGGACGATAGATGTCGCGCTCGCCGTAGAGAAATGCGGAGTAGCCATCGACGGGAAGTCGATCACCGGCGACGTCGAACGGCGAGATGTCGATCTCGGTTTTGTCGAAGTGAAGGAAGCTGTAATCGCTCCCCTTCTGCACCGCGATGATGAGCGGCTGCTTCTTGCCAAGAACTTTCGTCAGACCTTTGAGATGCCACACGCCGCGCTCGTCGGTGCGGCCGGATGCGAGCGTCTGATTTTGCGTGCTGATGAGCGAGATCGCGGCGCCGTCGACGGCCGCGAGATCTTTGAACGATGACGTCCAGACGATCAGCTCATCGTCACCTTCTTTCGCGACGATTCCGATGTCGGTGATGAGGATCCATCGCACCGATTCTTTGTGGCCGTCGGCGACGGTGACGCGATAAAGACCCGGCTCCGCTTTCTTGACGTACGGTTCGAGCGAGACGGTCGTGACGACTTTTTTGTTGTGCGCGTCGCGCAGTTTCAGGCGGCGGTACGCGAGACGATCGCCGAGCGCCTGCGACACGCCCGCGATATTCACGTTGCCATCCGACGTATCCCCCTCGGCATCGTCGTCGTACGTGTAGTCGTACGAGCCGTAGCTGTACTGATGCGTCAGCGCGTACGGAATGTTGTTGCGGTAGACGCGGTCGACGGCGAGCCACGCTTCCGGCACATTCACGCTTTCGATCGCGACGTTTTTCCAGCCGGACGCGGAGAGGAACATCCCCTCGCTCTGAAAATCGAGCGCGGTCTCGAGGTCGGGAAAGGTGATGTCGGCGGAGTAATCGGCGTCGAGCGACGCGTCGTCGGTCGACGGCAATCCTTTCGCGACGGCTACGTGATACGAGCTGCCCGGCGTGAACGCGCCGATGAGCTGGAGGTCGTTTCCTTCGGCGCCGAGCTGATACTTCACGGCCGGCGTCACCGTGACGAACTTCGACGCGACTTCCGGTTTCACCGCCGACGACAGCTCGATGTTCAGCGTCGATTCGTGCTCGCCCGATTTTCCTTCGACGTTGCGCACGACGAGCTTGTCGGAGGAGCCGAGGTCGATGTCCTGGACGAAGTCGGCCTGCAGCGTGGAGCCGCGCAGGCAACCGGCCAGTCCTTTCGCGACGACGAGCTGCAGCCGCCGCGCGCTGTTGCGTTTCTGCAGCGGACGGCTGCGGAACGACACTTCCGTCCGGCAGCCGGAGGGCGAGGAGATTTCGAGCGGCTGATGTTCGTTGCCGTCGATGAGCTCGACGCGCGTGACAACCAGCTCCGGGCTGACTTCGTAATTGAAGTGGATGTCGCCCTGCACGACGACGATGTGCCGCGCCGCGTCGACGATCTCTTCGTTCGTCGTCACCGATCGCACGATGAGGTCGTCGATCCGGATGTGCAGCTCGCCGTCGCCGCGAAAGCGCTGATCGGGTCCGAGGAAGCGCGCTTTGTTCAGCGTGATCGTGTGCTGCGCGCCGGGCGCGAATCCGCCTGCCGGCTCGAAGCGAACGATGTTGTTGGTGCGCCAGCGCCACACTCCCTGCAGCTGCGGCTCGATGGTCGCGGGCGGCGGCACGATGATCCGCCCTTCCTGCGCAACGGCTACCGGGCGGTCGAAGATGATGTCGACCCAGGCGCGCTGCGCGCGATCGAGCTGGACGTCGAAGACGCCGATCGATTTTTCGTCGGGCTTGTCGGGATGCTGGACGAGCTGCGCGATGGCGGCGACGCCTGCGATGAGCGCGAGGATGACGCCGAGGGAGATGAGTTTTGGCCGTTCCATGATGGCTTACATAAGAAAGCCCGAATGGGGAACGGGAACGGCGCAACAAAGGAAAGTAGTGGCGCAGGTTGTGGCCGAATTGTGGCGGCGGGCACGGCCCGCTGCGTTGGTTGCTCCGCTCGGCGTCCGGCTTCGCGGCGGATCGTGGGTGCGTTTTGGGATGCGCCGTGGGGAAGCTAGCGCAGTGCGGGGACCGGATCGATCTTCTGCAGTCCCGCGGCGATTGCGTCCATGCAGAGGAAGCCGTCGATCGTTCCTGACGAGCGACCCCAGTTGATCACCAGCTCGTTCACGCGCTGCTCTCCGTGCGGATTCGGCAGCGAGACCTCGGCCGACGTGTTGACCTGCAGCGTCAGTTTGCTGCCTGCGTGGAAGCCGATCTGAACGGTGTTCCATCCCGACGCGAGATCGGTCGTCGCGGACGTCGCTTCGATCGTCGAGTCGGCGCGCAGTTGCTGGAGGCGGAGGTTCTTTCCCGTCGCCGTGATCGTCAGCTGCACGAGGAGCCATCGTGCGTTGACGCCGTTCTGGCGATCCTGCAGCGTCACGATCGTGAACGTCGCTCCGACTGGTCCGGTCAGTCCGTCGGCGTTGACGTAGAAGCGTCCTTCGAGATTCGGCTGCGTGACGTTGTCCGGCGTGAAGTTGCGCGCGAGCAGCACGCGCGTCGGGCCGGAAAGTTCGAAGCCGGTCGGTCCTTCGTACGCGCAGCGCGACGTCAGCTTCGCCGTTCCTTCTTCGCCGCGCCAGCCGGTGAAAATGCCGGGCGTTTCCTGCGGACAGTTGAACGTCTCGCGCATCTTCACCTGCGTCTGCACCGGGTCGTAAACAAAACGCTCGCCGGTCGCGAGGCGCGTCAGAACGTTGCGCGTCATCAGCTGGACGATCGGATCGTCGACGCCGTCGCCCCAGTTGCGGGTGCCGAGGTTGAAGACGACGCCGCCGGCGGGGTTGACGTAGTAGCCGATGACGCCGTGACCGGAGCTTGCCGGGACCGTGGCGAGGACGTGGAAGTTGAGCGGCGTGCCGTCGGAACCGTCGACCGATGACGGCAGGCCGTCGAGGCTGCAGTTGTAGATGACGCCGTCGACTTCGACGCCGCCGATGGCCTGCGCGATTTTGTCGCCGCGTTTGAGATTCGCGCCGGCGAACACCCAGCTGTCGGGATCGGCGACGGTGTACGGCGTGCGCTGCGCGACCGGTACCACGTCGAAGCTCGGATCGGGTTGCTTGTTCGCGTAGCCACCGTTGCGGAACGACTCGCCGGTGATGAAGTTCTCCGGATTGAAGACCGGCGCATCGAACCAGTTCACCGTGACGACGGAGTTGTTCTTCCCTGTTTCAGGATCGAGCGTGGCGTCTTTGTAAACGGTGAGCGTGCGCTGCGCGAGATCGAGCCGCACCTGAAACCACATCGTGTTGCCGGCGAGGATGACGATGTGTCCGCCGGCCGCGCTGAACGCTTCGACGTTCTTCCGCGCACCGAGCGTCCAGTACTCGGCGTGACCGATGACGACCATGACGTTGTAGCGCGGGAGAAACGTCGGATCTTCGAGCTCGGTATCGGTCGCGACTTCGAACGCGCGATTCTCTTTCGTCATCCAGTCGACGAACGGCTTCTCCCATTTGAGATAGCGGCCGAGCCCGTTCTGATCGTTGTACGGGCGATCGAACGACACGCGAAAGGTGCGCTGCAGCGAGTTCGACGGATAGACGTTTTTGCCGCTGAAGTCGTTGTACGCCTGATAGGTATTCGTCGCCTGAATGACGACGATCGGCGACGTCGTTCCCGGCCGCGCGGCGCGCACGACGAAGATCAGAAAGCGCTCGCCCTGCGACGTCGGAAACCGCGCGGCGTAATAGCCGCTCGGCCAGTTCGCGGGAATCGTGAACGTCGCGGTCCGCGTCCACCCGCAACCGGTCGCATACCCCTCGGTGCAAAACTGCGCGCGCGACGTGAGAGCGGAGAGCGTCGTCAGCGTCGTCTCCGCGTGCGCTTCATTGAAGATGCGAAGATCGAACGGCGAGACGCGCGTCGCGATGTAGAACGAGATCTGTTCGCCGGGCGCGACGCTGGTGCGATTCGCGTAACCGCCTTCGCTCCACGGCGTGCCGGCCGGCGGCGGCGCGGCCGCGATCGGACGGACGACACGGCTGCGCGTCGCCGCGTCTGCATTCACCGCGAAGCAGATGATGGCGACGATGAGGAACCAACCGCGAAACCGGGAAAGGGGCGGCATTGCTGAGCCGCCGCGGATACTGCAAACGCTTTGCCGAACGGAGGGCGGACTTATAGTCCGCCCACTTTCCTGTGCAATCGGCAGAGTGGGCGGACTATAAGTCCGCCCTCCTTAGTGCGTGTGCGCGTGATCGTGGTCGTGATCGTGATGATGCGCGCCGTGCGTGTGACCTTCCATCCCCGCTTCGACCTGCGCCACGACCTGTCGCGCGAGCTCTTCGAACGCTTTCGTCGCCGGTGAGTCGGGACGCAGGATCACGATCGGCTCGCCGGTGTCGCCGCCGACCACGACCTGCGGGTCGATGGGGACTTCGCCGAGGAATGGGACGCCGAGCATTTCGGCAGTTTTCTTCCCGCCGCCGTGGCCGAAGATTTCTTCGCGCTCGCCGCAGTGCTTGCAGATGAAGTAGCTCATGTTCTCAATGAGCCCGATGACGGGAACGTTGACCTTGCGAAACATCGCGAGGCCTTTGCGCGCGTCGATCAGCGCAACGTCCTGCGGCGTCGTCACGACGACTGCGCCGGTCAGCGGCACCTTCTGCGTCAGCGTCAGCTGCGCGTCGCCGGTGCCCGGCGGCAGATCGATGATCATGAAATCGAGCGTGCCCCACTTCACGTCGGTGAGGAACTGATCGAGCGCTTTCATCACCATCGGACCGCGCCAGATCACGGGCGTATCGGGATCGGTGATGAGTCCGAGCGACATCGTCTTGATGCCGTGGTTCTCCATCGGGATGATCTTCTCGTCCGTCTCGTCGATCTGCGGACGGCCTTCGATGCCGAGCATCATCTGCTGCGACGGACCGTAGATGTCGGCGTCGAGGAGACCGACGGTGTAGCCGAGGCGGCGGAGGGCGAGGGCGAGGTTCGTGGAGACGGTCGATTTGCCGACGCCGCCTTTTCCGGACGCGACCGCGATCTTGAAGCGGACGTCTTCGAGAATGCCGCGCGCGCCGCCGGCCATGCCGGGAGCGGGAGCGTTCGTGCGCGGCGCAACCTGCAGCTGCACGTCGACGGTTTCGACGCCGGGCAGCGCGCGCACGGCGGCTTCGGCGTCGCGGCGCAGCGTGGCGCCGACCGACGGATTTTCCGTCTGAAAGTTGATTGCGAATGAGACGTGTCCGCCGGAGACGTTCACGTCGCGGACGAAACCGAAAGAAACGATGTCGCGCGAGAGGCCCGGAAAGCGGACCTTCTTCAGCGCATCGAGCACTTCATCCTGTGTGGGCATCCTGTTTCTCCTCCTGGAAGCGCTCGAACGAGCTGCGAATGATCGGGATCGCTTCGTCGGACGACGGCACGACGCGGATTACGTCGAGGTCCGACGGGCTCGCGAGCCCGCGCTCAATCATCGTCGCGTTCATCCAGTCGATCAGACCGGCCCACATTGTACCGACGAGGATCAGCGGATGCTGCTTCATGTGTTTGACCTGGAGGAGCTGCCAGACCATGAAGAGCTCGAGCGCGGTTCCGATGCCGCCCGGCATGACGATGAACGCGGAGGAGAGACGGACGAAGTGATGAAGGCGCGAGAAGAACGTGCGGTGACGAAAAACTTTGTCGACGAATGGATTCGCCGATTCTTCAGTGGGCAGATGAATGGCGAGACCGAATGAGCGCGAGCGCGTGCCCTGCTGCCCTTCCATCGCGCCGGAGTTGGCGGCTTCCATGAGTCCCGGCCCGCCGCCGGTGACGATGTCGACGCCCATCCGCGCAAGCTCGAAGCTCAGCTTGCGCACTTCTTCGTAAATCGGATCGCCGCGCCGGATGCGCGAGCTGCCGAAGATCGAGACGCGGTAATGCTCGACCCGATCGGGCTGAATCTGATCGAGATCGTTGATCGTTTCCCAGAGCTGATAGATCGCCTTGTCGAGGATGTGACTTGGATCGACGGTAGGCCGATTCTTCTTCGCCTCCGATTTCCGAAGCGCTTCCAGTTCGGGGGTGGTGGTGGTGGGGTCGGTCATCGGGTACGCAAGAGCAGCGAGAGTAGTGCCATTGTTGGCGAGGCATGAGGGATGAGTGATGAGGTATGAGTAAAGGCTGCGCTACCTCATACCTCATGCCTCATACCTCATGCCTCATCCCTACTTCGTTATCCAAACCTCTTTCGAAAACTCGCGCAGCTTCGTCTCGGCGGCGCGGGCTTCCGTTTCGCTCGGGAACTTTACGCGGACTCGGTAGGTCGGGCCTTTGTCGTTCGTGCCGCGCTCGACGTATGCGGAGCTGAAGCCGTGGTCGATGAGTTTCGCGGCGAGGGTTTCGGCTGTGTTTTTGTCGCCGGTGGAGAGGAGCTGGGCGTAGTACGGAACGGACGGCGTCGCGATGCTAGCGGGCGCCGGTTTCTCAGCGGGTTTCTCGACCGGCTTCGGCGCTTCGACGACTTTCGCCGGCGGCGCGGCGGGAACTTCCGTCGATTCGGCGCTGACTTCCGCGGCGGGAGTGCTTTCCGTCAGCGGCGCGACGGTCGTCGTTGCCGCCGCGGGCTCGGGCTTTTTGAAATCGTCGGTGTTGACTCCCAGCTCGACGATCGTCCCCGCGCTCTTCTTCGGCATCACCGCAGCCTCGGTGATCACCGCCGGCTCTTTGCGAACGACGAGGCGCTCATCGGCCTGACCTTTTCCGATCATGAGGCCGAACGCGAACGAGGCCGCGAGCGACAGGAGCAGCAGGACGAACGCCACGAATGCCTGGCCGGCCGTCAGTGAAATTTCATAGTGGGACTGATCGTCGGTGAGCACATCTTCAGACATCACACCCTCCCTCGCATCACTTTGTCTGCGCCGCGGGCGGAGCGGCAGCGTTCCAGTTTGTGTGATAGACAACGCCGTTGTCAAAGTAGACAGCCGACGCGCCGCCGTCCTGTTTCGGATAGATCCAGACTGAATAAACACGCGTGTTCTGCACGACCTGCTTGATCCAGTCCTCGCGCGGCAGGCCGACGAGCTTGCGGACGTCTTCCTCTTTCATCCCGCTCTTCACGTTCGCGAACGAAGACATCGAGACGTATCGTCGCTGCTCGGCGGTGGCGATCTTCGCCTGCGCCTCCGGGTTCGACGGATCGAACTGCAGCGCCTGACGATAGAACTCGATCGCGCGGTCGTAGCGCGAGAGCACGTTCATGAACTGATCGCCGAGGATGATTTTCTCGCGGGCGAGGGCCTGCGCTGCGCGCGGATCGCCCGTGCGCTCGTAGTACTCGGTGAGCTTGTGGATGTACGCGTTGTACGGCTGCTCGATCTTGCGCGTGTTGTCGAGCACGAGCTCGATCTGCTGCTTGCGGGAAGTCGACGGCGACGGCTGCGGCTGCGCTTTGCGAAGCGTGTCGAGCCACTGCTGATCGGCGGAGATGAGATTCCACTCCTTCTCATTCGGCTTCGTCGGAATAGTGGGAGCGGTGGCGCAGGCGGCGGCTAGGAGCGCGATGGAGAGGAGGAGCTTTCTCATGGACCGCTGGTTATTTTACATGAGTGGGAAAGCGAGGGCGGAGACGCACGCAGGTGGTGAGTTGGTCTTGCAGCTCTTCGATTCCGGGGAGTGCCTGCATGCGGCATGGGGATACGAGTCATGAGGTGTCGATGCCGGCGGGCGCATGAGAACACCCGCCGGCACCACACGTCGTTAACCAGGCGCGCACTACGGCGAGCTGCACGTCCGGCCGATGGCGGAGAGCATGCCCGTCACGTCGAGACCTGTGAAACTGCCGAAGTCGCTGACGTTGATCCGAAGGCAGTTCCGTCCCGCGATGAACAGGCCGTCGCCGGTACTTCCGGTCTGGCGAATCGTCAGGGGCGAGCGGTTGAACTCCCCACCCGGCCCGCCGACAGTCCGGCCGTTGAGCAGCACGGTGGCCACATTGTCGGCGCGCACCTGCAGATTGAGGCCGATGTCGTGCGTTCCTTCGGCCAGGCAGAAGCAGCGCTCGTACGAAATGAGCGTCGCGGACGTCGATACGCCACGATCGGTGTCGGTCGACAGCCATCGTGTCAGCGGAAGCGGCGCGCCCCAGTTCGGATGCGGGTTAGCGACAACATCCGCCGCCCGTTCCGGCCCCGGCGCGACGATCGTCCAGTCATCGTCGTGCCCTCCAAGCGGCAGCAGCGAGCCGCTGGTCTGGTTGTAGCCGCTGTTGAACGAGATTGTGACACCGGCCGCGCTCTCGCACTCGTCGGGTATTCCGTTGTCGTTGTCGTCCGCCGCCGCGCCGCTGGCAATCTCCTCGGCATCGGACACTCCGTTGCCGTTGCAATCGCGGTCAATCGAGACGCCGGTGACGACGATCGACGGAATCTTCGCCGCGCGCAGCTCCAGCGTCTGCAGCGACGCCGTCCGACCCGACGACTGTTCGGGCGTGATGCGGATGCGGTCGCCGATCAGGATCGTGCCGTCCGACAGCATCCACGGCGCCGGCGAATCCGCCTGCAGCGTGAAAGCGAGCGTGTCGGGATCACCGCTGCGCGAAGCCGGCTGCAGTTCCACACCGGCGGCGACCGGCCAGATCACGATGACGTTGATCCCGAGCTGCGACACGGCGGCGCCGGTCGACTCGGTCCCGTCGAACGCCTCGATGCGATACGTACGCGCATCGTCGATCGACGACGTCACTTCGAATCGATCGAGCGCTGTCTGCGTGACGCGCATACTTCCCTGCTGCTGGCCGGACAGACCGGCAGCGCGCAGCTCGATGAACGCGCCATTCGGCAATGGGCCGGAGCTGTCGAGCGGTTGCCACGCCAGGCCGGCGCGGCGCGCGCCGTCGAGCGGGATGCTCACGCCATCGGCGCCGGTCGCGCCGATGTGATCGATCCGGAAACCGTCGTCGAGTTGCGCAACGGTCGCCGAGCCGATCGGCGTCCCGTACGGCCAATCCGGCGAGCACTTCGGCAACCGGAAGCAGCGGACGATCGAGCAGCAGTGATTGAAGTCTTTCTCCTCCAGTCCGATGCTGAGGCAAACCTGGGCTCCGGGCACCGCCTGGGTGCCGCTGAGCTTCACTGTCACCGGGCCGATCGTGCCCCCCTGTCCGGCCGCGGCGACCGGATTGATTTCGTTCGTCACCGACAGCGCTGCCGGCGGAATGGCCGTGGTGTGATCGAAGGGCGACACCGGCACAATCAACAGGTTCTGGACGATGTTCGCGGAAAGGTTCTGCAGCCTGATCGTGTAGCTGAGCGGACTCGGATTCGGGAACGAGCATGAAGGCGCTCCGTCGCCGATCACCTGCGCACAATCACACGCCGGCAAGTCGATCGTGACGCGCGTCGAACAGCATTCATCGAGGCCGCCGCAGTGCAGCGATAGGTTGAATGAGAGCGCGCCTGGCGACGCGCCGCTGAAGACGAAGGTGTTCAGCGGAGACACATTCGTTACCGCGGGGATGAACTCGAGATGGTTGTCGTTCACCGTCACCGGGAACGGCAGTCCGGAGATGAAGAGATGCGAGGCCGGCACGCCGGTGAGGTTCCGGAAGCGGAACTGCCAGATGTACTTGCCGGTCGGCTTGCCGTTCTTGTCGAGCTCGCACGTCACGCTGCTCAGGACGATGCGGAGACACGACTCCGGCGTGAGTTTGTTGACGACATTCACCACGCCGCCGGTGTCGCCGATGGTGATCTTGCCGCCGGTGGGCGTGTAGACGGGCGAGCCGGACCAGCTGTAGCCCTGCGGCGCCGCGGGAACCGTCCCCTCCGTCACGGTGCAGTTGCTGTTCGGCGGGATATCGTTCACCGCAACGAAGCCGGGCGACGGCCAGCCGACGGTGACCGACTTCGTGTACGGACCGTTCTGCGTCGTGCACTGCACCGTGAATGGGAACTGCCCCGTGAAGCCGGACGGAGCGCCGGGGACCTCCTTGTGGATGATGAGTCCCGGCGGAGTTTCGACCTGCGCGCACGCCGACGCCTTCGTCAACGCCGCCTGATCGCCTTCGAAGTAACTGAGCGTCGGGAAGGGATCGAACGTGGCATTGGTCGCGTTGCAATATGTGCCGAGGATCGTTGGGGCGTTGGCGTGAACGACGATGGAGGTCGTGGCGCCGGCCGCGATCGGCTGGAGCGGCACCGAGATGTGCGAGCCGAAGCCGCTGCCAGCGGCGCAGCCGCTGGCGCACGTCCATGTCACGTTGGTGAAGTCCGTCGGGACGTCGTCGTGCATCGTGATCGGACCGATCGTGCCGCTCTTCGCCGCGTTGGTGACTGTCAGCGTGAACGTCGCCGCGCCGCCGGCCACGACGTTCGGCGCGATGGTCTTGCCGACGCTGATGGCGACACACTTCGGCAGCTTCACCACGACCGGATCCGACTCTTTCGCCGGCGTCGCGTAGTTCGTGTTGAACGGGTAGCCGAGATCCATGAACGCGAGGTTGAGGAGATCGGTCGTGTCGTCGCCGCGGCAGAAGGCATCGTTCGCCGACGGCTGTTGCACCTTGATCTCGATATCGCATCCGACGACACCGCCGGGGGCGAAGACCGCGCCTGCCTTGCTCTCGAAATCGATCAGCTTCACGCCGGCGCGGACGGGATTGTTGTACGTGATCGAGCCGGCGCCACTGCCGGAGAGCACGGTGCCGGTCGGGAAGGTGACGCCGCTCGCGGTGCATGAGTACGTGTACGACATCGGCACGTCGCCGTAGCCCGCGCTCTTCATGGCGATGGCGTCGATCATCGTTCGTACCGTGACCGAGCCGGTCGACGACGTGTTTCTGAAGTCGACGTGATACTTCAGCGTCTGCGGATAGAGCGAGAACTCCGTTGGACCACCGGTCCGCTGCTTCGTTGCGCTGATGCTGCAGAGGTCGAGCTCCGGCATCGTTGCAGCCGCCGAAGCCGAGCCGCTCACCGGTCCGAAGAGAGACACGACGTTCGTGATCGTTCCGCGGCCGGACTTCATCGCGCATCCGGCCTCGTATTTGATGGTGTATTCGATCGTCTGCGTCGCGCCCGCAGCGAGCGGCGCGAAGAGCGCAGATTGCGTGAACATGTATGGCGACGACGCGCCGGGCACGACGAGATCGCTCGTTGTGGGAATGGTGACGCTGCAAGCGGGCGTGCACTGAACGCTGGTCCCGTCGAACGTCGCGGTGATGGGAGGCGTACCGCTCGCGTAGACATAGTCGTACAACCCGATGCCCGTCAGGGTCTGCGACGACGTGTTCGTGATCGTCACGAGGTACCTGAGCGGAACGCCCCACGCCGGGGTGCTGAGCAGTTTCTTCGTGATGGTGGCAGTGGGCGGCGGCAGACAGCCGCTCGCGGGGATGCCCGTCACGGCGACCGTGGCCTCCGCGGTGTTGTTCGACGAGTTGGCGTCGCCAACCGACGTCGAGCCGTCAGAGTAGGTGAAGAACGTGCTGTTCTTCAGTGAGTTGTTCTGCCCCTTCGAGCAGGCCAGAGCGGGGGATGTGGCGATCGACGCATCGAAGAGAATCTCGAACGAGCCTCCTGCCGGGAGGAGTCCGAGCGTCGATGGATAGGTGAATGTCGTCAACTGCGACGACGAGTTGGCGAGAACGTAGTTCGAGAGCGTGCCGGTGAAGAGCTGCGGACACTCCGCGCCGCCGGACGCCGTGCAGGTGGCGGACTTCGACGTCGCCACGAGCGTCACGTCGTTCGCGTTCGGCGTGCTGAAGACGTCCTGCAGCTTGAAGCGCGTACCGAGCGCGACGTCGGTCGAGTGGTTAGCCGCAGGCGCCGACTCGTTCTTAACCACGATGCGGAACGTGACGGTGCCGCCGGTTGCGACCGACGTCGATGACGCGAACGGGCTGCCTCCCTTCGGCACGACCTCCTTCGTGACGGAGAGGTCGACCGGCAGCGCGGTGATCTGGGCCAGCATGTTGAGTGACGTCCGCTCCGTAGTGGCGTCGCGCTTCGCGTCGAAAAACGTCGTGAAGTTACCGGCCTGCGTGAAATAGCCGTCGATGATGATGATGACCTTGTCGTTCGCCGTGCTGAGCGCGCCGATGCTGAAGGTCGGCAATGAAGCCAACGTGCAGCCGGACGTGAACGACGTACCGGTCGCGGCGCCGCCCGGAAACCGCGCGCACTTCACCGCCGTGGCGGCGAAGCCCGGAGGGAGCGTGGTGGTGACGCTCACAGCACTCGGACTCGTGTTGGCGGACGTGACCTGAATGCCGTAGACGATGTGTACCGGCGTCCCGACTGGCACCGCGCTTGCGCGTGAACTGCCGGAGTCATCCGTGACCGCAATCGTGGGCGGCGACGCGTAGAGCCTGAGGAGTTGATTCTTCGTGAAAACGTCGGCCCCGGCGTATGCGGTCACCATGAGGCAAGTGGCGAAGGCGACGATCCGAGTGGTGCGCAGCGGCGTAGTAAGCATCTCAGTCCTCCCGCAGCCGGTCGGAACGCGTGAACATGCTACGGATGCAGGACGCGAGACCGGTGCGGGTTCCTTGGACGGACGCCGAAATGAGATTCCGCCGGTACGCCTCCGTAAAGACGGTCGATACCTGCCGGTGGCGCCACGTCTTCGCGCTCTTGCCGCCGGGTCGAATCGCGTCGGCACCGCCAAATAAGCACTCCTGCACCGCGACTCGTGGCGTTTCGTGCTTCGAAGGGTTGCTTAGGAAATTGCAGACTCGCAACATCGGTCGCCAGGTCGGCGTTCTGTGACGCCGCGAGAAACTACGAATACCGCGAATGCCCCGCGCGAACAGACCCGGGGTTCACGGCACGTAAGCGCGCACAACGCGTTTGAAAGAGCGAGGGAACGTCGGCGCGAGCGGCGCGCGATGCTCACTCAACGATGCGGGCGCGACGGCCGCTACGCAGCAACGGGAGAACGGCAGCACTCTCGTTCCGCCTCCGGCTCCTCCCGGAGCGGCGCGAGAACAACCGCGAAGACCTCGGCGTCGGCGCGGCTACTCAACTGCTTACATTGCTGGCGACTGAACCTCGAGGACTACACCGCATCGTGCTGCGAGAGCAAAAGGAGGGTCGCGCTTCGGCGCGGCCCTCTTCCGTGGGACCGCCGCCTGCCGGCGGCTGGAGGCGTCCTGCCTCATCAACGCCTTCATGCGGATTCAAGTGCGAGTGGAGCGATTCGAATAAACGTTCGCTGACTGGGGACGACTGATCAGCGTCCTGCCTGCATCGACCTGAAGGTCACGGTGCGCGCCGGCAAGAGCATCGCTCCGGGCTCCCTGCTGCCGGACTCCCAGGAGAATCGCACTCACGGCCACTGGGTGTTGGAACACTGCGCATCCATGCGCGAATACACCTCGGGTGGCAGCTGCGGGATCTCGAGCGTGGAATTATTGGTCGTCCGCGCGTAGAACGCGGCGCATGACTCGAGCTTCGCCGTTCGGTTCGGGCAGGGGACCACCCTCCTGCACGGGAGGAGCATTGCGCCGTACGCCATGTTGTGCGCGTGGCTGAGCGCGGCGCAGGTCCGAGTGCCGGTCATCGAATCTGTGGGGAGGTTCGTGACGACCAGTTGCGCCGTGCCGCATACCGTAATGCTCTTCTTCTTCCCCTTCTCGGTCGTCGCCTCGATGACGACGGTCCCCTCGTTGTCGATGTCGACGAGCGTATCGACCCTGCCGCCGTCCACCGCGCAAGCTCTCGGGCTGCCGTTCGAGAAGTCGAAGACCGCTGCGTCGAGGCGGTACGTTGGAAAGCGGTACTCCGGCCGCAGCGTGGCATCGGCGCAGCAGGTCGGCTCGATGTGAGGCACTCCGAGCTCGATGTGCGGTATGGTCTGCGATTCAGTGCTGACGTGACGCCGCAGCAGGCGCGTGCTCGCTCGCTGGCTCCTGCCGCCCGTCGTCAGGAACCGGATCCGCTCGCCGTCCAGCTTCACGAAGTAGTACGTGGGCTTTGTCACCAGCTCCGCCGGTTCCCACCCGACGTTCGTGCGGTAGTCCTCCTTCCGGATCAAGAGCATCGCTACGTGCTCCTCGACGCCAACCGCATTCATTGCCTCCTCGGCGGTGAGCGCGCCCTGATGCCGCACGACGCGCGTCGGCGTCGGACACGGGATCTTCGGCGCGATGGCGCCGAACCCGCCGTCCGGCAGGATCTGATTCGAGACGAGGAGCAATCCAACGAGTCGCAGGACTAACGTGGCTGGCATGGCAACTTTCCTTTCTTCAAATGGTGCCGCTGAGGACTTCGACCGGCGACCATGTCGCCGGATGCGCGAGCCGCGGATCGAATGTACGGATCATCGACCGCTGGGCCTCGCGCAGTGCGCGCGCGGGCGACGCGTCCACGCGCAGGTTTTCATGGAACCGGAGGAAGAGGCTGGCCGCGGCGTCGTCGTCGACTTCCCACAACGTGCCGACCACGGCCCGCGCTCCGGCGGTGAGGAACGCACGGGCAAGGCTGGACATCCCAGCCACGTGCATCGGATCGCCGCGGAACGTGCCGCACGCGGCGAGAACCACGAGCGGATGCTGCTCGAGACGCATGCGGGCGATGTCACTCTCGCTGATCGCCCCGCCGGCGAGAACGAGCGCGGAATTGCGATCGAGCAGGTCACTATCGGCATGCCCCGCGAAGTAGATGAGCGCACTCCCCCGCGCGGCATCGATGAAGCGTCCGCGCGTGGCGGCGTCCGCGGAAAGCAGCGTGCCGTGATGAACGGCGGCGATCTGCTCCGCCTCCGCGCGGCCACGCGGCAGTCGCGGGCGCGACGACGGCGGATCGCTGACGATCAGCGCCGGCGAGAGCGACGTGCTGCCGCGCGGTTTCAGTGACACCACCGCTGGGGCGAAGCGGATCTCGAAGTCGTCGAGTAGCCAGCGCCTGCTCCCGGCGTCGTACAACGCGGCGAACGGCACGGCGAACAGCCCGCCGTCGGGCACGATCAGCAGCTCGCCGACACCGTTCAACAGCGATCGGATCGGCGCGATGAGCAGCGCGTAAACCGCGAATGACGTGGCGTGCACCTCTTCGATCGGGGCCCGGCGCCGGATCGATGACGTGAACGCCTCGATGCGCGACTCGAGCTCGCGCCGATCTATCGGAAGGCGGCGCGCCACGATGCCGTCGCCGGTCACGCAGAAGATGGCGATGCTTTTCGGCAGGACAGCGTATTCGATGGCTGCCGCGCCGGCCGGCAGTCGCAGCGTCGGGGCACTCGTCTGCTCGTAACGCGACTCCGCCACCTGGAACGCCGCCGCAGCCTCGCCCCGCGACAGATGGAGATCGATCGTCTCCTCGATCACCTGCCGCGCAGTGTCGAGAACGGACGACCGGAGGGATATCTCCTGCAATGCGGACTGATAGTCGGCAAGCGCGCTGGCCTCGTCGTCCCCGGCGCGAAACGCCCGCGCGCGTTGCAGATAAACATACGGAAGCATGTGCCCGATGTCGTGCGAGGCGAGGAATGCGAGCGACCGCCGCAGCACGTCGACCGACCGGCGCGGATTCGCGGCTCGCCCGAGGATTGCTTCCTCGATGTCGATCTGCACGTCGGTCGTCTCGCGCAACGCGACATCCGCAATCCGTCCACTGGCACCGCGCGCGCGGCCGAGCACGTCGGCCGCCACCGCTGCGCTCCCTGCGCGGAGAGCG
>Ga0070701_10000074_pt1 | contig 27691 bp, 23 predicted proteins | sample KBSK5102metaG_FD_65451 | JGI IMG/M metagenome (GOLD analysis project Ga0070701, IMG submission 65451) | Corn, switchgrass and miscanthus rhizosphere microbial communities from Kellogg Biological Station, Michigan, USA - KBS K5-10-2 metaG | ecosystem: Host-associated > Plants > Roots >... | reverse complement strand
AAGTGATGACGTACACGTATCGCGGCGGAAAGGCCGCGTATCGGTACGACGCGAAAGGTCCGGCGAGCGTCGATGTGACGTTTGGCGGCACGACCTACTCACTCACGCGCTCGTCGTTCGGCACGAGCAACGCCGACGCGTCGAACTTCGCGGTGCGTCCGAAGAAAGGTGCAGCCTCGCGACTCGCAGCGCTTTCCGGCAGCCTGCTCGGTCCCTCCGACGCGTCCGTTTCCGCCGGCGCAGCAGGCCGCGGCGCGGGCGAGAAAGGTCTCAAGCTGAAAGACGGCGGCGATTACGACGCGGTGCTGAAGCTCGAGAATCGCGACGCGAAATGGCGCGAGAAGCTCGACGGCGCGCTGGCTGAATTTCAGAAGACAGGCAAAGTCGGCAAGGAACGGGAGAATCAGTGATGCGCACGATCGTGAAACTCTCGCTCGTCATCGCGCTGCTGGCCGCGCCGGCGCACGCGCAGTTCGGCAACATCCTCGACAAGATCAATCAGAACAAAGACAAGATCGTGAAAGGCGCAAAAGTCGCGAAGGAAGCGAGCCGCGAGTTCACCGAGGATGAGGAGGCGAACATCGGCCGCGTCGTTGCGGCGCGCGTGCTCGCGACGTATCCGCTGCTCGACGACACCGATCTGCAGACGTACGTCACGCTCGTCGGCAACACGGTCGCGGCGTACAGCTCGCGGCCGACGCTCGAATGGCATTTCGCGGTCATCGACACGCCGATCGTCAACGCGTTCTCGACGCCCGGCGGGTTCGTCTTCATCACCAGCGGCGCGCTGAAGAACATCCATTCCGAGGCGGAGCTGGCGGCGCTGCTCGGCCATGAGATTGCGCACGTCACGCAGAAGCACATCCTCCGCGAGATCAAGCGCGGCAACGTGATCTCGGCCGGCGCCGATCTCGCGCAGAGCGCGTCGAACAACTCCGCGCTGACGGACGAATTCGGGAAGAAGGTCGGACAGATCGCGTACGACAAACTGTTCAACACCGGACTCGGACGCGCCGACGAAAACGAAGCGGACAAGCTCGGCATTCAGCTCGCCGACTCGGCCGGATATCGCGCCGCGGCGTTCATCGATTTTCTCGAGACGCTGCACAAGCTCGAGGGCAGTTCGGAACTGAAACAGCTGACGAAAACGCATCCGTCTCCGGCGGATCGCATCGCAACCATCAAACCGTTGGTGAAAGCCGACCGCGGCGTGCTGCTGGCCGATCGGTGGCAGGAGTGGATGAAATGACAAAGACGCTGCGCGTTCCGCTCACTCTCGCCGCCATGCTGGTCGCCGTCTCCGCGTTCGCGGGGCCGCACGTTTCGCACAGCTTCACCTCGTCGGTGCCGCTCGGAACGGCGCGACGCGTTTACGTCGACATCGAAGCGGGCGACATCACGATTCGCAACAGCGCGACGTCGTCGATCAACGTGCGCGGCACGATCAAGCGCGAGACGGATTACGACGAGAGCGAGAAGAACCAGCGCATCGTCGACGATTCGTCGGCCGAGGTTTATGTGAATCGCGAGGAGGCGATCGTGCGGCGGAAGTTCGGGCCGAACGCGCAGGGCTGGCGCGCGCAGACGCACAACGCGGAGTGGACGGTGACGATCGAGGTGCCGATCGGCGTGTCGGTCGAGCTGGGCACGCGATATGGCGACATCGATATCGACGGCACGTTCGGGAATGTCGACGTCGATCTCCGCGCGGGTGACATTGATGTGCGCACGCCGCGCGCGGCTGTGCGCGAGCTCGTCGCGTCGTGTCGCGTCGGCGAGGTGCACACGCACCTCGGCGACGAGATCATCGAGCGCGAAGGGTTGTTGCCGGCGAAGACGCGTTGGGTGAATAAGAACGCGACCGGGAGCTCGGTGGTGAAGGTGCACGCGACCGCGGGCGAAGTGAATGTGGTTTTGACGAAGTAGCGGGCGGGACGCCCGCGTTGCTTATCGCACGAAGGCTTCGGCTTCTTCGCGGGTGTTCACTTCGCCACGGACTTGGGCTTCGACGAGCGCGCGTTTTCGTTTGCCAAGCTCGGGGCCGGGTGTTAGCGACGACAGCGCTGCGATTTCTTCGCCGGTCAGCAGGGGTTTCAGATTGAAGTCGGGCCAGTCGAGCCTTTCGTCGCGACCGAGTGCGCGCAGAACGGCCGGCAGCTGACGCGCCACACTTTCCCCGGCGTCGTACAACGCGATGCGATCGTGTTTGGCGATCAGGCGCTGCAGCGACTGCACTTCGCGCAGCAGCGCATCGCTCCAGCGCCACTTCTCCGCGAACGCGCGCGGATCTTTCACGAGCAGAGCGTATGCGCCGGCGAGCGACACGTCATCCGCGTGGAACTCGCCCTCCTTGAAATCGAACGCTGGAAAATCGCGCAGCAGCGAGACCGCGCGGCGGAACGCGTTCGACGAGAAGATCATCGACAGCTCCACTGTGATCCGTTCCGCCGCGACATTCGCGGTCGTCGCCGCTCGCGCACGCATCGCATCGTGCGTCGACGGATCGATCTCGAAACCGTACTTCACCGCCATGCGTACGCCTTTCAGCACGCGCAGCGGATCGTCATCGAGATTCTTCGGGCTCACCATCCGGACGACGCGATCGCGAACGTCGCGCTGTCCGTCGAACGGATCGAGCAACTCGCCGGTTCCGAGGTCGAGCGCCATCGCGTTCACGGTGAAATCGCGCCGCGCGAGATCGCGGCCGATTTCGCCGTCCAGCGTATCGGCGAAGTCGTAAACGCGATCGCGATGAATGATTCGATACGCGGTCAGATCGCGGCCGAGCGTCACGACATTGCGGCGAATCGACTTCGCCACGGCCGCGGCGTCATCGCACGCGACGTCGACATCGAGCGGCTCGCGGCCCAGGAGCAGATCGCGAATTGCGCCGCCGACGACGTAGCTTCGCCGCGGCAATTTGGCGAGCGCGGGAAAGCGTCGCAGCAGCTCGTCACGCAACATCATTGCGCAGCGTGCCGATGCCTTCGATCTCGACCTCGACGACGTCGCCGGTGACGAGCGGTCCGACGCCTGCCGGCGTGCCGGTGAGAATCACGTCGCCTGGCTCGAGCGTCATCACCGCGGTGATGAACTCGATGAGGAAATCGACGGGAAAGATCATATCGCGCGTGTTGCCGTGCTGCTTCACTTCGCCATTCACCGTCGTGCGCAGTGACACCGCGAACGGATCGAGATCGGTCTCGATGCACGGGCCGAGCGGCAGGAACGTGTCGAAGCTTTTGCCGCGCGTGAACTGCACGTCTTTGCGCTGAATGTCGCGCGCGGTGACGTCGTTCGCGCAGGTGAAGCCGAGGACGACGTCGCGCCAGCGGGCGCGTTTGATGTCTTTCGCGCGGCGCGAGATCACGATCGCGAGTTCGCCTTCGAAATCGACGCGCTGCGAGATCTCGGGACGAACGATCGTGCCGCCCGGCGCGAGCACGGCGCTCGGCGGTTTCAGAAAAATGATCGGCTCGGACGGCGGTTCATTGCCGAGCTCTTTCGCGTGATCGGCGTAGTTGCGCCCGACCGCCACGATCTTTCCCGGCGCAACCGGCGCCAGCAACCGCGCCTCGGCCATCGGCATCGGCCGCGCTTCTTCGACTTCGCCGATGTCGGTTGCGTCGCGGCCGCTGTAACGCCACAGCCGATCGCCTTCGCGAATGCCGACGCGAACCTGCTCGGCGTCGTGGAAACGATGAATCTTCATGCGGGAAGTTTACGCGTCAGCTCGCGGACTTCCGGTCGTAAATCAACCAGAGTCCGCTGAAGCCGCGCAGCAATCGAAAGCGCGATCGATACAGCTGATGCAGGATCTTCGGATTCGAGTAGTACACCGCTTCGTGCAGCAGATCACCGAACAGCTGATCGAGCTCTTTCGCGGAATCGAGGCTCTGCTTCGCTTTCGTCAGCAACTCCGCCTCGGGCTCGACGCCGGCGGCGAGTGACGTCGCGAGAATCGTCGCTTCTTCATCGACTTTGATCCGCAGCGCCGCGGCGCGCATGTACAGCAGCCAAAGTTCTTCATCATCCTCGGCAACATCCGGCGGCTGACGCTCGAACAATTTCAGATACGCCGCGTGCTCCCACGGCTCGAGCCGCAAATCGCGCAGCGCTTCCGGAGTCTCGTCGACGGCATCGATCGCCGCCGCGATGCGCAGCAGAAATGGCTCGAGCACCGTCTCGCCGTTGAAACGGCTGCGAATGTTCTCGACCTGCTCGGTGTGCGCGAAAAACGCGCGCGGGAGATCGGCTGTCGATTCGATCTCATCGGCGGCCGCGAGTCCCGCATCGAGCTTCGCGAGGATGTTCGTCATGCTCGATTTCAGATCGGTCATGACGTCGTGCTTCACGTTCGACTCGGCGCGCGACGCGTCGAAACGGACCTTCACTTCGCGGAAGCGCGTGATCTCTTCGATCAGCTCGGGATTGGTATCGCCGAAGTTCGAGGTGATGGCGTCGCCGTGCTCCATCAGCTTCTTCGAATCCTCGAGGATGTGCTGCTCCTCCTCGGCATACAGCTTCAGGAAACGATTCTTCGTCGAGACGTTGAGCTCGACGATTGCGAGGAGCACGTCGGGATGAAAGTAGAGATCGCCGAGGCGATGCTTGAAGAGGCGGGCGTTGCTGAGGAGATGGCGATCGGTGAGCTCTTCGAACGCGCTCGCGTCCTGGATCTCGTCGCGAATCGAACGGATCGCGCGAATGAGGCGGACCACTTCGTCCTCCTGCGCTTCGCCGAGGCGCATGACGGAGACGAGGGCGATGATGCGCTCGCGGAACTCGAGCGAATCGCGCGACCAGTATTCGCCGCGCTCGGAGAGGAAATCTTCACCGATGCGCGTGAAGAGGAAATCGACTTTGTCGCGGCAGTCGCCTTCGACCGCGTCCGCGTACAGATAGAACTTGATGAGGAACTGAATGATCGCGTCGTCCTGCCGTTTGAGCCGCTCGAAAAAGCGGCGGACGAGCGACGGTCCGATCTTCTGATCGGCTTCGATGAGTTTGGCGGTGGCGCGGTCGAGGGCGAGATCGGTCGCGGCGACTTCGGCGGCGGCGTGATCCATTTGCGCGCCGTTCAGCGTCTCGCTGATCGCCTTCATCCGATCGTAGATTTTTCGGAAGTCGATCGTGTAGGGTAGCGGCTGCTCGAGAAAATTCTTGAAGATGCCCGACGCGAACTGATGGTAGGTCCAGATCGATTTGAATCGATCGTTCAGCCGGACATACCGGCTGTGCAGCAGGCCAACGTCAGTGACTGACACGAAGGCGGAATTCTAACCGAATGGCACAAACGACGTTGTTCAGCAAATCCCAGATCGATCAACGAGTTGCGGAGATGGGACGGCAAATCAGCGCCGACTTCGCCGGCACGGAGCTGATCGTCCTTTGCGTCCTGAAAGGCGCGATGTTCTTCTGCGCCGATCTGATGCGGCACATCACGCTCGAATTCGCCGCGCTCGATTTCATTCAGGTGTCGTCATACCGCAACGAGAAATTCTCGTCCGGCGTCGTGACGATTCTGAAAGAGCCGCAGCTCGACATGCACGGCAAGTCAGTGCTGATCGTCGAAGACATCATCGACACCGGCCTCTCGATGAAGGAAGTCTTCACGTACATCGAGAGCCGCGGTCCGGTCGTCGTGAAAACGGCGACGTTCCTCGACAAACCGGCCGCGCGCAAAGTGGAGTTTCAGGCCGAGTACGTCGGCTTCTCGATCGAGCCGCAGTTCGTCATCGGATACGGACTCGATTACGCGGAGAAGTATCGGAATCTGCCGGATGTGCAGGTGCTATCTGACTAGAGTTCTGAGGACTGAGGACTGAGGACTGAGTCGCTTCGCGTCCTCCAACCTCAGTCCTCAGTCCTCAGTCCTCAGTCCTATGTACGAAGCCGTCCCCAACATCAGCGAAGGTCGTGACGCGTCGACGATCGATGCGGTTGCGGATGCGATTCGCGGGACTGACGGCGTCACGCTGCTGAACATTCACTCCGATCCCGATCACAATCGCTCCGTCTTCACGTACGTTTCGGAAAGCGGCGACGCGATTCGTGAGGCGACGCTGCGGCTGTTCGACGTCGCCATTCCTCGCATCGATCTGCGCATTCATCATGGTGCGCATCCGCGCGTCGGCGCGGTGGACGTCGTCCCGTTCGTGCCGCTCGAGCACACGACGATGGAGCAATGCGTCGAAGTTGCGAATGCCACTGCGAAGGAAATCGCCGAGCGTTTTCACATCCCGATCTATCTCTACGAATCGGCGGCGACGGCGGAGCATCGTCGCGATCTGCCCGCCGTTCGTTCCGGCGGTTTCGAGCACTTCCCCGAGAAGATTCGCGACGCGCGCTGGATCCCCGATTACGGTCCGGCGCAGGTGCATCCGACCGCGGGCGTGAGCATCGTCGGCGCGCGCGTGCCACTGATTGCGTTCAACGTGCAGCTGGCGACGGATCGTCTCGAGGTTGCGCAGAACGTCGCGCGCGCGGTGCGCGGACTGTCCGGCGGACTTCGTTTCGTCCGCGCGCTGCCGATCGCGCTTTCGAGTCGCGGAATCGTGCAGGTGTCGATGAATTTGCTCGACTATCGCCGCACGCCGATTCATCGCGCATTCAATCTCGTCAAAGAAGAAGCGGAGCGTTACGGCGTTTCGGTGTTGTCGAGCGAGATCGTCGGACTCGTGCCGGCCGAGGCGATGTATCAGGTGGCGGAGTGGCATCTGCGCATTGGCGGCTTCCGGCGCGACATCGTTCTCGAAGAACGGATTAAGCTGTCCAAATGAATGAAATCAACTTCTTCGCCATTCATGCGGACGACGTCGAGCGCGCGAAGCGTTTTTACAACGGAGTGTTCGGCTGGACCTTCGACGCGTGGGGACCGCCGGGATTCTTTCTCATCAACGGCGCGGGATTGAAAGGCGCGCTGCACGGACGAATGAATCCCGCGCAGAGCGGCGATCCGACCGGCTTCGAATGCACGGTGTCGGTCGACGACCTCGAAGACATCGCGACGAAGATTGAAGCGCTCGGCGGGAAAGTGAACATGGGACCGGTGGCGATTCCGACCGTCGGCACCATGATCCAGTTTCACGATCCCGAGGGGAACGTCGTGAACGCGATGAAGTACGAGAGCGCCGGCTGAGCTAGCCCTTCAGATAGCCGCCTGCGAGCAGCGCGATCATCACCGCGCCGAGCGCGAAGCGGTACCAGATGAAGACGTGCGTCGTGTGGCGCTTCAGGTAGTTGATGAGGAACCAGATCGACGCGTAGCCGGAGATGAACGCGACGACGATCGAGACGATGATCGGCGTCCAGCCAAGCTCCGCGAGGTGCTTCCGTTCGTGAATCAGCTCGAGCATGCCCGCGCCGCCGACGGCCGGAATGCTGAGCAGAAATGAGAAGCGCGCCGCTGCCGCACGATCGATTTTGCGGAACAGCGCGACCATGATCGTCGAGCCGCTGCGCGACGATCCCGGGATGAGCGCGATGCACTGGCCGAGGCCGACTGCGATTCCGTCGCCGACCGTGATCTCCTCGAACGACTTCAGCTGATTCCTCTTCGCATATGCCTCGGCGACGAGCATCAGAATCGCGACGACGATCACCATCGTCGTCATCACCCACAGCCCGCGGAACGTCGACTCGATGTGCTTCTTCAGCAGCAGGCCGGCGACGACGATCGGGATCGTGCCGAGAATCACGAGCCACGCCTCGCGCGACTTTTCATCGGCGAACGGCCGGCGTGTAATCAGTCCGCGAAAGAAGCCGGCGATGAGATCGACGATGTCGCGCGCGAAGTAGATGAATACCGCGAGCAGCGTCCCGAACTGAATGACGGCGCTCGCCGCCGCGCCCGGATCGCCCCAGCCGAGGAGGATCGGAACGATTGCGAGGTGCGCGGTGGAAGAGATCGGGATGAATTCGGTGAGTCCCTGGACGAGGCCGAGGACGATGGCTTCTACAATCGACATTTATGCTCCTGCGGACAAAGGATGAAGGATGAATGCTGAAGGATGAATGAAGCGGGACATTCATCATTCATCCTTCAGAATTCATCCTTCATCCTTCGTTTCACATCTCCCAGATGACCGGCAGAATCATCGGTCTCCGTCCCATGGTTTTGCGGAAATAGCGTTTGAGCAGCGCGCGAATTTTTTCCTGGGCGAGGTCGGAATCGCGCAGCTCCTCGGGGTGACTTTCACTGAACATGCCGACGATCTGGTTTCGCAGCTCGTCGAGCATGTCCTGACTGGCATCGACGTGCACGAGTCCGCGCGTGATGATCTCAGGATCGCGGATCAGTTTCGCATTCGAATCGACCGCCACGACCGCAATCACGAATCCATCCTCGGCCAGATGCTGGCGATCGCGCACGACGACGTCCGGCACTTCTTCCGCCTCGGAATCGATGAAGACTTTTCCGTGCGCGACACGCTCTTCGAGCACGCGGCCTTCTTCATCTTCGAGCAGCTCGGCGACCTGTCCGTTCGTGATCACGAATCCGTGCGGTACCGCGCATTCCTTCGCGAGCCGCGCGTGATGGATGAGATGCCGCAGCGTGCCATGCATCGGAATGAAGTTCTTGGGCCGCGTCAGTCGGATCATCGTGCGCAGCTCTTCCTGACACGCGTGTCCGGAAACGTGCGTGTCGGGCTGCTCGCTCGTGATGACTTCCGCGCCGCGGCGATAGAGGTTGTCGATGAGATGCGAGATCGCGCGCTCGTTGCCGGGAATCGTTCGCGCGGAGATCACGATCGTGTCGCCCTGAATGATCGTGACCGACTTGTGCTCGCCGATCGACATTCGCGCGAGCGCGGAGCGCGGCTCGCCCTGCGTGCCCGTAGTCAGAATGACGACGTCGCGCGCTTCGTATTCCTCGGGACTGGCGCTGCCGACGCGGACGTCGCGCGGATAGCGTAGGTAGCCGAGGCCCTCGGCGGTTTCGACGTTGTCGACGAGCGAGCGGCCGACCATGAACACCTTGCGCTTGTGTTTGCGCGCGAGGTCGATGATCTGCTGCACGCGATGAATGTGCGACGCGAACGTCGTCACGATGATGCGTCCCTTCGCGTTCGAGAAGACGCGATCGAGTCCGCCGCCGACCGTCTTCTCCGACGGTCCGTGTCCCGGCACGAGCGCGTTCGTCGAATCGCTGACGAGCAGCAGCACGCCTTCTTCGCCGTAATGCGCGAAACGTCCGAGGTCGGTTGCTTTGCCGTCGACCGGCGTGTGATCGATCTTGAAATCGCCGGTGTGAATGACGACGCCGGCGAGCGTGGTGATCGCGTAGCCGACCGCGTCGACGATCGAGTGCGTGACGCGAATCGGCTCGATGCGGAAGTCGCCGGCTTCGATGACGTCGCGCGGTTTCACTTCGCGGAGATCGCCTTCGATCTCGAACTCATCGAGCTTGTCGCGCACGAAGCCGAGCGTCAGCGGCAAACCGTAGACAGGCATCGGCGCCTGCTCGAGCAGGAACGGCAGCGCGCCGATGTGATCCTCATGTCCGTGCGTAAGAAAAACGCCGCGGAACTTCGCGGCGTTTTCGAAGACGTACGTCATGTCGGGAACGATGACGTCGACCCCGAGCGTCGCGGCATCGGGAAACATCATTCCGCAATCGACGATCACGGCGGTGTCGCCGTGCTCGTAGATCATGAGGTTCATCCCGATCTCGCCGAGACCGCCGAGCGGGATGACGCGCAGCGGCGCGCTCACGGATAAATGCGGTTGAGCATCCGCGGGTACGGAATCGTCTCCCGGAGATGCGGCACTCCACTCACCCATGCCACGACCCTCTCAATCCCCATGCCGAAGCCGGAATGCGGGAAGCTGCCGTATTTGCGAACGTCGAGATACCACTGGAACTTTTCGACCGGCAGGTTGTGCTGTTTGATGCGTTCCAGCAGCAGATCGTGATCGTGAATGCGCTGCGAGCCGCCGATGATCTCGCCATACCCCTCGGGCGCAATCATGTCCATGCCGAGCACGACGTCGGGATCCTGCGGGTCGGGCTGCATGTAAAACGCTTTGATCGCCGTCGGATACTTCGTGATGATGACCGGCCGGTCGAACGAGTTTGCGATGACCGTCTCTTCGTCGCCGCCGATGTCGTCGCCGAACTTCACTTCCATCCCTTTGCCGGCGAGCAGCTCGATGGCGTCGCGATAGCTGATGCGCGGGAACGGCCGCTTCACGTTCTCGAGCTTCGTGACGTCGCGCTCGAGCGTCTTCAGTTCTTCCTTGCAGCGATCCATTGCGCGGCCGACGAGGTATTCGACGAACTCCTCCGCCAGCTGCTGCAATCCGTCGAACTCGAGGAACGCAACCTCGGGCTCGATCATCCAGAACTCCATCAGATGGCGGCGCGTTTTTGATTTCTCAGCGCGGAACGTCGGGCCGAAGCAGTAGACCTTTCCGAACGCGGCGGCCGCGGGCTCGAGATACAGCTGGCCGGACTGCGACAGATACGCTTTCTCGCCGAAGTAGTCGGTCTCGAAAAGCGTCGACGTGCCTTCAGCCGCGTTCGCGGTGAGGATCGGCGAGTCGATGAGGACGAAGTCGCGATCGTAGAAGAAGTCGCGACATCCTTTTTCGATCTCGTTGCGTACGCGAAGGACGGCGTGCTGCTTCGACGAGCGCAGCCAGAGATGGCGGTGATCCATGAGGAACGCCGTGCCGTGTTCTTTCGGCGTGATCGGATATTCGGCGGCCATCGCGAGAATCTCGAAGGTCTCGACGCCGACTTCGACGCCGCCCGGCGCGCGCTCTTCCGCGCGCACGACGCCGGTGATCCGGACGCTCGACTCCTGCGTCACTTCATCGGCAGCCTTCCACGTTTCTTCGCTGACTTCTTTTTTGAAGACGACGGTCTGCAGGTAGCCGCTGCCGTCGCGAATGATCGGAAACTGCAGCTTGCCGGATGTGCGTTTGTTGTACAGCCAGCCGTCGATGGTGACTTTTTCGCCGACATGGGCCGGCAGGTCTTTGATTCGTAAGGTTGTCATCGGTTCGATCCTGAAAAGTGCGCGATTATACCCGCGACGCCGAAGCCGATCAGGTAGAGCGCGGCGAAGGCGAAGCCGGCGACGACGAGGACGCCGAAGCGATCGCTCGTACTTTCCTCGATGACCGGCTTCGCGTCGGCGGGATCGGCCGGGTCGAACGCCACCGGCACGACGCTGCCGACGTCCTTCGGATCGAAGAGCCAGCCGCCCTCGATGCGCCGGCCGTTCTCGTACTCGATGACGCACTCGTAAGTGTCGAGTCCTTCACCGCCGTCGATGCGAATGCACTGCGTGAGGATGCCGTCGACGACCGTTTTGCCGTCGAACCAATTCTCGGTTTTCATCTTGAAGCGCGCGTAAACGATGAAGACGGCGAGCGCGCCGAGCGACCCGAAAATCAGCGGAATGTTCATGCCTCAAAGCTTCGCGATCTGCGACTGCACGTCGCGCGCGTCGGCCATCACGGCGTTCAACCGCGTCGCGAACGTTTCGATCTTCTCGGACTCGATCGTGTAGAAGCGCTGGTACGGCTCGAACGCGCCGGTGATCGAGCGCACCATTCTTTCGATCTCGATCTTCGATTCGCGCATGAGCGCTTCGCGAATCTGGTTGCGCAATTCTTCCGCGCGATCCTTGAAGTCCGTCTTCGCTTTGCTGCGTTTGTACGGGAGGATCAGGAAACTCGTGACGAGCAGGACGGTCGCGGCGGTCAGGCCGGTGACGTCGAGCGCCATGCTGCTGACGGCGGTCGTGAAGAGGTAGCCGAGGCCGACGGCGCCGGCGCCGAGGCCGAAGGAGTGGAGGACGCCGCGCATCGCGTCGTCGATGATGCGGCGGCTCTCGATGTTCACGTCGTACGACGCGAGGCGCTGCTCGGCCTGCGCGCGCATCCGCGAGTAAACCTCTTCCCGGTTGTACGCGAACTCGCGGCCGACGCGTCCGACGATCTCCGCGTCCCGCGCATCGTTCGCGGCGTGACGCTGAAAGTTGTCGACGGTTGCCGTCCACAACTTCATGTTCTCTTTCACGAGCCAGTCGACGGCTTCCTGAATCGTCGCGTCGATGTTGCCGCGCCATCCCTGAAAAACCTGGCGCTCGAACTCGTCGCGAAATCGCAGGCTGTCGCGCAGCAGCATGATGTGCTGGATGCGAACGTAGCGCTCGAGGAAGTCGACGCCGCGACGCTCGAGATCCATCATCAGGTTGTCGATGCGGATGACGAACTGCGCGAAGTTCGATTCGAGATCGCGCTGCGCGAGATTGAGCTGATCAACCATCGAGCCGATGCGCGCCTGATCGTTCGCGAGCATCTCGCGGCGCGCTTCGATCAGCGTGAACTGCTTCTTCGCGAGCTTGTCGATCGTGTCGAGCGGCGCTTCGAGCTTCAGCCGCACGCGCTCTTTTTCGGAGAGCACGCGGAAGACGTAATCCTCGAGCGCTTCGAAACGGCTGCGCGTCCATTCGCGCGGCTGCGCGCCGCCGGTTTTCGTCTCGAGCGCGAGCTTCGCAGCGACGGGAAACACGACCGGGTCGAAGCCGAAGATCGCGCGCGTATTCGTCTTCAGATACTCGACGACCTGCTCGATCTCCTCGGCCGATTTCGTATCGATCTTGTTGAGCACGAAGACGAGCTTCTTGCCCCAGTCGCGAATGTATTCGAGGAACTTCCGCTCCGATTCCGACAGCGGCCGATCGATCGACGTCACGAACAGCACGAGATCCGCGCGCGGAATGAAATCCTCGGTAATCTCCTGATGCCGCGCGACGATCGAGTTCGTTCCCGGCGTGTCGACGAGCGTGATGTTGCGCAGAAATTCGATCGGATAGAACTGCTCGATGACAAAGTCGGAGATGCGCTGCTGCGACGCGGTTTCGCCGTAGCGAAGAATCGAGATGACGTCGTCGACGGGGATCGGTCCTTCGACGCGCAGCTTCGCGCCGAACAGCGCGTTGATCAGCGACGACTTGCCGGCATTGAACTCGCCGACGATGACGATCGTGAACAGATCTTCGAGCGTCGCCAGCAGCTCATCGACGCGGCGCCGTTCGTCGGCCTGCTCGCGATCGAGCGTCTCGCGGAGCTCGACGAGCAATCGATGTTCGTGCCGCAACAGCGACTGCACGCGCGGGTCGACAACCGTATCGAAAATGCCCGGCATTACGAATTCTCTCGCGGCACTTTAACAAGCAGCGACTGCGGGGCGATCGTAATTACGAGCGGCGTCTGCATCGTGAAGACTTCTCCATCGACGCCGACGTGCAGCTGTTTTTTCGACGAGCGCACTTTCATCTGCAGCGTTCGGAACGAACGAAATCCCGGCGCGGTGCGCACGCGGCCGGCGAGGTAATGCGCGATGAATTTCATCAGCGCCATGCGCGGCATGTGCGGAAGCCAGTAAACCGACAGCCGTCCCTCTTCGAGCGTCGTGCGCGGCGCTTCGATGCCGACGCCGGAAAGATCGTACGTGTTGTTCGACACCAGCAGCATGTGCGTGCGCACCACTTCCTGGTGATGCTCGCTTTCGAGCGTGAGCGTCACGTGCGGATACTTCTTCAGCGTCACGTAGAACGCGTACAGACGCGCTTTCCAGCGCGGGTAATCGCGTCCGCGCTCTTCGCGGCGCGCGACCATTTCGGGATACAGGCCGAGCGAGATGTTGTTGACGAAGTAGCGTTCGTTGATGCGCGCGACGTCGATCTGTTTCTGCGCGCCGCTGACGGCGACGTCGAGCGCGGCGCGCCAGTCGAGCGGGATGCCGAGGTCGCGTGCGAAGTGATTGAAGGTGCCGACCGGAATGACGGCCATCGCCGCCTCGGTATGCGCAACCGCCTGCACGACGCAGTTCACGGTGCCGTCGCCGCCGGCTGCGACGAAGAGACGTTTGTTCTCGGCCATGCGGCGGCGGATCGTCGCGGCGATGTCGAGATCGCGCGTGACGTGGATGACTTCTAGCCCGCGTTCGGTGGCGGTCGATTCGATCGCGGACAGCTCCGCCTGCGGGAGTTTCGCGCCCGATGAGGGATTGAAAAAGAGCGTTCCGCGAATCGTCGGCATTCGTGTCGATCCCGGCCATTGCAAAAATCGCGGCCGGGTGCGTGGATTTTTGATTATGGATGAGGCGTTTGCGCGGCCATGAAACGCTCTCTCCTTCTCGCTGTTGCGCTGTGCCTGTCCGCTTTTACCTCGTTCGCCGCCGAACCCCCCAAAGAGTGCACGCTCTGCGTCGGCGCCGCCGGCCTTCCGGCCGCTGCAACGCCCGCACGTGTTCCGCTGCTCGTGCGAACGACTCAGGACGATTTCGCGACGACGGCGACTTCGCTCGATGCGCTGACGCCGGAGCAGCGTCGCATGGTCACGCTCATCGTCGATTACCGGCTGTCGCCGGATCGCGAGGCGCTCGGCGAAGTGGAAGAACATACGAAGACGATCATCGAGTGGGCGCGTCTCCACGGTCCGTTCGATGCGATCGGAGTCGCGATCGTTGACACCGACGCGGCGACGCTCGGCTACGCGATCAAGCGACTGGCCGTGACCGCGCAGGGTTTGAACGTCGCGAGCCGCGTCGTCGTCGCGCCGATGTCGCTCGATGCGCTGTCGAAGCTTTACGACACCGGCGCGCAAGCGTACTTCGACGTCGTCGTCAGCGATGCGCCGGCCGACGCGACGAAGTGGCTGCTCGAAAAAGATCCGGCGAAGAAGGTGTACGCGATCGTGACGCCGCAGGCGCCGAACGCGATGTACGACGCAGCGCGCGCGCTGGCCGATGGCGCAACGCGCGCGTATCTCGTCAACACCACGTCGGCCGATGAGCTGACGTCACTTGCGAATGCGAATCGTGCGCTCGCGGGCGATTACGCGTTCGATTCGACGGCGCGCATCGAAGTGCTCGACGCGAAAGGCAGCAAAGTCGACATGCCGGTGCTGACGTTCATCCGCGGCGAGGATTTGATGACGCTCGTCGTGCCGCGCGGCGATGCGACGTCGACCACGATCGCGTCGCTCGGCAGCGACGACTTCGCGCGTCCGCGACGCATCGACTCCGCGGGCGACGCGCCCATCACCGACAACGGTCGCAAGGCGGGACGCTTCCTCATCGGCGTGCAGCCGGCGAAGCGTCCGTTCGTCATCGCGGTCGAGCATCAGGAAAAACCGGAAGTTCAGAAAGAAGCGATCAGCGTCGCCACGAAGCGCGGCATCACCGTCGAAGAGATCATCCGCAATCATCAGTCGTATCGCTCGTACGAAGAGTCGATCCGGCCGCGCTACATCGCGCTCAATCAGACGAACCTGCGCTTCACGATCGGCGGCGGCGAGTCGCTCGAAGCGACGATCTCCGGCGACTTTTTCTCCGAGCCGAGCGGCCGCTCCGACTGGGTGTGGAGCGACTTCTTCATCAACGGCGTGCGCTGGAAGTACGGCCGCATTCCGGAGCTGCCGCTGATTCAGCCCGAGAAGGTTTCGCAGCTGCCGCTCGACATTCATCTGACGAACGAATATCGCTACGAGCTCGTGCGCGAGACGGACGTCGCGGGCTATCACACGTACGAAGTTCGTTTCGCGCCGCCGCCGAATGCGCCGGAGTCGCTGCCGCTCTATCGCGGCACGGTGTGGATCGACACGCGGACGTGGGCGCGCATTCGCCTGACGATGGTGCAGCTGAACCTGAGCGGCGAGATTCTGTCGAATGAAGAGCGCGTCGACTTTCAGCCGTTCGCGCGCGGAACGAACGCGCCGCTGACCGCGGCTGACGTTGCGAAAACCGACGCGCGCGAGATTCTCTGGCTGCCGCGCGAGGTCTCCGCGCAGCAGGTCGTCTCGGCGGCCGGCCGCGCGAACGTCGTCATGCGCGCGACGACGTTCTCCAACTTCCGGATTAACGCGAGCGACTTCGACGAGCGGCTGAAGCAGGCGTCGGCATCCGACGCGCGCATGGTTCGCGAAACCGATCACGGTCTGCGTTACCTCGAGCGCCGCGGCGACGGCGAGCGCGTCGTGAAAGAAGGCTTCGACAGCGCGCGCACGTTCATGCTCGGCGGCATTCACCACGACGCCGGTCTCGATTACCCGGTCGTGCCGCTCGGCGGCATCGATTACTTCAACTTCAATCTGCTGAACAAAGGCATTCAGACGAACGTCTTCTTCGCGGGCGTGATCGTCGCGGCGAGCGCGACGCATCCGAATGTCCTGAACACGCGCACGAACGTCGGCGCCGATTTCTTCGGCATCGCGGTGCCGTTCACGAACTCGATGTATCGCAACGGCGACGAGCAGCTCGGCGAAGCGGTGAAAGCGCTGCCGCTCGGACTGACGCTGCGCGTCGGACATCCGATCCTGACGTTCGGCAAAGTCGATTTCTCGCTCGGCCTCCAGCACCTCACGTATCAGCGCGCGGAAGACACCGCGCCGTCGTTCGTCGTGCCGTCGGATACGTTCGTCATCAGCCCGTCGGTCGAGCTGCATTACTCGCGCTGGGGCTACACGACGAGTGGCACGTACGAGTACGCGCGTCGCACGAAGTGGGAGCAGTGGGGCAATCCCGGCGACTACGATCCGAATCAGAAGAGCTACGCCCGTTTCAGCGCCGGCCTCGGCAAGAGCTTCTATCTGCCGAAGTTCCAGCGCATCAGCGCGGAGCTCGATTACCTCGACGGCTCGCGCCTCGATCGTTTCTCGAAATATGAGCTTGGATTCTTCGGAGCGCAGCGCATTCACGGCATCCGCTCCGGCTCCGTCCGCGCCGAAAAAGCAATACTCGGCCACCTCTCATACGGCTTCGTGTTCTCGCAGCAGTTCAGGCTCGAAGCGTTCTACGACCACGGCCTGATCGACGACACGACTGCGGGTTACGCGCGCGAGCCGTTTCAGGGGATCGGCGTCGGCGGACAGACCGTCGGTCCGTACGGAACGATTCTCCGGCTCGACGTCGGTAAGTCGATCGGGCGAAATGCGCAGGATGGATTCGTGGCGAATGTGGTGTTCCTGAAGTTGTTCTAGCGTTTGCCGATCGGCACGAGCGTGAGCTCGGGCCGCGCGAGGCGCTCGCCGTTCAGGAACGCGAGAATGGCCGCGCGCACGATCGCGAGGTTGCGGGCGTTACGCTCCGGCGTAGCGCCCCACGGCTCCGCTTCCGGCTGCACGAGATCGTAGTAAGCGAAGTGGCTGAAGCCGGGACTCGAGACGTACGCGATCGTCCCCGGCGCGACGACGTTCTCGTATTCGGCGATCAGCTCGCGATTCGAAGCGCTCTCGAGAAACGTGGCATTGCGAGCGCGACGCGCACGGAACTGCTCTTCCGTTTCGATCGGCAACTGCACGGGCGACGGCGCGCCGTAGATTGCGAGCAGCGGTTTGTCGATGCGCGGGTAACGTTCGCCGGCATCGAGGCCGCCATCGAGATTGACGCAGCGGTTCCAGCGCGCATCGATTGCGCACGACATCACCGATGCTTTGCCGCCGAGCGAATGTCCGATCGCCACGGCGCGCGAGACGTCGATACGGCCTTTCAGAGGCGACGCGATTTTGCCCGCGTCGATGCGCGCGAGCTGATCGAGCACGAACGAGTTGTCCTGCGCATCGACGAGATGACGTCCGCGATGAAATGCCGCCCGCTCAGTCGGTGAGCGCTTCGCGTCGTCGCCCCATCCCGCCTGCTCGATGATGCGATTGCCGGGAAAGACGACGAAGCCTGCGTCGTACGGATGCTCGACGGCGGCGACGATGTAGCCGTGACTGGCGAGATCCTCGATCAGCGTCGTGTAGTGAAGAACGTTGATGCCGCCGCCGTGCGAGAAGACGACGACCGGAAATCGGCGCGGCGACTTCGCGACCGGAACGCCTTCGTACGAATGCGTGCGAATCGTGCGCAGCAGCGGATACGACGAGCCGAAATCCTCGCGCAGAAAATCGCCGCTGCGGCGCTCGACGACGTCGACATCCGGCCAGTACGGCGCGGGCTTCACGCCACGCTTCGCCGCCGGATAGAAGAGATGCACACGCACCTCGCGCTTCGCCGGCTGCGGCGACATCACCTCGACGCGCGCATCATCGCGCCACGCGTACGTGACGCGGCCGATCGCGAACGAGCCGGTCGGCGGCAGCAGCTCGGGAGTCGCGGCGTGCGCGGCGGCGACGAAGAGAAGAGGAAGAAGAAGAGTCCGGGTCATGGCTTCTGAGACGCAAACAAAAAGCCCGGCGTCACCGCCGGGCTTTTCACTTCCGCGAATGGGCGCGGCTCAGGGCGTAGCGTTGGGATTGTTGACGTAGAAGTCGACCGATCCGATCTCGTTGCGCGACCCGTTGATGAGGCGCGTGCGCACCGTCAGGCGGTGGCGCGTGTTCGCGAGTTTGGTCGTGTCCACTTCGAAGCGCCAGCCGGAGTTCGTGCTGTTGAAGATGAACGGATACTGCTGCTGCACGTCGGTACGCGGGAAGCCGTACTGCGCGTCGCCGAAGTAATCGCCGTCGATGAAGATCTCGACAGCCTGCAGTGAATTCTGTTCCTGCAGAGCCCAGCCCTGCAGCAGGACTTTGCCCTTAACGTAGTCGTACGTCGTCGGCACGTCGATGAAGCCGATGCCGGCGGCGGCGCCGTGGTTCTCAGCGCACTCGAACGTGATCGGGATGCCGTCGCGATCCGGAATGTCGGCAAACGTGCCGGCGATGTCGCCGACGCGAACCTTCAGACGATGCGGACCGGGGCGAACGCCGCTGGCGAGCAGCGCGCCGACGTCCATCGTGAAGAGGAAGCCCGCGCGCGGCACATCGGGATAGTTCGGATAGAAACGCTGCACGTCGTAACGCGGACGACCGTAGCAATTCACTTCCGTCTGGAAGATCGTGTTGTAGCGGCAGTCATCGGTCGAGTACCAGGGAACGCCGTCCAGCACGAGCTCGACATACGAGATGCCGCCGCGATTCGAAGCGCGCGTGCCGAGGTCGAGCGCCCAGCCGCGAACCGGCGTGATGTGCGAGAGCGGATTGACCGGCGGCGAAACGATCGGAACGACGCCGCAGCGCGTGCCGTAAAGAACCGCGTCGCGTTTCGGTTCGTCGATGTAGCCGAACGGCTTGAGGTTCTGCTCGGTGTTCAGGATCTGAATGACGCGACGGCCGATGAGGCGGGACATGCCGAGGCGATCGGTGGCGCGGACGGTGAGCGTGTGGACGCCGTCCTGAATGCGAGTCGTATCGATGTTTGCGATGTAGCCGCTGAACAGCGCGCCCGGGAAATCGGGGAATGCGTTGCCGACGTCGGGACGCGCGTCGCCGTACATCACCGGCTGCAGGTTGCCGTCATCGATCTGCACGTCGACGCGCGCGATTCCATCCGTGTCAGCGGCCCAGCCGACGACCGGGAACGAGTCGCTGGCGTTGAACGCGGCCGAACCGTCCGGAATGTCGAGGCTGCCGAACGGCGACTGATTGATCGTGTTGTCGATGTTGACCGTGCGGCGGCCGACTTCGAAGACGTGATTGTCGCCGGTCGTCACCTTCACGAAGACGGTGTGCGGGCCGTTCGAAAAACGGCTGGCCATGAACGCCGTCTGGAATCCCGGCGCGATGTCGTGGATGCCGGGATAGTTCGGATACGCCTCGACGACGTCGATCAGCGGCTGAAAGCGCGTCAGCTGATGCTGAAACTGATCGTCGACGTAAAGCTCGACTTTCGAGATCTGATGCGGATCGATCGCCCAGCCTTTGACCAGCACCATCCCCGACTGCGGGGCGTTGGGATCAGGCGAGTCGAGAACTCCGATGAACTCCTGCGCGAGCAGCGCGGGAGCGAACAGTGCAGTAACGACGGTGAGAACCAGGCCGCGGGTAACCCATCTCCACATAACCCCAACCTCCAACCCGAATAAGCCCCTGGGCAATTACGCTTCCACGGAAGCGGCTGCCGGGAAAGCGCCGATCCACTTACGTTTGCGGGCGAGTTTACAATAAGCCCGGTGAGTTCTTCAAATAGCCGTGATGGCATCGAGTTACGAGACGTCCGCGCCGCCGCCGACCGCATCCGTCCTTTCATCCACCGCACGCCGCTCCTCTCGAGCCGCTCTCTGTCCGAAAAAATCGGCGTCGAGATCCGCCTGAAGTGCGAAAACCTGCAGCGCGCCGGCTCCTTCAAGATCCGCGGCGCGATGAACTCGCTGCTCAGCCTGTCTGACGACGAGCGGAGCCGCGGCGTCGTCGCATTCTCGTCCGGCAATCACGCTCAGGGCGTCGCGCTCGCCGCAAAACTCCTCGGCGTCAAAGCGACGATCGTGATGCCTGAGGGGTCGGTGGCGTCGAAGGTGGCGGCGACGGAAGCGTATGGCGCCACGGTAGTTACGGCTGGCGTCACGTCAGCGACGCGAGACACGGTCGCGAGAGAAATCGCGGATAAAACCGGCGCGGCCGTCATTCCGCCGTTCGATCACGCGCCGGTCATCGCCGGCGCGGGAACCGTCGGACTCGAGATCGTCGAGGAATGGCCGGACGTCACGACGATCGTCACGCCGCTCGGCGGCGGCGGACTGCTCTCGGGCACTGCGCTCGCGGCGACGTCGATCAAGCCGGACGTCGCGGTGTACGGAGTCGAGCCGCAGGCGGGCAATGACGGCGAGCAGTCGTTCAGAAGCGGACAGATCGTGACGATCGATCCGCCGAAGACGATCGCCGACGGCGCGCGAACGCTGGCAATCGGCCAGCGGAACTTCGCGATCATCCGCGAGCGCGTGCGCGACGTCGTCAGCGTCGACGACGACGTGCTCCTCGACGCGCTGAAATTCGCGATGTATCGCACGAAGCTCGTCATCGAACCGACCGGCGCGCTCGGAATCGCGGCGCTGATGACGGGTGCGATCAAACCGGAAGGTCCGACGGCGATCGTCATCAGCGGCGGCAACCTCGATTTCTCTCTGCTTGGATAGGACACTCCCATGACCGGCAGCCTTTTCGGCAGCGACGACTTCTCCCCCGCCGCGAAGCCGTCACGCGATCAGCCGCTGCCCGAGCGCCTCCGTCCGTCGTCACTCGCGGAAGTCATCGGCCTCGAAGAGCTCCTCGGCGAAGGACGCTTTCTGCGCAACGCGATCGAGAACGATCGCATCCCGTCGATGATCTTCTGGGGTCCGCCGGGCTCGGGCAAAACGACGCTCGCGCGGATCATCGCCAAAACGACGCGCGCGCGATTCGTCACGTTCTCCGCGACCTCGACTTCCATCAAAGATATCCGCGCGCTGATGGAAGACGCGCGGAAAACGCGCGGCGGCAAAACGATCGTCTTCATCGACGAGATACATCGCTTCAACAAAGCGCAGCAGGATGCGTTTCTGCCTTACGTCGAAGCGGGCGACATCATCCTGATCGGCGCGACGACCGAGAACCCGTCGTTCGAAGTGAACTCGGCGCTGCTGTCGCGCAGCAAAGTCGTCGTCATTCCGCCGCTCGAACGCGAGCAGGTCACCGCGATTCTGCATCGCGCCATCGACGATCCATCGGTGAAGCAGTACGGAATCGCGCTCGGTGAAGACGCGCTCGACTTCATCGCCGCAACGTCCGGCGGCGACGCGCGGCAGGCGCTCAACTCCCTGCAACTCGTCGTCGAGACTGCGTCGAAAACGGACTCGCCGATCGACGCCGAGAAAGTGAAGACGATCCTCCAGCGCCGCTCGCTGATGTACGACAAGTCGGGCGACGAGCACTACAACATCATCTCGGCGCTGCATAAATCGCTGCGCAACGGCGACGCCGATGCCGCCGTCTACTGGCTCGTCAGAATGCTCGAAGGCGGCGAAGATCCGATGTATCTCGCGCGCCGCCTCGTGCGCGCGGCGTCGGAAGACATCGGCAACGCCGATCCGCAGGCGCTCGTCCTCGGCATCGCCGTTCAGCAAACCGTCCACTTCCTCGGCATGCCGGAAGCCGGCGTCGCGCTCGCGCAGTACGTCGCGTATCTCGCCGCCGCGCCGAAATCGAACGCGGCGTACACCGGCTACGGCGAAGCAGTTCGCGAAGTGCGGCAGGGCGACAATCCGCCCGTCCCGCTCCACATCCGGAACGCGCCGACGCGTCTCATGAAAGACCTCGGCTACGGCAGCGGCTATCAGTACGCGCACGATTTCGCCGAGCAGACGGCGGCGATGGATTGCCTGCCCGAAGCGCTGAAAGGGCGCCGCTTCTACGAGCCGAAAGAGATCGGCGCGGAAGCGAAGATCAAGGCGCGGCTGGACGCGATGCGGGAAGCGCGGGAGAAGAAGTGACGACGATGTCGCCCGTGTCGAGCTGACCGTTCACGACCGGGACGAGCTTCGCGCCGTTGAAGCGCTGCAGGCCGCGGAAATACGACGGCAGCCCTTCGCCGAGGTAGGAATCGCTCTGGAGCTGGTAGTGAAGGTGGGGGAAGATCGCGTCGCCCGAGCGGCCGACCTGACCGATCTGTTGACCAGCTTTCACGCGATCGCCTTTCTTCAGCTTCACACTCCCCTGCTTCATGTGCGCGAGAAAACTGAACTCGCCGTTTTCGTGATCGATGACGACGTAGTTGCCGCCGATCATCAGCACGTTCTTCAGGACCGCGTCCATGTCGGGGTGATAGTTGCTGTCGGCGACGTCGCCTGAACCGGCGGAGACGACGACGCCATCGGCCGGCGCGTAAACGGGCGTGCCGAAGCAGAACCAGTCCTCGTTCTTTTCGCCGTCGCCTTTGTGCATCGCGCCGCGCTCATCGACGAGCACGAAGTCGTACGCGTAGCGGCTCATGTTCGTGCTGATGCCGAGCGCGGTCGTCATTCGTCCGGTCATGTCGAGGCGGCGGTGATGCGAAAGAAAATCGTGGCCGTCGTGCACGAAGACACGTCCGCGGAGCGGAAACGTCATGAGCTTCGCGCGATACGCGCGCGGATGCACGTCGACGAACACGTGTTTCGCATCGTCGATCGTGAAGTCGTAATGCAGCGTCGTGAGCTCGACGTCGTCCGGCAGCGAAGCGAACGGATTGAAGACATCGATCTTCGCGTGCGGCTCCAGCGTCCGCGACGGCAGCGTCATGATGCTCGAGCCGTTGTCCTGCAGGCGGCGCTGAAAGACGAGCGCGCCGTCACGATTGAGCGCCGACATCTCGATGCCGGTCAGCTCGACTTTCGCGTCGCCTGTGTTCTCGATGAGGAAATCGAAATTGACGATTTGCGCACCGCGGCCCTGCTCGATGAGCGGAGCCTCCGGCAGCACTTTCACCGAGAGAGTTGCGAGCAGCAGAGCGGCAGCGATCACGCGTCAGCTCTGATACGCGTTCGCGTGCTGCCGAATCGCCGCCGGCTTGCGATCTTTGCCGACGTTCACGTAAACGACCGACGCTTCGGTGACGACGACTTTCTCGCCCGGGTTCTCGCCGCGAATCGCTTCGCAGATGACTTTCACGGTGATCGACGTGTTGCCGATCCGCGTCGTCTCGGTCCAGAAACTGACGAGGTCACCGACGAAGACAGGCTGGTGAAACACCACCTTGTCCATCGAAACGGTGACCATCAGATGGCAGCCCTGGCGGCGCGCTTCGATCGCGCCGGCCTGGTCGATGTAGGAGAGGATCACGCCGCCGAAGATGGTGCCGTGCGCGTTGGTGTCACGCGGCATCATGAGCACGCGAATGGCGGGCTCGTTCCACGCCGGCGAGATCTCCTCCATCAGCTTCAACTCTGCGACGGCGACCCTTCAGTCGGCGTCGCGATCGCTTCCGGATTGATCTCGATCTTCGACGCCTTCTTCAGGCGATCGAGGAGCACCTTGCGAAGATTGCGCGCTTCCTGCTGGCGCAGCGTCTCCGCGTACGCGGTGCGATTTTCATCGAGCTGCTTCGGATCGACTTTCTTCTGTTCGAGCACCTGGAACACGACCGCGCCTTCCGCGACCTGCACCGGACCGCTGACCGGGCCGACCTGCGACTTCATCGCGGCGTCGATCAGCGGAGTCACGTCGCCGTTGAATCCGGAGACGTAGCCCTGACGGCTGAGCGTCGTTTCCGCCGGCTGCAGTCCCGCTTTCGCAGCAGCCGCGTCGACGTTCGCCGCGGGCAGCGTCTTCGTCAGCGCCTGCATCGCGAGCTGGCGCGCCTTGTCCATCCGCGCGTCGTTCGCAACTTTCTCTTTCACTTCCGCGAACGGGGTCACACCCGCGGTGCGAATGCCATAGAGGAACGGAATGGCCGGACCGCGATTCGTGCCGATGATCTCGCCGACGTCGCCCTGCTTCGCAGAGAACGCCCACGACGACAGCGCGGGATTGTTGCCGAGACCCGCGACCGGATCGTTCTTGCCGAACCACAGCGTGTCGCTCGACGTGACCTTGTCGTTCGCGAACTTCGCGAAGTCGTCGGCAGTCTTCGGCTTCGCATCCTTGATGCGTGCATTCACGCGCGTGACTTCATCGCGCGCCTGATCTTTCGCCATCTGATCGGTGACCTGCATCGCCAGCTGGCCCTTCACTTCATCGAAGGAGCGATAGCCGCCTTCTTTGCGCTCGAGCACTTTGATGATGTGGTAGCCGTACTCGGCCGAGCGAATCGGATCGCTGATCTGATTGAGCGGCATCGTGAATGCGGCGTTGTCGAACGGCTCGACGGTCGTGCCGCGCTCGACGAAGCCCATGTCGCCGCCGTTGCCGGCCGACGACGGATCGCCGGAGTTGGCTTTCGCGAGCGCGCCGAAATCGGCACCGGCGCGGAGCTGCTTCACGAGACCTTCGGCTTTCGCGCGCGCGGCTGCATCGACGTCAGGCGCGGCGGACGGATCGACTTTGATGAGGATGTGCAGGATGTGCGCGGACGGACGCGTTTTGAAATCGTCCTTCGACGTTTCGTAGCGCTTGCGCAGCTCGACGTCACTCGGAACGATCGACGCACGGAGACGCGTGAGATCTGCGACGAGATACTTCACCGCGCGCTGTTCGCCGTGCGTGTACTTCGCGCTGTTCGCGTTGTAGTACGCCTGCAGCTCGGCGTCGCTGACGGTAACGTTCGCCGCTTCGCGCGCCGCGGGATAAAGAACGTAGCGGATCTTCGCGTTCTCGGTCACGCGGCGATACTCAGCCTCGGCCGCCTTCGGCGACACGACGATGGAGTTCTGCATCGCGCTGTCCATCTTCTCGAGCGTGATCTGGCGCGCCAGCTCTTCCTCGAAATCGGACGCGGTCGCGTAGCCGTTCTGCTGGACGAAGCGCGTGTACAGCTCGTCGCCGACCCACTTGCCGTCCGGGTTCAGCATCGGAACCTGCAGGAGGCGGCGCTGCACTTCTTCCGGCCGCGCTTCGAGGTTCAGGCGTTTCGCTTCCTGCAGCAGCAGCTTCTGATCGACGAGCGAGTCGAGCACGCCCTTCTGCACGCCGAGCTGCGCGAGCATCTCCGGCGTCAGCTGCTGTTTGTACATCTGCTTGTACTGCTCTTCGGTCATGGCGACGGCGCGATCGAACTCGCGAGTCGTGACCGTTTCACCGTTGACGCGAGCGGCCCACGTGCGGCCTTTGTCCGAGGTGCTGGCGCTGGCGCCGCCGAGCCCCATGTCGAAATAGACGAAACCGAAGATGAACGCCGCGACGATCGCGATCAGGATCCATTTCAGGTGCTGAAAACTGTCGCGCATGAACTTGAGCATCGGAACAATCCTTAACGTTGTGATTGGAAGCGCGGCGTGAGGACGGGAACGGCCGTGCGGTCGCGCTCTTCCCTAAAAAACGCGGCAGTTTACCTATTCCCGCCAGCACGCGCAAACGCCCGCGGCGCCTGTGCTATAAAGGCTGCCGTCCGAAATGGCGATCAGAAAAAAGGACTCCTCGGGCGGAGACATCGACTGGTACCTGATATCGATCGACCGCCTGAAGCAAATCGGGCTCGTCCTGTTCATCCTGCTCCTTGGCGGCGCCGGTTACTGGTTCCTTCATAACGAGAAGGGAAACCCGCGCGCGAACGCCGAGTCCGCGATTGCCGATGCGCGCCAGGCGCTGAACTCGCTCGCCGCGTCGAAAGACTTCCCCAGCCGCCGCAACGAGTTCGACCGCGCGCAGAAAAAACTCGAGGAAGCGAACACGCTCTTCGGCTCCGCCAAGTACGCCGATGCGCAGGGCGCCGCGGTCGAGTCGCAGACGATCAGCCGCGCGGCCGTGAGCGGCGGCGATTCCGGCAACGGCGACGCGCAGTTCATCACCGTGGAAGGCGACGTCCAGTTTCAGAAGTCGACGAACAGCGACTGGCATCGCGCCGAGATGCGCATTCCTCTCTACAACGGCGACTGGGTGAAAACCGGCGACCGCGCATCGGCCGAGCTCGTCTTCAACAGCAATGGCTCGCTCTACACCGTCGGCCCGAACGCGCTGCTCGAGATCTACGCGGCCGTGCAGCCGGGCTCATCGAAAAAGAACAACGCCGTTCAGATGCAGGTCGGCACCGTCGAAGTCGCGACGATCGATCAGGCGTCGTCGGTTCGCACGCCCGGAACGCAGATCGTCGTCGACTCCGAATCGACGACGCAGGTCGGCGTCGACAGCGGCAAAGCAACCTCGGTCGTCAGCACGAAAGGCTCGGCTTCCGTCAGCCCCGCGGCAGGCGGCGAAGCGGTGAAGGTCAACAGCGGCGAGAAAGTGAGCGCGTCGAGCGAAGGCGCGGTCACCCCGGTGAAGAAGCTCGTGCTGCCGCCGGCGCTGAAGGCGCCGTCCGACAATCAGGTCTTCCAGGTCACGAGCGAATCGAAAGTCGATTTCGGATGGGAAGCGCAGCCGGGCGCGTCGAGCTATCTGCTGCAGGTCTCGCGCTCGCGGCTCTTCTCCGCGCTCGAGATCAACTCGAAGCGGCAGAAGCTGACGGCATCGGCGAAGGTGACGTCGGAAGGCGCGTTCTACTGGCGCGTGGCGTCGATCGGAGCAGACGGAGAAGTCGGACCGTTCTCGCCGTTCCGCCGTTTCCGCGTCAGCGGCGACGGACGCTCGTCCGGCGGCGGCATCAACTCGACCGACACGACGCCGCCCGCGCTGCAGCTCAAACGTCCGCAGCCGATCGGCGGCGCGTATTACATGATCGAAGGAACGACCGATCCGGGATCGACTGTCTTCATCAACGAAGAGGAAGTCGACGTCGAATCGAGCGGTCATTTCAAGAAGCTGATCGTCTTCGCGAAAATCGGGCAGAATGCGGTCGTCGTGAAAGCCGTCGATCCCGCCGGTAATCAGACAGTACAATCGCAAACGGTGCTCGTCGAAGAGTAGTTCCCCCCGCAGTACCGCCCGGGGCAGAGCTTTTGCACCGGCGCACCACGGCTCCTCATTTAGTACTCTCAGAAGGAAACCTCAATCGATGGCGTTGAAATCACTTTTGTCGATGTTCTCGAACGATCTTGCGATCGATCTCGGGACAGCGAACACGCTCGTTTACGCGAAGAACAAAGGCATCGTCGTGCGCGAGCCGTCGATCGTCGCAGTCAACAAAGTCAACATGAACGTCGAAGCGGTCGGCCGCGAAGCGAAAGAAATGCTCGGCCGCACGCCGGGCAACATCGCCGCGATCCGTCCGATGAAAGACGGCGTCATCGCCGACTTCGAAGTCACGGAGAAGATGATCAAGTACTTCATCGAGAAGGCGCACGGGCGCCGCTTCCTGGTGAAGCCGCGCATCGTCATCTCGGTGCCCTCGGAGATCACCCAGGTCGAGAAGCGCGCGGTCAAGGAC
>Ga0070701_10000073_pt1 | contig 27808 bp, 25 predicted proteins | sample KBSK5102metaG_FD_65451 | JGI IMG/M metagenome (GOLD analysis project Ga0070701, IMG submission 65451) | Corn, switchgrass and miscanthus rhizosphere microbial communities from Kellogg Biological Station, Michigan, USA - KBS K5-10-2 metaG | ecosystem: Host-associated > Plants > Roots >... | reverse complement strand
ATCGAGGCTGAGTCCGAGGAAGCGTTCGGCGGCGGGAGAGATTTCGCTTTCGGCGAAGGAGTCGCAGCTGTTCGCCACCGCGCATTTGCTCGGCGTGAAATCGTTCGGATACGGGTCGAGCGCCGGCGTTTCATCGCCCGCGAAGAGCGAGAACGGGAGCAGACAGAGGAACAGAACGCGGAGCGGGAGTTTCATCGTGTGCACGAGCCTCTGACGGTGAACGCGGCCGGAAGTTACTGGAACCGCGTCACGACGAACGCGATGTCGTCCCGGAATTCTTCCGTCGAGTTGAACTCGGTGATGTCGCCGTAGATCGTGTCGTACGTCCGGTCGAGATCGTGATCGATGCTCATTTCGAGCAGCCGCGAGATGCGATCGATCGAGTAGAAATCGCCGCTGGCGTTGCGGCGGTCGGTGAGTCCGTCGGTGTACGCGAAGAGCATGTCGCCCGGCGAAACGCGCACGGAATGTTCTTCGAACGGCATGTCGGGCATAGCGCCGAGGAGGTGGCCGGGATGTTCGTGGAGGACGACTTCTTTCCGCTCGCGACTGAAGAGCAGAAACGGCGGATGCGCGGCGTTCGCGTAAACGAGATTGTTGTCGCCGTCGAGCCTGAAGAGCTGCGCGGTTGCGAACTGCGTCGGCAGGCTGACGCTGAAGAGAAAGTCATTCAGCCGCGACATGAACTCCGCCAGCGACGAGCTCGTATCCGCTTCGGTGTGGATATAGCTCTTCAGCAGCGACACGAGAATCGCAGCGGGCAGGCCGTGGCCGGAAACGTCGGCGACGAACAGATACGTGAGGTTGTCCTGCAGGAAGTAGTCGTAGAAATCGCCGGAGAGCGTTTCACTCGGGATGTACGCGGAGCGAATCTCGATACGCGGCGTCCGGAACTTGCCGGACGGCACGAGCGCTTCCTGCACGCGCCGCGCGATCTGCAGATCGCGTTTCATCTGCTCGTTGAGTTTGCGCAGCTGATCCTGATACGCCTTCACGCGCAGCAGCGCGCGTAATCGCGCAAGCAAAACCTCGGTGTCGGAACCTTTCGTGACGAAGTCATCCGCTCCGGCGCCGAGTCCGTCGACGACCGTCTGCGAGGAGTCCGCGCCGGTCAGCATCAGCACCGGAATCGTGTGCAGCAGCGGATCGGATTTCACGCGCCGCGTGACTTCGAACCCGTCCATGCCGGGCATGCGGTAGTCGACGATGAACGCATCCGGCGTGACCTTCGCCGCGAGCGCGAGCCCTTCCTCACCGGAGGTCGCCGCAACGACGTCGAACCCCTTGCGCTCGAGAAAGCGCCGCGTCACCTGAACGTCGTTGACGCTGTCGTCGATGACCACAATTCGGTCGCGCCGGGACATGCGGGGTGAAGGATACCGGATCAGGGAAGGAGGGCGCGGACTTCGGCGTGGAGGCGGGGGAGGTGGTCGGTGATGATGTTCCACACCACCTCGTCGTCGATGTGCGCGTAGTTGTGAACGAGCTGGTTGCGGAAGTTGACGATCTGCGTCGCGCTCGTCAGATTCCGGGCGACATCCGGCTCGGCGCGCATCGCCGCTCGCAACGCTTCGCCGATCGTAATGAACTGTCGCTCGATTACGGCGCGCAGCTTCCAGTCCTCGACGTAGTCATTAAAGCTCGCGTCCGCGACGGCCTCCGCGACTCGCTCGCAAGCCCGGACGACATCGTGCAAACGAGTTCCGCGTTCCATCTGCTCAAGCGGCGTCATACAGTGGCTGCTCGGTCATTCTGAGCACCTCGAGGAAATAGGGGTTGTCCACTGCGGAGCGTTCCACCAGGTCGACGTCGCGACCGAAGAGATCCTGCAAGCCGAGAAGCAGGCCGAAGTACGAGTCGGCGTGACGACCTGCCGTCGTGCGCTCGAACTCCACGACAAAATCCAGATCGCTCCGCTCCGGGTCGAACGTTCCCTTCACCGCACTGCCGAAGATCGACAGCTGTCGCACGTGATACTTCGCGCACAGTGCGCGCACGTCGGCAAGCCTGGCGGTAATGAGCTGTGGCAGTTCGGCCATCGTCGAAATTGTACCGCCCGCCCGTTGTAACCTGCGCGGCGCGCGCATGAAACTCATCATCGGTCTCGGCAATCCGGGCAGCGAGTACGAACGCACCCGTCACAACATCGGGTGGATGGTGGTCGACGCGTTCGCGAAGAAGTTTCGGATCGACGTCACGAAGCACGAGAAGAACGCGCTCACCGGAACGGGGCGGGTGGGCGGCGGGAGTGTGCTCGTCGCGAAGCCGCTCACGTACATGAATCTTTCGGGCGACGCGGTGAAGCTGCTGCTCAACGCGTACGGCGAGTCGCCGGCGGACGTGATGATCGTTTACGACGACATCGATCTGCCGGCGGGACGGCTGCGCATCCGGCCGAGCGGCTCATCCGGTACGCACAACGGCATGCGCTCGATCGTGAGCTCGCTTGCGACCGAGTCTTTTCCGCGCTTACGATTCGGCGTGCGCGGCGCGAGCTATTCGGAGACGGCACCACGACTTCGTGACTACGTCCTCGACGAGTTCGACGCCGACGAGCAGCCGCTCGTCGATCAGGGAATCGCGCGCGCCGTCGACGCGCTCGTCCTCTTCGCGCGCGGCGATCTCCGACGAGCGATGAACGAATTCAATCGCGATCCAAAGGAAGTCAAGGAACCTCAGGACCCCTCATGAACCTGCACACCCTCGGCGAGCTCCGCGCCGCCGGCTACAACGTCCGCTCCGTCAAAGATGAAATGCGCGAGAACCTCCTCGCGAAAATCGCGCGCCGCGAGCCGACCTTTCCCGGCATTCACGGCTACGACCGCACGGTCATTCCCGCGCTGCACAACGCGATTCTTTCGAAGCACGACATCATCCTCCTCGGCCTTCGCGGCCAGGCCAAGACGCGTCTGCTTCGGTCACTCACGCAGCTGCTCGATGAGCACGTGCCGGTGATCGAAGGCTGCGAGATCAACGACTCGCCATTCGCGCCGTCGTGCAAACGCTGCCGCAATCTCGCGCGCGATCGCGGCGACGAATTGCCGATTCACTGGATCACGCGCGACGAGCGCTATCGCGAAAAACTGGCGACGCCGGACGTGACTGTGGCCGATCTCATTGGCGATATCGACCCGATCAAAGCCGCGAACCAGCGCCTCACGTATTCGGACGAAGAGGTCATCCACTACGGAATCATCCCGCGCACGAATCGCGGCATCTTCGCGATCAACGAGCTGCCCGATCTCGCGCCGCGCATTCAGGTGGCGCTGCTCAACATTCTCGAAGAGCGCGATCTGCAGATTCGCGGATTTCCGATCCGCATTCCGATGGACGTCGTGCTCGTCTTCAGTGCGAATCCCGAGGATTACACGAGCCGCGGGAACATCATCACGCCGCTGAAAGATCGCATCGACTCGCAGATCCTCACGCATTACCCGCAGTCGATCGAGACCGCGCGGCACATCACTGAACAGGAAGCGTGGACCGAGCGCGGCGCGAAAGCGACGATCGAGATTCCGCTCTACGTGCGCGACGTCATCGAGAACATCGCGTTCGTCGCGCGCGAATCGGAGCTCGTCGATCAGTCGTCGGGCGTCTCCGCGCGACTGACGATCGCGGCGATGGAATTGCTGCAGTCGAATCTCGAGCGTCGCGCCGCGCTCACCGGCGATCGCGTGATTTTTCCGCGGCTGTCTGATCTCGCGATGTTGCTGCCGGCCATCACCGGCAAAGTCGAAATGGTTTACGAAGGCGAGCAGCAGGGACCGGAAGTCGTCGCGCGGAAGCTCATCGGACTCGCGGTCGCGAAGCTCTTCGAATCGAAGTTTCCGCCGGTCGAGCGCGCAGGCGCGGGACGCGTCGAGCGCGAGCGCAGCCGCGGTTACGGCGAGATCGACGTCGACGATCTCGACGACGCATTCGCAGGACGCGGCGGACGCAATCGGCGCAAAGAGCCGGCGCGCGAAGAAGCGAAGCCGACCTCGAAGTCGGAGCCGGCGTACGACGCGATCCTCAGCTGGTTCACCGACGGCAACAAAGTCACGCTGTCGGATGAGCAGCCGTTCGCCGATTACTTTCGCGAGCTGCATCGCGTGCCGAAGCTCGCCGAGACCGCCGCGAAGTACGTGCAGGCGTCGCGCGATGAAGAGCAGGCGTTCTGGATGGAGATGATTCTCGAAGGTCTGCACCAGTCGCTGCGGCTTGCACGTGAGGATCTCGATTCGACGATCACGTTCCAGGAGCTGATGAAGTTCAACGTCCTGCGCACGGTCAAATAGGAATCCGCAGCGTCGCGACGCACCCTCTCGCGTCGCTGCGATTTTCCAGCGTCACCGTTCCGCCGTGCGCCTCGGCGATCTGCCGCGAGAGCACGAGTCCGATGCCGCTGCCGTTCGGCTTCGTCGTGAAGAACGGCACGAAGAGATTCGCGCTGCCGCTGAGGCCGAGACCGTCGTCTTCGACTTCGACGATCGCGTTGTTGCCGCGCGTGGAGCAGCGCACGCGAACGCCGCCGCCGGTTTCGAGCGATGCGTCGACCGCATTTCGCAGCAGGTTGATGAGCAGCTGTTCGAGCTGATCGCCGTCGGCATTCACGACGACCGGCGGTCCGTCGACGACTTCGACGGGAACGCGCGTTTCGAGCGCCGCCGCACGCTTCGCAAGGTCGCGCAGATCGACTTCCGCTTTGCGCGGATGCGGCACTTTCGCAAGCTGCGCGTACGCACGCATGAATCGCGTCAGCGCATCGGCGCGAGACGAGATCACCTGCAATCCACTGCCGGCGTCTTCGCGCCAGTCATCCGGCAGCGGCTCGCGTTTCACGAGCTCGCCGACCGACTCCGCGATCGAGCGAATCGGCGCGAGCGAGTTGTTCAGCTCGTGGCTGAGCACGCGCACGATGCGCTGCCACGCCTGCGCTTCTTCTTCGCGCAGCTCGCGGCTGATGTCGGCGACGACGACGAGCCGATGCGGCACACCTTCTTCCCGAAACGTCGAGCGGCGCACGCTCCAGCGTCCGTTGCCGCCGGAGAATGTTCGATCGACCGTTTGCGGCGCGTCGTCGCGCAGCAGGTCATCGATCCCGAGCTCCGCGGCCGTGAAGCCGAGCAGTCGCAGCGGCGGCTTGTCGAGCAGGCGTTCGCCCGCGCGATTCACGAGCCGCAGCCGATCGTCAGGATCGAACGCGAAGATCGCCGCGTCGATCTCCGCCAGCACCGCGCGCAGCAACGCTCCTGACTCAATTGCCGTCAGTTTCTGCTCCGCGATCTTCAGCCGCAGCTCGTTCACTTCGCGCAGCACTTCGCCGAGGACGTCGGAGCGATTGATGTTGCGCGCGCGCAGCGAGTAATCCTCTTCACGCAGCGCGGAGATGAGATTCGTCAGCGTGCGCAGCGGATAGACGAGCCGCTCGTGCAGCGCATACGTCGCAACAAAGACCGAGAAGACGGCGAACACCGCGACCGTCAGCCGCACTTTCAGCGACGTCTCGTTTGCGAACGCGAGCACGAGCGCCGCGATCAGCATCGGCGCGAGTGCAGCGAGCGCGGTGCCGATGATCTGCCACTGAAACGTCGCCCGCTGCGCGCGCGGCGGCTTCATAAACCGTATCGCTGGATCCGGCGATACAACGCACTCCGGCTCAGCCCGAGCGCCTCGGCCACCCGGCTGACGTTGCCTTCGTAGCGCACGAGCGCCTTCCGGATCAGCAGCGCCTCGACGTCTTCGAGACTCATCTCGTCGATTCTCTGCTCGGAAGGCTGCCGGAGTCCAAGGTCGCTGCGCGCGATCTCTTTGCCGCTCGCCATCAGCAGCGCGCGCTCGATGACGTGCTCGAGCTCGCGCACGTTGCCGGGCCAGGCGTGGTCGATCAGCGCGCGCATCGCCGCCTGTTCGAAACCGCTGACGTTCTTTCGGTAGCGCGCCGCGTGGCGGCGAAGAAATTCAGCGGCGAGCAGCGGAATGTCTTCACGCCGTTCGCGCAGCGGCGGCAATCGAATCTCGACCGTGTTCAGGCGGAAGAGCAGATCCTGCCGGAAGCGGCCGGCCTGCACTTCATCAGCGATCGATGCGTTCGTCGCGGAGATCAGCCGCACGTCGACGCGTTTCGTCTGCGACGAGCCCACGCGCTCGAACTCGCCGCTTTCGACGATGCGCAGCAACTTCGCCTGCTGCGCGAGCGGCACGTTCGCGATCTCATCGAGGAAAAGCGTTCCGCCGTCGGCGAGCTCGAAGCGTCCGACGCGATCGTTCTTCGCATCGGTGAACGCGCCTTTCACGTGGCCGAACAGCTCGCTCTCGAACACGCTCTCCGCGAGGCCGCCCGTGTTGACGGAAATCATCGGCCGCGACGCGCGCGACGACGCCGCGTGCACTGCGCGCGCGACGACGCCTTTGCCCGCGCCGTTTTCGCCGAGGATGAGGACGTTCGCGTCGGATGGGGCGACGCGGCGGATGACGTCGACGACGTGCTTCATCGCCGCCGATTCCGCGACGAGATCGATCTCGCTGCCGTCGCGCGCCATCGACGTTTCGAGCGCGCGCGAGCGGCGCAGCGCGCGTCCGAGCTCGACCTGATTGCGGATGATCGCAAGCAGCCGCGCGTTCTCCCACGGCTTCTGCACGAAATCGCGCGCGCCCTGCTTCATCGCTTCGACGACGATGTCGATCGTCGCCCACGCGGTCATCACGACGATCGGCAGCGTCGAATCGTACGCATGCAGATGCTGCAGCAGATCGATCCCCTCGGCGCCCGACGTCGTATCGCGGCTGTAGTTGAGATCGAGCAGCAGCAGATCGAATTCGCGCGCGCCGACCGCACGAATCACCGCACCGGCGGAGTTTGCGGTCTCGAGCTCGTAACCCTCCGGCTTCAGCAGCAGCCGGAGGGCTTCGAGCACATGCGGTTGATCGTCCGCGATGAGCAGACGCGGTGCGTTCGGCATCGTCGCGGCCATCTTGCCTCAGTCGTAGCGGATCGCCACGAGCGGATCGACGCGTGACGCGCGCCGCGCCGGCAGCCAGCTGGCGACGAGCGCGACGCTCGCGATGACGACGCAGATCGCGGTGAACGTCGCGGGATCGTTCGTGCCGACGCCGTAGAGGAGGCTCGACATCACGCGCGTCGTCGCGAACGCGGCGGCGATTCCGACCGCGACTCCGACCGCGACGACGCGCAGCGCGTTGCCGACGATCAGGCGAAACACGTCGCTCGTGCCGGCGCCGAGCGCCATCCGAATACCGATCTCCGACGTCCGCTGCGTGACCATGTAGCTCATCAGACTGTAAATGCCGACGGCCGCGAGAATGAGCGCGATCGTTGAGAGGATGCCGAGGAGCGTGAGGTTGAAGCGGCGCCGCGCGAGCGAGTCGGCGCGGTAACTCTCGAGCGTGCGAATCTCGACGATCGGCTGATCGGGATCGGCGGCGCGAATCGCAGCGCGCATCGAGCTCGCGTTAGTGCCGCGCACGATGTACGTCAGGTAGCGCCCGAGCGCCTGATTCGCGGGGCGATAGAGCATTGGCTCGACCGGTTTCGCGAGATCGCTCAGATGGACGTCTCCGACGACGCCGATGATCTCGATCGGTTTGTCCTCGCTGCCTTCGAAGCAGATGCGCTGACCGAGCGGATTTTTCCTTCCGTACCAGCGCCGCGCGAATTGTTCGTTGATCATCGCGACGCGCGGCGTGCCGTCTCTGTCGAGTTCCGTGAAGTCGCGCCCGGCGCGCAGCGGAATGCCCATCGCGCGCAAATAGCCGGTCGTGATCGACGCGGTATTGACGGACGGCAGCCGTCCCGGCGGTGCCGGCGCGCGATCGAGGAACTGGAACGTGAAGTCGCGAGTGTTGCCGCTGAGCGGGAGCAGATCGGTCGCGCCGACCGCGGTGACGCCGGGAATGCCGCGCAGCGCGTCGAGCATCCGATGCATCGCCGCGAGAATTTCTTTGTCGCCTTTGATACCCGCGCGAATCGAGAGATCCATCGCCATGGCGTTGCGATAGTTGAAGCCGGGATCGACGCTCGTCACGCGCATGAAGCTGCGCATCAGCAGTCCTGCGCCGACCAGCAGCACGAGCGACAGCGCAATCGACGCAGTGACGAGCACGTTGCGCACGCGATTGCGGCCGCGGCCTTCAGTCGATCCGCGCGTCCCTTCTTTCAGTGTTTCGTTGAGATCGGTCTTCGACGCGCTGAGCGCGGGCGCCAGTCCGAAGATGATCGCGGTGACGACCGCCAGCGCGAACGTGAAGCCGAGCACGTTCAGATCGAGCGACACGGAATCGATGCGCGGGATGTTGCGCGGCGCGAGCGCTTTGAGCACGTCGATTCCCCACGCCGCGAGCAGCACACCGCATACCGCGGCGACGAGCGAGAGCACCACGCTTTCAACGAGAAGCTGCGCCATGATCCGTCCGCGGCTCGCGCCGATCGCTGCACGAACGGCCATCTCGCGACGTCGCGCCGCGGCGCGCGCGAGCAGCAGATTCGCGACGTTCGCGCAGCCGATCAGCAGCACCACGACGACTGCGCCGAGGAGCAGGAGCAGCGCCGGCCGCACGTCTTTCACAAGGTCGTTCTGCAGCAGATTGACGCGGAAGATCGTCCCGGCATTCGCCGCCACGTGCTGCGCCAGCAACCTCCGCCCGATCACGTCGACCTCGGCCTTCGCTGCATCGAACGTGACGCCGTCGCGCAGCCGTGCGACGCTGAGGATGCCGAACGCCGCGCGTTCGTTGCGGAAGTTCTCGGTCGTGTCGGGCACGAGCGGCATCCAGTAGTCGACGCGCTCTTCCTGAATCGGAAACTGAAAGCCTTCCGGCATTACGCCGATGACGGTGCGCGGCTTCTTCGCCGATCCGAATCGCACCTGCTGGCCGATGATGCGCCGATCGGCGTTGAACTGGCGCTTCCACAGTTCGTGGCTGATCACGACGACGCTCGCCGCACCCTGCGCATCTTCTTTCGCCGTGTACGTTCGTCCGAACTCGGGCTTCGTGCCGAGCACGCGGAAGAGGTGATAGTCGGCGAGCGTGCCGAAGATGCGCTGCGACTCCTCGTTGTTCCAGACGAAGCTGGTCGTCGGGATGTACATCGCGAGCGAGTCGAGCGTCTTCGACTGCGCGCGCAGATCGGCGAGGTTCGGATACGACGTCGCGTCGTCGGTCTCACCGGTGACGACGCTGAACGTACCGACTTTGATGATTTTGCCGGCGTTCGCATACGGCAGCGGCCGCAGCAGAATCGCGTTGACGACGCTGAAGATCGCGGTGTTCGCACCGAGCGCGAAGGTGAGCGTCAGCACGGCGACGGCCGTGAACGCGCGTTCCTTTCCGAGCATCCGAAATGCGAAACGGAGATCGTGCAGAAGTGAAGTCATTGACGTGCCCTCAGCTTTGCGCGATCGCGAATCCGCTGCCGCGCAGGTTCTCTTCAGCCTCGCGAGAATGCGTTTCTTCGACGATGCGGCCGTCGAAGAGATGCACGCTGCGATCGGCGTAACGCGTGAAGCGCGGATCGTGCGTGACCATGCAGATCGTCGAGCCGGCCGCGTGCAGATCGTGGAGCAGCTCCATCACCGCCTCGCCGTTTTTCGAATCGAGATTTCCGGTTGGCTCGTCGGCGAGGAGAATCGCAGGCTCGCCGGCAAGCGCCCGCGCAACCGCGATGCGCTGCTGCTGGCCGCCGGAAAGCTGCGCCGGGAAGTGCTTCATCCGATGGGCCATCCCGACGCGCTCGAGCGCTGATTCCACGCGCTGCTTTCGTTCCGGCGCCGGCAGTTTGCGATACGTGAGCGGCAGCTCGACGTTCTCGTAAACGGTGAGATCGCCGATGAGATTGAACGCCTGGAAGATGAAGCCGATCTCGCGATTGCGAATGCGCGCGCGCTGCGAAGGATCGAGCGATTCGATCGCGTTACCGGCGAGCATGTAGCGGCCGCTCGTCGGCGTGTCGAGCAGGCCGAGGATCGAGAGGAGCGTCGATTTGCCGCAGCCGGACGGGCCGCCGATCGAGATGTACTCGCCGCGTTTGATCTCGAGATGGATGTTCGTCAGCGCATGCGTCTCCAGCTCCTCGGTGAAGAAAACTTTGTTCACATCGTCGAGACGAATCAGCGGTTCGGTCATTCGGTTCAGGCTCCCTGTCATTTCAATTTGATGCGATCGGATGAGTCGTATTGCGAGGTGTCGGAGACGATCACCTGATCGCCGGCGGCGAGGCCGCTGCGAATCTCGATCGAGGTTGCGGACGCGCGGCCGTACGTCACATTCACGCGCGTGGCGGAGTTGCCGCCGTCGACGATTTTGAACACCTTGCCGCTGCCGCCTTCCTGCGCGCTCACCGGCCGGTTGATCGAAAGCGTTTCGGGGATGCGCTCCAGCGTGATCGTGCCGTCGATGGAGAGATCGGGACGCGAGCCGGGAGGCAGCGGACCGTCGATGCGAAGATCGACGGTGACCGTGCCTTCGCGCACGGCGGGATCGATGCGCGAGACCGTTGCGGCGACGACGCCGTTGCGCGTGTCGATCTGCGCGTGCTGTCCGACGGCGACGTCTTTCGCCTGCGTTTCCGCGATGCGAATCTCTGCTTTCAAACGATCGGGACGTGCGACGCGCGCGATCGTCGTGCCGGCGCTGACGCGCTGTCCGGCCTGCACCGTGACCTGCTGCAGCACGCCGTCGATGCCCGCGCGAACGGCGAGCGCTTTCGTCTGCGCCGATTGCAAATCGAACAGCGAGCGCCGCTGATCGACTGCCGCGCTGGCGGCGGCGAGTCGCGAATGCTGCGACGACGCGGAAACGCGCACGCGCTCTTCCTCGATCTTCACGCGCCGCGCAAGCTCGTCGGCCGACGATTGCGAAACCGCTTTCGTGATGTGAGGCACGAGTCCTTCGCGTTCGAGCTGCGCGTCGGCATCGGCGCGCAAACGCGCCTGCTGATATTCGGCGCGCAGCCGCGCCAGCGATGCTTCGCGATCGAGCCGCTCGCTTTCGAGCTGCGCGCGCATCGTTTCGACGTCGGCCTGCGCCGCGCGCAATTGAAATCCCGCATCGCGCGCGCTCTGCTGCTGCTGATCGTTGCTCAGCTCGATGATGACGGTGTCGGCGGTGACGACGCTGCCGGGCTGCACGACGATGCGCTCGACACGCGCGTCAGTCGCGGTCGAAATCCAGCGCACATCCTCGGGCGTCAGCACGCCGCCGCCGCGCACTTCGCGCTGCAGCGAGCCGCGCCGAACTGTGTCGATGACGACGCTGTTCTTATCGACCTCGGGCGCGGCCGTTTTCAGGCGCGACAGGCCGATGGTCATCGCGGCGATGACGACGATCGCAGCGCCGATCGCCGCGTTGCGTTTCAGGTTCCGGTTCGGAGCCGGTGTGCGGACCACATCCATGCCTTCGCCGTTTCGCAAGGCGGCTGCCGCAGCGCGAAATCGCGGAGAAGTCGAACGCCATCTGTCGCTTGAGTCGAATTTCGTGGAAATGGACAACTGTCCGAAGTGTCCGTTTCCGGGATTTCGCTGCCCGTGCGCGGACATTCAGTACAATCGCCGCCATGGTGAAGGTGTCGGCCGAGGTGTCCGGCGAACTGCTGCGGCAGATGGACAGGATCATTCGCGACGGCTGGTTTCCCGATCAGGAAGCGGTCGTCCGCGAAGCGCTGATGCAGTTCATCGACGCCAAATCATTCCTCGGCGACTCGCCGCGCATGCTCCATCGTTTCGCGGCTGACGCGCTCAACGATTCGAAGCCGGAGACGGCGCTGAAGTTCGTCGATCGCGCGTTGTCGCTGATGTCGACGCAGAAGCTGACTGACTTCACGCTGTATCAGATGCTCGTCGAGCTGCGCGTGCAGGTGCTGCTCGTCCTCGGCCGCGACCAGGACGCGCTTGCCTCGCTCGAAGAAGCGCGCGAGCATCTGCCGAACAATCCCTCCATCGCGAAGTGGATTGAAAAGCTGCGCAAGCCCCGGTGAGACATCGCTATTCGCATCTCGACCCCGATCTGATTCGGAAGCTCCTCGCGGAGATGGGGCTGCGACGTCTGTTCAATCAGCTGCTGCTCCAGAGCGGCGGCGACGTCGAAGAAGCGATGCAGTGGATGCGCGCGCTGCAGGACCGCGGCTTCATCGACGGCGACGTCGATCTCGATGCGTTCTTCGCGCGGCTGATGGAAGAGAACGTCATCGGCCAGGATCAGAACGGAAATCTCGCGCTGGCCGCTGGTGGCGAACGGCAGATTCGTCGCGATGCGCTCGATGAGATTTTCGGCGGGCTCGAAAAGTCGGCGGCCGGCTATCACTCCGTTGCGAACGCGGGGCAGGGAAGCGAGCGGCTGACGGAGACGCGGCAGTACCGATTCGGCGACGATCCGATGTCGATCGATTCGATTCGCTCGCTGCAGAACGCGATGAAGCACAACGATCCGTCGGGCAACATCTCGATCGTCGAGGACGACCTCGAGGTGTTCGAGACCGAGCACAACTCGAACTGCGCGACCGTCGTGATGATCGACATCTCGCACTCGATGATTCTCTACGGCGAGGATCGGATCACGCCCGCGAAGAAAGTCGCGCTTGCGCTGACGGAGCTGATCCTGACGAAGTATCCGAAGGATTCAATCGACGTGCTGCTGTTCGGCGACGAGGCGATGGAAGTGCCGATCTCCGAGATTCCGTACGTGAAGGTCGGGCCGTACCACACGAACACGAAAGCGGGACTCGAGCTCGCGCAGCGCATCCTGCGGCGCCGCAAGCACAACAACAAACAGATCTTCATGATCACGGACGGGAAGCCGTCGGCGCTGACGGAGAACGGGCGGCTGTACACGAACTCGTTCGGGCTCGACATGCGCATCGTGAATCGGACGCTGGAGGAAGCGGATCGCTGTCGTCGCGCGAACATTGCGATCACGACGTTCATGCTGGCGACCGATCCGATGCTCGTGAATTTCGTCGAGCAGCTGTCGAAGATCAATCGCGGACGGGCGTTTTATTCGTCGCCGGACCGGCTCGGCGAGTACATCCTCGCGGACTACATTCGGAACCGGCGGAAATTCGTACATTAACGACGCGTTCTCTCGCCCGTGCGCAAGTTATTTGCCCTGCTCCTGATCGCGGCCACGGCGGCGTCGGCGAATGAGATTTCGTATCGCTCGCTGCAGTCGGGGAGCTCGAACGGCGGCACGCCGATTTACGACCACGGCATTCATGGCGAAGGTCAGATCGTCGCGGTGCTCGACACCGGAGTCGATTACGACAGCTGCTATTTCGCGGAGGCGGATAAGTCGGCGCCGCCGATCAACACCGGTACGCCGAACGGCGGCTATGCGTGGACGAACGTCGATCCGAGCCGCCGCAAGATCATCGCGTACGACTTCCTCTATTCGTGCGATCAGTTCCCGGGCGCGAGCGGTTGCGACGATCCGACGAAGGCGACCGCGTACGACAATCAGGGACACGGCACGCACGCAGCGGCGACGATCCTCGGCGACAAGGGAACGCCGATCGCGCACGATTTCGCCGACGCGATCGCGACCGGCGCGAAGCTGATCGTGCAGGACGCCGGCTACACGGGCGGCGACAATTGTTCGCAGCGTCCCGGCATCGGCTGTCCCGCGAACATGACGCCGATTCTCGAGCAGGCGTACAAACAGGGCGCGCGCATTCACTCGAATTCGTGGGGCGACCGGCAGGGAACGCCGCCACCGCTCAATCCGCCGACTGCGAATTACTCGACGTCCGCGCGCGACGTCGATGCGTTCGTCTACTCGCATCCCGACATGCTCGTCGTGTTCAACACGGGCAACTTCGGAACGAATGCGACGCCGCCGCCGAGCACGTTGTCCGCGCCGGGCGTCGCGAAGAACACGCTGCAGGTCGGCGGCACGCGCACGGCGTCGCGCGACGACGACACGATCACGAACTATTCGCTGAACGGACCGTCGCGCGACGGCCGCATCAAACCGGATCTGGTCGCGCCGGCGTTCGTACAGGCGGGCGATACGGACAACAACAACAAATCGAACAACTGCAACGTGAGCTTTCAGGGCGGGACTTCGTGGGCGTCGCCGTCAGTCGCCGGCGCCGCTGCGCTAGCGCGGCAGTACTTCACGGACGGTTATTACCCGAGCGGCATCGCGACGCCGTCTGATCGCTTCACGCCAAGCGCCGCGTTGCTGAAGGCGACGATGATCGCGGCCGCGCGAAGAGTTCCATATCGCTGGAGGGAAACGGGTCCGGTCGACACCGCGCCGGTGCCGTCGTACGACCAGGGATTCGGTTTCCCCGTGCTCGATGACGCGCTCTACTTTCCCGGCGACCGCCTGAAACTGCGCGTGTACGACGTCGACAGTTCGTCCGGCCTCGGCGTCAATGAATCAAGAACGCTGCGCTTCAACGTGCACGCCGGCGCGCCGCTCAAAGTGACGCTCGTCTGGACCGATCCCGCCGGAGTTCCGCGCAGCGCCACCGACACAACGCCGGAGTTAGTGAACGACCTCGACTTGCGCGTAGTCGCACCAAACGGCGCGGTGTCGTACGGCAACGAAGTCCTCCACCCCGCCCAACCCGACCGCCTGAACAATGTAGAAGTGGTGTCGATCGAAACGCCCGCCGAAGGCACGTACACGATCACACTCTCCACGAACAAACTCGGCGCCGGCCCGCACCAAAGCTACGCGCTGGTCGTGACGGGCGATGTCACGGAAGCCCCGGCCCAACGCTCGCGCGTCGCCCGCCATTAGCGGGGTCACATCTGCACTTTGCAGTGTCACCTGCAGGTGACTTCCACCCGCAATCTGCAGCCGCGCACCCGAAAACGTGAGAGCGACCTTCGCGTTCACGAGGGAAACGTCATCGGAAGAGGTCACTGCAAAGTGCAGATGTGACCCCGTCTGCGTCGGCTAGAATGCGCCGCCATGCTTTCACGTGAATACATCCGCGAGCACGCGGACGACTATCGGAACGCGCTCAAAAATCGCGGCGCGAAGGTTGATATCGAGCGCTTTCTGGAGCTCGAAGCGGAGCGGCGGAAGATCATCGCCACCGTTGAAGCGCTCAAGGCGCAGCGCAACACCGCGTCGCAGGAAATCGCCACGCTCAAGAAAGCGAAGCAGGACGCGACAGCGCAGATCGACGCGATGAAGCGCGTCGGCGACGAGATCAAACAGCTCGACGAGTCGCTCGCGCAGGTCGAGGTCGACCTCGCCAGTCTCGAGCTCTACTTCCCGAACGTTCCGCACGAAAGCGTACCGGTCGGCGCCGACGAAACTGCCAATCGCGTCGAGCGCACGTGGGGCGAGAAACGCACGTTCGACTTCGAGCCGAAGCAGCACTTCGACGTCGGCGAAGCACTCGGCATCCTCGACTTCGAGCGCGGCACGAAAATCACCGGCGCGCGTTTCGCCGTCCTCTCCGGCGCCGGCGCGAAACTCAATCGCGCGCTGATGTCGTTCATGCTCGACCTCCACGAAACGCAGGGTTACGTCGAAGTGCTGCCGCCGTTCATCGTCAACGCCGACTCACTCCGCGGCACCGGTCAGCTCCCGAAATTCGAAGAAGATCTCTTCAAGCTGACGACCGAGAAGCCGCTCTACCTCGTCCCGACTGCTGAAGTTCCCGTCACGAATCTTCATCGCGACGAAACGCTCGACGCCTCCACGCTCACGCGCTCCTACACCGCGTACACGCCATGTTTCCGAAGCGAAGCCGGCTCGTACGGCAAAGACACGCGCGGTTTGATTCGCCAGCATCAGTTCGAGAAAGTCGAGCTCGTGAAATTCACGATGCCCGACCAGTCGTGGGATGAGCTCGAGCGGCTGACGAGCGATGCCGAGGCGATTTTGCAGGCGCTCAAGTTGCCGTATCGCGTGGTGACGCTGTCGACCGGAGACATGGGCGCGAACTCCGCCAAAACGTACGACATCGAAGTGTGGCTGCCCGGACAAAACACGTATCGCGAGATCTCCTCGTGCACGAACTTCCTCGATTTTCAGGCGCGCCGCGCGAACATCCGCTATCGCACTGCCGAGAAGAAGAGCGGCTACGTGCACACGCTCAACGGTTCCGGTCTGCCGCTCGGACGCACGCTCGTCGCGATCCTCGAAAACTACCAGCAGGCGGACGGCTCGGTGGAGATTCCGGAAGCGCTGCGGCCGTACATGCGCGGGCTCGACAAGATCAGCTAAAGATTGGGGTCACATCTGTCAGTTTTACTTTAGTCAACTGTTTCGCAGGAAGCGACGGCCGACTAAAGTAAAACTGACAGATGTGACCCCAATCAAGCGCCGGTCGCGAGCAGCTCGTACTTGAACTCGGTCGCGCCGAAGCGAATCGCGTCGCCGTCTTTCAGCAGCGCGTGGAAGACGACACCGCCGTTCACCCACGTTCCGTTGCGCGACTTCAGATCTTCGACGACGTAGCCCTCCGGTCCGCGAAAAATGCGCGCGTGAAAACCGGAGACGCCGAGGTCGTTGATGGCGATGTTGTTTTCGGAGCGGCGGCCGACGAGATACTCCGACTCGATCAGCGGCACGACCGTTCCGCGCAGCTCGCCGTTGATGTACGTCAGCTGCGCGACGGTCGGCTTCACGACCTCGCGATACGTCAGCTTCGCTTCACTCGACACGAGCAGCTGCGTGTCGTCGCTCTGCTCGCGCATCGTCGAATCGGCGCCAAAGTTCGGCGCGCCCTGACGAATCGTTTCGTCAGGTGACGGCGTCGGCTCGACGACCGTCGCATACGACGACTGCGACTCCGGCATCATCAGCGGCGGCAGATGCAGCGACGTCTCGAGCTCGTCGTGCACCGGCGTCGTGTCGTGCGGCGTTTCCTCGATCAGCTTGTTCGCGAACAGCCCGTACACGACGCGATAAACCTGGAACGGATCATCCTCGGCATCGTGACAAAGATCCTCGAGCGTCCGCTGGCCGTTGACCATGAACAGGATCTTCCACTCGTCGCGCGACAGCGTGATCTTCTCGTCCTTGTCGGGATTGCTGACGACGCGAAAGACGACCTGATTGTCGGGAAGGAGCTGCAGGCAATGCTCCCATTCCTCGATGCGCCGCGCGCCTTCCATGATGAGGTTCGAGAGATCGACGGCGATCGTCACCGCGTACGGCGGCAGCGTCAGCTCGTCGACAAACGTGAACGCTCCGTCGGGCCAGACGAAGCAGTCGTAAATGATCTCGGAGACCTGCACCTTCAGGTAATCGTGCAGCTGATCGTCGGTGAGGATTCCCTGCTGAATGGCGAGCTGGCCAAAGCGGCCGCCTTCCTGCCGCATCAGCGCGTCGATCCTTTCGAACTGCGAGCGGCTGATCCGTTTTTTGCGCAGCAGGATCGCGCTGAGCCGCAGCTCTTCCTGATTCGAGCCCGCGTAGACGACGGCGCCGTTGTCGAAAAAAACGTACGACGTTTTCGAGTCGCGCGTCAGCGTCAGCGTTCCGCTCTTTCGCGTGGTCGCGAGAAACGACAGGACGTCGGGCAACTTGAATGAGTGCAGGCTTCCCTGCAATGCGGCGGTCATCGATGTGCGGCGAATTCTAACGCGCGGTGCCGTTAGAATCGCCGCACTGATGCAAACCAACTCGCGGCACGCCGTTCTCGCAGGCTTCCTCGGCTGGACACTCGACGCGTTCGATTTCTTCGTGGTCGTCTTCTTGTACGACGATCTCGCCGCCGCATTTCATGTAGACAAGAAGTTGATCATCGCCACGACCGCGTTCACGCTCGCGTTCCGGCCGATCGGCGCGCTGATCTTCGGCACGCTCGCGGATCGCTTCGGACGCCGCGGTCCGCTGATGGCGAACGTCATCTACTTCTCGATCATCGAGCTGCTCTGCGGCTTCTCGCAGACGTACACGCAGTTCCTGATTTTGCGCGCGCTGTTCGGCATCGGCATGGGCGGCGAGTGGGGCGTCGGCGCATCGCTGGCGATGGAAAACGTGCCGGTGAAATGGCGCGGCATCCTCTCCGGAATCCTGCAGAGCGGATATTCGATCGGCTATCTGCTCGCGGCCATCGCCGCGCGCGTGCTGCAGCCGCAGTGGGGATGGCGTCCGATGTTCTGGCTCGGAGCGGCGCCGGCGCTGCTCGCGCTTTACATCCGATCAAAAGTGCCGGAGTCGGAAGCGTGGCGCGAGAAACGCGCGGGGACAGTCGGCGACATGTTTCGCAGCGTGAGCGGCCACGCGAAAGGCTTTGCGTATCTCGTGCTGCTGATGACGTTCATGATGTTCCTGTCGCACGGCACTCAGGATCTCTATCCCGACTTTCTCAAATCGCGCGGCATCGCATCGAAGACCGTTCCGTACGTCGCGATGTTCTACAACGTCGGCGCGGTGCTCGGCGCCGTGATCTTCGGGCAGCTGTCGCAGAAGATCGGACGCCGCTACAGCATGCTGAGCGCGATGACGATCTCGCTCGTCGTGATGCCGCTCTGGGCGTTCGGCGGCTCCCTCGGCGTCCTCGCAGCCGGCGCATTTCTGATGCAGGTCGGCGTGCAGGGCGCGTGGGGAATCATCCCCGTCCATCTCAATGAAATGGTGCCTGACTCCGTGCGCGGACTGATGCCCGGGCTCGCGTATCAGCTCGGGATTCTCATCGCGTCGCCGGTGAATTCGATTCAGCACGCGCTTCGCGATCGCGTCGGTTACTCGTGGGCGCTGGCCGGATTCGAGATCATGACGATCGCCGTGCTTGCGATCGTTTTGCTGTCAGGACGCGAAGCGCGCGGCCGCAGCTTCTACTCCGGCGACATCGTGATGGAGCGCGACTAAAGCGTCTTCATCACCGCGAACAGCGACACCGCGGAGATCGTGATCCAGAGGAGGACGCCGAGGATGAGCGGGCGTGCGCCGACGCGCGCGAGGCTCTTTCGCGAGAGACCGGCGCCGATCAGAAACAGCGTCACCGTCAAACCGATGCGCGCGATTTTCACGATCGCGTCCCACGGCAGCGTCACCGGCGAATACGTCCTGATGATCGTCGCGACGACGAACCAGAGGATGAACCACGGCACGGTGATCTTCGCGTTCTTCTTCTTGAAAAAGAACGCGGTCGCGAGCGTCAGGGGAACGATCCAGAGCGCGCGCGTGAGCTTCACCGTCGTCGCGATCGCCAGCGCTTCCGCGCCGTATTTCGACGCCGCGCCGACGACTGAGCTCGTGTCGTGAATCGCGATCGCCGCCCAGACGCCGAACTCGCCCTGCGTCATGCCGAGGCGGTGGCCGATGAAGGGGAAGACGAAGAGGGCGATCGAGTTGAGGATGAAGACCGTGCCGAGCGAGACCGACATCTCTTCATCGCTCGCATTGATAACCGGACCGACTGCGGCGATCGCGCTGCCGCCGCAGATCGCCGTGCCGGACGAGATCAGATGCGCGGTCGAGCGATCGATGTTCATCGCGCGGCCGGCGAGAAATCCGAGCACGAGCGTGCCGGCGATTGTCGCGACGGTGAAGAGAAATCCGGTGCGGCCAGCCTCCACGACTTTGGCGAGATTCATTCCGAAGCCGAGGAGGACGACGGAGGCTTGCAGGAGGAGTTTGGTGGCTTTCGAGTTGTACTGCGGATACGGATGGCCGAGCGTAAGCGCGAAGACGAGTCCGAGCGCGAGCGCGAGCGGCGGCGACGCCCACGGCGTCACGCAAAACAGCAGAAGCGCCGCGAAGAGCACGACGCGAGCGGCGTGCATCAGCGAACGTTCGCCCGGAAGAGATCGATCGTGCGACGCCACGCATCCGCCGCGGCCTCGGCGTTGAACACTTCAGGCCGCGTGTCGTTGAAGAACGCGTGATCGGCCGGATAGGTGACGAGCTTCACGTCCTTGCCCATTTCGTGAAGTTTCGTCGCGAGCTCGGTGCCCTGCAGCGCCGGGACGCCGAGATCTTTCTCGCCGTAGATGAGCATCAGCGGAACGGAGAGGCGCGACCAGTCGATTGATACTTTCTTGAAGCCGCCGTAGAAGCTGACCGCGGCGCCGACGTGCTGGCCGATCGTGGCCGCGTACTGCGCGAGCGCGCCGCCCATGCAGAAGCCGACAACGCCGTATGTCGATGATGAACATTCGTCGCGCGTGAGGAGATATTCGCCGGCGGCGGTGATCTCTTTTCCGGCGTTCTCAGCGTCGAGCTCCATAAGCAGCTTGCCTGCTTCATCGGGATACTTTGTGGTCTTCCCGTGAAAGAGATCCGGCGCGATGGCGATGAATCCCTCGGCCGCGAAACGATTGCAGACGTCTTCGATGTGAGAGACGAGTCCCCACCATTCCTGAATCACGACGACGGCGGGACCTTTGCCGCCCGACTTCGGCACGGCGAGGTAGCCCTGGCAGGTGTGTCCGTTCGATGCAAATTCGACGCGTTCGCCCATGGCGGCGGATTCTAACGCGGGCCAAACGTTTCGGTGCGCTGCTTCGTAGAGGATGACAGGGAGTACTATCTCGATTGCTCGGAGAGGAGCCTGATGATCACGAAGGATGAGGTCCACGGCCTCGCGAATCGGCGACAGTGTCCGCGGTGCGATCTCAACAAGACCATCGGAAACGCGCTGTGCCGCAGTTGTCGCGCGAAGCTGCCGCCGAACATGCGTGCGGCGCTCGAGAAGATTCCGAACAAGGATGCGTGGACGGTGGGTAGCGCGCTGCGCGCCGCCGCGAATTACTTCAACGTGCACTTTGCGTCGGTGCGGAAGTTCGGCGGGGGACGCAAGCGGTAGCCCGGCGGCTACGGCTTGACCGCGTTAACGAGCTGATCGAGCCCCGCCGCCTTCGCCTTCTCGGCGATCTCATCCGCGGACGCAGTTCCGATCGCCGCGGCGAGTGACGCGGCCTTCATCCGCTTCGACGCTTTCTCCCACGACGTCGCTACGTTTCCGCGGCGAATGACTTTCGTGATCGTCTCCGTCTTTCCGTTCGTCAGCGACTTGTAGTGCAGCCGCACCGTCGCGATCGTCGCGCGATTCGACGCGCTGGGATCGATCTCGATTTCGTAGAGCGCGGTGACGGTGCTGTTCGCGACGAGCACGCGCTCGCTGTTCGACGTCACTGCTGCGATCGGCTGTCGCGTACCGACGTTCTTCTCATCGATGTCGATCGACAGCGTTGCGTCGGAGGCGATCGGCGGAAAGGCCGCGTGCGTAGCGACGTCGGCTGATGCCACATCGATCGAGATGCGCACGAGCTGCTTCGTCGCATCGAACGGCGCCGGCGCGGCATCGACTTCGAGACGAACTCCGCGCGACGGCAGGCTCGCCGGCGTGGCGAAGCGCTGCACGAGACTCGACGCGCTGCTGTCCTTCGACAGCGCGTGCGTCGCGACAGCGATACCGAAGAGCGTCGCCGGCTGGCCGAGCGAGAGATCGGCTGCTTTCGCTGAGCGAACGAATTCGCCGGGCATCGCGCCGGCAGCGGCCGGAACGGTGACGACGGGCGCTTCCGCCGTGGTCGCAATTGCATCGGCGAGCGGCGCCGGCGGAGGCGCGGCCGGACGCGGCGCCGGCTGCGTTTCCGGCGGCGGCACTGCGGCGATTCTGCCGACTGTTTCTTCGTCGCGCTGCCGCGCAACTTCGCGGTTGTTCGCCAGCTTCTCCGTCTTCGCCTCAGCGACGATCGGCGCAGGTTCATCGTTGCGCGACGCCACCTTCGGCGGCGGCGCAGACTGCGCGATTTCAGTCGCGGGTGCGGCAGCTCCGGCTGCGGATGGAGCGGGCGCGATCGGCGCGTGAGACTCCGGCGCATTCAGCACGCGCTCGGCGTTGGCGATCGCGGATCTTTCTTTCTCACCGCGCGACAGAATGTTCAGGCAGAGATACACCGACGAGATCAGCAACAGGATCGACGCGGCGACGCGCATGTTGAACGCGACCGCGCGCGAGAAACGGCGGCGCTCCAGCTCCGTATCCTGGATCGCCAGCTGCTTCGGAATCTCACGCTTGATCCGATCGGCGAGACCGGCCGGCGGCTTCGGCACCGGCGCGAGCGCGAGTTTTCGCTGCAGGTCTGCTTTGCGATTCGGGCTCATCATCGTTCCACCTCGCCGAGCACTCCTTCGAGCAGCGAAAACGCTTTGTGCAACCGCTTGCGGATCGCGACCGTGGTGATCTCCTCGATCCGCGCAATCTCCTTCACCGCGAGTCCTCCCCAGAAATGCGCCGTGACCGTGAATCGCAGGTCTTCCGGCAACTGCAGCACCGCGGCGCGAAGCCGCTCGCCCTCTTCGCGCTCGCTCAGCACGTCATCCGCTGACGGCGCGTCGTCAGGCATCTCCGGCGTTTCCGGCGCGTCGAGCGACGTCATCCGCCGCGGCCGCCGCACGTAATTCAGAAACGTCGTGTACGCGATACGGTAAAGCCACGTGAAGAGTTGCGAGCGGCCGTCGAACGTCGGCAGCGCCGCCCACGCCTTCTGATACGTCTCCTGCGTCAGGTCGGCGGCGAGATCGCCGTCTCCGCACAATCGATATAACGACGCATACACCGCCGAGTATGTCCGCTCGACGATCTCCTCGGCAGCGCTCCGGTCCCCGCCGCGAATCGCAGCGAGCAACCGCCGCTCTTCACTCCACGGCGGGGAGATCAACGGATCCTGCTCCGCCTGTGTGACCGGAAATGGCGCTACGTTCGGCACACCATTTGGACACCGCTCCGTTGCGAATCGAAACCATCGGCAGAGCTATGCTACCGCACGCTATGAAACGCCTCCTCGTCGCCGCACTCCTCATCGCATTCGCCTGCCGCCAGTCCGAACCGGCCGCGGCCGCCGGCAAAGGGCAGCTGTCCTACGACGAGGAGATTCACAAATGGCAGCAGACGCGAGCGCAGCGGCTGCAGAGCGAGGACAGCTGGCTTTCGCTGGCCGGTCTGTACTGGCTCAACGAAGGGACGAGCCGCCTCGGTTCCGACAAAGCCGCTAACGACGTCGTGTTCCCGGAAAAAGCTCCGGCATCGATCGGAACGCTGACGCTGACGAACGGTAAAGCGACGCTGAGGCCGAACGCTGCCGCGCAGCTGACGGTCGACGGAAAGCCGCTCACAGCTCCGGCCGAGCTGCGCAACGATCTCGATCCGAGCGGACCGCCGACCGTCGTCCGCTTCGGCACGATGAACTTTCAGGTCATCAAACGAAACGACAAACACGCGATCCGCCTCAAGGACAAAGAGAACGACGCGCGCCTGCATTTCAAAGGACTCGAATACTTTCCCGTCAATTCGAAGTGGCGCATCGAGGCGAAGTTCCGTCCATACAACCCCGCGAAAAAGATCCCGATCACGAACGTCCTCGGCATGACCGGCGACGAAACGTCACCCGGCGCGATCGTCTTCACCGTCGACGGAAAGGAGTACTCGATCGATCCGATTCTCGAGCAGGGCGAGAGCGACTACTTCATCATTTTTCGCGACGCGACTGCAGGGAAGGAAACGTATCCGGCGGCGCGGTATCTCTACGCGGCGCCGCCGGGACCGGACGGAAAGATCGTGCTCGACTTCAATAAGGCGTACAACCCGCCGTGCGCGTTCACGCCGTACGCGACGTGTCCGCTCCCTCCGCCGCAGAACAAGCTGCCGTTCCGCATCGAGGCGGGGGAGAAGAAGTACGCCGGCGGGCACGCGTAGCGCGCGTTACGCCGTCCGCGTATCGGCACTGCAGCTCTGATCCGCCGCGAAGCCGTCCGCCGACGCTTGCGAACTCACGAGGCGGGCCGTGCCCGCTCGTCGGCGAGGACTTGCGCCATGCACGCGCTGACGTTCTTCGCCATGCGAATGTCTAGGAACTCGTTCGGACCGTGCGCGTTGCTGTGCGGTCCGAGCACGCCGGTGATGACGAACTGCGCATTCGGGTAGCGCGTGCCGAGCATCCCCATGAACGGGATCGAGCCGCCCTCACCGAACGTCGTCATCGGCTTGCCGAAGAACGCAGCAGACGCGCGCGACAGCGACTCTTCGAGCCACGGCTCGACCTGCGGCGCTTCCCATCCCGTTCCGCCCTTCTCAGGTTCGAACGTGACGCGCGCGCCGTACGGCGGATCGCTTTCCAGCAACTCGCGCAGACGCTTGTCGACATCGGTCGCGTCGAGCGTCGGCGGCAGGCGCAGCGAAAGCTTCAGCGATGTCTTCGGACGCAGTACGTTTCCACCCTGCACGAGATCGGGGAAGCCGGCCTGGCCGGTGTACGAAAGCGCCGGACGCCACGTGCGATTGAGCAGCAGCTCGAGCGAGTCATTCGAAACCGGCTGCATGCCGTCGACGAACGGGAACTTGTCCCAGACGGAGGTGCCGAGGATGCGGGCGGTTTCGCGGGCTTCGGCGAGGCGATTTTCGGGGACTTCGACCCACAGCCACTCGGGGATGATGCGGCCGGTTTTCGGATCTTCGAGCCGATCGAGAATCGAGCGCAGGATGCGGAAGCTCGACGGCACGATGCCGCTCGCATCTCCCGAATGGACGCCCTCGGTCAGCACCTCAACGGTGAGATTGCCGACGATCGAGCCGCGCAGCGAAGTCGTGATCCAGAGCTGTTCGTAATTGCCGCAGCCGCTGTCGAGACAGATGACGAGGCGCGGCGTGCCGATGCGGTCGGAGAAGTGATCGATGTACGGCGGCAGATCGACGGAGCCGCTCTCTTCGCAACATTCGATGATGACGACGATGCGCGAGTGCTCGAGTCCCTGCTGCTGGACCGCTTTGATCGCGCTGATCGCGGCGAAGACCGCGTAGCCGTCATCGGCGCCGCCGCGGCCGAACAGGCGGCCGTCGCGGAGCACAGGAGTCCACGGTCCGAGACCTTCTTCCCATCCGACCATCGCCGGCTGTTTGTCGAGATGGCCGTACATGAGCACGGTCGAGGAGTCGTTGCCGTCGACCTCGATGAACATCAGAGGAGTGCGACCTTCGATCTCCTTCACTTCGACGCGAAGGCCTTTCACGCCCTGCTGCTCGACCCACGACTTCGCGAGATTGATCGCGCGATGCATGTGTCCGTTCTCTTTCCAGTCCGGATCGAAGAGCGGCGACTGGTTGGGGATGCGGATGTACTGTTCGAGCGTGGGAACGACGGACGAATCCCACAGGCTGTTGATGGTTGCGGCGAGGTCGGTGTTGACGGTCTGCTCGGCTTTCATAGGGACAATCCTTCCGCGGCTACGCGGTGGCGTGCCGAGCGGCGGAGAATAGCACTCGGTCCTCCCCTCAGGCTACGCAGGCGTGAGATCATGTCCGCATAAACGGAACTCAGCCTGAATTGTCGCGTGGGGCCGGATTTTTGTAAGGAAGTTCGCCATCGGATCGATTTCGTGTTAAGTTCACATGGGTCTAACCACTCCATAATTAAGCCCGGTCCTGTAGGGAGCGAAGGGAAAGCCGTCGTGCTGGAACAGAACGCGCTCGAAGTGCCGTCTCCGGCTGAGCCGGATGGTCGAACCGACTCCGGTGCGACGCCGGCTGCCGCTCCCGAACCGAAGGCTCGGCCGAACGGCGACGAGATCGAAGTGCTTTACCTTGAGCACCGCAAGCTTCTGCTCTTCATCGCGTGCCGCAAGTTCCGCGTGCCCGACTGGGACGCCGAGAATCTGATTCAGGAAGTGTTCGTGTCGTTCATGCAGGTCGGCACGCCGATCCGCGACGTGCGCTCATGGATGGTCGCGGCGATGTGCAACGCCAGCCGGCACTACTGGCGCGGGCAGGGGAGAACGGAAGCGCTGCCCGACGACATCGGCGAACGCTCCGACCCGCAATCCCACAACCTCGGCGAAAAGTACGCGAAGACGATGACCGTGAGTCAGGCGCTCGGCTACCTGCAGCAGCGCTGCCGCGACACGCTGGAGCTGCATTACTACCAGGGCCATTCCGCCGCGGACGTCGCACGCGAGCTGAAGACGACCACGCGATACGCGGAGAAGCTCATCCACAACTGCCTCGCAAGAATGCGCGAGGTATATCTGAAGATGAACGCGGGGAATCGATGATCGCCGCGGCGCAGCATTACACCGACGAGCAACTCCTCGAGCTCCCGCCCGACCACCCGCACCTGACGGATTGCGCGTCATGCAGCGCGGCGCTGTCGTCGATTCACGAGCTCGCCGCGACGCTGACGACCGAGCTCGCGTGGGATGCCGAGCCAGTCTCCGAGTTCCCCAACCCCGCGACCGTTTCGACGTTGCGCACGATTGCAACGCAGATGGATGCCGAGGATGCGGATGCGGAGCGGAATGTGTCGGCGATGTTGTCGATGCCGCGGGAGTCGTGGGGTGATGCGCTCGCCGCAAACCCACAGTGCCGGACGCCGGGATTCGTGCGGCGGCTTATCAAAGAGATTTACGCGCGTGTTCACTCGCAGCCAGCTGTTGCGGCCGACCTCGCCCTGTTAGGACGCGACGTCGCCGATAACGTGAACGCGTCGCAGTGGCACGGCGACACAATTCCTCGATTGCGCGGCGCAATCTGGCGCGAAAGCGCGTACGTTCTGCAGTACCTCGGCCGACACTTGGAAGCTCTTGCGGCCGCAGACCGTGCGCGCGCTCACTTCGCTGAGGTCGCGATCGCAGATTTTGATCTGGCGCGGCTAACGTTGGTACGCGCAATCATTCTTAGAGAGCTCGAACGGTTTGAGGATGCGCTCGCCGCGAGTAAAGAGGCCGCAGCGACGTTTTCGCGGTTTGGAGACGAGGAACGATACGTCTCGGCCGTTACCTTCGAAGCGGCGATCGCGTACTCGGTGCGCGACTATCCGCGAGCCGCGCCGCTATTCGAACGCTTCCGTTCGCATGCGCTCGCCAGCGGAAACAAGCGAGCCCTTGCAATGGCTCATCAGAACGCCGCGGTCTGCTATCGCGAATTGCGCAAACCCGACCTAGCGCTTGAAGCATTTGGCGCAGCGGTGAGGTTGTTCGATGAGCTAGGTATGGCGTCCGAGCGAGTACGCGCGACGTGGCACGTCGGACGTGTTCTCCTCGCGGAGGCGAAATACACAGAAGCTGCCTCAATTTTGCGTGGCGTCAAAGACACCTATGAGCGGCTGCAAAGTTATGACAACGCAGCGGTTGTTGCGATCGATGTAGCCGAAGCGTCTCTGATGATGGGGCGACTTGCCGACGTCTTTGAGGCATGTCACGCGGCGATCACCTATTACGAGAGATCGGGCCTGTCGTACTCGGTTAACGCGTTGACCGCACTCAGCTTTATGAGGGAAGCGGCGGCCGTTGGCGAGCTTACGTCTACTTCTGTATCCCGTGTGCGGTCCTACCTTGAACGACTGCCTCAGCAGCCGGCGCTGCTTTTTGTTCCGCTAGAAAAGTAACGCTGCGCCAATCTTTCAACTTAGGGTAGGGAAACCCGCTCCGGCGTCACTCCTTCATTTGAGGGCGCCCTCCAACGTCAATTCGGCTCACGCAGCCGAAGGAGGGTGTAAATGCGTCGATTCCGTTCAGGTCTTGCTGTAGCTCTGTGCGTTTGCTCGCTCGCTGTTTCTGCACAGGCGAGCGTAAAGCGCGACGAAGGCACGCGCGACACGGTTGTTCAAAAAGTCGTTCGTGCTCTAAAACGGGTCCTTTTCCCGGTCGCCAATGACGACATTAAGTGGCCGCCGCCCTAACCGCCACCAACGTACAATGCGGAAACTTTCCGTCCCGGGGGTTCCGCAGCATGTCATCCGTCGTTCTTACTGTTCGTAACATCGTCAAAACCTTTGGTTCCGTCCGGGCCGTGGACGGGGTGTCGTTCACGGTCCGGAGCGGAACCATCACGGGTCTCCTCGGTCGCAACGGCGCCGGGAAAACGACCACCATCCGGATGATCACCGGCATCTTTCTGCCGGAC
>Ga0070701_10000071_pt1 | contig 27942 bp, 23 predicted proteins | sample KBSK5102metaG_FD_65451 | JGI IMG/M metagenome (GOLD analysis project Ga0070701, IMG submission 65451) | Corn, switchgrass and miscanthus rhizosphere microbial communities from Kellogg Biological Station, Michigan, USA - KBS K5-10-2 metaG | ecosystem: Host-associated > Plants > Roots >... | reverse complement strand
CCGCGCTCGCTCTGCTGCCGTACGCGATGTTCCGCGGCCGCGCGTTGCGGCGTTACAGCGCCGCCGACGCCGCGCTCTGGGCGCTGTTCGCGGTGCTCGTGCTGCTGACGCGCGACGTTGACTTCGATCGGTGGTTCGCAGTCGTCGCGTTCGCGGTCGTGAAGCTGTCGCTCTTCTCGCTCTTCCTCGCCATCGCCGATGACGAAGACGTTCGCTGGAGCGCAAATCGCGCCGCACTGATCGCGCTCGTCGTTTACGGCTCCGCGATTCCGGCGATGCTGCAGGCGCCGATCGACGGCGACGAGCCGTATTACCTGCTCGTCACCGAATCACTCGTGCACGACCGCGATCTCGATCTTACGAATCAGTACGCGAATCTCGCCGCGTCGCAAACCGGCCGCGCCGATTTGAAGCCGCAGCAGCGCGATCCGGTCGGCCGTCACGGCGAACGTTATTCGCGGCACGAACCGCTGCTCTCGTTTCTGCTGATTCCCGGATATCTCATCGCAGGTCTGCCGGGCGCGCTCGTGACGATGGCGCTCTTCGGCGCGTTGCTCGCGCGCTCGACGGTGCGGATGTTCGAAGACGAAGGCATCGGCGACCGCACGACGCGCGCGCTCTTTCCGCTGATCGCATTCGGTCCGCCGATTTTCTTTTTCGCGATTCGCATCTGGCCGGAAGTGCCGGCGGCGTGGATGCTCGTCGAAGCGGTGCGCGGCGTGCGGCAGCGCCGCGCCGCGCGATGGATTCCCGCGCTCTTCGCGCTCGTGCTGCTGAAGCTGCGCTTCATGCTCGTCGCGATCGTGCTCGTCTTTCGCGCACTCGTCGCGCGGCGACGCATCACCGCGAGACAGTTCGCGATCGTCGCGCTGCTGTTCGCGACGCCGCTCGTCGTCGCGTTTCTCGTTTCCGGCAGCGCCACGAACGTTCACGAAGCGTACGAGCTGCGCGCGCCGCTCGCCCTCGGCAACGTCGCACGCGGCTTCTTCGGACTGCTCGTCGACGGCGCGGCCGGCATCGCATTTCAGGCGCCGCTGTATCTGATCGGCATCTTCGCGCTCATCCACTGGCGCGCAATGCCCGAAGGTTTTCGCCTGGGTATGTCGTCGCTCGGTCTCTACCTTCTCTATTTGTGTCCGCGTTCGGAATGGCACGGCGGCTGGTCGCCGCCGCTGCGCTACATCACGATCGCGATGCCGTTCCTCGCGCTCGGCTGCGCGGCGCTGCTCGATCGCGCGCGCGCGTTTCTTCCGGCGATCGCGATCGCGACAGCCGCGCTCGTCGCGCATGGCGTCGCGTATCCGTGGCGGCTCTTTCACATCGCGAGCGGCGAGTCTCCGCTCGGCGAATGGCTGTCGATTCATTTGCACGGCGACGCCTCGCGGCTCATCCCGAGCTTCATTCGACTCAATCAGGCGGCGATCGTCGCGTCGATCATGCTCATCATCTGCGTCATCGCATCGCGTTTCATCAGCGTGCCTCGCATGTTCCTCGCGCCTGCGCTGGCGCTGGCGATTGCGTTCGGATTCGTCGCCGCACGCCGTCCCGGCGATCACATCGACTTCGAAGACGCGCACGTCACTCATGAAGGCGGCGAGCTCTATCCGTGGGTCTACGAAGTGGCGCGCTTCGCGTATCGCGGCGGCTGGGTCGTGAAGCCCGGCGATTCGATGACGTTCCTCGCGCGCGGCGGCGCGTCGTCGATTCAGTACGCGTCGCAACACGGCGCGACGATCGCAATCGACGGCCGCACGTACGCGTTGCCGCCGACCGGCGGTCAGTTCGATTACGGAGCTGTACGCGTCGAGTTGCCTCACGACGGCCGCACACAACTGCGCTGCATCAGCGGTTCCGCGAATCTCGATCGGATGGTGCATGACGCCCGTTGACGCGATCGTCCTCGACATCGACGGCGGCACGATGCTCGACGCCTGCCTCGCATCGCTGCGCGCGCAAACGCAACCGCCGGTGCGCGTGATCGTCTTCGACAACGGCTCCGCGACTCCAACTCGCGCCGAGAACGTGGAGCTCATCCGCGCCGAAAAAAACCTCGGCTTCACCGGCGGCGTCAACGCGGCATTCGCGCGCGTCACATCGCCGTACGTCGCGCTCATCAACAATGATGTCGTGCTCGACGACGACTGGCTCGCGACGCTCGCCGCCGCGATGGACGCCGATCCGAAACTCGCCGCCGTGCAGACGATCATTCGCCGCGACGCGCAAACGATCGACGGCGCCGGCATCGACATCTCCGACGGCACCTTTCGCCAGCTCGGCCACGGACTGCCGCTCGGCACGAAGCTGCCGGAAGCGTGGGGCGTCTCCGCAACCGCGGTGCTCTATCGCGTCGCAGCGCTCGGCGATCGCGTGTTCGACCAGCGCTTCTTCGCCTACTACGAAGACGTCGAGCTGAGCGCGCGGCTGCGCGAAGCCGGCTGGACGCTGCGCGTGATTCCGGAAGCGAAGGCGACGCATCGCGGCTCGCAATCGTCATCGCGCGTCGACGCGAAGTACCTTCGCACGCGCAACCGCTATCGTGTCGCGCGCATGCATCGAGGAGTCGGGCGCATCACCGCGCTGCTGTGGGAAGACGTGAAACGCGGCGGCTCGCTGCGCGGCATCATCGCGGGATTGTTCGGATGAGAGTCGTCGTCTCGACACCCGACGTCGTCGGTGCGCGCATGGCCGGGCCGGGAATCCGCGCGTTTCATTTCGCCGAAGAGCTGGCGAAGCATTTCGACACGACGCTCGTGGCGAAGAGGGAAGATGCGCCGGCCGATTTCCCGATCGTCGAGCGCAGCGCCGAAGCGTTCGAAAACGCAGACGTCGTCATCTCCCAAACCGCGCGCGATCTGAAGTTCGTCAGACGCGATCAGAAGTTCATCGCCGACCTCTTCGACCCGCAGGTGCTCGAGCTGCGCGAGCTCTACGGAAATTCGCCGAGTGCGAGACAGCGAATCCACCTCGCCGCCGAATGGTGGCGCCTGACGCGCGCGCTGAGACGAGCCGACCTCCTCATCGCCGCCACACCGCAGCAGCGCAGGTTCTACGACCAGCTGAAAACGACCGACACCAGCTGGCTCGAAATCCCCTTCGGCGTCGAACAGGTCGAGCACTCAGGACTCAGGACTCAGGACTCAGGACTCGTCATCTGGGGCGGCGGCACCTGGGAATGGCTCGATCCCGCGATCGCCGTCGAAGCGATTCGCAAAGTCAACGAGCGAGGAACCCCGGCCCACTTGTTGTTCCTCGGCCGCTCCCGACCGAACCGCGACCTCGTCGATCGCCGCCGCGAAAACCGCTTCGATCAGCTCCTCGCGAATGGCGGACCATTCGTTTCCGCAAACGACGAGTGGGTGCCGTACCGCGAGCGATTGTCGTGGCTCGCCCGCGGCAAAGTCGCTATCATGCTCCACCGTCCGACAGCGGAGGCAGCGTGTTCGATCCGAACGCGACTGTTCGACGCAATTGCCGCTGCCGTCCCTGTAATTGCTACAAAAGAAGGATTTGCGGCGGATCTCGTCGAACGGGAAGGGCTCGGAATCGTGGTGCCGCCGTCGGATGTCGACGCCGTCGCCGATGCGGTGCGGCGTTTGCTCCGTGACGACGAGTTTCACGCGGCATGCGTACGTAATCTGGAACGGATTCGGCCGCGGTTCGCGTGGGACTTAGTCACGAAGCCGCTGGTCGAAGCAGTCAGCAAATGGCAGAAGCGAGAAAACTGAAGAAACCCCAAACCGCGACGGCGGAAACGGCTCGGCCGGCGCTCTGGAAAGTGCCGCCGGTTGCCGACGATCGTCCCGTCGAGCTCTCGATCGTCATCGTCACCTGGAACAGCGAGCGCTGGATCGGCCGCTGTCTCGAAGCGCTCGCCGAATCGTGCGACGGTCTCGCCTACGAAGTTCTCCTCTACGACAACGCCTCCGCCGACGAAACGCTGCGCCTGGTCGACGACGCCGGCGGCGTGCGCACCATTCGCTCGCAGATGAACGACGGCTTCGCGGCCGGAACGAATCGCGCGATCTCGGCCGCCCGCGGCCAGTACATCTTCCTGCTCAATCCCGACTGCGAGCTCGCGCCGCGCGCGCTGGCCGTGCTGTTCGAATTTCTCGAAGCGCATCCGCACGTCGCCGCAGCGGTACCGCTGCTGTCGGATGAAAGCGGCGTCTCGCAGCGCGAGTTTCAGCTGCGCCGTTTGCCCACGTTGCGGACGCTGGTCTCCGAGGTGTTGTTGATCGGGAAGGTGTTCCCGAGGAATCCGGCGACGGCGTATTACCGGTATCGCGACCTCGATCTCACCGCGCCGCAGCGCATCGAACAACCTGCCGCCGCAGCGCTGCTGATTCGCAAGGATGTTTACGAAGAGGTCGGTCCGCTCGACGAGCAGTTCTCGCCGGCGTGGTTCGAGGATGTCGATTACTGTCGGCGCCTCGCCGCCGCGAACAAAGAGATCTACGTGGTGCCCGCCGCGTGGGCGCGTCACTTCGGAGGCGCGAGCCTCGAGCACGTGCCGTTCGCGAAGTTCATCGACGTCTGGTATCGCAACATGTTCCGTTACGCGACGAAGTGGCTGACGGCGGGCGAGGCGGAAACGCTGCGCTGGGTGATCATCGCCGGCATGCTGCTCCGGCTGCCGGCCGCACTGATCGGATTCGGACATCCGGATGTTGGCAGATGGCAGGCGATGCGCGCGTATGTGACGGTGATGGCGAAAGCCTTCAAACGCTGGCCCGGCCACGGGCCGGTGCGCTGATTCGCACAGCGTCGGCGGACGGCTTCGCGGCGGATCATTGCTCCGGTTTTCGTTTGCGATGCGTAAACTCGCGCCGTGATCTCAGTCGTTCTCGTGACCTGGAACAGCGCGCGCCATCTGCGGCGCTGTCTCGAAGGAATCGCTCTGCAGACGATCGCGCTCGAGCTGATCGTCGTCGATAACGCTTCCTCAGACGACTCCCTGGACATCGTTGGTGACGGCGTGCGCGTCATCCGCAACACCACGAATCGCGGCTTCTCCGCGGCGGTCAATCAGGCGCTGAAAGTCGCGCGCGGCGAGTTCGTACTCCTGCTGAATCCCGACGCGTTTCTCACGCGTGACTACATCGAGAAACTCGTCGCGGCGCTGCGGCAGGCGGGCGAAACATACGGCGCGGCCACCGGCAAGCTGCTCAGCGCGAACGATGAATCGCGCGTCGACTCGAAAGGCATTCGCTTCACGCGCAGCGGACGGCACTTCGACATCGGCCAGGGCGAGCTCGATGTCCCAAACGAAACGACGACGGAAGTCTTCGGCGTCTCCGGCGCGTGCGCGCTCTTTCGCCGCTCGTTTCTCGACGCCGTCACGATCGACGGCGAGACGCTCGACGAAGATTTCTTCGCCTACCGCGAAGACGCCGACCTCGCCTGGCGCGGACGCCTCCTTGGCTACCGCGCGCTCTACGTTCCGAGCGCTGTCGCGTATCACGTGCGCGTCGTGACGCCCGAAGTGCGGCGCACGCTGCCGGCCGCGATCAACATGCATTCGGTCAAGAACCGCTTTCTGCTGCGGCTAAAAAATGAAGGGCTCTACCTCGCGCTGCGCAACGCGCCGTTCGAGCTCGCGCGCGACGTCGTCGCGATCGTCGCCGTCCTGACGATCGAGCGCAGCTCGCTTCCGGCGCTGGCGTGGCTGTGGAAGAATCGCCGCCGGATCATGGCGAAGCGACGGGAAGTGCAGCGGCGGCGCATCGTCTCCGATCGGGAGCTGGCGCCGTGGTTTCGCTGAAGCTGGCGATTCTCGGCACGCGCGGCGTTCCTCCGCGTTACGGCGGCTTCGAAACGTTCGCGGCGGAGCTCGGAACGCGGCTCGTCGCGCGCGGCCATCACGTGACGGTTTACTGCCGCGATCGCGAAGACACCGCGGAAACCTGGAACGGGATCAACCGCGTCGTCGTCCGCGCGATGCAAGGCAAGTATTTCGAAACCGTCAGTCACACGTTTTTCTCGACGCTCGACGCTCTGCGCCGCGACTTCGACGCCGTCCTGCTCTGCAACGCCGCGAACGCATTCGTCCTCCCGCTGCTCCGCGCCGCGCGCGTGCCGGTGGCGATCAACGTCGACGGCATCGAGCGCCGCCGCCGCAAGTGGAACGTCGCCGGAAAAGCCGTCTACGCAATCGGCGAATCGTTCTCCGTCATTTTCGCCGATCGCGTCATCGCCGATGCCGATGTCATCGCCGACTACTACCGAAAAACGTTCGCGCACGAACCGCTGACGATTCCGTACGGCGCCGACTTTCCCGACGAAGCCGACAGCGACGTGCTGGCGCGGCTCGAGCTGAAGCCGCGCGACTACATCCTCTACGTCAGCCGCTTCGAGCCGGAGAACAATCCACTCGAAGTCGTTCTCGCCTACGAGAAGCTCCGTAACGCGCCGCCGCTCGTCATGCTCGGCGCCGGTCTGTACGCGCCGGAGCTCGTCGCCGAGCTGCAGCGCCATCAATCGGCGAACGTCCGCTTTCCCGGCGCGCTCTACGGTGCGGATTACCGGACGCTGCAGCGCAACGCGCTCGTCTACATCCAGGCAACCGAAGTCGGCGGCACGCATCCCGCGCTGATCGAAGCGATGGGCTCCGGCGGCTGCGTCCTCGCGCACGACACGCCGGAGAATCGGGAAGTCGGAGGCGACGCCGTCGGTTACTTCCGACTTCGGCCGCAGGAGACGCTTTCGGGCACACTTCGCGAATGTCTCGCTACGGCGGAGCTGCAGGAATCGATGCGCGCCGCGGCGCGGCGGAGAGCGGGGGAGCGATATTCGTGGGAAGCGGTCACCGACGCCTACGAGCAACTCTTTCTATCGTTATAGACGCCGATTCCGAGCCGCAAAGTTGACGGAGCCTTTGGCAACCAGCGGGGCGGGCCGTGCCCGCTAGACGTTTCGTTTCCGGCCGCCGTACATCGGGAGCGGGAGTTGTATCCTTCCGCGAAAAATTGCGTTACATTCCGGCCGTTCCACGAGAGCCGGGTGAAGGATTGAATGCTTAAGCAGAAAGCCTCTCTGATTGCGAGAATCGTCTATCTCGCCGATCTCGGGCTCACCTCTGTCGCATTTTTCACGGCGTTCTTCATCCGTGACCTGATCCTCCCGCACATCCGTCCCGACATCTTCCCGACCGGTCTCTTCCCGCTGCAGGAGTACCTGAAGATCTATCCGCTCGTGCTGGTGATCTGGTCCGTGCTCCTCTTCACGTACCACAGCTATCACTCGCACCGCACCGTGCCGCTGACGCGCGAAGCATTCACGACGCTGCGCGTGGTCGTCGTCGGCAACGTCCTCCTCGCGACGATCGCCTACCTCCTGCCGCTCCGCCAGCTGTCGCGTTCGTGGTTCATCCTCTTCGTCGTTCTCTCGGCCGTCATCCTGCTGCTCGAGAAAATCCTCCTTCGGATCCTCGCGCGCTACGTCCGTCTGAAAGGTCTGAACTACCGCACGATCCTCATCGTCGGCACCGGCCGGCGCGCGATCGACATCGCCAAAGTCATCGAAGGCCACAAATACTGGGGCTACAAAATCCTCGGCTTCGTCTCAGACGGACATCGCCTCTCGAACGGCTGGGCGCGCTACCGCGTTTACGGCAACGTTCCCGACCTGCGCAATCTCCTCGAGCGCGGGCAGACGCCGGAACCGATCGACGAGATCGTCTTCGCAGTCACGCGCAAGAAGCTCGACGAGATGAAGCAGATCTTCCTGATGTGTGAAGAGCTCGGCATCCGCACCCGCGTCGCGATGAACTTCTTCCCGAACAAAGTCGCGCGCATCGAGATCGAAGACCTCGAAGGAATCCCGTTTCTCACGTTCACCACGACGCCGTCGAACGAAACGCAGCTCGCACTCAAGAGGCTGCTCGACATCGCCATCGCGATGCTGCTGCTCACGCTTTCACTGCCGGCGCTTCTCGTGGCGATGATCGCGATCAAACTGACGTCGCCCGGCTCGGTGTTCTTCAAGCAGGAGCGCATCGGCCTGAACGGCCGCATCTTCACGCTCTACAAGTTCAGAACGATGATCGCCGACGCGCACGAGCGTCGCGGCGAAGTCAGTCACCTCAACGAGATGACCGGCCCGGTGTTCAAAGCGAAAGACGATCCGCGCGTGACGGCCGTCGGACGTTTCCTCAGGAAGTTCTCGCTCGATGAGCTGCCGCAGCTCTGGAACGTCCTCAAAGGCGACATGAGCCTCGTCGGCCCGCGTCCTCCGATTCCGGAGGAAGTCGGCGCGTATCAGCGGTGGCATCGCCGCCGTCTGTCGATGAAGCCGGGACTGACCTGTCTCTGGCAGATCAGCGGACGCAATAACGTCGACTTCGATCGCTGGATGCAGCTCGATCTGCAGTACATCGACAACTGGTCGCCGTCGCTCGATCTGAAGATCCTCCTCCGCACCATTCCCGCCGTCCTCCTCGGCCGCGGCGCGTCCTGAAGTAAACTCCGGCATCCCTATGGAAATGATCGACTACGCCGCGCGTGTGCGCGAACGAACGATGCGCGTCGTCGCATGCGTGCCGCCCGACAAAGTCGACTGGACGTACAAGCCGGGCAAATTCACGCTCGGAGATCTGATGCGGCATCTCGCGTCGATCGAGCGCTGGATGTTCGCTGAGAACGCGATGCGCCGCGCGAGCATCTATCCGGGACACGGCCGCGAGCTCGCCGCCGACTACGACGCGATCGTCGCGTACATGAATGCGATGCACGACGAATCGATGGCGATCTTCCGCTCGCTCGGTGAAGCGGATTTCGAATTGAAGTGCATGACTCCCGGCGGCGCGGAACTGCGTGTCGGCAAGTGGCTGCGCCTGATGATCGAACACGAGATCCATCATCGCGGCCAGCTGTACCTTTACCTCTCAATGCTCGACGTCGAGACGCCGCCGCTTTACGGCCTCACCGAAGAGCAGGTCCACGAACGGAGCCGGCCCGCATGATCGTTCTCGCACTTCTTCTCCTTCTCGCAAACGAGCCAACCCAGGCAACCGGCGATCTCGTCGTGAACGTCGCCGCCGGCACGCAGGTTTTCGTCGACGGCGATCTGATGGGCACGGCGTCGACCGAGGGACAGACCGTTCGCGGTCTCACCGTTGGTCCGCACAAAGTCATGCTGCGCGCGCCGACCGGCGGCACCGCGAGCTTCAACGTCAACATCATTGAAGCGAAGGTGCAGACGATCAACGTGTCGCCGCTCGGCTTTCGGATGAAGCCGAAGAGCGATTCGCCGGTCGCAGCGCTGCGCGTCGCGTCGGATGAAACGCCGTGCACCGTCACGGTCGGCGACGTCGAAGCGGAAAAGACGCAGCACGATCTCAACCTCGGCACGCTCCCGATCGGAAAGCAGAAAGTCGTCATCGTCTGCGGCACGCGTCGCGTCGAGTCGATGATCACGCTCGCCGACGGCGAGCTGCAGATCATCGAGCCCGATTTCGCACGGCACACGATCAACGTCGTCGCGCATCGCCGGCGCGTCACCGCGCTGAACGTCGACACCGGCCAGGCCGAGATCGTCAGCGCGAACATTCCCGTCGAATGGAAGCGCGCGCTCTCCGCCGCCGCGGGTGAATCGCGCGCCGTCAACGTCACGCCGATCAACGCGTCGACCGTCGTCGTCACGTATCGCTGTCCGTCGATCCAGGCAGCCGATCGCGTGATCGACCGGCTGCGCTACTCGGACGTCGTCTTCAGCATCGTCGGTCAGGACGTGCATCGCGACGGCGAAGCGATCGTCCTCACGCTGCGCATTAAGTTCCGCGTGGCCGGCGCGCCGCAGCAGCAGGACGATCCGAAGCAATGATCCGGAAGTAACGGTCCGGCTCGCCGCCTGTTGATTCGTATGCTATAAACGCATACCGATGCGACAAGTCCGCGTGCTGTCTGTCGTCGCAACGATGCTCCTCGCGACGACCCTCGTCGCTGCCGGCACTTCCCGGCGAGTCGCGACTCCCGTCGCCGTTCGCCCGATGACGATCGAGAACGCCGCGAGCTGCGACATCTCGACGACTCCCGCCGCCACGCTGCTCCTTCCGTATTTCGAAGTGGAGCTGGGCAAACGCGTCAACGACGCCGCCAACACGATCTTCACGATCATCAACACGTCGTCGAACGCGCAGATCGCGCGCGCCACGATCTGGACCGACTACGGCTATCCCGCCGCGTGGTTCAACATCTTCATGAAGCCGTACGACGTCCAGGCGATCTCGCTTTGGGACGTGATTTCGCTCGGCCGTCTGCCGAAGACGTCGAACGCCAGCACGACCGCATCAAATCCGAACTTCATCGTGACGGAAAGCTGCGCGTCCGCCGGCGGCGATCTGCCCGAAGCGACCCTCGCCTCGCTGCAGTCGATGCTGACGAACGGCGTTCGCTCCGCGGATGCGCCGGACTGCCGCGTCGGCGGCACGCACGCGATGGCGGTCGGCTACGTCACCGCCGACGTCGTCAACAGCTGCGCGATGATCTCGCCGCTCGACATCGCGTACTACTCGCAGATTTTGCTTTTCGACAACGTGTTGACCGGTGACTACGAACGCATCAATCCCGATGCGAACACCGGCAACTACGCGGGCGGGAATCCGCTCGTGCACATCAAAGCGGTTCCCGAGGGCGGGCCGGCGGGGAGCGGATCGACGGCGCTGCCGTATACGTTCTACGACCGCTTCACGCCGACCGGCGGACGGAAGATCGATCGCCGTCAGCCGCTGCCGTCCGCATTCGCTGCGCGCTTCATTCAGGGCGGCACGGCGCAGTTCCAGACCGACTTCGCAATCTGGCGCGAAGCGGCGACGCCCGGCGCTTCGGTGTGCGGTTCGAACACCGCGTCGTCGATGCCGATCGCGTCGATCGTTCGTTTCGATGAAGCGGAGAATCCGATGGTCGGCGGCGCGATTCAGGCCGCGGCTTCGGGCACGCCGCTCAACGCGGTATCGCTGCCGTCGACGTCCGCACCTCCGACTGCTTCGTCGATCTTTCCGCCGCTCTCGAGCCAGGGAGTTGCGGGCTGGATGTTCCTCAATCTCGACAATCGCGTCGGCGGCGTTACCGCGTCGACGTCGAGCGCGTACTCGACGGTGAGGCCGAGTCAGAACTGGGTCATCGTCCACATGCGCGCGGAAGGTCGTTACGGTGTCGACTCCGATGCGACCTCGCTCGCGAACGGCTGCACGCCGTCGGGCGCAGTCGAAGTCGCGCAGATGCCGATCCCGCAGACGCCGCCGAAGGTGGTGAAATGAAACGCACCTTCCTCGCCGCCGCGCTGCTCTTCGCCGCGTCGTTCGCGAACGCGGCGTCCGTCGCGAAGCCGGTCATCACCGAGAACAACGCGAGCTGCGAGCTCGGCCACTATCCCGCCGCGACGCTGCTGCTGCCGTACTTCGAAGTCGACTATCGCGCCGCCGGCTCGACGGCGGTCAACACGATCTTCACGATCGTCAACACGTCGCGTTCGCCGCAGATCGTCCGCGTCACCATCTGGACCGATTACGGCTTTCCCGCGATGTGGTTCAGCTGCTTCCTGACCGGCTACGACGCGCAGACGTTCTCGATGTACGAGATCATCGCGCGCGGCAACATTCCGTTCACGTCGTCCGCATTCTCGCGCGGCACGGCGTCCGCGGAGAACGGCACGAACGGTCACTTCAACTCGGAGATCTGGTGCGATCGCGCCGGCGGCACGATGCCGATGCCGTCGATTCAGCGCCTGCAGAACATCCTCTCGAAAGGGCAACGCGACGAGCCGAACTGCCGCGTCGGCGGCGAGCATGACAACGCCGTCGGCTACGTGACGATGGACGTCGTCAACAGTTGCGGCATCGATTCACCGCTCGACCCGTCGTACTGGAAAGAGATGCTGCTCTTCGACAACGTCCTGACCGGCGACTACGAGCGCATCAATCCCGAAGTGACGCAGGGAAATTACGCGGGCGGCAATCCGCTCGTGCACATTCGCGCCGTGCCGGATGGCGGCGTTGCCGGCAGCGTTGCCGCAACCGCGCTGCCGTACACGTTCTACGATCGCTACACGCCCGCCGACGCGAAGAAGATCGATCGCCGTCAGCCGCTCCCTTCCTCGTTCGCGGCGCGCTGGATCGAAGGCGGACGCGAAAGCTTCCACACGAACTACACGATCTGGCGCGAAGGCGTCGTCGGCGCAACGAAAAACGAATGTGAATACGTTCGCAACGCCGCGCTGCCGGTGAATCGCAGCGCCATCGTTCGCTTCGACGAGCAGGACAACCCGAGCGTCGTCAGCTGCGGCGAGGGCAATTGCGGCGGCTCGCTGCCGGTGGCGTCGTCGATCTCCGCGAGCTCGAGCTCGCTCTTCCCGCCGATCCCGAATTCGCAGGACGTCGGCGGCTGGCTCTGGATGAGTCTCGACAATCGCATCCCCGGATCGAGCGCGTCGGCGTACACGCTGCCGCGGCCGAGTCAGAACTTCGTGATCGTGCAGATGTACGCGGAAGGGCGTTACGCCGTCGACTTCGACGCGACCGCGCTCGCGAACGGCTGCACGCCCGCGCCCGCGACGCCGTCGATCGTCGCAAAGCCGGCCGATAAGCAGTAGCGGATGGAGCGAACCCGAATCACGCCACGCCGCGCGCTTGCGTTTCTCTGCCTCGTCGTCATCGTCGCTGCGTCCGTCGAGTACCGGTTGCTGCGCATCCTATTCATCGATCGTGCGCCGCTTTCCGAGGCGTTCGAACGATCGGCGGATACGGGGTGGTATCCGGACTTCCCGACGTTCATCCGCGGCGTGCGAGCGCACACAAAAAGCGGCGACACCATCGCCATCATCGTTCCGACGCCGAAGTGGGACGGCGGTTATGCGTACGCGTTCTATCGTGCGAGTTACCTGCTCGCCGGCCGTGAAGTTCTTCCGCTGGTGACGCCGAAAGACGTAGTCGTCATGGAAAACTTCCACCGCGCGCGCTACGCCGCATTCTGGCGTGTTCGTCCGCCGGCCGGCGCGCACGTCGTATGGCAGGGAAGCGGCGGAGCGCTCATTACGCGATGACATCCGTGCTCATCGCCATCGCCGCAATGTTCGCGTACGGGATACCCGCGACGCTGATGCTCGATCCCCGCGCGCGCGGCGGCAAACTCGCCGCGTTCGGCTTTCTCTACGGCTCCGGCATCGTCTTTCTCGCGATGCTGATTCTGTCGATCGCGAACGTTTCCTGGACAGTGCCGCTGATCGCAACCGTCGCGTTTCTGATCGCGTGCTCGTTTCGCGTCCTGCGAATTACCGTCCCGCCGGGCGATGGTGACCTGAGGCCGCGTCAGACGCACAGCAAAGCCGAAATCGCGGTTCACGCGTTGACCGCGCTCACCGTTCTTTCGTACGCGAGCTACGCGACTCTCGCGCATCTCTGGGAGTGGGATTACTGGGCGATCTGGGGATTGAAAGGTCGCGTGTTTTTCGAAAACCACGGCCTCGACTGGCGCTACCTGTCGAGCGAATGGAACACGTTCGCGCACAACGATTATCCGCAACTGCTTCCGTTCAACTTCTCCTTCATCGCTCTGATCGGCGGCACGTGGGACGATCGCTGGCTCGGTCTGCTGAACGTCATGTATGCGATCGCGGCGCTGCTGATCGTATGGGCATTGCGGCGCGAAACGACGCCGCTCATCGGCGCACTCGCAACGCTCGCGTGCGCATCCACGGCGGCTTCGTGTTACGTCGGTCTCGCTGAAGGCGCGCTGATCGCGTTCGGTGCGGCCGGCGTGCTGATGATTCGCGCGGCAATCATCGACGACGACCCTCTCGCAATGCGTCACGGCGCACTCCTCCTCGGCTTCGCCGCAAGCTGCAAGAACGAAGGCGTGGCGATGCTCGTCGCTGTGGCCATCGCCGTGGCGCTCGTCGCGCGGAAATGGCTGTTGCGTCTGTGGCCGAGCATCGTCATCGCAGCGCCATGGATGGTGCTCCGCGCGTTTCACCATCTGCCGACGGATCTCGCAGAGGGGAACGTGGCTGCGCGTGTGATTGCGCATCTGCGCACGTTGCATGTGACGCTGCTCGATCTCGCGCTCAGCCTGTACAACCCTGTGCTGTGGTGTGCGCTCCTCGCGACGATCGTCCTTCTTCCTTCATCGTGGCGCCGTCGCGAACGATTCGTGCTGCTCGTCGTCGGGATTCAACTCGCTTTCTATCTCGCGTCGTATCTCGTGACGCCGCATGACGTGCACTGGCACATCGGCACGTCGTGGCCGCGCCTGACGCGTCACGTGCACATTCCGCTGATCGTCGTCACCGTGTTCGGTCTTGCGAATTGGCTCAGCGGCGGAGAAGATGCCGCGCATGCCGAAGCTCGATCCGAAGTCTGACGAATTTCGCGCCGCCGGGCACCGGCTCATCGACTGGGCCGCCGACTATCTCGACGGCATCGAAGGCTACGACGTCCTCTCGCGCGTGCAGCCCGGCGACATCGAAAAACAGTTCGCCGCCACCGCACCCGATGCCGGCCGCCCATACGACGAACTGCTCACCGACTTCGCGCAGAAGATCGTTCCCGGCATCACGCACTGGAACCATCCCGCGTTCTTCGCCTACTTCTCGATCACCGGATCGCAGGCCGGCATCCTCGCGGAGCTGCTCACCGCGGTGATCAACGCGAACGGGATGGTGTGGCGCACGTCGCCATCGCTGACCGAGCTCGAAACCGTCACGCTGCGCTGGCTGCGCGACGCGCTCGGTCTTCCTTCAAACCTGTTCGGCATCATCAACGACACCGCCTCCATCAACTCCTTCCTCGGCCTCGCCGCAGCGCGCGAAGCGCTCGGCCTCAACATCCGAATGGAAGGAATGGCCGGCCGCGATCTGCCGGCGCTGCGCGTCTACTGCTCTGAGCACGCGCATTCGTCGATCGAAAAAGGCGCGCTCGCCCTCGGCTTTGGCGTCAAAGGCGTCGTGAAGGTCGCCAGCGACGAACACTATCGAATGCTGCCCGAAGCGCTCGAAGCAGCAATCGCGCGCGACCGCGCTGCCGGCGCGTTGCCGTGCGCGGTCGTCGCGACGCTCGGCACGACCTCGACCGCATCCGTCGATCCCCTCCCGCGCATCGGTGAGATCGCGGAGCGCGAGAAACTCTGGCTGCACGTTGATGCCGCATACGCCGGCTCGGCGATGATCGTGCCGGAGCTGCGCGCGATGTGGGACGGCATCGAGCGCGCCGATTCGATCGTCGTCAATCCGCACAAGTGGATGTTCACGCCGATCGACTGCAGCGTGCTCTTTACGAAACATCCGGAAATTTTGCGCACGGCGTTCGCCGTCGCCGAAGTTCCCGCGTATCTGACGCTGACCGATACCGCGGAAGTGAACTACATGGATTACGGACTGCAGCTCGGACGCCGTTTCCGCGCGCTGAAGCTGTGGATGATCTTCGAGCACTACGGCGTCGAGCGTTTGCGAAATGTCATCCGCGATCAGATCGGATTCGCGTCGCGGCTCGCCGAGGAGCTGCAGAAGAGGGAAGGGATCGAGCTGCTCGCGCAGGCGTCGTTCAGCGTCGTCGTCTTTCGCGTGCGCCGCGAAGACGAGGCGTCATCGGAGCGCGCCACAGCGGAGCTGATCGAAAGGATGAACGCGTCGGGACAGCTGTTCGTCTCGCACACGCGGCTGCGCGGCCATTACGGAATTCGCGTCGCGATCGGAAACGGCGCGACGGAATGGAAGCACGTCGCGCAGATCCTGGAGCACGTCGATGCAGCCGCTGCTCGCTGAGCTCCTCGCCGACGCGCGCGACTGGTGCCGCGGAAAGATGTGGATCCCGCGCGCGCTCCTGCTCGCGTTCCTCGTCTACATCGAGCTGCTGAAAATCGGCGACGCCACGCGCTGGACGATCTTCTACGGCATCACGCTCGCCTTTCACGAGATGGGACATCTCCTCACCTCGTTCCTCCCGTTCTTCTTCTGCGCGCTCGCCGGCAGCGTCTTTCAAATCGCAGTGCCGATTGCGACGATCGTCATCTTCTATCGCCAGCCCGATTACTTCGGCATGGCGGTCGGCGGCTTCTGGCTTTCGTACTCGCTGTTCGAGCTCTCCGCGTACGTCGGCGACGCGCGCGCGCAGGATCTTCCGCTGGTCGGCTTTGCCTCATCCGAGGATTTGGTTCATGACTGGAATTACGTGCTTGGGAAGCTGCACATGCTGCCGCTCGATCACTTCTTCGCGTTCCTGCTGAAGGCGGCGGCGACGCTCTCCGGCGTCGCGTCGTGCGCGTTCGCGGTGTGGCTGTTGATGACGATGTGGCGCTCGGCGCGGTAGGCTGCGCGGCGTGCAGCGCAACGCGATCCTCTTCATCATCTGTTCGACCCTGTTCGTCGCGGCGTTTCTGCTGCTCGACGGACCCGGCCTCGCACGCCAGCTCCTCCTCGGCGCCGCAACCACCGCCTTCCTCGGCTTCTTCGCCGTCCGCTGCGGCGCCGATCTGCGGCAGATCGTCACCGTCGTCATTGTCGCGACGACCGGCGAATGCGTGCTGTCGCTCGGCTTCGGCCTCTACTCGTATCGCAACGCGCTGATCCCCGCGTACGTGCCGTTCGGCCACGGCATCTTCTATCTGCTCGCGGTCGTCACCGCGCGCGAAGAATTGCCGCGGCGTTTTGCGAAATGGATCACGCGCTTCGTCCTCGGCGGCGGTACGTTGTACGCAATCGGCAGCTTCGTTTTTTTACGCGACGAGTGGGGATTGCTGTGGTGGCTGATCGCCGCGACGCTCATTCTCCGCTCGCGAAATCAGCTGCTGCTTTCGACTTGCGTGATATACACGATCATCCTCGAGCTGGCCGGCACGGCAATCGGTAACTGGCGATGGACTCCTGACGTGCCGCTGCTCGGACTGCATTCCGCGAATCCGCCGAGTGGCGTTGGCGTGCTTTATGTTCTGCTCGATCTCATAACCGTCGCCATCTGCGCGACACCACTCGTCGCTGAGGAACCTGCATGACTGAATCCGAAAACCCCGACATCACATTCGCGCAGCTGGGTCTGCGCGACGACATCCTGTCGACGCTGACGCAACTCGGCTACGAAGCGCCGACGCCGATCCAGGAGAAGACCATTCCCGTGCTGCTCGAAGGCCGCGACGTCATCGGCCAGGCGCAGACCGGCACCGGCAAAACGGCGGCGTTCGCGCTGCCGATGCTTTCGCGTCTCGATCCGGCGAACAAAAAAACGCAGGCGCTGATCCTCGCGCCGACGCGCGAGCTCGCCATGCAGGTCGCCGAGGCGATTCACTCGTACGCGCGCGCGATGACCGCGGTCACCGTGCTGCCGGTTTACGGCGGCGCGTCGATCGTGCTGCAGATGAAACACCTCCAGCGCGGCGCGCAGATCGTCGTCGGCACGCCCGGACGTCTCATCGATCACCTCGACCGCGGCACGCTCGATCTCAGCGGCGTGAAGATGGTCGTCCTCGACGAAGCGGACGAGATGCTGAAGATGGGCTTCATCGAAGAGGTCGAGCGGATGTTGTCGCTCGTTCCGACGCCGCGCCAGATCGCGCTGTTCTCCGCGACGATGCCGGATGAAGTGCTGCGCATCGCACAGCGTCATCTCGTGAAGCCCGCGCACATCGAGCTCGCGCACAAGACGATGTCCGCTCCCGCGATCGAGCAGCGCTTCCTGAACATTTCGGAAGGGCAGAAGCTCGAAGTGCTGACGCAGCTGCTCGAGCTCGAAGCGAGCGAAGCGGTGCTGATCTTCCGTCGCACGAAGACCGGCGCCGCGGAGCTCGCGGAGAAACTCGAAGCGCGCGGTTTCGCCGCCGTGCCGATGCACGGCGACATGAATCAGCGCGAGCGCGAGAACGTGATTCGCCGTCTGCGCGCCGGCCAGATCGAGATCGTCGTGGCGACGGACGTCGCCGCGCGCGGACTCGACGTCGAGCAGATCGAACACGTCATCAACTACGACGTGCCCCACGACGTCGAAGCGTACGTGCATCGCATCGGCCGCACCGGCCGCGCCGGCCGCACCGGCATGGCAACGCTGTTCGTCACGCCGCGCGAGCGCCGCATGATGCGCGAGATCGAGCGCTTCACCGGCGCCGCGATCAAACCGATGAAGATGCCGACGCGCGCCGACGTTGCCGCGCGCCGCATCGACGTCTTCAAGGAAAGCCTGCGCAAGAACATCAAGGAAGGCGATCTCGACCTGTACGTCGACGTCGTCACGCAGCTCGCGGAAGAAGGACCGTTCGACATGGCGGAAGTCGCAGCCGCCGCAGCGCGACTCGCGAACGGCACGCGCTCACTCGCGGCCGTTGCGGAAGCGCCGGAACCGCGGCCGTTCGTGCCGTCCGCGCCGCGCGCCGCGGGAGCCGCCGCTCCGTCAGCGGACGGCAAAGTGCGGCTGACGATGGCCGTCGGAAAACGCGACGGCATTCGTCCGGCCGACATCGTGGGCTCGATCGCGAATGAAGCCGACGTCCCGGGACGCGACATCGGTCCGATCGACATCACCGACGAGATGACGTTCGTCGTCGTGCCCGAAGAGCACGTCGCAAAGATTCTGGAGAAGGTGGGACAGGCGAAGTTCCGCGGACGACCGGTGAACATTCGCGTCGCCGGCCCGAACGAAGCGCCGCCGCCGCGCACCGCGCGCAGAGAAGGTGGCGACGATCGCCGTCCGCCGTCGCGCACCGGATCGTTCGCGCCGAAGAAGCCGTACGCGCCGCGCGCGGAAGGAGTTGAAAGAACGTCGTACGCGCCGCGAGCCGAAGGACCGGAGCGGAAGTCGTACGCGCCGAAGCGGGAGTATTCGCCGCGCCCCGCGCCGCCGGGCGCACCGCGCCGAGAGTATTCGCCGCGACCGGCGGACGATCGCAAGCGCCCGTTCGCGCCGCGCCGCGATGACGATCGGAAACCGTCGTCGCGTCCGAGCTCGTTCCCGCCACGACGCGATGACGATCGCAAACCGTTCCACGCGAAGTTCGCGAAGAAGACGGGACCGAAGAAGCCGCGCTGACGTCATCCTGAGGCGCGAAGACGCCGAAGGATCTCAGGATGCGAAACAGTCGCGCATCCTGAGATCCTTCGCTTCGCTCCGGATGACGTCGATTAATCCGCGGCGACGACTTCGATCACCGCGCGTCCGAACGCTTCCAGCTTCGCGTCGCCGATGCCGTACACATCGCGCAGCTGCACGAGCGTCGTCGGACGCGTGCGCGCCAAATCGCGCAGCGTCCGATCGCTGAAGATCACGTACGGCGGGACGCCGCGCTCCTCCGCCTCCGCGCGGCGCCACGTGCGCAGCCGCTCGAACACATCGCGATCGAACGGCTCGGTCTCGATCGGTCGCGCCGGACCTCGCGCAGCGCGACGCTCTTTCTTATGCGTCACCACCGGCTGCCGCAATCGCAGCGTCGCCTCGCCGCGCATTACCTCGCGTGACTCCGCGGTCAGATGCAGCACCGGATATTGATCGTCCGTCTGCGCGAGATACTTCTGCGACACGAGCTGATAAATGAGATCGCGCAGCTCGTTGCGCGGATGTCCTTTGAGAATCCCGTACGTCGACAGCCGATTGTGGCCGCGCTCGCGCACCTTCTCCGTATCTTCACCGCGCAGCACCGAGATCACGTGCGCGACGCCGAACGCCTGGCCGACGCGATACACGCACGACAGGATTTTCTGCGCGAGGACCAGCGCGTCCGGTACGTCTTCCGTGTCGCCGAGACAGAGATCGCACGCGCCGCAATTCTCGGCCGTGTACTGCTGGCCGAAATACTCGACGAGCGATTTGTGGCGGCACACGGTTCCCGCGCAATAGCGGTCCATGTCGTTGAGATGCCGCACCGCCGCCGCGACGTGCGCCGGATCGGGCTCGATCTCTTCCGAGCCGCGATCGAGCATCGACTTCCACAGCACGACGTCCGCGCCTGAATAAAGCAGCACGCACTCGGCCTCGAGTCCGTCGCGGCCCGCGCGTCCCGTCTCCTGCTGGTAATGCTCGATCGACTTCGGCATCGCCAGATGAATCACGTAGCGGACGTTCGAGCGATCGATGCCCATGCCGAACGCCACCGTCGCGACGACGACGTCGCATTTTTCCGTCGCGAACTTCTCCTGCGCGCTGCGCCGCTCGTTCTGCGTCATCCCGGCGTGATACGCGAGTGCGTTGACGCCGCGCTTCTGCAACTCCGCGGCGAGCGAGTCGACGTCGCGCCGCCGGATGCAGTAGATGATTCCCGCGTCGCCTTTGTGACGCTCGATCACTTCGAGCACCTGCTGCACTTCATCGCGGCGCGGCAGCACGCGATACGTCAGATTCGGCCGATCGAAATCGCCGACGAGCAGCAGCGGCTGCTGCAATGCGAGCTGCTCGGCGATGTCGCGCCGCACCTGCTGCGTCGCCGTCGCGGTGTACGCATGAATCGACGCCTCGGGAAAGATGCGACGCAGATCGCGCAGCTGCCGGTACTCAGGACGAAAATCGTGTCCCCAGTGACTGATGCAATGCGCTTCATCGATCGCGAACGTCTTCGCGCCCGCGCGCTGCAGCAGCTGGCGAAAGCTCGCCATCGCCAGCCGTTCCGGCGACACGAACAGCAGTTTCAGCTTTCCATCGAGCAGCGCGCGCTCGACGTTCCGCTGTTCGCCCGATTCCTGCGAGCTGTTCAGCTGCGCCGCCGCGACGCCGCATTCGCGGAGCCCGTCAACCTGATCCTTCATCAGCGAAATCAGCGGCGAGACGACGATCGTGATGTCGTCCTTGAGCAGCGCAGGCACCTGATAACAGAGCGATTTGCCGCCGCCGGTCGGCATTACGACGAGACTGTCGCGTCCGGCAAGCGACGCATTCATCGCCTCTTCCTGAAGCGGCCGGAATGTCGAATAGCCCCAGTGGCGGGAGATGACGTCGAGGAGAGGGTTCACCGGAGATGAATTGTAGCTGGCGCGGCGCGGCTACAATGCGCGGCGTGCAGACCATTCGCGCCAGCGCGCATTACGCGCGAGCCATCGAAGCGGTCGCCGAGCTTCTCGGCAAATTGCGGCTCGACTACGCATTCGTCGGCGGCGTCGCCCGCTCGGCGTGGCTCGGCGGCATCGCCGATGCAGGTTCCATCGACGTGCTGGTTGTGATGGGACCGCAGCAGAAGAGCCAGGTCGCGATGATGGGATCGAATCGCGGCTTCCGCGTCGACCGCGATGAGCTCGATCGCACGGAAGAGCTCGATCTCGTTCCGCTCTGGTTCGCCGATCCCGAGGGCGACGTTCGCGTGCACGTGCTCGTCGCCAGCAACGCGCTCTACGGACGCATGGTCGCAGCCGCCGTTCCCGCGGAGTTTCGCGAGCGCACGGTCAAAGTTCCGGCCGCCGAGGATCTTGCGCTGCTGCTGATGATCTCGGCGGATGAGGAGAGCGTTCGCAAACTCGCAACGCAGCCCGAATTCAACCGCGACATGTACAACGGAAAGCTGACGTCGATCGGACTCGCGGAGCACGTCATTCGATGATCTGGGTCGACACACAGGAAGAGCTCGACAAGGCACTCGCGCGCGTCGCGGCGGAGCCGATCGTTTCGGTGGATACCGAGGCGGATTCGCTGCATTCGTATTTCGACAAAGTGTGTCTGGTGCAGATATCCATTCCGCACGAAGACTACGTCATCGATCCACTTGCGAAAGTCGACCTCGGGAAGTTCGGCGAGATCCTCGCGAATCCGTCAATCACGAAGATTTTTCACGGCGGCGATTACGACGTCCGGATTCTCAATCGCGATTTCGGCTTCACCATCTCCAGCCTCATCGACACGATGATCTCCGCCCAGCTACTGGGCTACGAAGCCTTCGGCCTCGCGGCGCTTCTCGATCGTCATTTCGGACTCAAGCTCAACAAAGCGAATCAGCGCGCCGACTGGGCGATGCGTCCGCTGCGGCCCGACATGCTCGATTACGCCGCGACCGACACGCGCCACCTCATCAAACTGAAAGACATTCTTCACGATGAGCTCGAAGCGCTCGGCCGCTGGCCGTGGGCGCTCGAAGAATTCGGGCGGCTCGAAGCCGTGCGCTACCGCGAAAAAGAAGAAGACGATCCCGAGCCGTTCCGCCGGCTGAAAGGCATCGGGGGTTACGACCGTCGCGGACTCGCGGTCGTTCGCGCGCTCTACAACTGGCGCGATGAGCTGGCGCGCAACGCCGATCGTCCGCCGTTCAAGATCATCGGCAACGACGTCATCCTCGAGCTCGCGAAAGAGCAGCCGCGGTCGCGCGACGATCTCCAGCGCGTGAAGTCACTCTCGCGTTTTCATCACGGAAAGTACGGCAGCGAGATTGTGAAGCTGATTCGCAGCGCGCTCGAAGTGCCGGAAGATCAGCTCCCCGAGCGCGGCGAGACGAAGTCGTGGATCCGCGACAAAGCGCTCGAAGCGCGCGTCGACAAACTGAAGAAAGTGCGCGATCGCGTCGCGGCCGAGCTGAAGGTCGATGTCGCCGTGCTCGCGCCGCGTCACGTGCTGACGGCGGTCGCGACCATTCAGCCGACGCAGCGCGAACAGCTCGATGCGATTCCGGCGATGCGCGAATGGCAGAAGAAGCTCCTCGCCGAGCCGTTCATCGCCGCGCTGCAAACCCAACAAAACGCGAAGCTCTTCTAAAACGCGTATCCGCGCAGCCCGGAATCGATCCGCCGCGAAGCCGTCCACAGACGCTTGCGAACCAGCGCAGCGGGCCGTGCCCGCGTACAATGCGCGGCGCTATGGAACGTACCTCTGAATACAAGATTGTGGTCATCGGATCGGGGCCTGCGGGATGCACCGCCGCGATCTATCTCTCCCGCGCCAATCTCATCCCGCTCGTCCTCGAAGGCATGCAGCCCGGCGGACAGCTCACCATCACCACCGACGTCGAAAACTATCCGGGATTTCCGGAAGGCATCCTCGGCCCGAAGCTGATGGACCTCATGCGCCAGCAGGCCGAGCGCTTCGGCGCGATCTTCAAAATGGAGCAGGTCGAGAAAGTCGATTTCTCGAAGCATCCGTTCGAGATCACGACCGACCAGCGAATTTATGTGGCTGACGCCGTGATCATTGCGGCCGGCGCTTCCGCGATGACCATCGGTCTCGAGAGCGAGAAAGCGCTGCAGGGCTTCGGCGTTTCCTACTGCGCGACCTGCGATGGCTTCTTCTTCAAGAACAAAGAAATCGTCGTCGTCGGCGGCGGCGATTCCGCGATGGAAGAGGCGACGTTCCTCACGAAATTCGCGAGCAAGGTCACGGTCGTGCATCGCCGCGAAGAGCTGCGCGCATCGAAGATCATGCAGGAGCGCGCGCGCGGCAATCCGAAGATCGAGTTCGTCTTCAACAGCACCGTCGAGGAAGTCATCGGCACGAAAGAAGGCGGCGTCACCGCGCTGAAAGTGAAGAACATCATCACGAACGAGGTGACGGAAATGCCTGCGCAGGGACTCTTCGTCGCCATCGGCCACACGCCGAACACGAAGGCGTACGCCGGTCAGCTCGACCTCGATCCTCGCGGCTACATTTGCCTGCCGCATCGTCACTCGACGATCACCAACATCGAAGGTGTGTTCGCTTGCGGTGACGTCGTCGATCACATCTATCGCCAGGCGATCACCGCCGCGGGCAGCGGCTGTCAGGCGGCGCTCGATTGCGAACGCTGGCTGACGCACGAGCGGATCACCGAGCGCTGGGGACTCGCGAAGGGCGAAGAGGAAAACGTTGACGAGTAGACCCAACGCCACGCTCCTCATCCTCGGCGGCGCCGGCATGGTCGGGCTGCAGGTCGCGCGCGAAGCGGCTCGCGAGCTGCGGCCGAAGCGGATCGTTATCGCGTCACTTCGTGATGACGAAGTGCGCGACGCGATCGAGTTCCTGAAGAGCGAGATCGAAGGCGTCGAGCTCGTCGGCGCATCGGGCGACATCTTCATTCCACAGTCGCTGCAGGGACGGCGCCGCGCGGAGATCGTCGGCGACGAAGCCGCGTACGACGAGCTCTTTCACGAGATCTTCGCGCGCGACTCCGACTATTCGAAGTCAGCGCTGCACCGGCTGATGGAAGAGCATCGTCCGGACGTCATCGTCGACTGCATCAACACCGCGACGGCGATCAGCTACCAGGACGAATTCAAAGTCGCGGAGAAGACGTACGGTCTGCTGCGCGCGATCGAGAAAGCCGACGATCCCGGCAAGCTCGCGAAACTGCCGGAGCTGCTCAACACCGTGCGTGAGCTGCTGATCTCGCAGGGCATTCCGCAGATCGCGCGGCACATCCTGTTTCTGCATCGCGCGCTCGAACAGAGCGAGGCGCGCATTTACGTGAAGGTCGGCACGACCGGCACGGGCGGGATGGGCATCAACATTCCGTACACGCACAGCGAAGACAAACCATCGCTGCAGCTGCTGTCGAAATCGGCGATCGGCTTCGCACATACGGGACTGCTGTTCCTGCTCGCGCGCACGCCGGGTGCGTCGGAAGAGAAGCAGGGCGCGATCATCAAGGAAGTGAAGCCCGGCGCGATGATCGGCTTCAAGCGCGTCGGCAAGAAGCACATCGCGCTGCGCGGCGAGCGGACGCCCGCGTATCTCGTGAATGCACGCGATGAAGCGATCGGTGATTCACTCGAGCTGCGCGATGGGGCGGAGTACGGACGATTTGAAAATCGCGACGTGCCGCTGGAGATTATCGGCGCCGACACCGGCGAGAACGGTTTCTTTTCGATCGGCGAGTTTCAGGCGATCACGTATCCGCGGCAGATGGAGTACGTGACTCCGGAAGAAGTCGCGCGCACCGTTGTGCTCGAGATCCTCAACGCATCGACCGGCCGCGACGTGCTCGCCGCGATCGACGGCGCGATCACCGAACCGAGTTACCGCGCGGGCGTTTTGCGCGAGCACGCGATCCGCGCGATGCAGCGCCTCGAAGACGAGAAGCGCGACGAAGTCCTGCCGTCAATCGCTCTCGGTCATCTCGGACCGCCGAAACTTTCGAAACTGCTGGCCGAGGCGCATTTGATTCGGTATGCGGCGGGGACGGACGACCTCGATGCGATTCGCGCGATCTCCGCGTCCGCACTGCAGCAGAAAGTCGAAGCGTATCTCGCCGAGAATCCGCGAATCGTCAGTCAGATCGTGACGATCGGCGTGCCGATGCTGCGCTCGCGCGATGGGAAGCTGACGCTGACTCGCGGTCCGCGCGTGAGCATTCCGCCGGCGCCGCCGAACGGCACGGTCGTGCCGCTCGATCGCGATTCCATCGAACGTTACGCGCGCAGCGGCTGGGTCGATCTCCGGCTGGAAAACTTCGAGCTCTGGCAGTCGCGGCTGCGCGACATCACGAAGCCGGATGTGGAGCGCTACGGCTCCGCGGCGCTCGACGCGAAAGGCTACGCGGCGCAGACGTTCGTGCCGGGCGACGTCGTCGGCTGGCTGCTGACGAACGAGCCGGACGAGCAGGGGATGATCGGGCGGCGTTTGTTCTAGCGTCAGAATCCGAACGTGATCCCGAACTGCACGACGGGATGCCACGTATATTTGCTGATGTCCTGCTCGGCCTTCGCGCGCTCCGCTTCGAGATCGGCGTAGAAGCTCGCGGGGACGAGCGACGGAATCGTCGGATGCGCCTGCACCGCGAGCTTGGGCGCGCCGTGGTACGCGGCGCCGACGTCGAACGTGAAGCCGACGCGGCGTCCTGACGAAGCCCAGCCGAATCCCGCGTACGGCGACGTGCGATTCACCGTCGCCTGCGCGGTGAGATAGCCGACGAGCACGGACGGATATCGCACGTCGTTGATGACGACGAAGTTGTCGTCGGTCGTGATGCCTTCGACGCGATTGCGATTCGACAGCACACCGCCGGTGATGCGGAACGCGCGGCCAGTCGGATAGAGATCGATGAGTCCGCCGAACGAATCCAGCGTCACCGTCGCGTCGTAGTTCACATCGCGCTCCGTGAAGTTGCGTGTGTAGCTGCCGCGGTTGTACGTGGCGCGCAGGCCGATGCCTGAGGTCACGCGGTACGACGCGCTGACGGAGCCGCCGAGGGTGCCTGCTGCGACGCCGACGTTGAACTTCGATTGTGCGAATGCGGGGATCGCGAGCGTGGCGGCGAGGAGCGTGAGGAGCGTCCGTTTCATGCCGCGGACGAGTGCATGAAAAAGGCCGCCTTTGCAGGCGGCCTTGGGGGAAACGCGCGGTGCGCGAAGCTTAGAAAGCGTTGAGGATGTACTCGAGCGGGTTGACCGGATTGTTGTTCAGGCGAACCTCGTAGTGGAGGTGCGGGCCGGTGGAGCGGCCGGTCGAGCCGACGTAGCCGAGGACGTCGCCGCGCTTGATGCGCTGTCCGGGGCGGACGGCGTAACCGCTGAGATGGCCGTAGCGCGTCGAGTAGCCGTAGCCGTGCGAGACGTAAATCACGTTGCCGTAGCCGTTCGCCCACTCGGCTTTGACGACGATGCCGTCGGCGGGGGAGCGAACTGCCTGGCCGACTGCCGAGGAGATGTCGACGGCGTTGTGCGTGCCGGGCTCGCCGGTGAACGGATCGGAGCGGCCGCCGAAGCCGTCAGTAAGGATGCCGCGCACGGGCGCGATGGAAGGAGTCGAGGAAAGGAGCTGCGACTGCGCGACGAACTTCTGCTCGAGCACCGAGAGATCTTTTTCGAGGCGGTGCGAGCGGAACGACATCTTGTCGACGTCGTCGCGATACGGGTTGCCGGCATCTTCCGCCGGGCGGAGACCGCCGACGCCGCCCTGAGCGGTCTCATCGAGCGTGGCGCCGATGCCGGCGATGATCGCCAGCTTGCGGGTCTTGTCTTCAACGGAGTGGAGCTGGGTGCGGAGCGATTCGACCGACTTGCTGAACTGCTCGTTGGCGACCTGGAGTTCCTTGTTTTCGCGCTTCAGCTTCGAAAGCTCGTGTGTCTGCGAGAGGGACGTGAAGTACTGGAACGAGAAGAACGTCGACAGACAGAGGGACGAGGTAACGACCGACACGATGGAGAAGAGCAGGCGATGGGACACCTTCAACTTCCGGAATTTGGCCCGTGCGTGCGGGACAAAGATGATCGTTGAATAGCGGTTATCCATGCTTGCTCCTGATTTGAGTACTGGTACTGCGGATCGCTTCTGGTGAGGCGGTATTGTATGGATCGAGAGGGGAGAGTCAACGAAAAACCGCCCGCAAAACACCCTGTTTTGGAATGTAGGACGATAACCGTAACCCCTGCACGCAGAGACACTTCCGAGGCCATTTTATGGCGTTATCCCATATTTTGCCGCGATGCTCCACGATTCCCGTCCATAATCGCAAATAACTCGTGCGGGTCAAGCCCGTGACCGGGCGGTGGGTCGGGAAATGTTCGGGAAACCGGTCGCGGGCATTCGGAAAGGCGAATCGGGATTGAAGCCGAAGGTGCTGAGTGCAGAGTGCTGAGTGCTGAGTAACGCTCCGCGGAACTCGTAACTCGGCGTGCTGTGCGTGCCCCGACCCAGCACTCTGCACTCAGCACTCAGCACCGGTTCTTCGCATTCAGCATGCAGCACCGAGTGCCGGGTTTGTTGTATTGTTCGCGCCCGCTATGAACATCAAAAAACGCTTGTTGGACGGCGCCCGAATGGCGCGCGCTATCCGTCGTATGGCCATCGAGATCGTCGAGAAAAATCGCGGCACCGATGACCTCATGATCGTCGGCATTCGCAGCCGCGGAGTTCCCATCGGCGAGCGCATCGCCAAAGAGATCGAGCAGATGGAAGGTCTGCCGGTTCCGTTCGGCATCATCGACATCACGCTCTATCGCGACGATCTCACGACCATCGCGCCGCAGCCGGTCGTTAAACCGACCAAGCTGCCGGAGCCGATCGACGACAAGATCGTCGTCCTCGTCGACGACGTTCTCTACACCGGTCGCACCGTCCGCGCCGCGCTCGACGCGCTCATCGACTTCGGCCGGCCG
>Ga0070701_10000065_pt1 | contig 28555 bp, 28 predicted proteins | sample KBSK5102metaG_FD_65451 | JGI IMG/M metagenome (GOLD analysis project Ga0070701, IMG submission 65451) | Corn, switchgrass and miscanthus rhizosphere microbial communities from Kellogg Biological Station, Michigan, USA - KBS K5-10-2 metaG | ecosystem: Host-associated > Plants > Roots >... | reverse complement strand
CCATAGTCGAAGTTTACGTCCCACGCGCTGAACGGATACTCTTCATGCTCGGTTGAAGTCCAATAGCCATGAAGCTCGATGTTGGAAAAGGGATGGCCGGTTACGATGGCTGGGGGAGGATAGATCGTGTGATCCGCCAATGTCTCCAATTCTTTGAGTGTGGGCAAGCGCCAGTCTTTCTTGCCACCGACGGTCTTTTTTGCACAGATACCGGCGGCATTTTTCCACACCGTCGTCACTCGCTGCGGTATCATTTCCCACACCAATCCGGTCTCATTGTCCAGCGCCGCCTCTTTATTAAATGAATCCAAAATGGTAAACCTCTTCGACAACTCCACCGCCTTGCCGCCTTGGAATTCCGCCAAGGGACCGGCTTGCGCGTCAGAAGCTGTTGTTCCTAAACCAAAACCAGCCAGCCCCAGGCATCCGACAACCAGCCCCGCAGCGCCGATGCCGCCCAACCATTTACTTCTTCTGCTTTTCATGTCGACCCTCCTGTATGTGATATTGTTGCACCGCCAGACTGCCGCGTGATTGATGACATCAGACCACGCAGCGAGGGATGCTGTTTACGTTCGGGAAAATGATTGATCGCAAGTCGGAAGCCGCTGAGATAGAAATGGCTGACCCTCCTGCCTGATTGCCGATGGTTGAAAATCGAGAATCGGCGTAGGACATCTTCTCAGATTCATGACAAGTAAAGCGTATGCTTAATAGCAGGAGACTCTTTGCTTTGTCAATACCTTCTGCAGAACCGATCCCTTCTACGGGTCTGCCTGAGCAAGGCCATCCGAGTGGCTGGGGGGGTGATGGAAGCGAGCACGCCGTTGTTATGTACAACCGGTTGCACACGAGATGCTATACCCTCTTCTCCCAATCGTAAAACGGGGAGGAAGAGGCTCATCCTCTCCCTCCCCATCTTATGTTACTCTGGTACGACCGTGCTGCGCTGAGCCCACACTGCTATTGAATCAGCTGTGTCTTGGCACTATCCTAATCCTCTCCCTGCAGATTACTACAGACCCCTGAAGAGGCTAGGATCGGTTGTACCATCGATCTTGAGCAGGCCAAGGGCGCCCTTTTCGGTGCGGAAGAGCGAGTGGTCAACCGACACGTACGTGCCGGGCATTTCGCCTTTGAATTCTCCGATGGTCGCTTCACCCGTGCCCACCAGGGTGCTTTGGATAGATTCAAGCGGCGGTTTTGACACATCTCCTCCGGGCCATACCCGGTCTAACATTTCGCCGATGACGTGCCACGAAGATTCAAAGTTGACTCCTGCGTTGCCGTAGAACCATCGAGTGGTCTCTCCCACTCTACTGCGGAGTGGAACCTTGACCAACGCGGTCATGTGGCCGTTATGCACGATATACGACGCATCCGCTGCCTTGACCCTATCGATCGAGAAAGGCAGGGTGTCGTTCTTCTTGCCGTCCTTCAAGTAAAATTCGCTCTGCATGACATAGTATTCTACTTGGACAGGCTTCAGCCCACCGACCGGCTCAACGAGGATCAAGCCGTACATCCCACTCAACAAGTGTTGAATGTTAGATGGCGCTGCGGTGGAGGACTGATAGATAAAGAGGCCTTGTTTGGTGGCCTTAAATGTGAGCTTCGTTTCTTTCCCGGGCTCCGCACTGACCAACGCGGCTCCGTCGGTGGCTTTCCCGAAGTCAAGATTGTGACTCTCCTTGCTGTCATTCTTGTTCTTAAAATTGACTTCAACCGTATCGCCCACCATGACGCGGATCATGGGCGCTGGCACCATTCCATTAATGCCCCAGAACTCCATTCTATTATCGTCGCTAATCAACCCTACCCATTCGGACGCTTCCAGGTTGACCACGACGGTGGCGGGCTGGGTTCGCGTGATGGGAGCGGGAGCCTTGGGAGCCTTCAGGAGTTGAGCCTGGATGGTCTCCGCCGACACCACGCCTGCAGTGATGGCAAAACACGAAGCCATGACCAATGCGCTGATGAATCCGGCATGACGCATGTTGTGTAAGAAACTCTTAGGCATGACGCCTCCTTTAATTTTTGAGAACTCTCGTAGATGGCCTCGTTAATTGGATCCTCTACTCTACCTTCAGCAGACCCATGGCGCCGAGGTCCTTTCGATTGCCCACTGGGTCAACGAGGGTATAGGTGCCAGCCTTATCGACTTTAAACTCGACCATCACCGCGCCACCAGTCGGAACCTTGGTCATCTTGACATTTTGCGCAGGTGGTGCAGCCAAAGAACCCTCGGTGTACACCCTGTCGAACGGTTTTTCGAGGAGCTGAAACGAGTCGACAAAGTTGGGTCCTACGTTGGTGAAGAAAATCCGAACGGTTTCTCCGGCCTTGGCTTTGAGGGGATTCTTGACCAACGAAGTCTTATGGCCGTTATAGACCACATGGGAAGGACGCTCATCTAACCCAGCTTCGTACGAAAATTCCATCGTCTCGCCCTTCTCAGCACCCTCTTTCGTGTAAAACTCGCTTTGCGTGATCTGATATTCCCTGTCGACAGGCTTCAGCCCACCCGCCGGCTCGACGACGATCGTGCCGTACATGCCATTCGCCACGTGCTCGGGAATGGACGGCGAGGCGGTGGCGCAGTGATACATAAAGATGCCAGGAATGATCATCTTAAACTTTCCCCCGCTTTCTTGCCCTGGCTCGCTATTGAGCAGGCTCGCCCCGCCGCCTGGCCCCGTGATCGCATGGAAGTCGATATTGTGGGATTCCTTGCTGTTCTTATCGTTCTTCATGCGGATTTCAACCGTATCGCCCAACATGACACGGATCATGGGTCCTGGGGTGTGCTTATTAAAACCCCAGAACTCATAGTTGTTATCGTCGCTCAGCGGACCGAGCCACTCGTCCGCTGTCAAGTTGACGAGGACCGTGGCGGGCTCGGTTCGTTTGATGGGAGGAGGAACATTGGGTGCGAACGCCAGTTGCGCTTTGATGGTCTCTGCCGACACCACACCTGCATGGATGCCCAGATATGGGGTCATCATAAATGCGCCGACCAATCCGGCCGTGCGCACACAACGAGATAAACTAATAGACATGACGCCTCCTTTGATTTTGGACTGCCCTGATACTGTCTTCTCTCATACGACGCGGGCGAACCGAATGGTGTCAGCCCCGGTTCAGGGCATTGTCGTTACCTTCCTGTTTACGGTTTGTAGCACGAGTGGTCGTGCGGCTTGCCTCCGTTTGAGAACATGTTCTCAAACGCCATCACATGCCAGATCTGCTCTTCCGTCAGGGCGTTCTTGAAACCTTTCATTTTTGTCTTCGGGATACCTTCCGAGATTCGCCAGAACCAGAATGCGTCAGACCAGCGGCAGATATTTTTAGGATCGCGCATATCCCGCGCGCCTTTCTTGACCGGTGTGCCGTCCTTGCCGTGGCAGCTGCCACAGTTGACGTTCGGATTAACCTCGCCCTTGTAAATCAGCTCTCCTTCTTCGATCGCCTTCGGATCCGTCCATCCTCCAGCCGGCATCTTTTTGTCGGCATACTCGGCTGGAACCGGGGGCAATGCGGGCTCATCATCAGCGAACGCCATGCCTCCTGACAGAATCAGCGCACTCCCCATCATCACGATCGCCAGACCGAAATTCCTTCCCGTCATTCCCGCCTCCTTATTTTTATAAATGAGTGAGTCCGATCTATCGACGAGGCCCAACTTCATGGGGTCCATCAGGTAGCGCTGCCACATCGAAAGTAATGTATCTTAACACGCCGATAGCACAGAGACCATCCAGGCATACCCATATGCCGGGAAGTTGTCTCCTATGCCATCTTATCAACCGAACTAAGCAAGGCGATGTAACATAGCAAATTACAAAGTGTCAAGAGGCCGCACTGTTTTTCAAACACTTGCGGCCGTGCCGCCGACGAGATTCCATATTGCAGGTCTGCCTCGAATCCCCTGACGCAGAGCCAATGACGTGCCGGTTTTAAGTGAGTGTCCGAAGCGCTCACGGCGGTCCCGCCAAAGGCCTGGCTCGATCGTGCCGTTTGTACGCTCGATGCATTGACATCCTCGGCTGCCTCCGTGCAAGATGACGCGCGCAGCAATGCGCCGAATCAGTTGTACGCCACCCTCCATGAGCCGATCGGTGGACCGCCGTGCCGATTCGTCGGTTATACACACAGGGGCAGGAAGCACGAGGGGTGCATCACATGGCGAACGGTACACCGATGGTGTTTCGAGTCGGTTGGCTTTCAAAGATGATTGTCGTGGGTCTCGTCTTGTCCGGGTGCGACAACACGGTGCGGCAAATCGGCAAGTCGACGGACTCAGCGCCTGTCGTCCAGGCGGAGATGCGAGACAAATATACTGACCGCACCTATGGTTTTACGGTCAAGTACTATCCAAGAGAATACGTGCCTCTCACCGAAGGTCCCGCCCAGACAACCACACAGCCGACGGCGGTCCAGCGCGTACGTTTTCAACGGAAAGATCCCGCGACCGGCCGGGTGGCAGATCGTGGACCTTCGGGTTTGACCGTCAGCGTGTTCGAGCGATCGCCGGAACGCTTGCTGCAGGACTGGCTCGACTCATCCGGACTGCTGCCTCCCGGCAGCGAGATTTCTTTGGTTCGACTGACAGGCGTGAAGGAAGGGTTGAGAGTGACCCTCCGCCAGCAACCTGCCCCTAACGAGTTCGTCTATCTTGCGAACGATCAGTACGTGTACGGTCTCGTGCCGTATGACGCCCAGGGCGGGAAAATGCTGAGGTCGTTCCGCCTCCTCCCGGATTCCTCAAGGGCTCATATGCGCCATTGATCTGAGCGTGCAGAAGAAGGTTTCGGAACACGATCTGAACGCCACGTGAAGAGAACGGATTAGCCTCGCGTATCTCTTATTGAGAATTCGCCAGTTGCCAGGTGAGTGCTACGACATACCGTGCGATGGTCCGCAAAATTTCCGGATTGATCGTGTCGGCGGTATCGGTGGGCTGACTCATGTGCGGGTGGACCCCGCCGCTTGCGATGCTGACGGTTGGAATGCCTGCCTCTTTGAACGGTCCGTCGTCGCCGCCGGGCAAGAATCCGTAATAGTCAAGCTTCCTGGCCAAACCCACTACCCACCCTGCTTCCTTTAACACGGATTTCTTCAACTCTGAGACACGGAGAATTAACACTCCATCTCCCGCTCCGACATGGTCGATGTTGACCATGGCCTTCGTTGAGCCGAGGGGGATGACGGGTCTCGATGTGTAGAGGCGCGACCCGAGCAAATCTCTCTCCTGTCCACCGAATGATAGAAAGAGGATCGTCCGTTGAGGACGCAGGCCGATTTTCCCAAGAGCCCGTGCGACCTCCAGGACGATGGCCGTTCCTGATGCATTGTCATCAGCGCCAGGAAACCAGAGGCCCGCTGGACGTCCGAAATGGTCGCGATGGGCGCCGATGACGATGGTATCCGGCCCTGTCCCAGGAATCATCCCCACCACGTTCGTCAGCAAGCCGTCCGCGATCGTGGTTTTCCAATGGAGCGATGCAGATTGATTGGTGAGGCGCGATCGCGCTGATGGGGCGGTATTGAGTTGTTCTTGGAGCGTGCGAAGACGGTCAGGATTGGACTCATCGCCGCTTCCGGCGAGGAGAGTCTCGGCCAATTTGGTGCTGATCCATGCGCCAGGGAGGGCTTGGTCAGGGGAGAGGTGCCCATACATTGCGCTGGGCCTTCCCGTAGCGCCGCGGCGTATTTCATAGGGGCTGATAATCGGCCCTGTTGCGGTCAGATAGGCCAGGGCTCCTCGATCTCGTGCGAAGCGGACCTTGTCGGCGTGGCTGACAGGGTTTGGGTAGTGATCCGGTTTGCCACGCAGGAAGAGCACGATGCAGTTCTTTACATCGACGCCGGCGTAATCGTCGATTCCTTGAGCGGGATCGACAAGGCCGTAACCGACGAAGACGACCTGACCCTGGAGATCGGCAGAGGGGGAGTCAAAGATCGGGAAGTAGTCTCTGCCCAGCTCCGCGGTGACCAACTGGTCCGCTGCGCCGGTGCGAACGACCGGGTTGGGTTCGATGAGTGGCGTGGAGACCACAGAGGCCATGATGCCGGGCTCTTCTTTCCCGGCGCTTGGAGAGGAGAAGGCGGTTCCGTTGTTGTCAATGCGCGGGAGCTGCACCCCTGCTACAGTCAATTCCTGTGCAACCCATTGTGCGGATCGCAGGTCATCGGCGGATCCGGCTTGCCGTCCGTTGAAAGCCGGGCTGCTTAACGTGCGCACGTCGGCGAGCATCCGTTCGCTCGACAGGCGATTGAGTGCACCAAGCCATGCCTGCGGGTCTTCCTCCGATTGCGCGTAACCCCGGCTCCCCAAGGGAAGCAGAGCGAGGATGATTCCCAGGAGAATGATCACACCAACAGAGGGGGAGCAGCTGCGCGTCGAGCCGTTCATACAGTGAACCTTTTAAGATGGCACAGAACTATAACATAGGCTGAGGACTTTTTGAGCATCCTTCATGGCTGTGTGGTGACCTCTTACCCATCGAGATATGCGGATGGCTTCAAGAGCCCTCGTGAGTTTTGCAGCAACCTGCTAGCCCTCATTATTCACGAGGATTCGTGACGAAACCGCTGAGACGCGTTGTGAGACGGGCAAGCACAGCTGGGAAGGAGGGAAGCATACTTGAACAGTATGTTGACCGACTGAGTGGCGAGCACGCCCGTCGGAACAGCGTATCGGCGGTTGCAGTAGAAGCCTTCGTGAATAATGCGGGCTAGGATTGTCTCACCGTTCATATTCCAAGTAGGATGAGCATTCCCCAAAGTTGGCCGTGTACTTATGTTGCTGGACTGTACGAGGTATCGACGGGCACTACCCATGAGCTGCTCATGAATGCCGTCAAGTCCAAGGATGCGAAAGAAAAAGCAGGCGCACAGAAGAATCGGCCGAAGCTGTGATGAGGAAGGGTGTCTATGCGTGTGTGGCTCATGGTCATATTCGTGCTGGTTGTCGGAGTTCCATCTGCTCAGTCGAAACAGCCGCAGGTGGAGATCGTCAAAATGCCGGCTCAAATCGGTACGCGATACTTCGACCCCAACCGTCCGCCGCGTGACCGGCCGCCGCTCACGGGACCCGAAGAGGCGGTGTGTGTCGGGGGTTTCCTTTCCGATGCATCCGTCGGCGGCCAGGTCATGCAGACCGATGCGACGCATGCGAAGGCCACGATCAACCGGATTACAGTGACGCTGCAACTCAACATCACGACCTGGCTACCGAATAATCCACAGAAATGGATCGTTGAACATGAAGAAGGGCATCGGCAGATTTCGGAATATTACTATCGGAACGCTGAGGTGATTGCCCGGCGTATCGCGGAGCCCTATCTCGGCAAGACTATCGATCTGAACGGCCCCGACTTGCGCAACGCCCTTAGCACGGCAATAGACAAGATCAAGGAAGACATCACCAACGAGTACAAGAGGCAGATGCCGGTCGAAACGACACAGGATCGGTACGACACCATCACGGAACATAGTCGAAAAGAGATTCCGGTACCGGAGGCCGTCGCCCAGGCGTTGAAGGAAACCTATCCGGAGCCGGCCAAGCCCGCCGTGGCGCTCGTCGACTCTCCTGCATATCTGGCCTGGAAAACCTTCGCGCCTGGTGCGAAGGTTGTGTATGCCGCTCGGTACTGGACTCTGGCCGATCCGAACAACTTCCTGGCCGGTCCGATCACCTCTCTCCGGGCCTATCAGTTGCAGGGAATCAACGCTGAGAGCGTCAGGCTGTGGTTCAGCCATGCTCCTACTGATAGGTATGGGAGGCCAATGCCTCCAACAGAATGGGAAGAAACCATCGCCGCTCAGTACGATCCCAATGACGACCCGTTGGCGAATCAATCCCGTTCTGCCCAACTGCTGACTGTCTTCCATTCAGCCGGCAATCTTGCGATGGGTGCCCAACCACACACCGGACCGATTGAAACCGGCGAAGACACGATCGAAATCAATGGCGCGCGGATTGCGACGCATTGGGAGTCCGCGACGTATAAGTATGACGCGTCGGCGTGGCCGGCCTTCAGAAATTGCCGCCTCGTCATCAAGCTCTGGACGAGCGACGCCGTTCCGACGGGGTTGGTTCGCAAGACCGAAGAGAGAACCTGCCCGCCGGGCGGGGATGAGCATGTACGCATCATGGTCGAAACGTATCTCCAGTTGTTCGAGGGGTTTACGCCGGTCGCGAGCAGATGAGCGAAACGGAGCAGAATCAGGGTCACCCATTAGCCCACATTATTCACGGCTATTCAGAAGGGAGAATCCCAATGACCCGATATATCATGTCACAAGCTGTCGCACTCGCCGCACTATGTGTTCTCGTCACCGCCACGGTGCTGCCGTTGCAATCGGTATTTGGCGAAGGCGGGGCCAGGCGTGATGTGATTCATGCTGAGGAGCAGCACCGCCAGGAGGCCATCACGCTCGCCCAAGAGGCGGCGGACCATGGCAAACAGGGTCATGTGGGTGCACTCCTGACCAGTGCGGAAGCGGCGCTACAGTCTGCCCTGAAGGCCGGCGAGACTCCGCATGTGGACGCAGGGATCGGGGAACTCAAACAGGCCATTGAGCATGGGAAAGCTGGTCATGCGGACGTGGCGACGAAACACGCTGAACAAGCGGTCGCACACCTGTCTGAGAAGTACCGGAGCAGATAGGCTGACACAAAACCGTTGCGACGCCATCCCAGCCGAAGGGGGCGGTGCCTCCGTTCTATACTCCGCCCATGCCTGATCGCTCCGGTCTTGCCTTCCCCGAGTCCCTCAGCGCTCACCACCGCCGCGCGGGTCTTCCACCTGCTTGGGCTGCACGGCTGCGTTGGGGCCACGTCGCCGCAGACACGGCACCGTGCAACTCCCACATCCGCAAGGCGGTAACCGGCGGAGATCGGCGTGCATCCGCTGCTCCGCCAGGCTCAGGAGCCGCCTCACCCTCATCCGTGCACCTCAAAACCGGAACCCGCTCCCCCGTTCACCACACCCGGCCTCACCACGCTGCGAGAGCACCTCCTTCGGCCAGCCGACGATCGTCTCCCATCACGACTTTGCCGTGGCCTTGTGGAGAAGATAATCCGCTCCACGCTCTGCATGTTCGCCACGCACACCATCGGTCGAGTCCATCGTCGCGCTTCGACGAAGCACCGCTCAATCACATGGGGAGAACTGCCTCAAAATGATGGCTCGACCGGCGTCCCATTGCATCCGGTGCCACTGAGCACGCATAGGTGTCTGGCCCTAGTCCATTAAGACTTTCGACAAGACCTAATCCGTTCCTCGCTGGAAAGCGATTTATATCGGTTCTCCAATCATTACTCCAAGCCATGGTCTAGTTCGCTCGCGCAACAGGCCGCTGAGTCAGTTCAACCGTCATGCATGTGAGCAGGTGGGAACCGGTTTCAACTCGGTGCGCCCGATGATACGGGGCTGCTGAGCATCGCGAGGCTATGCGAGGGGGACTGATTGATTGGGCGAGGAGGCAGGCGGGGCTGTCACGGTCGAAACCTCTTCTGAGCAGGGGCTCTCAAGGCCGTTATAGGCACTAACAGCAAAATAGTAGGTAGTATTTGGATCAAGGTTAGGGACTGTGGCTGACGGGGAGTCAACGTACATGGAGCTTTCATATGTGCAGCTGCCTGGTTGTCCCGGTGACTGTTTACCGTAATGGACGAAGTAAGCAATAACTGAAGGGTCTTGGACCGGAAGCCATTCGAGAGATGCGGTGGCCGCTGCTGGTGTTGCTGTCGATCCGCTATCATTATGTTGGTCTGGGGCGCATCCGGTCAGCAGGGACATGATTGCCATAAACAGCCCGACCACGACGGTGATCGAGGGTAGCGGAGTGATCAATGTTGATCTTGTTCGCGCGTCTTCGTGCGTGATGTGGAGTAGGCAACGAAACATAGTCGCTGATAGAGCAAACCATGTGCCATCGTCTGTCGGTGTAACTTATCAATCTATTTATAGAAATTGGTGATAGCCTGGTTGCGCGAGGAGGTGGGGTTTGAACAGTGTGAAGGTCTGCCCATACAGATCTAGTATTGGCGCAAAGTGCCGTCCCGTATGGGTTCCGGCAATTTCGCTGCTGCTTTTCGGGGGAATCAGGTGAGTACCGTGAGCGAGATCGTCGAGGTTCCAGGCTGTGGAGAAATTCTGCGGGCAGAGAACGGGTTACTCACGAGAGATATGGGATGAGCGGAGGGGTTGAACTAGTGTAACTATCCTGTTGAGTTTACCTAGTTGGTTGTGCTCAACCAACTAGATGAGGGGATTCAACGAATCAATAACAGTTTTCGGATGCTGATCTTCTTTTTCATGGAACGATCCGGTTCTTGAAAAAACGTTAGAGTAGGTAAGCATTCACAATCAACGTGCCCATTGATCACCAATTCGAGGAGCACTAATGCCGGATTCATATCCCAGGGCGCCATTGGCGGTAGCGGCGACAAGCATAATCGCTACGAGGACGACGAGATCCCTGCTTATCCTTTGCGTGGCACTGACGCGAAATCGTCGAGCGTGTAGTTGTCGAGAATATCGGCGATGGCATTACGAACCTCCCCCATCGCATCCTGCAGTGGGCAGTAGGGCTTGGTCGCGTAGGGACAGTCGCTGCACTTTTGATAGGCGGTTTTGCTCACGCAGGAAATAGGCGCGAGCGGCCCGTCCAAGATGCGGATCACTTGACCAAGCGTTATCTCACCGGGCGACTTGATCAACGTATAGCCGCCCTTGACCCCCCGACGACTCGCGAGGAGCCCGGCGCGTTTCAGCGTGAGAAGAATCTGTTCCAAGAACTCCACCGGGATATGCTGACGCTCGGCAATCTGATGTCGTTGTAACGACTCTCGACCATTCGCGAGAGTCAGCTCAAGCAGGGCGCGAAGTCCATACTCACTTTTTTTCGAGAGTTTCATCGTACGGTCGAAATCCGAGTGAGTGAGTCAAGATTTGCGACAATAATGTGCCAGGACTGGTCCCGTCAAGAGCTCACAGAAGAATGTGAGTCAAATATTTCAGAGGGTCCGACCACAAGGTCAATCAGTTCAGACAAGAGGCAAGATGCTGCAACTCCTTGATCATAGAGGGGTTGTTCCTTGACAGGTTCTGCGAATTCCTGCTAGTTTCTCCTTTTGTTTCAACGAAACTAGCGCAAAAATTCTTCGGACCTTCGATTCAACGACTGGACTCTTCGTGACCTTCCAGGATCTCATCCTCACATTGCATCACTATTGGGCTGAGCAAGGCTGCGTCATTTATCAACCCTATGATTTGGAGATGGGCGCAGGAACTTTTCACCCGGGCACGTTTCTCCGGTCCCTTGGTCCGGAGCCCTGGAGGGCCGCCTATCCTCAACCGTGCCGGCGTCCTACGGACGGACGGTATGGCGAAAATCCAAATCGCATGCAGCACTACTATCAATATCAAGTCGTCCTGAAACCGGCGCCTGACAATATTCAGTCGTTGTACTTGGAGAGTTTGGCCCAATTGGGGATTAACCCGAAGCAACATGATATCCGGTTTATTCAGGACGACTGGGAGTCCCCCACGCTCGGTGCCTGGGGCCTGGGCTGGGAGGTACGTCTCGATGGAATGGAGATTACCCAGTTCACCTACTTCCAAGAAATCGGTGGCATAGAACTGAATCCGATTACCGTCGAGATCACATATGGGACAGAACGCATTGCGATGTATCTGCAACAGGTGAATAACGTCTTTGATCTGGCGTGGAACGAATCGATCACGTACCGAGACATCCATCACGAAACCGAAGTCCAGTTCTCGACCTATAATTTCGAAGAGGGCGATGTGGCGATGCTCATGGCCACGTTCCAATCGTTCGAGGGCGAGTGCAAACGACTCCTGGCGAATCGCGACAAACGGCTGACGCTTCCTGCCTACGACTTCTGCATCAAGTCGTCGCACCTCTTCAATCTGCTCGATGCCCGCGGTGCGATCAGTATCGCGGAGCGCACGGGCTATATCGCCAGAGTTCGCTCCCTCGCGCGTCAATGTGCCGAACGCTATATCGAAGAGCGGGCGGCGATGGGGCACCCGTTGCTCAATCGCGTGATGGGGCATGGCGGGACAAAGTTAGTTGGTACACGTTCAACAACCATCGCGGGCCGGCCCTAGCCACAGAAGAATCCATGGCAAAGGATCAGAAACCTCGGCACCCCGGTCTTCCTACGAAGCGGGGGCGGCGCCCTTCCTCAGTGACCGCTGCCGAGTTGTTGCTCGAGATCGGCGTCGAAGAGCTTCCCTATCAATTCATTGCTCCCGCGTTGGCTGCGCTCAAAGGTTCAGCTGAACAGTCGTTGACAGACCAGCGGCTTGGGTTTCAATCCGTCCGTACTCTGGGCACTCCACGGCGATTGACTCTGGTGGTTCAAGGTCTCGCAACCCAGCAGATCTCCGTGGTCAAGGAAGCGATAGGGCCTTCCAAGTCTGTGGCATTCGATCCGGCCGGCCAGCCGACAAGAGCGGCAATGGGATTTGCCGCAGGACAAGGGGTTGGGGTCCACGAGCTGCAGATTCGTCAGACTCCGAAGGGGGAGTACCTCTGTGCCGTGAAGGAAGAACAGGGGCGTCCCGCCAACGTGGTGCTGGAAGAACTCCTCCCGCAGTTAATCGCGACACTCTCCTTTCCGAAAGCGATGAAATGGAATCACACCGGTGTGCGGTTCGCCCGGCCAGTACGGTGGTTGGTGGCGCTGTTTGGGGGGGCTACGCTTCCGATTGAAGCAGCAGGGATTACTGCCGGTAACAGGACGGCAGGCCATCGCGTGCTGGGGAATGCAAAAGGGCTTGTGGTCAGAGACTATGAGTCTTATCTGAAGGGGCTTGAACGTCAAGGGGTCATTCCGGACCCGCAGCGTCGTCGGCGTGTGATCGAAGATCAAATTGCCATGATCTGCAATAAGACCGGGTTCCGGCTGAACGTCGATGCCGATCTGCTGGACCAGGCGGTTTATACGACCGAATGCCCCAATGTCGTCATCGGATCTTTTAAATCGGCCTATTTGGAAGTGCCGCAAGAGATCTTGATCACCTCGATGAAAGAACATCAGGGGTTCTTCTCCCTGCTGAATCGGGATACGGGCAAGCTTGTGGAGCATTTCATCGCGGTGGTCAACAACCAGGTGAAAGATATGACCCTCATCCGTGAGGGGAACGAACGGGTGTTGGCGGCCCGGCTGGCCGACGCCAAGTTCTTTTTCGATGAAGATCGCAAGGTGAAACTACAGGAACGTGTCAAGAAGCTCGCCGGTGTCACATTCCATCAGAAGCTTGGGACTATGGCTCAGAAACAGCAACGGGTTAGGAAGCTGGCCGGCTTCCTCGCCTCCGGCCTGCGGCCTCAGGATCCCAAGCTGAAAGAGGTCTGCGAAAGGGCAGCAGATCTCTGCAAGGCCGACCTGCTTACCGGCGTGGTCGGCGAGTTTCCCGAGCTGCAAGGCGTCATGGGGGGTGAATACGCCACACACGACGGGGAGTCTGATGGGGTCAGTCAGGCGATCAGAGAGCAATATCTGCCACGGTCGCTCGAAGGCGAATTGCCCCGGACCTTAGCCGGTCAGGTGCTGTCGTTGGCCGACCGGCTGGATTCAATCGCATCGTTTTTCCATGTAGGGCTCATCCCGACCGGATCGGAAGACCCCTTTGCGCTGCGCAGGAATGCCACGGCCATCGTCAGAATTATTCTTGAGGGAAACCTGCGGATGGACTTGGGACGCTACATTCATACTGCGAGCAGCCTCGTTTCCGATGACGGCTTCAAGGGGATGCCGGATTCCGAACAGCAGAGCGTCCGGCGGATAGCGGAGTTCGTCTTCGAACGGGTTCGGCACTATGGTCGTGTCGTCCACGTATTGCGGGATGATGCCATAGAAGCGGTGCTCAAACCGGCCCATGACCAGGCGCTGGACCTCGTCGATCTCGTGCTGAGAATGAAGGCGCTTCAATCCGTGACGACGAAGGTGGAGTTCGATCCGTTGATCGTGGGCTTCAAGCGTGCGCATCGGCTCGTGGAGAAAGAGCAATGGGACTGCAAGCCGGTTGACCTGGCGCGGTTCGACCATCCCACAGAATCTGCCCTCCACCGGGCCACGGCGGAAGAGCGCGGCAAGATGATGTCTGCAATGAAGCGGGGGGACTATGGCCAGGCCTTGGATGGGCTGGTGCGTCTGAAGCCAGCCATCGATGCCTTCTTCACGGCTGTCATGGTTAATGCAGAGGATCCGGTCGTCCGAAGTAACCGGTTGTCGCTGCTCAAAGAAGTGGATGATTTGTTTATGTCATTCGCCGACTTCTCCCAGATTGTGGTACAAGGAGGGTAGCGAAGAGGGTCCGGTGAGTCCCCCGTGCTCGCGCGACGGCCGGTCTCAGAAGGATGCGAGGGAGTAGGCAGACCGTTCTTCTTGCTCGCAGAGCCCCCACGATAAAAGCAGTGGTCGCTCGATGCGCGCAGTGGAGAACAATCTGCCTACTCCCTCTGGAAAAGTTGGGGAGTCAGAAGGCTTTTCGTTGGAGGCGCGCAAAAAGGGGACTCATCGGGACCACCTATTAAGTGAGACATATCGTTTGGGTGCAGGGATGGATCAATCATTGTCAGACGGTCAGCGTCGGGCGAAGAAAGTCCGTCGGTTCACCATCGGTGTGTCCCTTGCTCTGATCGTGCTGTGCAACGCGATCATGTTGGTTGGGTTATGGGCCAGTGGGATCAACCTCGATGAGCTGGCACCCCTCCCCGATGCATTCAACTCCAAACAGGATGTTTGTCTCAGGCTCGGGTGGCAGTCCGTTACGGGGGAGACAGAACCAGTGCGTCTCTGCACGGAGTGGATCAACCTATCCGACCGCTCCGGTAAGACCCATCAGATTCAACCAGAGGTTAAGCTTCGTCATGGACCGGACGGGCAGTATTATATCGATCGGGGGGTTCAGGCCGACTATCGGTTGCTTTTCTTGGTGCTGATTCTCGTGGCGGTTATTGCGTTCGGGCTGGTAACGAAATGGTATCTGGTTGGACGGTATCGGTTGCATCTCGAGTCCGCGGCCGGCCATGGAGCATCGGCTATCCATTGAATTGAACTGACGTCAACGCGAAGGAGAGGGCAGCGTGGCAAAGAAATATGTGTATTACTTCGGCGACGGTTCGGCCGAAGGGACCTCCAACATGAAAGAACTGCTTGGTGGGAAAGGGGCCGGACTTGCCGAAATGACGAACCTCGGCATCTCCGTTCCCCCCGGCTTCACGATTTCCACCGAGGCCTGCGTCGAATATTACAAGAACGGGAAACAGTATCCTCCCGGTATGTGGGAGGCCGCATTGAAAGCGCTTAAGCGGGTTGAGCGGTCGATGGGTATGGAATTCGGCGACCCTGAGCAGCCATTGCTGGTCTCGGTCCGGTCCGGCGCCAGGGCTTCGATGCCTGGCATGATGGATACAGTGTTGAATGTTGGTCTGACGACCAAGACGGTCGAAGGGCTGGCGGCAAAAACACGCAACGATCGTTTTGCCCAGGACAGCTATCGCCGTTTTGTGTCCATGTACGGCAGCATTGTCATGGGTGTGCCACGAGAACATTTCGAAGCGATCCTCAAACATAAGAAGGCGGAAGTAGGCGTACCGCACGAGACCCATCTCGATGCGCGGCATCTCCGTGAATTGGTCGCCAGCTTCAAGGCGTTGATAAAGGAAGAGACCAAGAAAGACTTTCCCGATGAACCACTCGAGCAGCTTCGTTTAGCAGTCAACGCCGTCTTTTCCTCCTGGTTCGGAGCACGAGCGGTCACGTATCGGCGTCTCTACGGGATTCCGGACTCCTGGGGCACCGCGATCAATGTGGTGGCGATGGTATTTGGGAACATGGGAGAGACGAGCGGCACCGGTGTGGCGTTCACCCGCGACCCGGCTTCAGGCGATAAAAACTTTTTCGGCGAGTGTTTGATGAATGCGCAAGGCGAGGATGTCGTCGCCGGTATCAGAACGCCCCTTCCGGTGAGCGCCCTCGCGAAGAATGTGCCGGAGGCGTACAGGGAACTGGAGCACACGTACAAGAGACTCGAAAAGCATTACCGGGACATGCTTGATTTGGAATTTACGATCCAAGAGGGCAAGCTCTACATGCTGCAAACTCGAGTCGGGAAACGAACCGGCATTGCTGCCGTGAAGATTGCAGTCGATATGGTCAGAGAACGTCTGATTTCGAAGCAGGAAGCAGTGCAGCGGATCGGGCCGGAGCAATTGGCACAATACCTCTACCCGATTTTTGACACAAAAGAAGAGGCGAAATCCAATCCATTGGGGAAAGGCCTTCCAGCAGGTCCTGGCGCAGCAGCCGGAAAGATCGCCCTCACTCCGGATCGGGCCGTGACGATGAAGGAGGCCGGGGCCCGTGTGGTACTGGTCCGGCAGGAAACGAGCCCTGACGATATTCATGGGATGAACGCAGCCGCGGGATTCCTGACGGCGCGAGGTGGGATGACGTCCCACGCGGCGGTGGTGGCCCGGCAAATGGGCAAGGTTTGCGTGGCAGGCTGTGATGCGGTGGAGGTGCTGGATGGCCAGTCCGTTCGCATCGGAGCCAAGGTCTTCCGTGAAGGAGATTATCTTTCGATTAATGGTTCGACCGGCAATGTGTACGAGGGGGATCTTCCCGTTGTCGAATCTGAAATCATTCAAGTTATCCAGGGGAAGTTGGAGGCGAAGAAGTCTGACAAGTACCAGCGGTTCGCGCTGATTCTGTCATGGGCCGATGGCGCACGGAGACTGCATGTTCGCGCCAACGCCGACGTGCCGGATCAGGCGAATATCGCGCGTGGATTCGGCGCGGAGGGGATCGGCCTCTGTAGGACGGAACACATGTTTTTCGCCGAGGATCGCATTCCGATCATGCAAAAGATGATCTTGGCCCGGACGAAAGAAGAGCGGGAAAAATTCCTCGATCAGCTCTTACCCTTGCAAAAACAGGATTTCATCGGCCTCTATCGCGAGATGGCCGGCTATCCGGTCACCATTCGTCTACTCGATCCTCCGTTGCACGAATTTTTGCCGAAGCGCGAGGAATTGATGGTCGAGATTGCACAGCTGGAGCTGACCGGACGCGACGGAAGCAAGCTCCAGGAAAAGCGTCGATTGTTGGCACGGGTCGAAGAACTGCACGAATTCAATCCCATGCTTGGGTTACGCGGGTGCCGGCTTGGGATTACAATGCCGGAGATCACCCGCATGCAGGCACGGGCAATCATGGAGGCTGCGTGCGAACTGGCCAGGGAAGGGAAGACGATCGTCCCGGAAATTATGATCCCGCTTGTGGGCATGGTTTCGGAAATGAAGGCGCAGAAAGATTTGATTCGCGAGGTGGCGCAGGAGACGATGAAGCAGTACAACACAAAGCTCTCCTATCTCGTCGGCACGATGATCGAATTGCCTCGTGCCGCCGTGACGGCCGATCGCATTGCTGCAGATGCAGAGTTCTTCTCATTTGGGACAAACGATCTCACCCAAACCACGTTCGGCTTTTCCCGAGACGATGCGGCGAAATTTATCGATTTTTACCGGACTGCCAATATTATGGAAGCAGATCCCTTCGCGGTGCTTGACCGAGAAGGGGTGGGGGCCTTGATGAGGCAGGCTATCGCCGGTGGTCGGAAAACCCGTCCTGGAATCAAGCTTGGCATTTGTGGGGAGCACGGCGGCGATCCCAGTTCCGTGGAGTTCTGCCATGAATTGGGATTGGATTACGTGAGCTGCTCGCCCTATCGCATCCCCATTGCTCGGCTTGCGGCAGCCCATGCGGCCTTAGCTGAAGCTGCATCGAGTCGTTCTCTCCCCGCGCGCAAGGTCTCGGGGCCTCGGTCAAAGGCGAAGCAGGAGGCGACGAAGAGGAAGTCCGCTCGGCAGCCTCGCAGTCCGCGCATAGCACGCAAGAAACGGTGATTGCCACCACACAGCACCTCCATTTCATGGCCCTGGCCCTTCGTCTCGCGGCGAAGGGCAGGGGCAAAACCAGCCCGAATCCAATGGTCGGGGCTCTCGTCGTCAAGGACGGCCGCATCGTCGGTCATGGGTATCACCACGGTCCGGGGAAGCCCCACGCAGAAATTATCGCACTCAATCAAGCCGGGCTACGCGCCAAGGGTGCGACGCTCTATGTCACGCTCGAGCCCTGTTGCCATCTCCTCAAACGAACCCCGCCCTGTGTGCCGGCAATCATTCAGTCAGGCGTGCGGCAGGTGGTAGTGGCGATGGCTGACCCCAATAGTCAGGTCAAAGGACGGGGGATTGTCGCTCTGCGTCGGGCTGGGATTGCTGTAACAACGGAAGTGGCACAAGAGAAGGCCTCAAAGTTGAATCGCTGGTACAGTCACTGGGCAACCACCGGCCGTCCCTACGTGATCCTCAAAGCCGGGATGACATTGGATGGAAAGGTGGCCACGGCGAAGGGAGAGTCTCGATGGATTACCGGTCGGCTCGCGCGGCAGGATGCGCATCGACTCCGGAGTCTGGTAGATGCCGTGGTCGTCGGAGTCGGCACCATCCTTCACGATGATCCCACGCTGACGGCTCGACTGTCTGACCGGCCACTCAAGCTGGCGCCTCGGCAACCGTTACGCGTCGTGCTCGATAGCTGCCTCAGGACGCCATCGACGGCGAAGGTCTGTGCGAAGCAGGACCGGGCAAAGACATTGATCGCGACCACGAGCCGTGCTTCCCGTCCAGGCCGCCGTTCAGTGGAACGGGCCGGAGTGGAAGTTGTATCCATTGTGGCGAAGAACGGGCGCGTGTCATTTTCAGCTTTGCTGAAGATCTTAGGTAAGCGGGAAATCACGTCTCTGCTCATCGAGGGGGGCAGTACAGTGAACGCCTCAGCTCTACGAGAGAAACTCGTCAATCACGTTGTGCTGTATCTTGCTCCTACTTTGATGGGAGGACAGGATGCCAAGGCGATGATCGGAGACCGTGGTCCGAAGCGCTTGGCCCAGGTGCGGAAATTGCGGCATGTATCGGTTCGTCGTATGGGGAACGATCTGGTCGTAGAAGGAGATCTGTGACAGTCAGGCTCCTCTGGGCGGTCCTTGCCGCCCTCTGTGCGGTGTTTGCCGATCGTGCAGTGACGGCGGCTGAGGCTGTCGCACTTCCAGCCGATCTCAACAGCCAGATCTTCCGCTATTTGGATAGCACGGATACAGAAGAGGCAGCATCTGTCCTTCAGTCCATGCTGTCCGATCCCATGATCACGATCAACCGGGCAGTACGAATCATTCAGACCGAGCGGGTCTATTCTCCCCAACCGACCGGGATTCTTCCTGGCGAGCGAATCGATGTGCAGGGACGTGCCTATCGTCTGGCGCTCTCCGTTCCCCTGGCCTATCAATTGACCAAGGAGTATGGATTAGTCGTTTGCTTGCATGGGGCGGGATTCACCGGTGAGGCCTATCTGGAGCGTTGGCAGGCTCGATTGGGTGGAGAATATATCCTGGCCTGTCCGACTGTGCCAATGGGCGCATGGTTTACGAGAGGGGCGGAGGAGTTGGTGCTCGCGACGATCCGTTCTGTGCAACGGCGCTATCACATCGACCCTGACCGGATCTTTCTCACCGGTATGTCCAACGGTGGAATCGGTGCCTGGATGATCGGCATGCATCAGGCGCCCCTGTTCGCGGGCCTTGCCCCCATGGCAAGCGGCCTCGACAACGTGTTGATGCCGTTCCTGGCGAACCTGCGCTCCACACCGATCTATATCATTCATGGTGTCAAGGATGAGGTAATGCCGGTGGAACTTAGCCGGGCGATTACGCAAGAATTGACCAGGTTGGGGTATTCCTTTGTCTATCGAGAACATGACCGCGAGCATCCTATGGCGGGGGGGCACTACTTTCCTAAGGAGGAATTGTCCGACCTCGTCAACTGGTTGAACAGGCAACGACGAAATCCCTTGCCGAGAACCGTAACGGTGGTGCGTGAGGCCAGTCACCTTCAACCGTTTGGATGGGTGCGTATTGATGCGACAGATCCCATTGCCGCATTTTCCGAAGACCTGATTAGCAAACGAGACGACCTGATTAAACGCCGGGAATATGCCAGGCTGGATGCTTCCATCGTGGCGCCGAATCGCATCGAAATCCAAACTGCCAGGGTCCAACGCTATAGCCTCTTTTTGAACGAGCAGCTCATCGATTCTTCCAAACCGCTGGTGGTGCTCACCAATGGGCAAGTGTCTTTCGAGGGTCTTGTGACGCCATCCATTGAGACCTTGCTGCGACAAGCGCGTCTGCGACAGGATTCTCAGCAACTTTTTTCGATCCGTCTCGCCGTTCAAGTTCGAAAGCAGCCGTGATGATCCCCAGATCGTTGGGTGCGAAAAGGGCCGGCTTCCCGTCTTTACTTGTCGTGATCGGGCTGAGTGTGACCCTATATTCCAGCTTGGCCCAATCAGAGACCTGTGTCCTGCCTTCTCAGCATGCAGGGGTGACATTCCCAGTTGAACAGATTGAGACACATTGGGCCTGTTCCCTGCAGCTGATCATCAGTGACTACACCACGGTCAACCAGGTCGGGCCGATACAGATACAGCTTCCCGAACCGGTCTATCGCTATCTCTTGGACCGGCCGCCGATGGCCGCCGCGTTGATCAATCGACTCGCTCTCAGCCCCTATAAATCTGAGGCAAGGGGGCCTGGCAGGTTCTGGTGCAACGATGGTGAGGGAACAGAAGGGATCGTTGAACTCGTATATCGAGACTCTATCAATCGGATTTATTATGTAGAAGGGTCCCACACGAGCACGCTGCTGCCGGACATCACCGCGAAGGCTGTCGTATTCTTGAAAATGTATCCGGTGCAAGATGAACAGCGGAACGGCAGGGTTGAAACGACGCTGGTAGCCTATGCGAAGCTGAACAACCGTCTGTTGGCGGGACTGGTGTCACTGATCAGGCCACTCGTCGCACGCACCGTAGGACGGAAGTTGACCAAAGGCGTCACGGTCGTCAACCGTCTGGGACAAGAAATGTGGCAACATCCAGACCGGGTTCTCACCGAAGCAACCGACCCTCCGTCATTGCCGGATGATGAGGTGGCCTTCTTGAAACAGGCGCTGGACCATCTATCACACCCCGGCAGTGCGTCGCCTCCATCCAAGGCACTTGCACCATGACGACGTCCCGCAGCTTTACGTTGCTCTGCACCGTCGGCGTGTTCTGCTTTATCAGCTATAACATGGTCCGAATGCCGGTCCTGGCGCTATTCGCAGAATCGTTGGGAGCCAGTCCGGAGCGGATCGGGCTTATCGTGTCGGTCTCCACCCTTACAGGCGTGTTCCTCAAACTGCCATCTGGAGCCCTGTCAGACATCTATGGCCGGCGGCTCCTTTTGCAGATCGGTGTGGTGGCCTTCGGGCTCCCTCCGTTTCTCTACCCCTGGGTGACAGACCTGGATGTTCTAACTACCGTGAGGTTTTTTCATGGGCTCGCCACCGCCATCTTTGCGCCGAGTGCGTTGGCGACCGTCGCTGATCTCTACCGAGAACGACGGGGCGCCGCACTCGGCACCTACACAGCTTCGACGCAGTCCGGGGCTTTGCTCGGACCCTTTATCGGCGGCTATTTGATCTATGCGTTGGGGTTCTCCTCTGCTTTCGTGACCGCCGGGATATTCGGTTGCATCGCCATTGCCATCTTCTACAGCCTGCACCTCACACCGCCCCCTCCTCGTGTTCAGGAAAAGGGGATGGCTCCTCTAATGGCGGAGATGTGGAAGGGATTCATGGTGGTGGCCAGGAATCGCAAGGTGCTTATTACCAGTTCGACCGACGCGGCCAAAATGATTGCCAACGGGGCCTTAATGGCATTCCTTCCCCTCTACGGGGTTTCAGCAGGGTTGAATCCGGGGGAAGTTGGCCTGTTGTTTACGGTTCAGGCCCTTACGTCGCTTGTTTCCAAGCCGATTATGGGCCGGGTGTCTGATAGCATCGGGCGTCAGCCGCTGATCGTCATCGGGCTCCTAATCTGTGCTGCGACCTTCGTCTGCATTCCTCGGGTCCCGATGTTCTGGTTGTTACTAATACTGTCGGCAGGATTCGGATTTGGCGAGGCCATTGTTTCCTCCTCCTCGTCCGCGTTGGTTGCGGACAGCTCGGAATTCAAGGGACTCGGGGCCGGGATGGGCATGCAAGGGACGATAGGGGATATTGGACACGCTGCCGGGCCGCTCCTGGCAGGGGTCCTGATTGCGCAACTGGACTATGCCAATGCCTTCGCCATCATCGCCGGCCTGCAACTCGTCGCGGCATCGGTCTTCTGGGTGATGATGAGACGGGCATAGCGTGGATATTATATAATGATTCCCGATGGAGCCCGTCGAGACAGAAAATCTTGTGATTGGCGCACTAGCCGGGATTGGCGTGCTCGTATTGCTTGTCATGTTCGTGTATGTGGTGAAACTGGTCTTTAAGAAAGAATCATAGCTGCTGGTTGGGGTCTGTTAGCAAAGGTTACGCATGTTTTCAGGCATTGTGGAAGAACTCGGTGCCATCGTTTCGATTGATAGGACGCTTGCCGGAACGAGGATGGCGATCCTAGCCTCCACCGTAATGACTGATCTCAAAATCGGGGACAGCATCAGTGTAAATGGCACCTGTCTGACGGTGGTGAATAGGAGTGAGCACAATTTCTCCGTGGATGTCTCTCCCGAAACTCTGTCCGTGACCACTCTTGGTACGCTCACGGCCGGTGCGCCCCTGAACCTGGAGCGGGCGATGAAACTCAACGAACGACTCGGGGGGCACCTTGTGGCCGGTCACGTCGACGGCCTGGGGACGGTCCGAAGCCGCCAACAAGATGGGAATGCAATATTATTGGTGATCGAAGCCCCATCGGAGATTCTGCGTCACTGCATCGTGAAGGGGTCTATCACCGTGGACGGTATCAGCTTGACGATCAACCAGGTGACAGATCGTGGGTTCACCGTGTCGATTATTCCACACACGGCGAAGATGACCACTCTGGGCCTAAAGCAGGTCGGTGACCAGGTTAATCTGGAATCAGATTTGATCGGGAAATACGTCGAACGCCTGTTGCAGGAACGGGGACAGCTTCCCTCCAAACCGACCCCCGTCATCGACAAGGGTTATCTCAAAAAACACGGCCTCCTCTAGCAGGATGCTGAAAAATTGGGCGGGGAGCCTGGTCGTCCTTCTACTCGCGGAACGCGCACGATAAGAGTGCTCGCCCGGGCAAGAGCGCGTCTCGGTGCGGTCGGGGTTGGGCGGGTGAGAATGTTGCGCGCAATCAAGGATCAACCAGGCTCCCCCAGCGCCTTTCTTGCCGGCAAACCGTAATAATGAAACGATGCGCTCCCGATTCGCAGAATTCTCAGCCACCCCTTAAAAATAGAAACGTCCAAGATGGTACCGAAAGCCTCCAAATCTTTTAAACGTGTCACTGTGGATCGGTTGCTTTCTAAGCGTGGGATTGCCTCCCGGAGCACAAGTCAGGAATGGATTCGTGCAGGGCGAGTCCGTATCAATGGTCGAATTATACGCGATCCGGCCACGTGGGTCTTGTGGCCAAGAGATGCTGTCTCCATCGATGACCAACCGATTCATGACTCGGTCAAACGATTCCTTCTCTTTCATAAACCGAAAGGGGTGATCACGACACACAGTGACGAAAAGGGCCGCAAAACAGTCTTCGATGAGCTGCCAGCAGACCTGGGCTATATGCATGCGGTCGGGAGACTCGATCAGGCGACCAGTGGACTCCTCCTGCTCACGAACGATTCGGTTCTATCGAGCTATCTCACGGATCCGATCAATAAAGTAAGGAGAACCTACCTGGTCTCAGTGCGTGGACCATTCACTGAGGCACAGGCTGCAGAGGCTGTAGTCGGAGTGGTCGATGGTGGCGAACCACTCCAATGCCACAGCGTAAAGGTTCAGAAAAAGTCGGGTCGAGAATCGCATCTGGAGGTCGTCCTGACCGAGGGGAAAAATCGTGAAATCCGAAGACTATTTCAGGCCTTGGGGCATGAAGTGACCAGACTTAGACGTATTCAACACGGTCCTTTCAAACTGGAAGATCTCCCGTCCGGCGCATGGCGCGAGATCCCGATCGCAGACGTGAGGAAAGCGATTTCTGTTGGATGATTCTCAACTCTTAGCCAGGAATTGACCCAGGGATATCCGATCCCAACCCTGATGTTCCACTTCTGCCTCCGCTGGGTTGCTTGTCGCGAACAGGAAGCAGACTGCGCTGGGAGCCCTCTGGCTTGTTTTGGTAACGGGCGATAAACATGTTGCCCAGAGGGCGGGCATGGTCCTCGGCTTCTTCTCTTGTCGGAAAGCGCTGTTCCCCGACCTGCCACCACACACTCGCACTCATACTCTCACCCAACAAATCCGTCACCGACACCCTCAGAGCCTTTGCCAATCTCACCAACGTGCTCAACGTCGGGTCGTATTGCCCTAGCTCCAGCCGCGTGATGAACGTCCGGGACAAGCCAACATTTACGGCGAGCTGTTCTTGTGTCAAACCACGGCTGGTTCGGACCCGCTGAAGTTGTTTTCCGAGACGCTGTGCTGCGCGCATGGGGACCTCAAAAGGAACGAACGTTCTCGCTCGCTACGGATGTGGCGGGTGGAGGTAATATCCCGCTCGCTCTAACGCACGGCGGACGGCATTCATGACTGATGGACCGTCGTTGTAGGGCATCACAGTCACGTCCGGTGCGTTACTGAGCGCGGCCAGGGTTGGTTCTGTTTCCAGGCCGGCCAGCGCATCACAGGTTTCATACAAGCCGCCCCCTCCTTCCTCCAACACATTGTGATCCACGAGAATGGTTTGGATTGTTGCCAGGATCGAGGCTGTCGGCGTCGGCATGAGTAATGAGGCAAGGGCTCCATGATCGAGCCGGAGCTTGGCAGCAATGGGAAGAGGTTCTCCCCCGCGCTGGCGCTGGGCGGCGGGCAAAAGGATTTTCTCCTCCATCCCGATATGCCGGAGGAGTCCTGCACGGAATTGGGTGTAGGCGTGGTCATCGATCGATCCTGGACGAGCTCCTGCCGCTTGGAACAGTCCGTCGAGACGTCGATGGTCTTCGACGAGAAATTCCATGAGTACTCCTGCATTTTTGTTCTCTGATTGCCCCATCAGCCGACTCCAACCATAGCCTATGTCACACTCCGGCCATCATCTTATATATCTTGCACTTATATCGCCAGCGGCTCGTCAGGTTCTTCAAAAAACAGAGAGTGAGAAGGAGAAAGGAACAGAGCGGGGGTACTAACTTGGGGCCATTGTGATCCAGGTTGAGGCGGTGAGGCGGCGGCGGATCTACTCGATGCCTGCCTGACGTTGCAGCCAGCGCACATACTTCACAATTTGATCGACATCGCCGGGGGTCACGCTTTCGATTTTTGGCATGTTGCCGAATTGCCAATGGTGGGCCCGGACGCCATTAGCCGCAGCCAGTTGGAAGGCTTGGTCGCCGTGATGATTCGGCTCGTAGACTTTATGCACAAGCGGAGGTCCGTGGTCTGTTCCTGCTGCTTGTTTTCCATGACAGGCCGCACAATTTGTGTTGAATGTAGTTTCACCAGCTTGGAACTCCGTAGGCACAGGGCCTCTCTCTATTGCTTGAGTGGGTTGTGAGGAATCACAGGCTACGAGGAGGCCAAGCCCCAGTATCCACATTCCAATCTGAAATCTTTTTGTCATCGCGACTTTCATGGAGTCAGTTTGCTGATCCTATTCGAGCTAACGCCTCTGGAGCGCACAGTGCGACGGATAAGGAGCAACACGTCTGTGTGTGAGGTGAGAATGCCTCCGGCCGCCTGTTTCAATGATCCGAGGTTATCGCATATGTGATGGGATCTACAACCCCGGCCTTCGCAAATCCTTCCAGCCGGATCAGGCAACTATCGCACCGCCCACAAGCCTGATCCCCCACCGGATCGTAACAACTATGGGTCAAATGAAACGGGACCTGTAGTTCAATCCCTTGCCGGATGATTTCCTCTTTCGTCAGCATCAGCAAAGGGGTCTTGACATGGAGGGAGTTTCCTTCCAGACCGGCTTTCGTACCCTGCTTCACAACCCCTTCAAAGGCACGAATGAACTCGGGTCGACAATCTGGATAACCGGAATAGTCAAGCACGTTTGCGCCAAAATAGATGGACATCGCTCCCACGACCTCCGCATGTGCTGCCGCAATCGAGAGAAAGATGAGATTCCGTCCCGGCACATAGGTGATGGGAACGCCCTGACGATGCTCTTTGCTTGCTCGGTCTTTGGGTACGGCAGCTGGTCCGGTGAGCGCCGACCCGCCGATGGCGTGAAGGTTCAGATTCATGACCAGATGATTCGCTATGCCCAAGGCAGCTGCAATCTGCCCGGCTCGATCAATCTCCACTGCATGGCGTTGGCCGTAGGCAATCGTGAGGAAGAAAAGTTCGCAACCCTCCCGCTTGGCCAGAGCCGCGGTGACAGTGGAATCCAGCCCTCCGCTTGCCAAAACGACGGCTCGATGACCCGCTGGCTTCATCATGCCCCCACCTGCATGCCCGCAGAATATCAAGTGTCGTCAGAGAACGCGAGCCTCGCCTGATCAGCAAGGGCCAGAATCTTTTTGACGGAATACAGGCGATGCGAGGCGGGGAGAGAACTGATCACGAGTGGGGATACCTAATCGCGATCTTCTTCTCGCTCGATTTTTTCCAGCAGCTCTTCTTTCGATTGACACTCGACACAGAGCTTCGCAAATGGGACGGCGTCCAATCTCCGCTCGCTGATCTCTACGCCGCACTCTGCGCAGATACCGTAGGTGCCCTCGGTGAGCCTCGTCAATGCTTCGTCGATGGCCTGCCGGCGTCGATTGCGCATTTCCATTAAAGATATGCCCAGCTCGCGATCGAGATCCATGAGAGCTTGATCGCCGACATCGCGCGCAGATTCAAGCCGGCGCTGTTTATCTTCAATGAGGGATTGGCCCAGACTTCCTTCGATCTCTTTGAGGATTTCCTGGCGTTTCCGCATCAACATTTGATGGAGGGCTTGGCGGCGGCGCTCACGGTCTTCGCGTTCTTTCGCGGATTCCTTCGGTCTGGCAGCCAGTGGTGAGACTGCCATGCTGACAGGTTTTTCGACAACCACAACCGGAGCGTTCTTTGTTTTGCTCACCGGCTTCGAGGGCTTCGCCCGCATCTTGGCCTTCGCCACCGATTTCTTCTTGGCGGGGGTTTTTGTTGCCATGACGGGTTCTACTCCTGGGATAATATTCGAGTAGCCGAAAAAAGTCCGGCATTCATAGCATGGTGCCATGATCTTTGACAAGAGGTTATGGGAACGAGATTTTTAAGGCTAAGGATAGAGGATGGTCGAATGGATGGGGTGCCCGAGCAGTTTTTCTCGACCCTTAAGGCTCTGGAGTTCCACTAAAAAGTCGAGCCCGGCAATTTCGCCTCCCAACTGCCGAACGAGGGAGACAGTCGCGGCTGCGGTGCCTCCTGTCGCGAGCAAGTCATCCACGATCAGCACCCGTTCTCCCACCGCGATCGCATCGCGGTGGATGGCAAGGGTGTTCGAACCGTACTCAAGGCTGTATTTGACTTCAAAACAGTCGGCGGGCAACTTGCCGGGTTTTCGGACCGGGACGAATCCAGCATTCAGCCGGTTTGCCAGGACCCCCGCGAAAATGAACCCGCGTGATTCAATCCCGATGATTTTGCTGATTCCCTGGTCTTGGTAGTAGGCGGTCAGCTCATCAGCGATCGACGATAAGGCGCGGGCATCTTTGAGCAACGTAGTGATGTCATAGAAGAGAATGCCGGGCTTTGGGAAGTCGGGGACTTCGCGAACGAGGGTGTGGTATTTGACAGTGGTCATCGATCAGAGCAAGTCGGATTGTTTCATGGTCCTTCGTTCGATGGTATGGCGCAATCGCGCCAAAGCCGCCATTTCAATCTGCCGGACCCGCTCACGAGTCAACCCCATCTCCCGGCCGATCTCTTCCAACGTCTTAGCTTCGCTTCCATCGAGCCCAAACCGCGACATAATAACCGTTTGCTCCTTCTCAGGCAACTCCTGCACCCACTCCATCATTTCCGCTCGACGCATCACCCCCTCAGCCGTATCGGCAGGCGAGACACACGAGGGATCTTCAATCACATCGCGTAAGAATGTATCTCCACTCTCACTGATCGGACTGTCTAGCGAACAGGTCGTACGGACCACCTGTCTCAGATCCAACACTGTCTCATTCGTCGTCTTCATCCGTGTCGCTACTTCCGACGCGGTCGGTTCCCGTCCAAGCTCCTGGACGAGCTGCTCCGTCTTGGCGAGATAGCGGTTGAGCCGTTCCACCACGTGCACTGGCAATCGCACAAGCTTTCCCTGATTGATAATGGCCCGTTCGATATATTGCCTGATCCACCAGGAGGCATAGGTGCTGAAGCGAAACCCCCGTTTATAATTGAATTTTTCGACGGCCTTGATGAGCCCTAGATTGCCCTCTTCGATGACATCGGAGAAGGGGAACCC
>Ga0070701_10000062_pt1 | contig 28848 bp, 32 predicted proteins | sample KBSK5102metaG_FD_65451 | JGI IMG/M metagenome (GOLD analysis project Ga0070701, IMG submission 65451) | Corn, switchgrass and miscanthus rhizosphere microbial communities from Kellogg Biological Station, Michigan, USA - KBS K5-10-2 metaG | ecosystem: Host-associated > Plants > Roots >... | reverse complement strand
ATCCGAATGTCGAAGAACATGACCCCGGCTGGGACGCTGCCGACTCGGTTCTAACCGCTCTGTTCGGCATGATGGATGTTCTATCAATGCCAGGTGTCGTAGCCGAACTCACTGGCCCCAAAACCAAACACCCCAACCCATTTTCAGCATTAGGGACGCAACATGCCTAAAAAGAAACTAAAGCAATCCGTCAAGACGCTCGAAGATTACCAGGAAATTGCCTGCGAGATGGTGGAGCGTGACGAAAATTTACTCAAACTCTTTGCGGGCATGGACACAATGGCGCACCTGGACTATGAACTGCCCGAGTCTTTGCGCCGGTTGGAGTGGGTGAGGAAGTTCGTCTCGTCATCTCCCTACGACGCTCTGAGAGCAGCCGTGCGAGCGCTATCCAACTTTGACCCGCGCATAAAGATTGAGCCGGTGACGGTGCTCGGCGGTTTACCCGAAGGAACTCTGGCGGATAGCCGCAAGGCCCGCGAGAAGGCGAACGAATGGGAACAGGCGCTCAAGTGGCAATTCAGTCTGAGCGAAGGCCGCCAGGGCATCTTACTCTCGGACGTGATTCGCTCGGCCATTCAGTATGACGCCATCTGTGGGCAGATTGTCTATTTGCCCGAGCAAATCAAGAACGTCGAAGCGATGGGCGGCAATCTGCAACGCTATAAGGCAGCCTGCCGTTACGGTGACTTCACGATTATTCTACACAATCCGAAAAATGTGCATGTGCGCTATTCCCGATATATGACGGAAGCGGTTCTACTTGCGACCATCGTTGAGCCGCAGGAGATTGTTGACTTCTGGGGCAAGGCTGCGGATAAAGTAGCGGCCAAACTGAAAGACGATGATGGGCCTGAAAAGTATGTGCTCTACGACTACAGCGATTATGACTCGCGCTGTGTGTGGTGCGTGCCGGGTGACAATATCGAGCGGGCGAAGGGCTACACGGAGCAGGCTGGCAGAGAAGCGATTGTTCTTTTGGAGCCGACCAAGAACAAATATCCCTTCCTGCCCTGGGTGTGTATGCGGGGCGGCACGAACCTGGATGAAAGCCCAGAGTTTCAACACAACCCGCTTCTCTTCCCGGTGTGGAAGGCCCAGCAGTGGACAATCACGAATATCGTCGGCACGTTGACCGCGAGCGAAGCGATTGCCGAGGCCGCCAAGCCCAAGCTCGTCATTGAGGGGCCGGGGGGCGATAACGTAGAGGTTGATTACACCGTCCCCGGCGGGCGCATTGACACCGGGATGAATAAGGTTATCCCTCTACCTCAGACTGGCCTTGACCCAGCCAAAAAGGAATTGCTCGACCGCTTAGATAAGGTGATGAACGACTCGACGGTGGCCCGTATCTTGGTCACTGCCGACACTGCGCCGGGCGAGAGTTATTCGGGCTATAACCTGCGCATCAATACCGCTGTTGGCTCACTGATGCCATTCAAGCGACTGTCTGAGCGCTGGCTGGCCGAATGCTACCGCGCCATGCTGTACTGGATTCATTACTGCGGCAAGACGATGACGGGCTATGGGAGAGACAGCAAGCGCAAGGGGATGATTTACAAGATTGAAAGCGAAGACATTGACCCTGAGAACATTTATCTCTCAGCGGAACTCATCCCTGATGTGCCCACTGACCGGCTCCAGAAAGTAAACGCAGCTATTCAGATGTCGCGTGAGTTGCGTTACCCGGTGGTGAAGATTTTAGAGGAGTTGGGCGAGACAAACCCGGAAGGGGCGCTGAAGGATTGGGCCAAAGAACAGATGTGGTTCGCGGCCATTCAAGGCAAGTTGCAACTCGTTCAGGCCCAGGCCTCTAACCAAATCGAGCAGATGGCCGCCCAGATGGCCCAGCAAATGATGCAGCAGCAAATGGAGCAGATGCAGCAATCTCAATCCCAAACACCACCCCCGCAGTTCGGTCAACCCACTCAGCAGGGCATGGAAGGGATGCCGCCTGAGATGGCCGGGATGATGGGTGGCGCACCGCCTGACTTGATGGGCGGGCAGGGGATGCCGGGCGTCGAGGGCCAGGGGTTCAATCCTGGGGCAGGCGGAATGCCCGCTGCGATGGCAAACCCCGCCGGTAATGTTCGCGAACAACAAACAGGCGTTACCGCGCTCGGCCAGGAGACGATGTGAAATACGTCCTCGAGCGCGAGTTAGATATTGCGATATTAGAGGCGCAAATCGACGCCGATGAGTTGTACGACCTCTTCATGGTGGAATTTCTAGGCTCGCGCACCCAACAGGGTAAATCAAAGCAGGTGAACAATGGCATCCAAAACAGCGCCGCAATCGGCCAAACCGGCCCCACCCAAAACAGCCCCGACCAAGCCGGTATCGCCCCCAGTCCCGGCAGTCCAGAAGCCGCCCTCGCCGGTAATCCAACCGGCTACTAATAACAAAGGTGCTCCGACCGCACCGGGAAAGTCTGCCCCAAACTACACCGGACTCGCCAATGGAGTGCAACAGCCCCCATTAGTTGGGGGTAGTGGCGGCAAAGAGGCGACTCATGCCGGGCCGGGAAATCAAAACCCAGGCGGATTTGCCCCGCGAGTAGAAAACGCACAGCCTAATCTACCTGGTGGCTTTGGCCCTCGCGTCGAGAACGCTCAACCCGCTACCGGGACTCGCAGTAAAGATATAAAAGGGAAAGGAACCGGCGTATACCCCACAAGCCCTAACGTCTTGGGTGGATTGGGTATTATTGGCGCTCTAGGCGGCTTCGGGGTTGTAGGAGCAGCCGCCAACGCCGCCGCTAGTGTGTTTGGCGGTGCAGATAAAGGGATGGGGGGTAAAAAACAACCGCCCACTGTTGGCACGGGCGTCAGCGCGACCGGGCAGTCAGAGCGCGGTCAGATTGCAGACGCGGCTCGCTATGTCGGCCAGGCCATTTTCAATTACGGGCAATGGCCGACTGACTTGACAATTGGCGTGGCCCAAGAACTCCCCTGGCGCTATCAGGGATTCAACTCTGCCGAAGAATGGCTGGCCTATACCGGGTATAAATCCGACCCATCCCGCCCCGGCGTATACAATCGCTACGACCCCACAACTGTTACTGTCACGGGAGATGGGGGCGGGTATTCGGACAGCGCTCCCTCTTATGATTATGGTGGGGGTGGTGGCTGGGGGGATTACGGAGATTATGGCGGGTACGGTGGTGGGCGCGGATACGGGAGTGGTGGCGGTAGCTCTGCGTCTCGGCTCGGTCTCATTCAGTGGCGGATTGGAGCATAAATGCCAACCAAGAAACCCGTAACGCCCCCGCCCGTAAAACCCGTAACGCCAACGAATACCGCGCTTGCCGACCAGAGAAAGGGCGAGCAAAACCCAGGCCCCACCAAGCCCAATCCAGGCGGCTTCGTTCAGCAGCGTCACCAGCAAATCCAGGGCCAACCTCTCGCTCAATCCCAGCAGCACATCATCATCAACGGGAAGGACAAAGGTGTGCTCCGTCAAGGCGCAGGCCCGCACATCGGCGAGAACCCCGCCCCGATTGGCTATGAAGCCTCTGACCCCAGCCGACTTCCAAACTACAACAAACTGAGCGGCTCGGAAAGATGGATTATGAACGCGCTGCCGGGTATTTCGAGCAGCAAGATTCCGGGGGCCGGTAAAACAGTAGGCGAGGCCCTAGAGTGGTTCAACAAAACCCCAGGCGGTAAGGCGCTCTCTTATCTCGACATAGGCGCGGAGACTCTCGAGCGCTATACCGGGTTCCTTGCTCAGGGCGCGGCCACCATTGGCGACCTCGGGGCTATGGATGAGTTTGCTAAAAACTGGAAGGCGGCCTGGTATGCCGGGAGTCTAACCGCCGATTTTGCGCCCGGACTTCAGATTGGCGATGCTTTTGAGGTCACCAAAGATACTTCTCCGATAGACGCCTTCAATCAATCTTTCTCTCGGGCGTTCATTGGTGGAAGCCGACAGTACAGACTTTATTTTGACAATGACATGCCTGGGCTGGACGGCCTGGTTCGCGCTCGGCAGCGCATCGCTCAACTCACCTCGCAGGGCATGGATTACCGCCAGGCCATGCTCCAGGCCCAAGAAGAAGAGTACAACAGCATGGGCGCTCTGGCGATACGCGCCCAGATGCACGATACGTTCTTCCACCTCGCAGCCGACCCTATCAATGTTGTGAGTGGGTTCCTGAAACCCGTCGAGCTTCTACACGCTCGCCGGATTGGCATACTCGCGCAGGGCGTAGGTGATACAGTCGGCGCGGCTGCCGATGTAGTCAGGCTAGAAGAGGCCGTGAAGGGAACCGAGAGCCTGACCAAGATTGTGAGCGAGGCGACAGACGCGGCGCAAGCAGCCCAGGAGATTACCAAAGCCGCGCAGGGGACAGAGGACGCGGAGCGGATTATCAAGGCCGCTGATGAAGCGGGCAAATTAGGCGACTTCGGAAAACTCCAAGAGCTTGCCGCCGAGATTGGAGCAAAAACAAAAACATCTCTGGAAGTTGCCCAAGAGACATTGCGCGATGCCCAACTCAGAAAACTAAACGCGGCTGACCGCTTTGTACTCTGGGCCACTGGCGGAGCGCCGGGAGCCGAGCCGGGGAAGTGGGAAAAGTTCAACCCGTTTGCGCTCACCCCAGAGGCCCGTGCTCAAGAATACGTCGGCCTCATCACCGAGAATATCAACTCTAGAATTATCGCGGGTTCAGTTACGAACGGCGAAGCGGATATCAATAAGGTTGTTCGCGCTATTTCTCGCGGCGCAGATGGGTTAGATAGCCCCCAGCTCGGGCACATGATTGCCACCCTGGAAGGCCAGCACGTCAAGAGTGTACTCAAGACGATTGCGACCCATGCCGAGAGTGTGGCACGTGGATATAACGCAGCCGGGGAATTTGAGCGCCCGCTACTCAAGATGATGAGTGATGTTCTTGGGGAGAATATCGTTAGTATTGTCCGGCAGGCCGAGAAGGGCGAACATGCCGCGCTGTGGATGCGCTTCACTAACAAAATGGCCGAGTTCCCCGAACTAGGCAAGGCCGTAGATATGTTCCTTGAAGCAAAGGGATTGGCGCGAGAGATGCTCACGCCCGACCTTATCAAGTCATCGCTCGGCGTATTTGCCGGGGACGGTTTATCGGCTGCTGACAGTTCTCTTGCAATTGCTGAGATTATGAGTAAGGCGGGTGACGCTGCTGCCCAGGCCGCTGTCCTACGCTTCGGAGTAAAACAGCGCGGGCTAGTCCAGGGCATCGCCACTCTCACCAAGCAAGCCGAGACGCTGGCTTATCTCAAACTCAACCCGATGTACCCCGTCAAGAATTTTGTAAACAACGTCTTTACGATGATTGCTCGCGGGGCAATGGGAAACTTCACGCCTGGGGCTATTGAAGATTTTTGGAAACTCCGCGCCTTTGTCCCCGCCCGCCTGGCTGAGGGCGTTGGTCAGGCCGGGGAACTCTCTAGAGTTCTTACTACAATGGATGACGTGGAGAAGGCGGCGATTGCAGCGGGAAGGATTAGCCCCGTCGTTTCCGGTTCAAGCAAAGCCGCCGAAGTCTTGCGCGATGCGACTAAGTTCAAAATCGGATGGGTAAATGACGTTTCGGCAGCGATGGGCAAGATGAGCGGCCCTGGCGGTTGGGATTTTGGCCGGGTGGCTCAAGAGATTGAGAAAATGTCGTCGGCTCACGCTCTGACGGTGGGTTACGCTCGCGGTGAAAATATGTTTGGCCGGGTGGGTAAATCCTGGCTCCAAATCTCGGATTTTAGTCCCGAGCTATCTCGGGAACTCGGCCCTAACCTTTCTAAGGTCATCGAGAGTATCACGGAAGATGCTCACCTAAGCCCAGACAAACTCGATGACCTTATTTCGGGCGGTGGAGACCTGAACATGAGCGCCTCGCGGCTGCGGGGCATGGTGGAGCAGCGCATGGGCCGCCCGGTGTCATCCGTCCTTACCGATGAGTTTATGGCGTCCATCGAGGGCGATATGCTGGGTGCGCTGCAAAGCCGTAACCCGGAGAAGATTGAGCAGTTCATTGGCGGCGTGCGCGATAAGTTGGATATGCACATTCAGAATATGCACGACACCGCGCTAGAGGTGATGACCCAGGAGGCGCTAGGCCGGGTGAAAGTGGAAGGCCCCGGCGCGTTTGCGAAAATATGGGGCGACGGGATGGATGAGTGGTACGGTGCAGTGGTACGGCATGACATGGACACCGCCAAACTCGCGGAGCAAATCAAGCAAGGTGGCAACCCCGCCCTGATTGATTCACAGTGGAAGCGAATGCAGCAGGACGGTCAGCGCTACTGGACTCGCCAGTGGGACAGATTGGAAGCTCGCATGAGCGGGATGACGGAAGGCGCGAAAGCGGCGGGTTTGAAACTGGAAGGTTCCGAGGTAACTCGGAACTTCAAATCATGGAGAAAAGACTGGGAAGGCTTTTTTGAGTTTCGGAATAATACTTACCAGGAGTTCTTTGACGCCCAACTCGCGGGCAAACCCACCGCCCAGACCTGGGAGAATATCTCTCAGGAACTCAATACCCGCTACGCAAAGATTGCCGATAACGAATACAAGTACGCGCAGACGATTGATAATTCGGTCGCGGCGCTACTCCCCCCGGATAAGCGAGAATTGTTTCTCGCCTGGCGCAATCGAATCAACGAATGGCGCAAACTCGACAAGGTAGAAGTCCAGGCTTTTCGGGACGGTCTGCGCGGCATCCCGTTCGACGATATGCAGGCGGCTTATGCCGCCCACTGGCAGAAGCGCATCAACTCCACAACGCGCATTTGGCAAGAGGAGCGTATGGGCCTGGCCGCCTTGCAGGGCAACCCCGACGCGATGGCCGCTTATCAGGAGGGGATTGCGCGAGTTCAGCAGTTCTCTGCTGCCGAGAAAGAGGCGCTCCAAACAGCAGTCAAAGAAGGCGGCTTCAAAGACTTCAAAGAGGCTACTCAAGCGTTTTTAGCAAACCCCCAGGATGAGCGATTCGCGTCTCTTGCTCCCCAGGTACAGGCTGAACTCCAGAAGCAGGCCGATTTGACTGGCCGCGTTTTCCAGAACCAAAATTTCTTCCCCGACTTTGAGACGCTCGTCAAGCCGGAACAGAGCGTCGGCCCCGCGCTTGACCAGATGATTTATACACGGGGGCATGATGCGCTCGACGCAATGCGCGACGAGAGTCTAAAACTCATCAAAGAGCCGCAACTGAAATGGCAGGACTTGGGCGAAGAAACTCAGCAAAGATTGCTCCGCTATGTTGACCATGTGAAGGGCGGGTACTCAGATGCCCGGTACGCCTCAACTCGATTTGGTGAGTTCACCCGAGATAGCGCCTTGCTGAATTACAACCGGCGCTTTAACTACAACACCTGGCTCGGCACAATCATGCCCTACGAGTTTTGGACAACGCAGAGCATGTTCAAGTGGGCGCTCCATTCGATTGACCGCCCGGCGATGATGACCACATACCTGAGAACAAAGAAATTTCTAGAGACAGCCTATAGGCCCGAAGAGGGGCTGCCTTCGCGGCTCAAGGGAACCGTTCGAGTTCCGCTCCCCTTCCTGCCAGATTGGATGCAAGGCCAGGGGTTTGTTGACCCGCTCAAGCTCGCGCTGCCGTTTGACTCGTGGCTTGGTATTCCCGAACAGATGGAGAAGCAATGGACAAGCGACCAGGGCGCGACGACCCGCAAACTTGAAGAGCTGCTCAACGATGGGCAAATCACCCAGACCGAATACAACCAGGCCACCCAGGGAATGAAAGGGCCGGTCTGGGATAGAGCAATGGCGATGGCCCAGCAAGACGACAGCGAGCAACGCCTGAACGGCATGGACTTCGCTGCAATGTTTAGCGCCCCCCATGCTCCGCTCATGTGGGCGATGGACAAGGCGCAAGGGCGCGAGACGGGCGCGATTATGCCGCTCACCAACACAATCGGGGGCGTTCTCGGCGCGTTTGGGCTTGACCCTGCCGGGCCGCTAAACCCAGAGGCGGCTATTCGCAAGCAACTCGGGTTTCACCCGTTCAATAAATGGGATGATTATTATGTCGAGCGCCAATTGACGAACATGGTGGCCGAAGGCGCTATCTCAGCGAGCGATGCCAGAGAGGCGATGATTAGCCACAAGGGCAACGCTTATCAGCAAGCCTATCAGCGCACCTGGACGGAGAAAACCGGCGGCCCGGCAGGATTATTCCTGGGCTTGCTCGGCCTGCCGCCCAAAGCGTATCCGCAAGGCGAAGAGATGCTGCGAACGGTGAAAGATGATTACGAGGCCGCCTGGCGAGAATACGACAAGACGGGCGACTATAAATCAACGGTGGGCAAATTCACCGATGAGCACCCAGGCTACGAAGAAAGGCTCGCGCTGTTCAAGAAGCCTGAAGAGCGCTTGCAGATGTTTTTGGCTGATGAACTGTGGAACCAGTGGAATGAATTGCCCCGCCTAACCCAAGACGAAATGAAAAAGCAACTCGGGCCAGAGTTTCGAGACGCATTTATTGACAAGGATACGCGCTCGATTGAGAGCATCAACCCGAATACAATGGCGGTGTGGCTGAAGTTGATGGGCGGTGGCGACCCATACGGGCAACTCAAGGGGCAATATATCCCGCCCGCCCAAATTACCGACCCGCGCATTGCCAACCAGGCCCAGGTATTCTACGACACTCGAAACAATATGTTTGAGGGGTGGCAGGAGTTATCCGACCAGTACGGAAAAGTAGGAGATGGAAGGGTGTATGTAGCCCCCCCGGACGTGGTGGCCTTCGACCAGGAGCGCAAGAAGCGATTTGGCGACAAGGTTTACGACCTGCAAGACCAATACTACGCCCTGCCTAAAAATGCGCGTAAGGGATTTCGAGAACAGCACCCCGAGTTACAACAGTATTGGGATTTCAAGCACCAGTTTGAGTCGGAGCACCCCGACGCGGCAGCCTATCTAAAATCAGACGCGCCCATTACGAAAAGCGAGCGGGCTATCTGGGTGGACAAGCACCCACTCTATAAGCAGTATCTCGATTGGCGAAAGTCTTGGTTATTGCGTAACTCGGATGTTGCGCCCTACGTGACCGATAGCCTGCCGAAAGGCATAGAAGATACCTACCAGAATAACACCCCGCTACCTAATTACACCTGGGATGAGTGGCGCGGGCAACTCGGATGGTCACTCTCCAATCTCGTGCTGGACTACGACCGGGGCGAATCGCTGCCCCCGGTGGCCGAAGAGCAACTAAGCAAGATGGCCGATAAACTTGGATGGCAAGGCAGCGTTGAGCAGTTTGCCGAGCATATTGCGGCGAGTCAGCCGTAGAAAGGTTATTTATGAGCGAGTTCAACCCAACCCCCTACAAGCCCACCGTGACCGGAATACCCACGAACCCGGTGACAACCACGCCCAGCCAGCCCTGGACACCACCGAATAAGGCGATTGTCAACAAAGCCGACAAAATGCGCCGGTTTGTGGCTGGCCTAAATCGCGGCTTTCTTGCGCTCTCTGCGGCGTGCGTAGAATACCTGGCAGATTGACCGCACTAGAACAAATGTAGTAATATCTGCGTAGGGGGTGAGGCTGCGATGACGAAAGGCGACCTAAATGCCCCATAACCCACGAGACACGGGCAGCCCCTAGCCTTCATTATTATTGTTTTTTGTGCCTGCGGGGTACACCGCACAACCGTCCGATGTATGTCGGGTAGCGGGTAAAGGAGAGCACAAACTCCTGCGGCAACCGGCATTATCCTAACCAAATACCCGTTCTAGGGCCGCGCCACTGGCCCCGCTCTAGAACTGGAAAGCTGCGCGTAACTACGCCCCGCTTTGACTCTTGAAAGAGAGTTGAGGCGGGGCGTTTTTATTTACCCAAGGAGATTTGAATGGAAACCGACCCCGCAAAGGACAGCGGCTCGGAAAGTAGCGGAAGTGTGGGCGTGCCAACCCCGCAGATTTCGCAAAATTCGAGCGACCAGCCAAGTTCAAGTGCGACGCCCTTCAACGAAGATGCGCTGATTGAAAAACTTACGACCCGCCTAGAAGATGTGGTTGAACGAAAACTTCAATCCACCAAAGACAAGCGGTTCAAGAATCTCGAAGGCTACGAAGAAGCCGCGCCTACTCTGAAAAAGTTCAAGGAGTATCTGGACAAATCGGGTGGAGATGTGGATAAGGCGAGCCGCGAGATGCAGATTGACCAGTTGATTGCTTCGCGTGGCGGGGGTGGCTCCCCGGCCCCGACTGGAGCACAGCGCTCGGAGACTGTGGACGAAACAAAGGTCGCGGACATTCTCAATGAAGCCGGGGTGAAGTTCGACGACCCCGATGTGGTGGCCTGGGGCAAGAAAACCTATGCGAGTGCGGGCGATGCGTACCACAGCCTCACCCGTCTTGCTACCCGCAAACTCAAGCAGGCTGCGCCGGGCAATCCGGCGGGAGCGGTGTTTGACGGGGTCGGGAACTCCCCCAGTACCAACAAAGAAGAACGTAAAAATGAACTCTATGCCGAGCTGGCTGCGACTCAATCCAACCCCGACGCGCACGAAAAGCGCAGAAAGGAAATCAAAGCCGAGCTGGCGAAGCTAGGGTAATCGAGGATTGCAATGACTGTTCAAACTACAAGCAATCTCGCGAGCTCTATCCGAACTCAATATATCGAGAAATATATTGAGGCGGCTAAGTTCCAAAGATTGTACGACGCCTATTCAAAGGCCATCGGGAAAGACCTGGGCCTGGTGATGTCATCGGCCATCAATGGCTCATCGGTGCAGGTGAATTTCGCCTCCGATATGCAGCCGGGCACGACTGCCATCAGCCAGACTGCGGATATCAACCCGCAAATCCTGAAGGATGCGACCGCCTCTATCACCCCGACCTCTCGCGGTGAAGCGCTCCAATGGAGCGAGAACCTGGACATTCAGGTTTACACCAACTATGGCGAGCACCGCCACATGGTGCTGGGCAAGAACGCGGCTGAGTCAATCGACATTTTGGCCGCCGCCGCCGCATTGAAAGGCAACAATGTCAAGCGGGCCACCGCTCGCGCCTCACTGGATGCGGGCACAGCGACCCATAACCTGACCCTTGCCAACTTCATCGAAGCCAACACGATTCTTCAGACCCTCAAGTGCCCGATGTTCGTGGACTACGACAAGGCGATTGGGAAAATGTCGTACTTCTGCACGCTGCACCCGGAAGTGTTCTTTGACATCCTGACCAGCGGCGCGGTTGAGAGCGTGGGCATCTACCAGGATAAAGAGATTGTCTTGAATTGGGAATTGGGCCGGGTGGGTAACTTCAAGTTACTCGTCTCTCCCTGGGCGAAAGTGTTCGGCGCGGCTGGGGCTGACAATGCGAGTAATGTCGATACGACCCTCTCCAGTTCATGCACCGCCCTGGCGACCCAGATTGTCGTGGCTTCGGCCAGCAACATCACCAGCGGCGATTACCTGACCATCGGGACGGAAGAAACCGGCAGTACCTTCCAGCCGCTCAACGAGCGGGTGCGCGTCTCTGACGCCTATGTATCAGGCACGACCATCGACATCATTGGCGAAGGCGCAAACGGCGGCACGCGCTTTGCCCATGACTCGGCGGTTGCGGTGCGCAATGCCGACACCGTGTTCCCCGTTCTGTTTGGTGGGCCGGAGAGCATTGCCAAACTGTACGCGGAAGAGGTTGGGCCTTACGGGAAAGTCGTGGGGCCGAAGGTGGACGGGTTGGTTGACCAATTCCAAAGCCTGGGCTGGAAATATTACGGCAATTATGGCCGGTGGGTGGAGTCGTGGTTACTGCGCGGCGAATACTCATCGAGCCTGGAGGCCTAAGCAATGGCTGCTGGAACTCAAACTCACATGGGGAATGGTGTACCCCTGTACGGTGAAAGCACCATCACGCAACAAACCGGCGCGACCGACATCGTGACCATCAAGGCTGCGAACAACCAAACCGGCGACTTCTTCAACCTGGTTGACTCGGCTGGCACAGAGCGCTTCTCGGTCGAAGATGGCGGAAACGTGGTGATGACCCAGAAGGCAGCGGGCGACGTAGGCCTGAAAATCCTTCGGGCCTCTACCCCGACCAGTGACGCGCTAAAGATTGCCGACAACGGCGATAGTTCCACCAAGCGCTGGGCTATCAGCAAGAATTACAACCCGCTCATGCGCGTGCTGACCACCCGGCCCACGACTGGCCTGACCAAAGGCGAGTTGATGCTGCTGTTTCACAACTCGACACCCAAACTTGGTGTCTGCATCTCGACGGCGGGGCAGGCAATCAAGCTCATCCGGCTCAAGACCAAGACGTTCGGGCGCTTGACGGCTTAGGAGTGTAGGCCATGCCTGTTCCTAATCCCCCGACCCCAAACCGAAAGATTGGCAGCATTCCAGTAACCGACTTGCACGCGGCATCTATCCGGCTGACGGTCTACACCACCCGGCCCACAACTGGGTTAGTCAAGGGTGACTTGATGCTCCTGTTTCATGGCTCAACTCCCAAGCTGGGTATCTGTTCATCTCAAGCGGCTCAGACCATCAAACTGATTCGCTTCAAGACCAAGACGTTCGGGCGGCTCACCGCCTGAGCGAGAAAGGGAGCATGTGAAGGTTCTGTTAGCGCTGGCTTCTCACGAAGTACAACACGTGGGGAGCCTGCGCTCCTTTTACCAAATCCATATCCAAGACGGCGACGAGCGGGCCGACGAATGGAAAACGCGCGGCGATGTGGCGCGGGAGAAGTTCGTCGGCCATCTACTCAAGAATGACGCCTATGGGCCAGATGACGCCATTCTCTTGCTCGACGCCGACCAGCGCCACCCGGTAGACCTGCTGGATAAATTGCGAGCGCATGACCTGGATATGGTCTGTGCTCACTACTACCGGCGGGAAACCAGGCCCGTTCAATCGCTGTGTTACGAACTGGGCGACGGGCGGTTCCCGTTTATGCCCTTCCTTGACCCACCAACCGAAGGACTTCACGAGATTGCGGTTACGGGCTTCGGTTGCGTGCTCATCAAAAAGAAGGTGTTACAGGCCGTCGCGGCTACACTGCCGCCCGGTATGTCGCCTATTGCGATTGGCCCACTGCCGGAAGTGGTGGGCGACTATGGCAACTGGGGGCCGGACTATCGGTTCTTCTACCTGGCTCGTAAGGCAGGCTTCAAACTCTGGCTTGACGCCAGTGTTGAGAGCCTGCATGGCGTGACCCTGTGGCTAGGCCACAAGAGCGCGAGAAAACTTATCGACTATGAAGGATGGGCCAATGCGGCCCACGACCTGCTTGAGCAGAGATTGGAGTTATACGGCGTGACCCCGGAAGCATTCAAACAACGCAAGCGAGTTTTAGAGGCGCGTCAGCGCCATCTGGTGGCTGAGTTCGAAGAAGCAAAAGCCGCCTGGCCCAATGACGACGGCAAGCGCGATGAATTATCGGGCGCTCTATACATTATGACGGGTCGCCTCAAGGAGATGGATGCCTGGATTGAGATGAGCGAGAAGTATCCGCGAGTCGAACACCCCGGCCAGTTACCCACCACCGACAACACCCCGGCCCAAGATATTCTCGACGGCGAGAGCGCTACCCAGCGCTCGAGTGCCTACCGCGAGAATGCAATTGAGTTAGTCCAAGAGCTGCCCAATGTCCCCAGCAACGGACGCCACTAGCCGCGAGCAAGTACTGCGTCGCGCCAGGCGCTATGCCTTTGTTGGGCGCAACTTCGAGCGGGCTGACCTGCGCAACAAAGACCTGCGCGGGGTGAACTTCACCTGCTGCAATTTTAGAGGCGCAGACCTATCCGGCTCAGACCTGCGCGACGCAATCTTCATCAGCGCCGACCTATCGCGGGCCTGCCTGCATAAATGCGATGCGCGGGGGGCTGATTTCTCCGCTGCCGATATGACCGGCGCTTACTGCAAGGGCGTTGACTTTAGTCAGGCGACCATGTGGCATACGGTGCTCAAGGGCGCTATCTGCAAGAGTGCGAAGTTCACCGAAACCGACCTGGTGGGCGCTGACCTGGCGCGGGCTGAAATGCTGGGGGCGCGGTTTGACCGGGCCAACACGCTCGGCCTGCGCAACATTGATTGGGCAATCTTCCGCTGGTTCATCTCTCCGCTGGGCGGCAAGCCCTGCTATCACCCCTTCCCTGGGGCGATAGTGCTGACTGAAAGCCTGCTGGGTGTGGAGAGTTACCAGGAGAATTCCGGTATGGGCCAGTCAGGACTGGCCTACGACCGAGAAAGCGTTATGGCGTGAGCAATATTTTGGATAGGCGGTTGAGGTATTACCTCAGCCCGCAGTGGGACATTTACAAAAGCATAGCCCCGCACGTAGCGGGCAAAAACGTGATTGAGATTGGCTTCGGGACGGGCCTGGGTACGACCATGATTTCTCAAAGCGCGGCGACGGTGTACGCAGTAGACAGTGACCCGGGCCTGGTGGCCCTGGCTCAAGACCTGTTCCCGATGCGGAATGTGAACTGGCTGCATAAGGGGGTGGATGACCTACCCGCCGATGATTTCGACGCCGCCGTGATGATTGAAGTCTTGGAGCATGTGCCCGATTGGCGCGGGGCCATGCACAACGTTTGGAACTCGCTCGCGCCAGGCGGCAAACTGTACATCAGCGCCCGAAACGCGAATGCGGATTTACGCAAAAACGAACTCCACGAGCGCGAGTGGACAGCAGGTCAGTTCCGGAACGCGATGCTGGAATATTTCAAAGACGTGAGGCTCTGGGATTACACCCTGAGCCAACAGCAAGACACGAACACTCGAATGACCCCGCTGATTGCGGTGGCAACCAAGTAGAAAGGAATTCTTCAATGGCTAAACCAGGCCGAAGCACAATCCGAAAGGAAATAAAGTTTGACTATCCCTGGCCCAAAGACCTGAAATACAAGCGCGTCAATTTGCGCACGCGGGCCGACGACTTAGGGCAGCGCATTATCGAAGTCGGCTTCACCGGCCAGACTGGCGCAACCGTCAGCCGCCGGGGCAAAACCACATCCAACTACGAAAAGGTTGAAGAGTGGTTTGACGTGGCGACGCCCGTTCTTGATACGAACGGGCAGGTCATCGGATATACCGGCGGCAGCGTGGCCGACGCCAAGAAAGTTGTCGAAGAGTTTGTCATCCCCCGCGTCAGCGAACTCTTTGCCGACTCGGAGGATGTCTACCCCGAAGTTATGGAAGAGGATATCCCCGATGACGCCTTAGCGCCTTCGGTGGCCCCTCTGGGGTCAGCCGGTGAGCCGGTGTTTAGGGGGAAGAAAGCGAAAGCCCAATGAACATCCTGGGTGTCACCCTGGCGCGGGGCGGGAGCAAAGGCGTCCCCAATAAGCACACCCGCGACCTGTGCGGCAGGCCGATGATTGCCTGGACGATTGAGGCGGCGCTTCAGGCGCAGTACATCAATCACTACGCTGTCTCGACGGACGACCTAGAGATTGCCAAAATTTCGGCGGGGTATGGCGTGCATGTGATTAGCCGCCCGAAAGAACTAGCGCTCGATACAACGCCCACGATGCCCGCTCTGATTCACGCAGTCCGGGCGGCAGAAGGTGGGGTGCGCGACAAATTTGATTTGATTGTCGAGATACGAGCCACGTCGCCGCTCAAGACAGCCGGAGATATTTCGACGGCAACCTACATGCTCGCTAAGAGCGATGCCGACAGCGTGATTGGGGTAACACCCGTTGACGACCATCACCCGGCCCGCATGAAGTGGCTCGACGACCAGGGGCGCATTCGGAGTTTCTTGCCTGAGTCGCAATTAGGACGGCGACAAGACCTGACCCCGAAAGCCTACGTTCGCAACGGAACGATTTACGCGCTCAGGCGTGAGTGGGTGATGGGGCCGACGCCGAAGTTATTCGGGCACGAGAACAGCCTGGCCTACGTGATGCCGCCCGAGCGTTCGGTGAACATCGATACGGAATTAGATTGGACATTGGCCGAAGCGCTGATGAGAAAGTGAATTTGTAAATGAAACACCGAATTTTGTTTCTAGTTGCGTGTGTTTTTATTGGCGGCTGCGGCGACTATCGCCCGCCTGCCAAAAACCACTACACCGTATTTTTACCGGACGGCACGACGCAATCTGTTGAAGCCCACGATTGCCACGTCTCCGCTTCAACTAAGTGGGGAGACAATTCCCAGCGTGTGACTTGTTCTAATCTCGACGGCAACGGAATACTCCGAGAGTTTTTCTCAATGCCCGGCAGTGGTTACATGCTAGACGAGGGCGATAAATGACACCGACGCTCTACGTGGCCGAGATTGGCTCTATGCACGAAGGCAATCTTGCCCTGGCCTGTGAACTCGTTCGCCAGGCGAGAGATGCGGGGGCCAGCATCGCCAAGTTTCAATTCGGCTGGCCGCAAGAGGACAAACTGCGCGGGTTCAGCGATGACTTTGTGAAGCGCATCGCCGCTTACTGCGAGCACGTGGGCATTGAACTGATGGCCTCTATCTGGAGTGAGGACGGGCTACGCCAGGCCAAGATGGTGAATATGCTCTCGTACAAGATTGCCCACCAGAAGAAAGACGATGGGGCACTTATCGCGAAGGTGCTCTCTGAGCATCGGAAGACCTACGTCTCTGGTGGCGACTGGTCTGAACTCACTGTCCCGATTTTCTGCGTGTCGAAGTACCCGACCTACCCGGAAGAGTTGCAGATGCCCGCCCGGCTGGGGCATGACCTGGGTTGGTATGGCTACAGCGACCATTGTCACGGGATAGGGGCGTGCTTGCTGGCAGTGGCTCGCGGGGCCTTGTACATCGAGAAGCACTTCACGCTGAACAAGGCGAGCCAGAGCGTGAGGGACAACGCCTTCAGTTCTACGCCCGCTGAGTTTGCAGAACTAACCCGGTTAGGCCGGGAGATTGAGAGAGTAAGAAATGCAATGCCTGTTTAGTGCTCCACTGGATTTTGACCCGGTGGTGAAGGATGAGTATGAGTCGGTGTTTCGTATGCTCTGGGCAAAACAAATATCCACCTCAGACGTTCTAGAGACTGATGCGTGGGTGTGCAACCCGAAGGCGTCGAACATCATAGACGCCGGGGTGTTGCAATACTTCAACCGCCTTCGCATTCTCGCCACACCCTCAACCGGCCTGAACCATATCGACCTGGACGCCTGTGAGCGCCGGGGCGTGAAGGTGATTAGCCTACTGGATGACCGGGAAGGTTTGGAAACGATTAGTGCAAGCGCTGAGTTCACCTTCAAGTTACTGCTCGACGCGCTGCGATTGCCACCGGCCAGGGAGTTGCAAGGGAAATGGGCATCAGTTGTCGGGTACGGAAGAATAGGAATGCGCGTATCTAAGTGGTGTAAAGCGTTTGGCGCTAAATGCCTTGTGTTCGACCCTTATAAATTTGGCTTTCACGACAAAAACGAATTGGAGCAGATTTTCGAGGTATGCGACGCCGTTGTGATTTGCTGCTCCCTCACCCCCGAAACGCGAGGCATGATTGGCCGCGACCTACTGATGAGCATGAAACACGGCGCGGCGCTTATCAACACTGCGCGGGGCGAGATTGTTGACGAAAACGCCCTATGCGAAGTGATGGATGAGCGGCCTGACCTGCGGGTGGCCGTCGATGTGCTGCAAGGCGAAGTCACCGGCACAGCCGACCCCGAGCGATTGCGGCGCAGAGGGGCCATTGTGACGAATCACGAGGCGGGGGCCACTTTCGATAGCCGCACCAAAGCGGCGCGGATTATTTTGGGCCTGCTCAAGCGGGAACTAGAGACGCAAAAGGCGGCAGCGTGGCCCAGCGCTGCGGAGTACCCGCCAGGATGACGTAATGGGAACTTATCAACGCAAATGGCAAGTGATACAGCGCACTCAGCGCAACGTGTCGGCGGTAGACACCGGAAAACGACAGGTGAAGCTAGGCCGCAATCGGGCGCTGGTGATTAGTGACCCGGCTGAGGCGCGACATATCGAGCAAGGGCCGCAGAAGCATGACCTTCTGGTAGCCCCAACGGATAACAACATCGTGGAACCTGGACACACTTACACCTTTACAAACCCCGGTATGCCCTGGGCGAAGTACGACGACCTGGGGCGACGAATCAAGGAGAAAGGAGACGAACATGGCAAAAAAAGATTACGGAATTGCGAGCAAGGCAGTGGGCCGAAAGCCGGTGCAGATGCGCCGACACCTAAACGACGACGGGGGAGGCGACCAGGGGGGTAAATACAACTTCAAGGGTTCGGGCATCCAGGGCGACGAGTATTCGAATCGCGGGGGCAATCGTCGAATGGGGGCCAGTCACTCCAACGCGCCCGAAGATGACGCCCAACACGGAAGGCGCGGTGGCCCACGACCAGGAACACCCAAGCCGCCTACTCGCCCCGCCAAACCGAAAGGGCAGGTAGTCAAGAAGAAATAAGCCATGCCATTCACCCTATCCAATCTACTGCAAGGGATGTTCAAAGAGCTAGGCCAGTTGACGGTCAGTAAAGCCACTGGCGGCTCGACTACAACGGTTGTCGATACCACCATCCTGAACCGTTATGCCGATGACGCCATGAAAGAGGGTGCAATGTTCGTGGTGCGCGATGCAGGCGGGGCAAACGCTGCGCCTGAGGGCCAGTTTCAGCGCATCTCGGCTTATGTTGATTCAACGACGACTTTCACGGTGGACACTGCCCTGACGGTTGCGGTTGCATCGGGTGACACCTACGGCTGGGCCAGCCCGCGCTATCCCTTGCAGACCATGATTGAGATGGCGAATGATGCCCTACGCGGCCTGGGCGATGTATCACTCATCGACACGACCACGCTCGACACGGCTGCCGCTCAGACGGAGTACACCGCCTCGGTGGCCTGGAAACGAGCGCGGCCCTACCGGGTTGACATTCAGACCATCCTCAATGACTCGAATGACAACCGCTGGATTGAGACGAAGGCCTGGGAGTGGATACCTGCCGCTGCTGGCTCCACTGGCCTGCTCGTGTTCAACTTCCAGCCTATCGCATCCCGAGACATTCGGGTTTGGTACAAAGGGCCGCATGGCCTGCTCAACGCCTATAGCGATGTGGTGAATGAGGCGATTGACCCAGAGTTAGCCGTGATTGCCGGGGCGCTCAAGGCGGCGGAATGGCAGAACTCGCGCACGCAGGGTTCTGACCAATTCCTGCTCCAGAAAATCAACAAACTCGAAAATATATTGATGCAGCGCAAGGCCGAGACGCCGATTACTCGCGTCAAGCGGCAATCCAAGTTGCTCGTAGTCGGCCCCGATAGCACAAGCCTAGACTACATCACCCCGCCACCCCGCCCATGACGACCCCCGTTAAAGTCGGCCCCCGCACGAACGACCCCACCCATCACATTTCCCTCTCGGATGGCCTGCGCACCTATGGCCTTGTATTGGAAGGTGGGCCGAAAGGTGTACGCGAAGTTCCCCAGACGCCCTCTACCCTCAAGGTGAGCGGTGGCGGTGGAAAGTTCGGCGATTGGGAACCGGGCATGAGCCACATCGAGCAAAGAACCTGGGAAGGTGGGCGCGGTCAGGAGAACTTCGACCAGGACGATACGCGCTTCTTTGACAGTCAAAACTGTTGGACAATGACGCCCAATAAACTCCTGCCGGGGCCACAACTCAGCTATGGGCGAAACGTCTTTGATGATTATGTTCACCTGCCGGTTAGTACAAACTATGGTCACAACGACATGCGCTGGGTTCCGCTCGTCGGCGCTAGACGCTTCCTGGCAGTAGTCAGCAATCGAGACACTTTTACAGCCGATAGAGTCAGGTTTTGGATTCGCCGGGTGGGTTCACCTGGAACGCTTACCTACACGCTGCGCACAGATAGCGCCAGCCTACCCACGACAACCGTTCTCCAGACAGTTACCAAAACGGTTAGCGACGTGCCGGACTTCCTGAGCGTCTTTATGACCTTCGACTGGTCTGGGACGCAAAGCATGACCGCCTCAACGAATTACTGGCACTCACTAGCGGGCGCGTCAACCGACAATCAAATCAACCACTGGGAAGTTGCTGTCAATCCCGACCTAGACTCAAACACAGCGCAATCTACCGACGGCACAACCTGGGCCGCCTCGACGGCTGGGTATCCCTATATCCTGATGCTATCCACCACAACAGACCGAGTGTTTATTCCGTTTATTTTGGACGGGATGAACTATGCGGTTACACGTTATCTCAACGGGTCAACCGCCTCGGAGTTATACATCAACGGCGCACGCGGGAAAGCAACCTCCGCTACATCAACCAGTCTCACCGACACAAATGTATCTATCGGGACAGCCACCTACCAGGGCGCAGTGATAAAAATCATCAACGGTACTGGCGTGGGCCAAACGCGCACTATTTCTTCCAACACATCAACCGCCTTCACCGTTCCCACCTGGGATATTACGCCGGATACTACGTCAGAGTACATCATCTACAACACCTGGAACTGGCATTCCATCGCCAGTCACGGAATAACCGCAGGCAAAGTAACAAGCGTGTCCGTGACCGGCAACCTGCCCGGCGTGGCTCGCTTTGCGCAAGGCAGCGGCACGAACATTCGCCGGATGCGCTTCAACGCAGCCGCAGCGCCGCCCGCTCACGAGTTCGCAGATGACGGCACGAATAAAGCAGACTTGCTTTACACGTTCTACGACGAAGCATCTAAGACAACGCAGGTCTGGCGAGCATTGAACGGAACGACCGTCCAAATCTCGCGGGCCACGACCCAGGCGTGGGGGACGGACTTGACTTTTGGGACTGGCATCCCGGTTGGCTCTACGCAGTTCGCAATCACGGGAATGACGGACTACAACGGAGATTTATACGTTGGCAAAGAGGATAGTTTGTGGAAGGTAGTAGACGATGTGCCGAGCAGGATACCAGTGGGCCTCGCGTCATCTCCTCACCCCAATAACGGTATCGCCATGCGCGTGGTGGGATTCTTTTTGTACTTCTCGTATATGCACAGCGTTGAGCGCCTGTATGGCACAACGCTCGATGATGTTGGCCCCTGGCAGGGCAGTGGTATTCCAGCCGGGCGAACGGGCGTCATCTCCGCAATGACGAGCGCATTCAATTGGTTGTTTGTCGCAGTAGACGCCGGTAGTTCGGGAACATCATGCGTCCTGTGCTACGACGGGCGCGGCTACCATGAAGTATTTAGAGCGTTCGAGACCGGACAGCGTATCCGGTCAATATGGTGGCAGCCCAATCAAGACGGAAAGTCTAAGTTGTGGATTGAATGCGGAGGTTCCTTGTGGTACATCGACTTCCCCCAAAACACGCTCAACCCCCTAAACGACTCGACCTTCCGCTATCACCATGAAGGCGTACTCATTACCAGCACCATTGACATGGGCACAGCTCGGCTGCCTAAGTTGTTCAAGGAGTTGGATGTTCTCTCGAAGAACCTGGCTTCCGGTATTTATATCGAAGTTGACTACCAGGTGGATAACGATATTGGGGGAACAACCTGGACAAACATGGGCCAGGCGTTTATGTCGCCTGAGAGCACGGTGGATATTTTCCTGGGCAATGTGCGCCAAATTCGATTTAGGCTGCGACTCGTTACCGGCGTGGCCGAGACACCCGCTATTATCGCGGCTACAGTTGCAGAAGGCTATGCCCGTACCCCGCTGAAGTATCAATACCTGCTGCGCCTACGCACGGGTGACAACAAATTCACCCTGCGCGGCGACCAAGACCATGACCCCGATGAGTTGGTGCGCTGGCTCAAAGAGGCCGCCGCCGGGGCTAAGAAAATTATGATGCGCTCGCTGTGGGAACAGTTTGACCGCAAGATTGTGATTGTGGAGCCGATTGCCCTTGACCGCACAGTAACAGATACGATTGAGGGCGCATGGGCCGCGATTGGCTCAATCACCTTGAGGGAAGTGTGAAGCAGAAACCGTTTCAGTATAAGGTTCGCAAGAATCTTCCCGACCCCGGCAAGGTTGACCGGGTGCAGCCTGACAAGCTTCAGGAGACGTTTACTAGAGAACTCCAGGGGATGAAGGCTTCGGACATTGAGGAACGGTTTGCGCGAGCCTTGAACAAACGAAACATTGGCTACGAGTTTCGGGTCGCCTACATCGCGGGGAGAAACTTGCCGGGTGAAGTGGAATTAGATTTTGCCGTGTCGCAAGGCTCGCAGATATTCCCGGTGCAGATTGACGGTGAGTTTGCCCACAAGAGCGCGTCGCAAAAGAGCGAAGATGCAATGAAAGACGCCATTCTCAACCAACGATTAGAGGGCATGGCCCGGCCAGTGATTCGTATACCGGGGGCCGAACTTGAGACGCAAGAGATGACCGATAGAAAGGTCAAGGAGTTGTTTGGCTAATGCCTTCCTTTACTTCCCCTTACACCGGCAAACGCACCACCCTGGTTTGGAACCTGGATTACCCGGAAGTCATTGGCTCACCTATCTACCAATATCCCGGCGCGACCGTCACCTACACCGTTACAGTTGCCGGGGCTAATGCGCCCTCATCCATTAGCGCGGTCGTGTATAAGAACGGGAGTGATGTAACAGCCACCGTCATGCCGTCTGGTTCGCATAGTGCAAGTGGTCAGGTCATCACCCTCAAGCCACTCACGGCCCTGGTGGCAAACACGGACTACTCAATTATCGTCACCGCCACGATTGCGGGGAACACCGAACAAATAAAGTTAGTGGTTCAGGGGACTGACCCGAAGAAAGCGCTATGAGCCAGAGGATAGGCGATGCACTCAAGCAGTTGGCCGAGGCTGTACCCAATAGCGGGCTGTCGGCTGATGACGTTGAGCGCCTGCGCCTGGAACTCAATCGACTGCAAGGGAGCGGCGAAGCGAAAGACGTATCTCAGGTTCGCGGCTGGGTAAAAATAGCGGTGTCCGGCGGGACTCCCAGCATTGTCAAGAGCCAAAACGTCTCGTCTATCACCGACAACGGGGTTGGGGATTTTACGGTGAGTTGGGGGTTCGCGATAGACAGCCATGTGTGCGTTGCCACTGTAGAGTATGTGGCCGGGGTAGCATTTATGTTTTCAAACTTTGTGGACGGCGCTCAGACCTCATCCTCTGACCGCGTTCGGGCGATAGACGACGGGGGGGTTGCCCGTGACCCCAAGTCTTGCCATGTAGTAGTGTTTGGGTGATAAGTGAACATTATTATCTACACCCGCCCCGATGGGGGTATCTCAATCATCATCCCGGCTCACCAAAGCCTTTCCCTGGCTCGCAAGGACATACCGGCTGACGCGACAAACGTACGCGAAGTGCTTGCGAGCGACATACCGGCTGACCGCTACTTCCGCAACGCCTGGCGCGATAGTGGGGCGACCATCACGATTGACATGGTTACCGCTCGGGGCATACACCGAGCCAACCTGATTACTAAAGCCGAAGATTTCCGCACTCGCTACGATAGATTGGCTCGCTCGCGCCAGATACGCGGAGACAGCACCGGAGCCACCGACGCGATAAACCGACGCAATGCGATTGACGCTATCAACTACGGGCAACTCCATAGCCGCATTGAAGGCGCAGCCACCCCGGTGGCACTCAGGGCGATTGTACCGACTGAACTGACCGACGAACCCCCGCCTAATCAGAACCCGAACATCAAGCCGACTTAGGCCGCCTGACGCGCCTGGGCCTTTTGCCGCAGGCCGGACAGGGCTTACGCCCCTTTACCTTCGCTCGGCAGTTCCAACAAACCCTTCGCCTCATTGCCTTTAGTTCCTGGTTGCAATCCAGGAAACTAGGGAAACTAATACGCAATCAAATATCAGGTTTGAGAAAAACAGATGCTTGATGATGTCGTTTCTCCCGTCGCCAAAGACGGCGACCACGATAGACGCCAGGCAGGCTACTGAGCACAGCAGGCACATCGCAGCGAACGGGGAACCGCTTCGCAAGCCAATAGCAGAGGCTACACTAGCAACAAGCAGACCAACTATTAGAAACCACCCACGCGGGAACAGATAATACTTTAGGGCAGGCCAGAATAGAGTAGCCCAGGGGAAATTATCCCAGCGGAATAATCGCTCGCGGTCGCTTCCAATAATCGTCTCGTCGCGCCCTTCGGGGAAATGCCCGAGATTGTCTAGTGATGTATCCTGCATCATACTTGCTGCGAACGCCAGCTCCCTAATCGCAATGGCTGGCTCGGCAATAATCACGCGAGCCGACGAAGCGAAACTAATCTCCGCTCCATGCTTGTCTAGAAACTCTCGGCCATCTGAACTGAACGCCGTTTTCCCAATCAGGTAATCGCATTCAGGTAAGCCAATCTCTGCCAACCGACACGATGGGCATTCACTAAACAGCAGAGCACCATCGAACAACGCATTGAATTGATTGAACCTTTCGGCTGATGATTTAGCGGGAAGAATTGCTAATGAAGCGCACGTGAGAATAATGCCAGTACCCACCACGGCAATCTTCCAGGCGCGGCCATCAATCACCAGCGCCAGCACTCCAGCCAGGACAACAGGGAACCAGAACACGGACGGTTTACTGGTGGCTACTAGAAACCCGAATGCAACGCAGAGCGCAAGCGCATATATTGATTTGCCCTGAACAAACCATGTAAACGCTATCAGGCAGAGAACCGTATAGACTAGTACGCCGCCCTCTTGGTAGAATGACTTCCAGTAAACTATATAGTCGCCCGCTGATAGAGTGAGTGCGACTGGGATTGCGATAGCAGCATATACCCCCGCGCTATACCCACCCCGGCTCGCCCACAGCCAGAGCAGACCCAGAGTCATCGGCACAACTCCCCAGTAGGCCAGCGCCATGTAGTTCATATCTATGACTTTTGGCGACCCAAAGAGGCGATTGACGAAGCCGCCCAGGATGAACATAAACCCGCTCGAAGATGGGTCAGTCGGTGGTGTGCTGCCCATTCTCCAGAACTGTATCCAATAGTTGTCAAATCTTCGCTGGCTCAAGGCTGCGTTTCCAGTGGGCCAGTTAGGCGAAATATCTAGCGGCTCACTGGCAACCACTGTCATCGAGCGCGTGAAGTCGCCGTTATCCGCCAGCCCGGCATTCCTCAGCACGTAGAGCATCGCCAACGACCAAAATACTAGCACGGCAAATACAATCCCCATATTTTTCATGTTCCTATTGTACGCTCGATTTTTGTTGTTCATACCACAGCGTCGTCGGCTTGAAGTAGGCTCGGCCTCTATAGATACGCTTAGTGAACAATTTGTCTGTCACCCTCTTTTTCATTATCTCCCCCGCCTGATACTCCGTCCGGCCCACCGCCATCAAATCGGCATAGCAAATCTCGTCTGGCTCGGGTGGACGCTCGGGCGACTCGGCCATGAGTGACTCAATAATCTGTTGACGTGTGATACTAGACATATTTCACCTCATCGAGTATGGGCGCAAACTCTACCGCTTGAACTTTCATTCTATCGGGCCACCACATCACCCCGCCGGTACTGGGGATGCCATGCGGCGACAGCCTGCGCGTGTGAGTGGTATGCAATTGCCAGGCGGGGCACGTTATCGCCCGCATTCCTCTCCGATGGTCGCTCACATCGTCGTACTGGTGGACGTGGTGACGCACAATCAAGTCAGGCACGCGCTGCTTGGTCTCTAAACAAGTGAAGTAAATATCACTCATCAGCGCCTTGAGTGAGTTGCCGCGAGTGCCAGGCCGCCGACCCGCGCCTACATGGTGCGCCCAATCCAGCAGCGCCCCGTCAAAGTCGAGCAGATGGCGGAAGTCAATGTTGCTCGCCGGGATACCGAGTTTGCTCGCTACTGCTCTATCCAAGTCGCCGCTCTGCCCTACGTGGGCATCCGTTCCCCGGAGGGCGTAAGCCTTGCTCGCAATATTCATCAAGGGCATGAGCAAATCGACGGCCAGGTTTATCTGGTCTTGAGGTGTGCCAAACGTCTGGGTAGAGCCGTGATGTTGAGTTCCGTCTACTAAATCGCCGCCCAAGAGCAAAACAAAATCATGGCCCAGCGCTTCGCGTTTCATCTGCTCCACCAGGGTATTGAAGTTGTCGAGTAGCCATTCCTGATGCAAAGAGGGAACATGCTCGTCGCCATCATCGAGCACCATGCGCTTAGAGGCGGCTGTCTTACTCCCCGCGTGTACATCTCCGATGATACCGACTAGTTTTGGCATGGCTAACAAAACGGAGCGACACTTCGTCGCCCCGCCAGGTTTGTGCTATGAAATTGAACTGCGCTAGATGGGTCTGGCTCGTTCATCTCATTCTCCTATTTGACCATCGTTGATAGACCGTACAGCACCAGCATTGCTCCGATGTATATCAGGACAAATCCGGCCACGCGCTTTATGAGCGCTATTTGTTCGTCGTTGTAGTTCATTTCACCGCCTCCATTTCGATAATCCGCGTGCGCCGCGAGTGAGCCGAGCGCTCCGAGCGTCCGAGCGGCGAAATAGTCCACTCTACACGGGGGGCAGGCCGGTTAGGGTGGGGGAGTGCAATCACTTCATGCCGTACACAATTCGTGAAGTGGCGTAGTGTCCAGCCTTCTGCCCAGCGGGTATCCGCCCCTTTGACTAGCACCTGCATCTTTACCATGAGTTCGGTGTACCTATCCCACCCGCCCCGGCTGACGTAGTGGGGAACCATGCGCCTCTCCGGAAATCCTACACTATCTCCGATTGTCGCGAACTGGATAACCCCAGTGCGCCAGGATTGACTGTAGTCTATCTTCGGCGCGGGCGTGTCGAAGCCAAACACGGAATTACTCACGATTTGCACGGCCTGCACGCCCCGCTGCACGTCAGTTTGCTCCCCAATCTCGGGGAGTTGCCAGCGCCGGTACAGGTTGCAGGCCAGCAGCCAGGTTGCGACCGCGCTGAGTGCAACCGGGGGTATCGCAACCGTCGCCACGTAGAACGGCCAGGCGGCGGGGTAGGTGAGCAGTGATAGCCACCCGAACAACAAACCCCCTGGAACCGTAAACGCCCAGACTCGCATCCATAAGCCTTTCTCTAAACAAACATGCTCAGGGAGTCGGTTTCGCGGGACACGAAAACTCCGCAACGCGATAAATCTAGCGCCTGCTCGGGCGTGATGACTTCGGCCAACTCCTCTAGGCCAACACCCAAAAAAATTTGGTCATGCTCGGCAGCGGCGACAATGTCCTCGTCGCCGGGCACAAACTTATTCAGAAAAATAAACGCGTGTAAGTCGGGGCGCGAACTGTATTTTTCGGCCACGTTCCCAAACGCTAGAAACTCATCATTGTCAGTTAGTATCGCTACCAGTTCTTTGGTTTTCATCGCTTCGCCTACCTACCTTTCGTAATACAAAACGGCGCATCGTCCGTCTACCGGATGACACGCCGCGAGTCCTGTGCTAATATGTTTGCAGGCATCGCGCCGCTCATTCGGCGTTGTGCTCAGAGTGGGTCTGGCGTTTCCAGCGCTAGGCCCGCTCGTTTTGTTAGGAATAGTATATAACAGTTCGTACATGAAAATCAATAAGCAGTTCACGCTTGAATTTCCCTCTCAAACCTTTGGGTAAAAGGCAGGTGCTCGTACTTCCCTGCTAAGTAATCTTCGAGCACTTGGATAGCCTCATCGGCCCCGTAGCAGACAGCCGCTACATAGCCCGCATCTTCTGCGTATTCCAGAAATTCCTGTTGGTTGTTTTTCAAGTCTCCGTCCATCGCCTTCATCTCGATATACAAGCCGCACTTGCCAGCGACGGGCCAGGGAAGAAACAAGTCAGCCACCCCGGCCTTGACCCCTTCGGCCTTGAGCTTCACCGCGACTCTTGGGTTACGATGGCCGCCGTTGGGGATTGCGTGCAACCATTTCAGGCAAGGGTGAGCCGACACATTCCAGGCTACCCAGGCCATCACGGCGCATTGTTCGGTATGTTCATCTCGGCAGGCTCGGGGCTTACGCATCTTTTACCTTCCTAGCGGGTGTACATCGCGCCGATGGGCGCTGGCCTGAATTATCTTCATCGGCTCACCGCACATCGGGCAGATGTGTACGTGGTCAGCCGGTATCGTCGCTCGGGGTGATGTAGGGGCCAGGATGAGGTGACGCGTGTACTCTGCCGCCCGGCGCTTGCTGTTCACCTGGTCACCCCAAACAAATACATTGGACGACCTCACGGCAAGAACTCCCCGCCCACCAGCGCACACAGTAGCTCTTCTGCACAAACTCTCCCGAAGTGAGCCGATGGATTGCGCCGATTGATGCCCTCTTGGAGTTTGTCGATTAGCGCCTCAACCACCGCCCGGTCATCGGGCGAGAGCGCCGCGAAGGCGGCCTGTCTCTGCGCCTGACGAACGGCTAAGTCTGGCTGTGATACGGGGTGGGGTTCATTTACTCGGGCCATGTTGACTCTCTTTCTTCGCAGGTATAACCTTGAAGTTATCTACCCCTTCGTAGCCATCGATAATAAGTATGCGAGCGTCCGGGTTCTGCTCGCGGAGTATATCTACTGTGCCGTCTGACAACCTCCACACGGGGAGTACAACACCGCGCTTACCATTCCCGGCAGGCTCGTGGGGCATCAAGTCGCGCAGTTGCTCAACCGACAGCCGCCCCTGAACGCAGGTCGTCAAATAGTTGAGCGCCTGGCGAGGCTCAAACTCATACCGCGCCCAGGCTCGGCCTACCGCGTCGAAGTGCCCCGGCCACAACTGGCGGCGGGCTTCGTGAAGTTTCCGAACTAACTCGGAACTTTTACCCAGGAGCGCCCTCAGCGTCAGGTACGTTCGGGCTGCATTGGCCCAGCGCTCCACCGCATCAACACTCTTGCAGGCATCTAGCGCAAAGGCCTGGGTGCGTCCCGGCTCGTACTTCCCAACAATGCGCCGAGCGGCTAGGCAGGTAATCCAAATCTGCGAGTTGCCGAGTTGGTAGGCGCGTATGCCGCGCAC
>Ga0070701_10000057_pt1 | contig 29286 bp, 40 predicted proteins | sample KBSK5102metaG_FD_65451 | JGI IMG/M metagenome (GOLD analysis project Ga0070701, IMG submission 65451) | Corn, switchgrass and miscanthus rhizosphere microbial communities from Kellogg Biological Station, Michigan, USA - KBS K5-10-2 metaG | ecosystem: Host-associated > Plants > Roots >... | reverse complement strand
CCACGCCCAAGGCTTTCATAGCGGACAAAAAAAGCTTTTGAGTGATCAAAACAAATCCTCCGGATCCTTGACGCCGCTGGCCTGCTCCTCCAGCCATTCATTCCCGGCCTGATCGAGCCGTTCGCTCAGACTCAGTTTTCCGCTTCCGTTCCGGCCGTTAGACCAAAGGCCGTAATGGTTCGTGAATTGCTCCGGGCCGTATCTGGAATCCGGCGCCGCGCAAAAGCGTTGCCAGTCAGGCCGGAGGACGTCCCAGGTGTAGCGGTCCACCAGCGGGCGGAGCGCCTTCGCCAGCCGGCCGCCCGGAGCCGTGCCGCCCGTGCCGGCTATCCAGTCGTCACAGGCCTCACGGCTCCAGCTCGGCGGACGGACCAGGCCGGCCGGTTCCGCCTTCCCGCGGCGGCCCTTTTTGGCCTTCGGCTTCGCCCATGCGCTCGGGTCAGCGCCGAAGGCGCTGACGGCCGTTGGTTCGTTGGGTTGTTCGTTGGGTTGTTCATTGGGTTGTTCTTCTATGCGCGCCGCGTGGTGTCCCTCTGAGGGTTGCGTGGTGTCCCTCTGAGGGTTGCGTGGTGTCCCTCTGAGGGTTGCGTGGTGTCCCTCTGGTGGGTTGCCTCGTGTCCCTCTGAGGGTTGCGTGGTGTCCCTCTGGGCGAGCTTGTAATAAGCGCGCTCGCGACCATAGCCGGGCGTCCGCTCGAATACGGCGGCAGGGCCGCTACAGAGGGCGCGCAAGGCCCGCCGAACAGCGGTCCGGCAAAGGCCCGTGCACTCGCGAATCCGCTTCGCTGACGGCCACGCCTCGCCGGCCTCGTCCATATGGTTTCCGACACAGACGGCGACAATCCGCTCCGCCGGCGTCCAGGGCGAGCCGGGCCGCATGACCAGGTCTATAACCGCGAACAGCGGCAGGAGTCGCCGGCTCATGGCGCGCCCACAGGTCGCGGCCGACCTCCGCCCGGCGAGTGACGGACAGGCCGCCCGCAAGGCGACCAGGCGCGGGATACGCGGACGGCCGCGACGTGTCGGCGCCGGGTCATGACGCCGCCGACCCGAGGCCCAGCGTGGACGACCAGCGGTCATAGAGGGCGCCCGTAGACCGGACGTCGCCCAGGCAGTAATCCGCCAGTTTTTGCGGGTCGCCGCTGGCTATCAGTTCGCCGATACCGGCGCCGTCGCCCTTGGCCTTCGGGTCCTCGAGGCCGTAGCCTACGGCGTAGGCCCGGAGCGATTGACGCGGCGCCGCCCCGTGAAACGAGAATTCCTCGGCCAGGTCAAAGTGAATTTTCGGGTAATACCGGCTCTCACGCGCGGCGGCCAGGAGCCGCGAATGCGGCGCGAGGTTGTTAGCGATCATGCGATGGATCAATACCGGCAGGTCGAAGCCGCGGCCGTTGAACGTGACCAGCCGGTCCGCCTTGCCGAGGATTTCGTTAACGCGCGTCAGGACCGCGCGTTCTCCCGGATGCGCCTCGAGGACGTCCGGGATATCGTCCGGCCAGTAGGGAAACAGTTTCGCGTCCATTATGGTAACGGCCCTTTGCGCGGTTACGTCGCTGACGGCCGGGTCAAAATTCATGATTCCGGCACAGACTACGCGCGCCAGCGGCGGACACAGCGACGTGAACGCCCGCGGGTCTTCGTTGCGTTTCAGGGCCATTTCCAGCGCGGCCTCGGTCGCCGCGTCGCCGTATGTCTCGAGGTCGAATATCAGAGTTATCAAATTCAAACTCCGCACGAATCGCCGGCCGGTCATGGGCGGACGAATCCCGCGAACGCGTGCGCAATCATGCCGGCCGCCCACTCGATATCGTCCAATGAAATCATTCCCTCGCCGGCCAGGTCGCCGGCCGCGGCCAGGGCGGCGCGCTCTACCGGGTCAATGGCCTCGGCCTGGAGCCAGACGCCATAGGCCGGCAGCGTGACCTCGGCCGACGTTCCGGCCGTTCCGATGGAGGCCGTACGCTCTAACGCGCTCACATTGACGGCCCAGAGATGCGCGACGCCGTCGACGTGTTTCGCCATGACCTTAACGGCGTCGCTGCTCGAGGTCGCCGGCATGTTCGGCGACAAAAGCGCGGCCTCGAGGGCGACCAGCTCCGCATTGACCAAGGCCAGGCGCGCGAGCAGGGCTGCGCGGACGGCCACGGGCGCGCCGCCGATCGCTCCGCCTTGCGTGCCGATACTCCACCAGAGGATTCCCTTCGCGCCCGCAACGATCGCGGACCAGGCCATAAAGCGAAGCTCGTCAATCGTCGGGTAGTGACCCTTGCTTGTCAGGATGCAATCCTGCAGGACCGCCCACACTGGCCGGCTTCCTTGCACGGCCGCCACGGCGCCGCGAACCGCCTCGTATGACACGCCCATGGGCGCCAGGACGCCCTCGGCCGTGTTGTAGACCGGGTACGTATGAATGTCTAAGACGTCGACCGCGTCGCGGTAGAGGATCGCGCCATAGATCGAGTTATTGGCGCCGAAACAAACGCCGTGCGGCTCCGCCTCGGCCATGGTCCGATACAGGCGGAAGATGTTTTGTGAGTCGTCCGCCGGAAGCTCATCCGCTATGTAAAAGCCAAGGAATCCCGGCTTCGCGCCCGCGTCCAGGTCCGCGGCCTTCGCTTGCCAGAACGACTCCTCGGAAGGAAACGACGTCGCCGGCACGCCGTTAACGGCGAGCTTGAGGAAATTGCTGTTGTCCCTGAAAACGCGGTTCCAACATTGTAGATACAGCATGCCGCGCTTTGCGTGAGCGGCGATCGCCGACCGGAACGCCGGCCCTTGGATGTTTTGAAGCATGTAATTAAGCCAGACTTTTCCGCCGGCGGCCTGTAAGTGATCCATGCCCGGCGTGTAGTAGCTCTCAAGGCCTGAAAATCCGCCCGTGTCATAGGCGCCCATGACGAATTGACGGCCTTCGGACGTGACGATATAGCCGTCACTGTCCACGTATGCGCCTGCGCGGTCGGCGGCCGGCGCCTTGACGATCGTAAAAGGCGGATAGTCAAAAAAGGGCGCCATGCAACCGACCATGAGCGAATACCGGCCGAGCGGCCAGGCGCCCGCGTCAATCGTCAGGACGTGCTCGCCGGCCTCGAGGTCCTGTGACGCGAATAGGTCGCCTTTTGAATCGAACACGTTTAGGTGCGCGCCGATCGCCTCCGGCCCGACCCGACACCAGACCTTGATACGCTGGTCGCTGTCGTCCCATAGCATGCCGCGATAGTTCGGATGCCGGACGAAGCATTCCACGGGCGGCGGAATCAGGCGGCGAAGCTCGAGGTCCGTGAAGCCAAAACGCCCGTTCGGATGCTGGTAGGCTTCAACGCGGATTTGACAGTCAACCGGCGCCGTCACTTGAATGAATTTCCGTTCGATCAGTTGCCAGGGCGGAACGTCGCCCGTGATAACGTCCGTGCTCGGCCCGATCGCGCCGGCGACGCGGAGCATGACGCGGGCGGACCCGAGCGCCGGCGTGTTGCCGGCGGACCAGGCGCGCGCGCGGAGGACGTACCAGGCCGGCTCGAGGTCGACCTCCGCCCATGCGCTCGGCGTGCCGGTCGGCGGCGTGGTCACGTCCAGCTCTAGCTGCAGGTCGTCCAGGTACCAGGAGAACGCCGGGTGTAAATGCCACGCCTCGCGCGCGTTCGGCACAAGGTTGCCGATTTCCTCCGGCCATCCGTAGAGAGCTGTCAGGCCGCCCGGTTGCGTCACTGGTTTTTGTCCTTCGGCGTATTGAGCCGGTCCGTGAGGTTGTCAATCGCCGACTTGGCCGGCGCCGGCGCGGCCGGTTCCTTCGCCGCCGCCGCCGCTTCCTTCTGCTCCGCCACGTCCGCCCAGGTCGTTTCGCCCGTCTTGATGCTGGTATAGATTCCGCGGAGCTTGACAAGCTCGGCCGGCGACGCGGCGCCGAGGTCGTGTCCCATAAATTCCTTGAGCGCGGACGGCATAACGCCCAGCTCCGCGAACGCGTCGGCGATCCGCTTCCGTTCCGCGTCCGGGTCCTTGGCGACCTCGCCGGCCAAAATGCCCTTGATGGCCGCCCGGCATTCGTCCTGTATGTCGCCCGGCAGGATCCGCAGGACGGAGTTTCGTATCGCCTTACTGATCAGGTTGTTTTCTTTGGACAGGACCTCGTCGTCCGTGGCCTCCACGATATAGACCGGCTTGCCGGAGCTGTTGATACGCGTGGCCAGGGCGAGCTGCCCCTTTTTCAGGAAGGATCGCTCGACGGTCTTATCAAACGTGACCGACTTCGCCCAGGGCGTATTGGACTCGAGGTCCGTTACGGTGACCATGAGGACGCGCTTTTGCGGGTCGTCCCAGGTCACGGCCGACTCTGAGAGAACGTTTGTCAGGCAACGAACGGCGGCCTCGGCGAACCGGATGGAAAATCCTTCGACGCCGTTGCCGACCGGCTTGAGATACCAGGCCGACTTGGCGAAGCCGGGCCGGTTGCATTCCCGCAGGAGCCGGACGCGGACCTCGTCCATATCCCGCGGGCGCCGCATGGCCATTACGTAACGCGCTTCGACGAGCGCGCGCGCCTGGGCGGCGGCGGCCGAGGACGCGGTTTCGCCGAGCATGGCCAGCTCCGCGCCGCTGAAATCCTGGCGCGATACCGTGCCGGCGGCCGGCGCCGTGTCAATCGCTGTTGGTACCTGTCCCATTTTTTCCTCCCTTGCGCGGCACGCCGACCCGGCGGAGAACGCGCGGCGTTGACGGTTCGACGACGTGACCGGAGCGCGGCTCGACTTTCCATTGCCAGCGTGACCCGTCGACGAGCACGCCCCACGTGGCGGAGCCGAGCGCGGCCTTAACCTGCGCCTCGGCCGCGGCCTTCGCCGCCTCGAGGACCTTGATATCCGCTTTAAGACCGGCGATTTCCTCGGCCGTCTGGAGCGCCTCGGCCGGCAGGGCGATCGTTTCGCCGCTGTCCCGTGGATAGAGCGCGTGCAAGGCCTCGCGCGTTCCTTCCGTTCCGTCCGCGGCCGGCGGCGTCCGGTCCTGGACGCATTTCCAGAACGCCTCGAGCACGGGAAGCATGGCCGCGATAAAGGCGTCATTCCGCGGCAGGTCCGCCCACCAAAACTGGAGGCCGCCGATCAGCGCGGCCAGGCTCCCCCAGCTCGCGCCCGTTACGGCCATTTGCGCCTGTAATTGGACCTGGAAATGTACGGGCGCCTCGGCGTCAAACTCCGACGACTTGCCGGACCAAAGGGCCTTACATTCCAGCGGCCCCGGCCCGGCCTGGTCCGGCGCCGTGACGACCTCACGGTCAAGGGTCGCCGTCAAAAAGGACAGGTCCGCGTGGCGGCGGATATGGAAGGCGCCCAGGTTCCGGACCAGGCGGCCCGTGACCTCCGCGTATTCCTCGGCAATGACCGGCTCGAGGCGCCGGCCGCGACGCATCCATGGCGTTTCCTCGTCCGTGGCCAGGCCGAGCTTCGCCGCGTACACGGCCAGCGGCCCGCGCCGCGGGTCCACGCCCAGGACGGCCGGAACTTCGGACGCGCCTATGCCGAGCTGGCGCGCCTGCAGCCACGTGGCGCGATCGGGCGGCGTGGTCATTCGCCCTCCGCCCATTCGGCCCGCCCGCGTGCACAGCGCAGGCATAGCGGCGTGTTCCCGTAATAGGCGAACGTCCACGTCTTACAACCGTCGCCCCATTGCGTCCCGTGACAGCGTTCGAACCGGCCGACCTGGAGCCGGCCGAGGCCTTCGACCGCGCCCGGCCAGCGGAAAACCCTGTGAGCGTATTGCTTGAGGCCGGCAATGATTCCGGCCTGATAGCGCGGGTCGCCGCTCATGCCGCGACCTCGCCGTAGACATGCCAGACGAACATTCCGGCCTGCTTGAACGTGCCGAGGTACGCCCAGCGGTTCCCGGCCGCCGCCGGCTCCAAGGCCTGGCCTGTGCCGACCACGCAAAAGCGGCGCCTTTCGCGCGGCCGGGCGGCGTCAACCTCGAAATACAGCGACATGCCGCCGGAGCCGTCCGCGGCCACGGTCAGGAACTCGGCGCCGGCAGGAATGTCATGGGCGAACCAGACCGGCTCGCCCAGGAGAACGGGATAGCGCCAGACCTGGAGCGTCAATTTGGCCGCCCTACGGCGCGGGCCGTGTCGGCCGCCTCGAGCCGGACGGTTTCGGCCAAGCGGTCGCCGTTAACGCCCAGGTCCAACAGCGTGCACAGGGCGGCGTAGAAGACGCCATAGACGACCAATGGCGGACACGGCCGCAGGTACTCGAGGGCGCGCGCCATGGCGTCCGCGGCGACCTGCTCCGGCGTCGGCGTCGGCTCCCTCATGAGGACCGCCCAGGGCGGATAAGCCGGACCGTGGACCCGCCTTCGACGCGCCGGCCGGACAGGTCGGACGTGTCCGGCGTCAGGCGCCCGCCCCGGACGACCCGGAGCATGCCGGCCTCGAGCGGCGCCGGCTCCGCGCTAGAACGCCTCAGGACGCGCGCGAGGGCGCGGGCCGATACATACTCCTCGCCGGCGTCGAGTCGGACCTGGCCGGCGTCGCCAAGGCCCAGGAAACCGGCGCCACAGCGGGAACAGCGGAGCGAGCCGCGGCCTTGGTAGCTCGGCCGGAGATATCGGCCACGATGGAACAGGCGGCAATACCAGCGCGGCGGCGTCATGTGGACAACGTCCAGGGCGGAGCGGCCAGGGCGATAGCGCGCCGGAGCGCGCGCCAGGCGGCATGCTCGTCGTCGCCTTGAAAAATGCCAATGTTCCGCTTCCGGGTGAAATAGAGCGCCGTCAGTTGCGCGGCCTCGAGCAGTTCCGGCGCCGCCAGGATCAGGTGTCCGTTTGCCGTCGTTTCGGTTCGCGTGACGACATGGGCGGCGTCCTCCGTCGTGACGAACGCTTGCCAGCGAAGCTCGGCGACCACGCAAGGCGCCAGGCGGTTGATTCCGAACCGGAGCGCCCACGGCGCCGGCGAATGCCGGGCGGCGACCCAGGCCGTCATGACCAGGCGTCCTTGATGCGCGCCAGGTAATCGGCGGCGACCTCCGGCTTTATCTCCGTCCGGAAGTCCTGCAGGACGGACAGGCCGAAGATGATTTCCTCGAGGCGCCAGCGCGCGCGCGGGTCGGTCGTTTTGTCCAGGGCGTCAAACGCGGTATTAAGGACCGTGGACAGGCGCGGCGTGGCGTCACGGTTCGCCTGGTGGACGCGCGCGTCCAGCTCGGCGTCGGCGGCCTCCGCGGCTTCGCGGCGGCGGTTGGATCGCGACATTGGATTGTGCCCAGGTTGTGCCCGTCCCATGACGAGCCATCCGTTTTATAGGGCGCCCGGCGATACGACGCCGCGCCCGTAAACCGCTGACTTTGCGGTTCGGATGCGCTTATGAGAGCGTTTGACTACCTATGGCGCAAAGGTTGGACGCGTGCCACGTACACGTGAGCTTTTGATCGTGCACGATGGAACGCGAGGCCCCTAACGCCATAGGCATAAATCACTTACTCGCTCTGTGCGCTTCCGCCCCGTCCGCTACGCCCCGTAGAATGTGCCCGTCCTGTGCCCGTCCTCAGTTGCGCGACCTTGTCCGGCCCGGCCGCGACCTCCGCGCCGAGCTTGCCTAGCTTGGCCAGGCCCGCGCTCATGTCCTGCTCGTTTACGATGTTGTAGCGGTCGAACATGGCGCGCGTGCGCCATCCGCAAATCGCCATAACAACCGACTCCGGCACGCCGGAAAGCCGGAGGTTGCGGGCGGCCGTCCGCCGGAGGTCGTGAACAATCCGGTCCACGCCGGCCGCCTTGCGCGCCGCGTCCCATTCCCGCTGGAAACTCTTGACGCGCGAGCCGTCCTTAGACCGAAAAAACACGTTCGCCACGATAACGCCCAGGTCATGCTGGAGCGCGTCCGCGCGCGCCCGTTGCGTCTGTATCAGGTCGGTCAGGTCCGCGGACGCATGAAAGGGTAACGTCTTCGCGTCGCCGTTTTTGGTCTTCTCGATTCGCGCCACGCCGGCGACCAGGTCGACCTGGCGCCATTCCAGGCCCTTCGCCTCGCTGCTCCGCCAGCCGCACAGGTACAGAAACTTAAGCAACGGTTTCAAGTCGTCATGGAGGCGCGCCAAAACCTTCTGGAGGTCGGATTCCTTGAAAAAGCCGGTCCTGGTGTTGTCGACCTCGATATTCGGAAACACGGGCCGCGCGCTGATCGCGCCGGACAGCATGGCCACAGTAAACGACTTGCGGACCGTGGACAGCTCGTTCCGAATGGTTCCCGCGGCGGCGCCCTCGAGCCGGCGATGCGCCACGTAACGGACGAAGCCAACGCCGGTCAGGTCCACGGCCAGGACGTCCTCGCCGAAAAACGCGGCCAAGTGTCGGAAGTGTTGGGCGGCGCCGATCAGGCTACCGCGACCCGTGGCGATGTATTCGGCCTTGAGCAGTTCCCGCAGGCCGGCCTTACCCGGCTCGTCCGTGCCGATCATGCGGAGCTTGCCGGCCTTTTGGCCGACGTATGTATTCGTTTCGATTTCGGCAATCCGCCGCCGCCGGAGCGCGACCGCGTCGCGGACGTCCAGGCCGGACCGGCCCTCCGCCTTGGACCTCGAGGATTCCCGGACGACTTTCCCCTTGACGTAATACTTGATCCACCAGTAACGGCCGCGGAGATACGGCTCGCTTCCCATGCCGCGCGCCTTCGCCTTCGTGGGCGCCATTAGCTGGCCGCCTTGCTGGTCCGCCGGCGCCGCGGCCGGAACGTCCGCCGGATCGCCTCGTTGATCAGGTCGGACAGGTCCGCCGACCGCGGCGCGTCGCCGCGCCCGATCCGGTACGCGCGTTCGCGCCGGAGCGTGTCTAGCGATCCGTCGTCGAAGTAAAACGTCGCCTTGACCTGGCCTTGTCGGTTCCTCATATGCAAGCATTCCTCCATGACTTATGCTTGCATTTCCATGCGGGCGGCGTCAATCCGCCGCTTGCCGGCGAACCATTTGGACAGGCCCGCCACGTTGAACAGGACCGTCCTCGAGCTGAGCTTGACCCGGAACGGTTGATGCCGCGTCGCGGACATGAGCCAGCGGCGCCGCTCCGGAGTGACCTCGAGGCCGAGGGCGACCAGGGCGGCCTCCGGCGTGACCAGGCCCGCCGCTTCCTTGGCCGCCTCCGCCTCGCGCGCGACCTCCACGGATGCGCGCTCCGTCTCTTCTATGGCCGTGGCCATGCCGGCGGCCAGGGTCGCTAAGCAGGCCGTCAGGCCGAGGGCGAGCCGTTGACGTTCGGCCGCGCCGGCGAGGGCGACCACGCCCGGCAGTTCCCGGAGTATTTCGTTGACTGAGCTTGCCACGGCTAACGCCTCCACGCCCGCGGGCCGCCGGACCGGGGAGGGTGCCGACCCGGCGGCCGAGTGACACGCGTTGCGCCTGCCTCGGGTCAATCCGCCGGCCCGATCAGGTGTTGCCCTTTGGTTCCCGTTCGATATGTCGGACAAAGGTAAGGCGGCGGCGTGACCTGGTCAAGACACAAAATCGGCTATTACCGGCGGAGTGGCATACCGCCCATGGTGGCAACTCCGCTAAGCCGCACTAGATGCGCCAGTTAATGTGCTCAATATACACGTGATCGGCGGACGGCCTGGCAGATACGGCGAAGCAGGGCGACCGGGTCGTCGGTTTCGTGTGACGCCTGCGGCCGGGTCCTCAACTGGACGGGAATCACGCTCATGATTGAACGGGTCGGCATCCTGGTCGTCCTCGCCCTGCTCGCCGTTGCCGGCCAGGCCCGCGCCGCCGAGGTCGTGTCCGTGGTCGTCCAGACACAGACCGTCAACGCCGCGCCCGGCGCCAACCTGACGACGCGGAGCGGCGCCGGCGCCCAGTTCTCGGCCGGCACGTGGTATTCCGTCCTGCCGGCCGGAGGACGCCTGGTCGCCTGGCGCCTGGGCGTTGACCCGTCCAGCAACGATAGCTCTAAGGTCCGCGTGACCTGCGCCCGGCGACCGTACAAGGCCTGCTCGGCCCGTCGCCGGCCTTGCGGGTCGACCTCCTGGCCGTGATCGCGGAGGCGCGGCGCGCGCGCGAGGGCCGGGCGCGCCTGTGCCGCTGTCGCCGGTGCGGCTATACCTGGCGCCCGGAAAATCCGTCCGTCCGTCCCACGTCCTGCGCGCGCTGTAAATCCAAGTCATGGGACGTGGCGCCGCGTCGTATAATCGGCCCGCGGAGGTCAGCAAAATGAACAGGCGGAAGCCAATGACGGGCGCCCGGCTCCGGTCCTTACGCCGGCGCGCGGGCCTGACGCAAGGCCAGCTCGGCGACATTGCCCGGATGCATCCGAACACGCTCTCCCGGCTCGAGGGCGAGCAGGTCATACCCTACAGGACGTCCGAATACCTGCGTGGACTCCTCGAGCGGATCCTGGCGCCCGGCCAGGTGGCCTAGGATCCGCCGGCGGCCTGCGGCTCACGTCCACGCCACAGGCCGCCCCGCGCGGCCGTTTTAGTCCTCGGCCAGTAGCGCCCGCAACATCCGCCGATACAGGTCAACGTCCTGCTCGAGGCGTTCAATCGTTTGCCGGAGCCGGAGCAGGTCTTCGGCCGGCGCGTTCCGGGCGCGCGATCGCCTGGCGGCCACGGCCGGATCAATCGCGCGTATCTGTACCTGCGGAATCGGCACGCCTGGGCGCCCGCCTTTCTCCGCCCGCTTCCTCCATCCGCGCGCCTGGGTCAACGGCTCGCCCTTGGCGTGCCGCCTGATCCATAGGCCGAGCAACGGCCGGGATAGCTCCAGGTCCTCCGCCGTCTTAGCCACGTTGCCCGATTCCTTCGCCTGCTTCACGGCGGCGAGCTTAAACGCGTCGTCATGGTGCCGGCGTTTCCGTTGTTTCCGCCGCCCCACGGGTCAGCTCACGCGCCGCAGGTTCGCGCGCCGTGCCGAGCGCCAGACGCCGCTGTAACGCGTTTCTATCCGGCGCGCCCGCTTTAGGTGTTGCTCGAGGTCGCGGGTCGGCATGTTCCGCACGCGAAGCCAGGCCGAATAACAGGCGTTGCACAGGCCGCGCCGCAACAGGCCGCCTTGCCAACAGGTTGACGTGGCGCAACGGTCGGCGGATTTCGGGCGAGTCGAGACTAGCGCATGCGTGGCCATAGGCGTTACTCCATTCCGTTAACGGGCCTAAACAAATTGTGTACCTGACGCCAAGGTCATAACCCACGCGCGCGGGCCGTGTCAAGGGCCGGCCGTCAATTCGTCGGCACGGGAAACGGAAGCTCGGATATCTGCAGGTCGTTCTGATCGTAGTAGGTCGTCAGGGTCCGCGTGACTTTCCACGTTCTGTCGAGCCGGCCGAAAATCACATCCGGCAACGTGGTGTCGGGTATGACCACGATGGGATTGAGCCGGCCGCCGCTCCGCCGGAAAACCTCGTCGCGCGCCGCGCGCATCCGGGTCTCGGTTTCAAAGTGAAACTTGAGGCCGAGCGTGCGCCTGGTCTGGGCGGACCGGGCGTAGACGGCCAGCTCGCCGACGCCGGTATCCGTGGCGACGTCGTCGCGCATATAGCCAATCTCCGCGCCGTACTCCGGCGGCACGGTCAAGGCGTACGTCTGACCTATGACCAGTTCGCCTATCTCAGGAATCACGCTGTTCGCGCCCACCAAATACGTCAGGTAGAAAGTAAAATACCGGGCGTACACGGGCGCGGCGAGCAATGCATAGAACGACGGCTGGACAATGGCTATGGTCGCCTGCAGGGTGGCAATGGGAAACAACGAATCCGTCGCGGAGTAAAACCGCGCCAGAACGCTAGCGTCTAGGTTATGCCCGTGCACGCTGACGAAGTCGGCGGCCGGGTAGTCGTAAATATCGTCCGCGTAACCTAGAGCCGCCGCCGCGATAACGAGCCGCATAGTGCAGGTGTCCGCTTGTGTTGTGCTAAACGGTTCTACCGTGTAGTTAACGGACGCCGCCGCGTATGTGTTCGGTACACGTGACATGACGCTACCACCACCAGACGACCATGTCCCGTTATTCTGTAGTTGACTGCCGGTCGTCAGGTTTTGAAGCGTCATGGCAATTCCCGCGACGCCGTCGCCGCGGAGCTGTGATGATATGGTGCGCTTCTCTCCCGAGCGTACCGTAAAGTTTTGACTTATGAGGCCCGGATTGAATTTTGCCGCGCTTCCGTTGACAAACTCGCCCGCGACAACCGTTTGTGTAACCGTCCCGCTCTCAACCGTCCAGCCGGACGGCGCGCCGCCGGACCAGGAGTCGAGACTGCCGTTAACGACGGAGTTTCCGTCGACTAGGATTTGAATTGACGTCGTCGCCGACGTCGTGCGGAAGCTCCGCGACGGCCGGCCGTCGTATAGGTTTGTTATGGGAAACAGTGGATCCGCCGACCCAATAAGAAGCGACACTGTACCCGTTTCAAGTCGGTTTACCCGTTCGCCGGACAGGACCCGGATGTCTACTAGAGCCACGGCCGCGCCCTCCCTTTTACACGTCCACGAAGTAGAGATAGAACGACGCCCGCGCCGTCAGGAACACGGACGCGTGGACCTTGATAAAGACGAACACGCGCTCGTCCGCCTCGAGGTCATATGGCGCGGGAAGGATCAGCGGCGGCGCGCGAAGCTCACGGCCGGCGCGATAGAGATAGTCGCCCAAGACCTCGCGCGAGTCGTCCAGGGCGGAGCCGGGCGCGCCCGTCTGTACCTGCGCGCTGATCCGCAAGGACGGCTCGTCCGCCGATTCGGAGTCGACGCCGATTGACCAGCCGGCCAGGCGCGGGAAGCCGGCCGGCGCCGCGACCTCGAGGACGCGCCGGCCGTTGTTAAACGGGCCGGCCGGTACGTCCAGCGTGTTGACATAGACGCCCTTGCTGCTCGGCATTTCTAGTGCAAATCCCAAACCGCCCAGGCGCGGCCGACCAGGACGCCGACCACGAAGGCGGCGGCGATCCATAGACACTCAAACACGGTTGACGCCCTTTCCCCTTACGGCAGGTCCGCGATTTCCTCGTCGGATAGTACGGCCTGGCCTATGACGAAATGACTAATCCATCCGTCCGCCGAATTGGCGCCCGTCTGGTCCGACCCGATATAAAGGAACGGCGCGGCCGGCAAGCTACCCGGCACGCCCGGCGCCGCGCTGTCGGCCGTGCTCTTGACGCCGTTCACGAAGCAGGAGGTCGTGTAAGCCGGCAGGCCTTCCTCGGCCTCCGCGCCCGTCCAGCGGCATCCGAGTTGATAGGTCATGCCGCGCGTAACGCCGCCCGTGACGGACCCGGTATAGTTCGCGCCGGCAATCCGGTTGCGGAAGACCCAGGCGCCCGTGCCCTGGTTATAGACGAGGCGCATAAGGTTTGACGCGTCATAGAAGGCCGTAAAGATAAAGGGATTCGCGCCACTGGCCAGCTCGTTACTGTTCCATTCCGGAACGAACACGCAATGCATGTATCCGCGCTCCGGCAGGACGATCCGCCGGCCGTGGAAATTCTCGATTGTGAGCACGTCCGCGGAGCGCGCGACCGTGGCCGCGGCCGTGACGATTCGGCTTGTCGCGTAACGGTAGACCTCGAGTTGGACGTGGTAAAGATGATTGATTTGCCCGGCTACGCCCGTCGCGGTCGGTATGCCTATGATGCTGGTTAGCGTGGTGTTGGACGTGCCGACGTTGATGCCGTTCGTCGACCAGCGGTCGCCCGTGGTCGACGCCGTCATGGTGTTCCATGTCTTCGCGACTTGCCACGTGGCGTCGGACACGCGGTAATACTTCGCGTCGAAGCCGCGTTGTAGCGCCACGGAAAGGGCGGCGCCGCTGTCGTCCTTGTGATCAACGCTCATGGACACAATGGAATTGGCCAGGATAGACGCGGTCGCCGTGCCCGTGATCTGCAGATCCGCCACGTGTATCGGCGTGCCGGCCGTGAATTTGACCGAGTTGCCGGAGGCGCCCGACTCGAAAAGTAGATCCGTCGTGTCGGCCGCGATCGCGGAGCCGTTGCTACCCGTGCCGGCCGACGTCCAGCCGGTGAGCGCATTGGCGAACGAGCTTTGTATCTGACTGTTCGTCGACGCGCCTTCGAACAGCTCGCCGAGCGTGGTGTTCTTTTCCGCGTTCGTGGCCACGGCGACGACCTGCTTTGTACCCTGCAGGGCCGTGGCCGCGTTCTCTATCCATGCGCTCGAGGCGCGCGTAAACGTCCGGCCCGCGCCAGGGTCCACGCGCGCGACGCCGTCCGAAAACGCCGGAGGTTGCTCCGCAATCATCGTGTCCCAAAAAAGACACAGGTAATCACGCAGGACCAGGCAACGGGTCTTGACCGTCATGGTCGTAAGGTCGATATCCTCGGATAGCTTGCGCAGGACGACCCGTTGCCATGGCTTGCTACCGGCGCCCGTATCGTCCGGCGTCGGAAACGCGTAATGGGTCATGGTGATATCGTCCAGAAGCTCCGCGTCCGCGAACCGTAGCGGCGCCTTGAATTCAACCGTGGTCACGGGCCGGCGGAACAGGCGCATAAACCTCGAGCCGTTGTCACGGGCGGCGCCGATTCTCACGGACGCCGGCACAAAATCGACGGTCAGGTATTGCTGGCTTACGTCCATTTCGTCGCCGACGATAACGCCCGTGCCGCCGAACAGGACGGCGCGAACGCCGGCCGTTGTCCAGGGCAAGGCCGTGCTCGGGTCCGTGAGCCATGTATCGGAGCGCGTGACCCATGAGTTATCTACGACCGGACCGTAAACGGCGCCGGGATAGTTGACGCCGCCTATCCGAATGGTCGGCGTAAACGACGAGTTGACGGCGCCGCCACGTTCTCGCACGCGCGTCACCAGGACGACGGACGCAATGGTCACGGCGGACGGCATGACCTCCGGCGCTACCCAATACGCGATCGTGACATGGGAGATCATGGTCACGGCGTCGTCAGGCCCGCCGACCGCGTCGTCTATACAGTCATGGATCGTGGCGCCGCCGGTCTTGACGAGCAGGCCGCCCGGATCCGTGTTGGTAGACGCCGGCCTCAAGTAAATAACGCTCATACCACGCGCGACGCGCTCCATGGTTGATCCATGGATATCGCGACCTTGTTTGTCACGGTCAGATCCGACACGACAAGGACCTGATAGAATTTCCCGGCCGTCTCTCCGAAAATGTACGGTAGGCTAACCTCGCGTGTCACGCCTTCCGTGTCTACCGGCATCTTAAAGGCGCCGCCCTCGTCCTCGTCCGCGTGGAACCATTGCTCGTCCGAATAAAGGCGCGCCGTGCAAGGGTCATTCATTCGGACGGCGAGTGTCCCGTTGCGCTTCCAGAAGACCTTGGCGCCGTGATCGTTTGACCATTCGTTGATCAGCTCGAGGGCCTTGACCTGGTTATCGCCGGACAGGCGCCGCGCGCCCTCATGGCCACGGGCGGAAAGGAACGCCGCCGTTTCCACAAACGATGTCGCGTCCAGCGGCGCCGTGGACGCGGCGGCGTATTCGCCGGAGCGCCAGTCATTGAAAACGAAATTCACCAGCAAGTGAAAGAGTATGTCCGCGGGATTCGTGATCAGGTTGCCCGTGCCGTCCGCCTTGTCGCTTAGGCCGTCCAGGTCAACCGTTATGGCCGATGTCCCTTGCGTCGCCGCAAAGTCAATCAAGGTGACGAGCTTGCCGTTGACGGTCGGATAGGTGACGGCATAAAGCGAGGCGTCTACCGCGACGCCGTCCTTGTACACGGCCCGGATGAGTTTCATTTTGCCCAGGCCGACCAGGTAACGGAAGCCGATCGCGTCCACCAGCAAGGCCGGCACGAAGCCGGCGCCGGTTATCCCGGTTGAGTTGTGCGTCCCATAGACGATCGGAATGTACTGACCGAGGACGGCGGAGGCCGCGGACGGCCAGTCGGCCTGGCTTATGATCGCGCGCGGAAGCGAGCCGTACTTGACCGGCGCGTTATTCATGCGAAGGCGGAGCTTCCATACCATGGGGCGGACCTGCTCCGCCGCGTCGAGTACGCCATTGAAAACGATAGGCGAGTCGCTGTCCGGCACGTTCGGCGAGAGCAGGCGGATGGTCGCCACTGACCCGCGGTAGCTTTGGCGATACGTGGCCAGGCGGATTGCGAGCCGACGCCGGTCCGCGGCCTTGCTTCCGCCGTCGCTGACCTCAACCTCTACTTCGACGTCCGTTAGATCGTTCGTCCGTTCGTTTACGCTCCTGGCGATGGATCCGGCGGCGAGCAGGCGCGGCTCGTATCCGCCATGCGCGGCGGAGCCGATCGCGACCGGAGCGTAACGCTTATTTCCGCCCGGTAGGGCAATCTCGAGGCCGGGATAAATCAGCGGCCGGCCTGGGCGGCCGATTCCCTTTTCCGTTTCCACCAGGAACGCGGAGGTCCACAAATGCGGAACGGCCGGCTCATAGTGGAGTAAGCTCACGGCACACGTAATAGTTTCCAAGGGTACGTCCGCGCCGTGCCGGCCGTTTGCTTGAGCGTGGCCGTGACGCCCTGGTCGAAGGCGGCCGGGCCGAGGACCTTGATGTTAGGCTCCGCGATCGCGCCGGCGAACGTGGCATAGAGCGCGGCCCGGACCGTGCCGGCGGCGAGGACGTTTTCCTTGAGGCGAATTTCTATCGTGTCGCCGGCAATCATGGCCGCCGCGTCCACGTGAAGCTCATAACAACCGGAGGCCGTGTCCGCCTTTAGAGTGTGCTCGGTCGCGACCACGACGAGCTGTGACCCGGACGCCGAAACAGATACCGCCATATCAGGCCGCTCCTCGCCGGAAACCCTGTTGCTCGAGGGCCGGGATTAGTTCGGACATGCCGCGCCGGACGTCCGCGGCGATTTGCTCGCGCAGGTCCTCGAGGACGCTATATCGCCCTTCCGTGGTGGACATGGTGTCGGCCATGGCGTTAACAATGGGCGACATGGTGATGTTTTGGACGGGCGCCTGCGCGCGAGCGACGGCCGCCGCGATCGTTTGACCCATGGCCGCGATAGCCGCGGACAGGTCGCCGCCGGCCGGCGCCGCGGCCATTTCGCCGGTAAAGTGTCCGCTGTGCCCGTATCCGCCCGCGCTAGACATCATGGACGCCGGCACGACGGCCACGCCTTCGTTAGGGTGCACCAGGAACCGGGTCATTCGGTTGACCCGCTTGGGCGCTATCAGGCGCCCATAGCCGCCCGCGCTCGTCTGACCCGCGCCTGTTTCGTCGCCGCCGTCCAGGTGCGTCGGTTGATACGTGCCGTGCTGGCCTCGGTCGCCGCCGTACGTGACCGGGATATTGATTCCCGGCATGTTGCCGGCGGCGGCGCCGACTCCGTTAATCGCCGGCACGACGCCGCCGAGCGCCAGGACGAGCCGGTCTACCGCCTCCACCATTCGGTCGATAGGATCCGTCGTGAACGTGACGCCGGCGGCCTTGGCGTTTTCGATCATGGCCAGCGTTGACTCGTCCATGGCGACGCCCGTTTGTCTCGAGGCGACAATCATGGACTGCAGGAGCGGGCCGACCGCGGTATAGGCGTCCGCGGCGCCGAGGCCGCCCTCGGTCGCCTGGGTAAACGCGTCGCGCGCGGCCTGCTCGTATGAGTGAAAAACATCCGTTGTCATGTAACCGCTGTTGGCCACGCCTTCGAATGACTGGCGGAGCGCGTCCACGCCCTCGAGCGCGCCGCGGACGGCATCGTTTCCGTCCGTGCCGAGCATGGCGAACAGGTTGGACATGGGACCGAGCAGTTCGGCTGCGTCGAATCCGCCCGCCTCGAGCTTTTCGCGCAGGGCCTCAAATGGCGCGGCCATGGCGTCAACGCCCGCTATCAGGCCGCTCTCTTTGACCGTCGCCCAGAACGTTGCGCTAAAGATGGTCGCCTGCGCGGCGGCGCCCTCTGGCGAGGTCACGTTGATACCGCCCGTGACGTGCTTTGTGTCGCCCTCGCCGGCCTCGAATTTCCCGCCTATCATGCGGCCCGTCTGCAGGACGCCCGTTATTCCGCCCATGGCGCCCGTCGACCGCTCAAGCTGTTCTTTGACGAAGCCGGCGATTTCCGGAATCTTTAGGCCTTCCTCGCGCGCCCGCTTGATCATGTCGACCATGGTTTTATCGCCGATGGAATTGGCGGCCGTGGCCGCCCTCGCGACCTGGACGAACGCGCCGCCGAGGGCCTTGATTCCTTCCTTCGCCGGCACGCCGCCGGTCTTTATGGCGTCGAATAGCGCCATGGTTTGCGAGCCGAAGTTGCGGGCGTCCTGGCCGCTCTCCGCCATGAGCTTTGGAAGCTCGAGGACGATCGCGGAGTTTAGCGATATGCCGAGTTTCTTTTGGTTGGCGATGATTTCCTTGCCGGCCTCGTCCGACACGTGAAAGCCGAACATCTTTCCCGCGTCGTCCGCCGCCTTCGCCCAGGCCGGATGGTGGATCAGGCCGACCACGGCGCCGATAACCGCGCCGATAACCGCGCCTATAGGCGTAAACTGGCCGCCCGCGGCGGCGCCCGTGCTCGCGCCCGCGAAGACGCGCCCGCCCGTCGTCCTCCGGTCCGTGGCTTGCCACAGCTCGCCGGCCAGGGCGACGCCTTGAGCGGCGGCGCCGACCTTGTCGCCGGCGGACATGCCTTTCAGGCCCTTGAACGTGCCGTCCGCATTCATGGTCAGGCCTTTTAGGTTTTTGCCGATCGCCGTAGCGTTGCCGACATGGGCGAGCATGGACGTGATGTTGTCGCCGCCGAACGCGCCGGCCGCCTCGCCGAATTGGCCAAGGGTATCGGACACATTCCACGCCGGCGGCCTGGACGCGGCTTCCTCGGCCGCGGTCGGAAACAAATGGCCGCCCGCTTTCTTTAGTTCCTTGGCCACGTCCTTAAACCGGCTGAAAAATTCCGCCGTGTCCGGCAGGCCGCCGATGTTCTTGTCGCCCATGAGGACGCCCAGGCCGCCCATGTCCTCGCCCGATACGCGGCGCCGGATGGTGTCGTAACTCGGGAAGGCGGCGAGCGCCTTTTTGGCCAGGCCCTTATACATTTCGTCCGCGGATTCGCGGCCCGACTTCTCGAAGTCGTCCGTGATCTTTTGATCCGCCTTTTCCCGCTGTTTCATAAACGAGTTAAGGTCCTTGACCTGGTCGTCATGCGCTTTCTTTTGAATGGCGGCCGCGGATTTTTTGGCCGCGGCCTCGGCGGCGGCGCGCGCGTGCTGTTCCTCTGTGCCGACATACTTGGGCGTACCGAGGACGCCGCGCCCGCCCATGTCGTTGAACGCTGCGCCGCCTCCGCCCAGGAGAACGCCCGCGCCGCCCATGTCCGGCGCGCTCGGCGGCGCCAGGCCTTTCATTTTCTGGCCGCCGAGCGTGATCAGCGAAAAGACCTGGTCAAGGCCGAGCGCGTAGCTGGCCATTTTCGCCAGGTCGGAAATGAAACCGCCTATCACGGCCTTGTTATCGCCGATGATTCGGGACAGGCCGGCAATGATTTCGATTACGGAGCGCAGGCCGGCGACCAGGTCCGGATTCGTCGCGATCGTGGCCGCGAATTGATTCTGTAGGCCCGCCCAGGTCAGGTTGAGCGTGTCCGTGGTGTCGCCGAGCTTGTCCAGGGCCGCGATCGTCTCGGAGTTAAGGACGGTTCCGAGTCGCGTCGCTTCCTCCGTCAAATCCATTGCGCCCTTGGCCAGCGGAAGCAAGGCCACGCCGCCCTTTCCGAGCAGGTCATACGCCGCGGCGGCCTGTTGCGCCTGCTCCGGCAGGGCGGAGATAGCGCGCAGGATTTCGTTTAACTGATCCTCCGGCTTGAGCGCGCGGAGCTTCGTCGCGGACAGGCCCAGGGCGTCAAACTTGCTCGGCGCGTCCACCAGGTTTTTTGAGAGCTTGAGCGAGGCCGTGGAAATTTCGTCCAGGCCTACGCCGACCATGGCGCCCGCGAATTGGAATTTCTGCAGGCTATCCGTGGATAGGCCCGTCTTCGCGGACATGTCCGCCAGGTCGCCGCCGAGCTTCGTGACGGACGCGACCATGTCATACACGGCGACCGGCACGGCCTTAACCGCGCTGACCAGCATTTCCGCGGCCTTGGTCGCCGTGCCGAAGCCGACGCCCAGGCCCAGGCCTTCCTTGAACGAAGACCCGAGCTTGTCCAGCATGCCAACCTGTTTTGTGACGTTGACCAGGCCCTCTAGCGTGGCCGGCAATTTCCCGCCCGCGGCGACGAGCGCGGTAACGCTATCGCGCAGGCCGGCGAGCTGGCCGCTAGCAACCTTGGAAACGCCGCCGGCTTTTTGAATGGCGATTTCGAATTCCCTGAGCTGTTGCGTCGCGCCTCGGCCGGTGAGCTTTTCCGTGAGGTCGCTAACCGACTTCGTAAACGTCTTGAACGACGCCTCCGCTTCCTTCGTGCCGCGGACGACGCCGGACGCGTCGACGGACAGCGTGTATTTGGTTTCGCCGCCCGCGCTCACAGGTCCGCCGCCTTTTTCATTCCCGCGGCCAGGGCCTCCGGAATCTCCGGCGCCAGGAGCATAACCGCCCGCTCGATAAACTTCGGCCCGCCGCGCGTGTGTTGTAGCGTCAGGTCCTCATGTTGAATAACGGACGAGCCGGCCAGGACGGACGCCGTAACCGTGCCGTCGCGGGCGGCCTGCGGCCTGGTCGCCCGGATCCGATTCTTTAGGTCGCCGTCCTCTACCGGCGCGTAATCCTTGGCCAGCTCCGCCATGCGTCGGGTCTTGTCCTCGAGGACGGCGCGCGCGATCCTTACGCCCGCGTCGCCCAGGCGCGCGAGGTCGCGCGAGATGGTTTGCGCGCCCGTGGCATTGATCCGGAAGACGAACGGCATTATTCCTCGTCCTCCGCCACGTAACCGGGAAAGTAGGACGCCAGCTCCGAAAGGCCCGGCTTGTCCGTGATCATTGCGCGCAGGAGATAGACGGTCATGGCCAGGACCTCGAGGTCACGGCTCCGGCGCCAGCGGCGGCCCTCGTCCATGGCCATAAGCTCGCGCGGGTCACAGCGCGCAACCTCCCATGGCTTGAGGCCGAGGCGATACCCGAGTTGATCGCATAGCCGGTCAAGGTCCTCCGGGTCGTCTAACCGCCCGCCGCCGGCTCCGCTTTTGGGTCCTGGTCCACGTCCGGCGCCGGCGGCGTGGCGCCCTCCATGGCCAGGCGAACCTTTTCCGCCTCGGCCTCCACGTCGAGCGAGTAGCCGAGGATGCCGCTATAGAAGACACACGCCCAAATCGGCCCGACCAGAGGACCCATGCCGCGGTCCTCCGTTTCTAGCCGGTCGTCAATCCATTTGCTAACGGTTTCCTCTGTGAGCCGCGGATTGTCGTGGCGCAGGCCGGCGTGTAGAAACGCTATTTGGACCTCGAGGTCAGTGTTTCCTGTGCTGTTCCCTTCGGCGTCCAGGCCCATGACGTCCTCGCGAAGCAGGCGCAGGAGCGGCTTGCCGAAACGATTCTTGAGGTCACGCGCCTCCGCCGTCTTGTATTTGAGCGTGCGCTCACGGCCGCCCACGTTCACAACGAACTTTTTCAACGGGCCTCCCTTACGTGGTCGTCGATCGCGTCACGGTTGCGCCCGAACCGAGCTTGAGCGTGATGGAGTTGTCCAACAGGACGCCATGCGCGCCGCTGATCGGCGTTACGGAAAAGATTCGCACAGGCGAGAGGATGAAAGATGGATTCGTGCTCGAGGCCGCGGCGTCCACGGGCCGAAACTTCAGACGGAACGGCGTGGACGCGCTCCAGAGCGTGTAAAACTTCTTGTCAATGCCGGCCGTGCCGAAGTCCTGACGGTGCACCAGGGTCACGGGCGCCGAGGTCAGGCCAGGGAAAAACGTTTCCGCGCTGTCGCCCATGACACTGTTGGCCAGCTCCGCCTTGGACAGCGGAAGCTCGATTGACTTGTTTGCGTCGACCTCCGTATAAACCGCGGAGCCGGTCGACGTGGTAAAGGCGACGTATGCATTGGACAACAGAACAGGGTTGGCCACGTTTTGATTCCTTTCCTTCCGCCGTTACGTCAGCGGCTCAAGAGACAACAGCGCGGCGGCGTTGACGGACGTGCCGCCCGTCTTCGTGAGGACGACCCGCCAGTAATCGTCGACGGCGACCGGCCCGACCAGTTCCGTAACGATCCGGTTCGCGGCCGTGGTGACGGCCGTCAGCGTGAGGCGCGTAATCGCCGTAGTGAAGCCGGCGTTATCGTCCGACTCCACGGTCAGGACCCAGGAGCCGCCCGTGATCGCGAAGACGTGAAGCGTCACGACGAGCTTTTGAGTCGCTGACAACACGCCGAGCTGGCGGCCCGTGCCGGTTGTCGTCGCCGCATACGTGGCCTTCGGCAGGACAATCGTTTGCCGATAGATCGTGCCCGCGCGCACGCGCGAGGTCAGGTCAAACGGCAACAGGTCGCCATGCTTGCCGCCAAACGTCAACGTGTACTGTGCCGAGCGGATGGTGTAAGCGATATTTCCGCTTGCGCCCGGCGCCGCCGCGGGCGCGTAAGGCGGACAGATGGTCAGCGGCCACTCCGCGCTATCGGACAGGACGCGCGGATGGAGTATTTCGTCTTCCTCGCCCGGCCCGGCCGCAAAGAATCCGGCGACCTTGGCGTCAATGGTCGCGAGGCCCGGATAGAAAACCTCGGCCGTGTCGCCCATGCGGCTATTGGCCTTGTCCTGCTTCGTGGCCTTGAGGTCGATATTGTTTACCTGACCGTCTAGGCTGTAACCTCCAAGCCATATGTTGGCGTTGTCCAACAGGACCGGGTTAGCCATTGGCGTTAGCTCCCTTCGGGAAACTTGTTCCGCACGCAAGGCAGGTCATGCGCTGGACGGCCGGACCCGTGGACGTGTCCTCGAGGTTGTCCCGTTCGCCACACTGGGGACACTTCGGCCCGGCCGGCTCCGGCTCCGGGTCGTCGGCGAGGACCGCGACCGTCAGCGATTGAACGGACTGAAGCAGGCGGAAGGCCTCCGCCTGTATGGCCTGCAGCTCGAGGGCGACCGCGCGCTTATCCACGCTGTTTCCTCACGTGGTAATTGGCCACGTATCGCCACCGCTGGTTTTGGTCCTGGCCGAGTGAGAACGGCGGCCCGTCGCTGGTCACGTGGAAATAGACGCGCCCGTTTATGGTCGTGTCCTGCAGGTTGTCCAGGAGGACGTGATACGCGTTCGCGCGCGTCCGCGCCGTGGCCATGGACGGCGACCGCGCCATAACCTGGACGTCCTGCAGTTCCGAACCGGGCGCGCTTAGGCTTGCGCCCATGGTGTAATCATCGGACGGCCGGCTGAGGTAATGGGTCATGGCCACCATAGCGTCCGGTTGCTCCGGCATAGGCCCTTCAACTAGCGTCGGCGTCGAGCCGGACGCGGCCTCCGTCACTAGCGGGTCAAGGTACGTGATCAGGTCAGATATGACCGGCACGGCCGCCGCGCCTTTCTTGCGTCCGCGTGACCTCGGCCACGCCGTGACGGATGAGTTTGTCCGCGGCCGGCGCCGGAAGCGTGACCACGTCGCCGGCATTCCACGGCGCGTCGCGGACCAGGAACAGGACCTCGAGCGGCGCCTTCGGTTCGGCCGCCGGCGTGGCCGCGTGCGGCGTGTCGGGCGCGTCCATAGGTTCGCTCATGCCGTCCGCCTTCCTCACAAAAGGATCCGGGTATGGTCAAGGGTCAGGCCGCGCATCGGCTGGACGGCCATAATCGGCGGTTGATTCGGATTGAATCCGGCCGGCAGGGTAATCCTCGAGCGCGTGTCCAGCGGGATACGGTCCGGGATAATCACGGCCGCCGTCGAGCGGACCTCACGTCCGCCCGGCATGATGATCCTTTCCGACCAGGCGAGGACCTGCGCGGGATAGCTGACGGCCGTTCCGTACGTGGCCGCCTGCTCGCTGTCCTGGCCTGTGTACGGCTCGATAATCACGACGTCCTCCATAAGCGAGAGCAGCGACGAGTCAAGGGTCATTTGCGCTTCCTCGCCGCCGGCAACCGGCGCCGCTCTTTCGCGACGCCCTGGGTCAGGCGTGACACGTCCTCAATAAGCTTCACGCATCGGACCTGCGAGGCCAACAGCTCGCGCCGTAGAGTCGCGTTCTCAACCGATAGCACGTCGTTTTTATTGAGGGCGTCCGTCAGGCGTTGATTGACCAGGTCGTGAATGACTTTCGAAACGTCCTTCAGTTCCATCAGGCGCATGATTTCGTCGCCCGAGTGGGCGGCCAGCGTGGCCGTGACCTGGTCCGTGCCCTTGACCAGTTCCGCGGTTTTGATGAGCAGGTCGTGCCGGACCTCTTCTGTCTTCGCCGCGATAACGACTGCGCTAGCCGCGACCGCGCGCGTATCGGCCGCTACGCTCCGCGCCGCCGCCTTGGTTTCCTCCACGACGACGGCCGCAAGCTCCGCCTTGCGTTCCTCGTTCGCCCGGTTTTCCGCGGCCAGGGCGCGCACAGTGCTTGCCTTTCGCCGCTCCCTGATTTCGTAGAGCGCGCCGTTGACGACAAGGGCGGCTATCATGCCGAGCTGACCGTAGGCGGTAGCGTCCGGCATTTAGGCGGCCATCCTGACCCAGGGCCGGAGCAGGCCGACGCATGCGGCCGGAAGCGCGGTCGGCCCGGACTCATTGAAGCGGACGCGCATCGGTCCGACCTGCTTTTCCACGATATTGCTGTCCGTGCCGCGCGACGTGTACCAGCTCTTGACGGCCTCCACGGCGGCCTTTTCCACGTCGGCCGGGAGAGTCTGGACTATGACCGTGGAGCTGGCCGGCGCGACCTCGAGGGCGAGGGCGCCGCCCGTCACGACGAGCTTGGAAATGGTCGGCGTACCGGCGACCAGGAACCGGCCGTTATTGGCGGCCGTGGCGAAGCCGCTGGTTACGATCGGGTCGCCGGCCGTGATCAACGCCGGGAATCCGCCGGCCGAATCGTTGAACGAATTGTCCGCCGCCGCCGCCGAAACCGTAGACGCGGCGAGCAGGTTTTGCGGCGGTAGTAAATAGCCGGCCGTGTAAGCCACTGTGAAAGCCGGTTCCTCGCGCCCAGGAAGCGGCGTCCCATAGCGCGGAAACCTTTGCCAGCCATTCAAACCGAGGCCGATTTGAGCGGTCCACGTCCAGCCGGCGCGCCGGTAGATCGTTCCTTCGTCCGCCTCGCCGATCGAGTAATCCGTATAGATCGCCGCGTTCGAATCCACGATTGACGCGACGGCGACGAGCGGCGTACGGCGGACGGACAGATACGGCCCTTCGTATCCCGGCAGGGTTTCGCGGTAGGCCTCGCGTTCGAAGCTCCGGTGACAGTAGGATCGGATGGCCGCCGACGCCTGGTCAATGAGCTGATCGAACAGGGCGTCATCCGCCGTGGACGTGACATTGAGGGCGAGCTTGACGGCGGCCCGCGTCGTGAGCCGCTGGCTTGCGGCGGCCGTGGTGACGGTCAGTGTCACGGGTCAACGCCTCGTCTTTCGCGCGGCGTCCGCGACCATTTTGTTAGCCGGCGGCCCGTCCGGCGCCTTTCGCTCGGCGAAGTACGCGTCACGCTCCGCCTTGCGCGCGTCCGTGTCGTTCAAAACCTCAACCTCCGGCTCGACGAGTTGCCGGTCCGGCTCGCCCTTGGCCATACCCGGCGCCGGGTCCGCGTACCCGTTCGCGACCAGCCAGGCGGCCTCCTGGTCCTCAAAGCCGGCCCGCTCGCCTTCGTTGACGTTCTGATACCGGCGCCGGAGCGTTAGCAGTTTCATACCGGATCCGGCAGGCCGCCGGCGGCCTCGAGTTGCCGTTGCCAGGACACGGGCGCGGCCATGATTTGGCGGTAGAGAAGCAGGGCGTCCGCCTGGACGAAGTCTTCCGGTCCGTCTATGTCCGGCGTCCGCTCCGTCTTGAATAGCTCCACGCGGCCAGCCAGGCGCCTTCCCGTGGCCATTAAAACGTCCGCCCTGGTCACGTACACGGATCCGTCCTCGGCAAACATGACCTCGCGCGCCGTGAGGTCCTGGCGCCGCGGGCGGCGTGGACACTGTGAGCGCCAGGCCGGAACGCTCGGCCGGCCCGTGCCGCCGGCGCGGCCCTCGTCATAGCCGTAGCCCTCCGATTCCTTCCACCAGACGAAGTGAAGCGGATAGCCGGTCAAGAGCGAGTCGGCGCCGGTCGCCTCGAGCCGGTCAATGCACGCGTCCACCAGGCCCGGCGACCGGACGGGTACGGTCGGTTGAAGCAGAACGACCAGGTCCGGCCGCGCGCCGTCGCGCTCGGTCATGACGTCGACCGCGTGCACCATGACGGCGTCCGTTGAGGCCGTATCCGTGGCCAGGTCCGCCGGCCGCTTGATCAGCTCGGCGCCGCCGCACGCCGCGGCCACGGCTAGTATTTCGTCGCTGTCGCTGGACACGGCGACCGTGGACACGCGCGCGGACTGGGTCGCGGCCACGATTGACCATTCCAGGAGCGGCCGGCCGGCGAGCTTGCGGAGATTTTTCCCCGGCAGGCCCTTCGATCCGCCACGGGCCGGAACGATCGCGAGGACGTTCATAGGATGCCGCCCCGCGAACGCTGTTCCCATCGGCGAATCCATTCCTGCTCCGTCTGTATGACGCCGTCATACGTTTGCGCCTGGGACACGGCCTGATCTTTCATGGCTAGCGCCTTGGCCAGGACCTCACGATGCGCGCGCAGGGCCTCGCCTACCATGCCGCCCTCGTCCTCGTATCCATAGGCGCGCTCCGCGGAGAGAAGGGCCGCAGACGGGGGAATAACGACCTTGATGCCGGCGCCCTCGCAACGGCCGAGCCAGTATTCGAAGCAAGGCCGCTGTATGGCGTACTCTTCCGAATGGCGCATGTCCGCGCCCCACACTTGGATTTCCGCGAAGCGGCCCTCGAGCAGGGCGAGGGCGACCATGTAGGCCAGGCCGTTTGTGAAGTAGCGCCGGCCGAGGCCGCGGACGACCTCGTCAATGGGATACGGGCGGACACAGGGATACTCCGGCCGCGCCTCGAGCATGTAGATCGGCTTGCCGTGATTCTTTCGGAGGAAAGCATCCTGGTCCGCCCACACTTCCGGCTTGAGGTTCGCGGCCGACCACTCCGGCCTATGGAAGTCAAACCAGCGCGACCAGCGCGGTATGTACGGATGCAAATGGTTGAGGCCCCACACTTCGAAACTGTCATCCGCATACGGCGCCTGGTCGCGGTTCCCTTCCCAAAAGCCGGCAAGGATCAGCTTGTTACGGTCCTGCAAACGGGCCTAGCTCGCTGACGCGGGCGTTTCGTCGGCGCCGGCGAAGACGATCACGGCCGCGCCAAGGGTCACGGTCGATCCGGTCGCCGTGGTGTTTCCCGCGTGCGTGAATTTCACCCTGATAAACTGCTTCGCGCCGCGGAGGTCAACGCTGGACTGATAGGTGTTGTTGCTGACCTGGCTTGTCGCCGTGGTCGCGCCCGCGAACGCGCGCGTTGAAAACGTCGCCAGCGCGGTAAACGACCCGCCGGACGACGTGCAATGGACGATCGACCCGCCGACCGTGACCGTATTCGCCGTGGTCAGGTCCAAGCGCACAGGCAGAATCACCTTACAGGACCGGAAGCGGCGCGGCAGGGCGAGCAGATTGATGGTTACGCCCGTGGACGAAACGGCCGTCGCGGCGACGTATGAGCCGGAATCGAACGCGGCGCCGGCCAGGCTTCCCATGACGCCGTGGAAAAAGTGACCGGCGTTGGATGCAAGCGCGGGATTCATGTCTAGTTCCTCGTTTCTAAGGGCGGCCGGTTCCTCCCCCGACCGCCCTCGGTTTACCTGGCCGTCTTACGCGTAAGCCGAGCCGGTCAAGACCACGGCGCCGACGTCGTGACGCGCCGCGAAGTCGTGACGCGAGATTGCCCGGATAACCGACTCGTCGCGCGACACGCCGGACCGGATGGTTCCGTTGTCGTCATAGGCCGCGTTCGGGAAGGTCTCGATATCCACCAGGTTCGAATCGCCGAGCATGAATTCCGGCGCGCACACAAGGTAGATTTCCGAGTCGGCGCCGCCGCCGAGCGTATTCGGGATTTGGTTTGTCACGTGGACCTGGAATCCCATAAGCCGCTTGGCCGTAAGCTCGGTTGCAAACGGCGTGTTCCCGTTGAGGTCTGACAAGGACATGAGGCCCCAGAACGTGCGCGGCGTCATGAGCCAATGCGTTGTATCCGGCGAAACGTCGACGTTCGCTTCCTCGAGCGTGCGCACGGCCTTGTGAAAGTCGACGCGCGCGGTCGCCAGGGTTACGCCCGTGGTCGCGAAGACGTTGCCGGCGGCGAGCAGGTTGCGGATGCCGGTCGGCGTGTTGACGAGGCCCGTACCGCGCAAGAAAGCCAGGTCCTCACGCAGGGCCATGACCTTGATAAGGTCGTCGCGGACGAACGTATCGGCCTCGCCGCCGCTGAAAAGGATCAGGTCGTTCGAAATGGCCGTCAAGGCCGTGAGCTTTTTCCAGCTCATGTTGAGCGTGCCGACCGTCTGGACGGACGGCGTGATGTTGTCGCCCTCCCCGATGTACGTCGCCGTCCCGCCAGTCAGTTGCTTCCGCATACTGAGAGCGCCGGTCGGCATGGGAACGTGCCGGAGGCCGCTAAGGCCGCGGATTAGTGCCTTGTTACGGAGCAGTTCGATAAACTCCCTGCTCGCCTCATGGACGATCAGGTTGCCGGCGGAGAGCGCGTTACTGACCTGGAGCGGCGCCTTGGTCCGGCCTTCCCGTACGGCCTTGGCGACCTCCGCGAAGACGGCCCATGTCGGATCGTTCTCGCCCCAGTGCGCGGACACGGCCGCGGCCACGTCCTCCGCGCTCTCCGGACTGCCCGTCTTGAGCAGCGCGGGAAGCGCGCGCGCGCGCGCCATTCGGACCAGGAGCAGGCCGGAGCCGAGCTTCGCGGGCGCCGGCGCGGCGGCCTTGGTCTGGCCGTCCAGGAGCTTTTCCAGGACCGACGTCTGTTTGCCCGTCGCCTCCGCCAGGCCGGCCGTGATCGCCGGCCCTACGGCCTTCGAAACCGACTCGGCAATCAAGGCGTTAAGGTCGGCTTCCGTGAGCTTCCGGCTTGCATCGGTCGGCGCCGGCACGACGGCGGTAGACATTGCGTTCTCCTTTTAGTCCAGGCGGCCAGCGGCGCGCCGGAGTTGTGCGGATACAGCGGCAGCGACGGCGCCGCGGACGGCGTCGGCGACGGCCTGCGGCGTTACGATAAAAGTCGGTTCGGGCGGCGGCGTGGCCGGATGGACAAGCTCGAAAACGATCGGCGCCGGCGTGTCCTTGATCAGCTCCGGCGAATACGCGGCCTCGTCGTCCTCGGCCGCGACTTGTGACAGGACC
>Ga0070701_10000054_pt1 | contig 29623 bp, 30 predicted proteins | sample KBSK5102metaG_FD_65451 | JGI IMG/M metagenome (GOLD analysis project Ga0070701, IMG submission 65451) | Corn, switchgrass and miscanthus rhizosphere microbial communities from Kellogg Biological Station, Michigan, USA - KBS K5-10-2 metaG | ecosystem: Host-associated > Plants > Roots >... | reverse complement strand
AGCCGCATTTCTTCGGACACATTCCTGATGAGAAGCCGTGGGGTCCCGCGACCGCCGAATCGATCACCGGCTTCGCAGGCGTCCTCGGCATCGCCGCGTGGCTGACGCTGCTGCTGCGCGCGATCGTCACGCGCCGTTTTCGCGACCGCGAATTCTTCTGGGTCGTCGTCACGCCGATCATCCTCGGCATCATCCTGGCGTGGCCGGTCGTCAGCACCGTCTTCCATCTCATCTTCAAGATGGCGGCGAACGCGCGACTGCGTTTGCTGCTCTGCCTCGCGCTCGCGATGCAGAGCGCGGCGGTCATCGATCTGCTGCTCCGCGAGCGGCTGCGCGTGATGTACGCCGGCCTCGCCGCGGTCGCCGCGATGATGATTTACCTCGTCGCGACGCAGCCGTTTCCGTCGAAAGCGTTTCACGACGCCGCGGTGTTGTCGCTTGCGCCGAGCGCGCTCGTGATCGCGATCGCGGCGATTCTCGTCGCGGCTGAAAAATCGCGCCGTCACGGCATGGCGATTCTCGCGATCGCGGTGCTCGCGGAGTTGTGGGCCGCCGATCGCGGATGGAATCGCAACGTGACGACCGCGATGATGTATCCGAAAACGCCGCTCATCGAAAAGCTGCAGTCGCTGCGCGGACGCGAACCGTTCCGCATCGTCGGCGCCGGTCCGACCTTCTTTCCGAACGTCGCCGCGATCTACGGCCTCGAAGACATTCGCGCGCACGACCCGATGGCGAACGGCCGCTACCTCGGCGCGCTTCGCGTCACCGGCAAGTACGAGACCGACGATTACTTCGCGAAGTGGAATGACTTCGACGCGCGCGTGCTCGACTTTCTCAACGTGAAGTACGTCGTCGCCGGACCAACCGGCGATCTGCACGACATGCAGCGCTACTCGCGAATCTACGCGGGGCGCGACGGACAGATTTTCGAGAACCACGACGTGCAGCCGCGCTTCCACATCGTCGACGTCGTCATCCTCGAGTTCAAAGGCGACTACTTCATGAGCCGCCTCGTCGCGTTGCAGGATTGGGCGCACAGCGTCGTGCTGAAGCGGCTGCCGGTCGAGAGCGATCAGGAACGAACGGATCTGCTCGCGCCGCGTCCGCCGAATGCGCCGCGGGCGACGCTCTCGATGACGAGCTGGACGCCGACCGATTTTCGGATGCGCGTGCATGCGCCGCGCTGGACGATGATCGCGAGCGCGCAGCCGTGGTGGCCGGGCTGGCGCGTCACGCACAACGGCCGCAGCCTCGAGCCGCTGCAGGTCAACGGCGCATTCCTCGGCTTCGTCGTTCCGCCGGGTGACGGCGACGTTCGCGTCCAATACGCGCCGCTGAGTTTCTGCGCCGCGCTCGTCGTGTCGCTGCTGACGATCACTGCGCTGGCGATCGGCGGCGTAATCGAGCGCCGCGTGAAACTAAGCAAACGATGAAGACCTCGCAACGCGCGCGCCGCCTCCTCGAGATCGGCGCGATCATCATCGTGTGGGCGACCGCGATCGTCTTCATCCGTCCGCGCGGCGACTTCCCGCTGAACGACGACTGGGATTTCGCGATCGCCACCTGGAACTTCGCGCGCCTCGGCGAGTTCCGTTTCACGCATTTCACCGCGATGAGTCTGCGCGCGCTCGTGCTGTGGGGCGCGGCGTGGACGCGCGTCTTCGGCGAATCATTCGAAGTGCTGCGCGCATCGACGCTCACGCTCGCCGTCTGCACGATCGTGCTCGTCAATCGCATTCTCGCGAAGCTGCGCGTGCCGGCGTCGCTGCGAATCTTCGGAACGCTCGCGTTCGCGTTTCATCCGATCTTCATCTGGGCGTCCTGCACGTACATGACGGAAGTGCCGTTCGTGTTCGCGTCGATGCTCGCGTTCTGGTTCTTCTGGCGCGGACTCGATGAAGATCGCTCCGCGCTGATCGTCGCCGGATGCGCGGCAGTCGTCGTGTCGTGGTTCATTCGGCAGACCGGCGTCGCGACGCTGCTCGCTCCGCTCGCGCTGCTGCTCCTGATGCGCGAGAAAGTGACGCCCCGCTGGAAGCAGTTCGCGACGATCGTCTGCGCGACGATCGTGTTCTTCGTTGCGCTGCTCGTCTTCAAACGCGAATGGCTCGCCGGCGCGCCGGAGGAGTTCGCGAACCATTTCAAAATGTGGACGGAGCAGACGTTCCGGCTGCCGGAGCAGATCGCCGTCGTCTACCACTACTCGGTTTTCAACGCCCAGAACGTCGCGCTGTTTTTCCTGCCGCTCGTCGCGCCGCTGATGTTTCTGCTGCCGCGTTTTCGCGGCCGGGTGAAGGTCGCGCTGTTCGCCGTCATCGCGCTGCTGCTGTTCGGACGCGCGCAGTCGCTGATCAACATCGGCCATCCGATGCCGTACTTTTCGAATCCGTATTGCTGCGACATTCTCGCGGGCAACACGCTCGTCGACTGGGGCCTCGGCATGCAGACGCTCACCGACGTCTGGTCGAAAGGGAAGCCGTATCCGTTTCATCTCACGAGCGGCGGACGACTCGCGCTGACGTACGGCAGCGTCATCGCCGCGACGCTCCTTCTGGCGTGTGTGATTCTCGAAGTGATTCGCCGGCGCGATCTCTTTCTGATGTTGTCGACCGCGTTCGCGCTTGCCGGAACCGCAGCGCTATTTGGATCGGGTTTGTACGTCGATCGCTACTCGTTCGACGCGGCGTGGAGCGCCGGTTTCGCGCTGATCGCGATTCTGCCGTGGGAACGTCGCGGCGCGCGAGCGATCGGCGTCGTCGCGCTGCTTTGCGTCGCGACGTTCGACGTGCTCTCAGTCAACGAATACTTCGCGTGGAATCGCGCGCGCTGGGCGGCGATCGGCGAGCTGCGGGCGAGCGGCATTCCGATCGAGAAGATCGACGGCGGCAGCGAGCCGTTCACGTTTTACGAAGTGTCGAAGATGACGCAGCAGCAGCGGCGTCGCACGCTCGGCGGCGCGCGCGAATACACGCTCGCGTTTCATCCGGATCTGCCGGGATTCACGCCGATTCGAAAGTACGAATTCGAAGGATGGCTCGGCGCGCACCGCGGCGCCGTCTGGGTGCTGCACGCGATTCCGCGGCTACCGAAACTTTCGGTTCAGCCGCTCTCGCGCGAGGCCGTCGACGCGCGTCAGAATCGGCGCTAACACCTCGCGCTGCTTTTCGATCAGCTGCGCGATGCCGCTCTTCGCGAGTGCCATCATCGCGACCATCTCTTCATCGCTGAACGTCGCGTTCTCGCCGGTTCCCTGCAGCTCGATGAAGCGGCCCTTTTCCGTCGCCACCACATTCATATCGACGCCGGCCTTCGAATCCTCGGCGTAATTCAGATCGAGCACCGCTTCGCCGCCGATCATGCCTACGGAAACCGCGGCGATGAAACCGTTGATCGGCCACGTCATCAGATTGCCGTCGATGTAGAGCCGCGACAGAGCGGTGACGAGCGCGACGTACGCGCCGGTGATCGACGCGGTGCGCGTTCCGCCGTCCGCCTGGATCACATCGCAGTCGAGCCACACCGTGCGCTCGCCGAGCATCTCGGGATTCACAGCCGCGCGCAGCGAACGACCGATGAGACGCTGAATCTCCATCGTCCGTCCGCCCTGCTTTCCTTTCGCGGCTTCACGCTCGACGCGATCGGTCGTCGCGCGCGGCAGCATTCCGTACTCCGCCGTGACCCAGCCTTTGCCGCTGCGATAGAGAAACGGCGGCACGCGATCCTGAATCGACGCCGTACAGATCACGCGCGTGTCGCCGACTTCGATCAGTACCGAGCCTTCCGCGTGCTTCGTGAAATTGGGATGAATGGCTACAGGCCGAAGCTCGTTCGGAGCCCGGCCGTCGCCGCGCGTTTTACTCATGCCGTCACTTTCTCTTCGATCACGGCGCCTTTCGGCACCACCACGATTCCGGTGTCCGTGACGGTGAATCGCTGCCGGTCGAGCTCGAGGTCGTACCCGATCATCGTGTGCGGCGGAACCTTCACGCCCTTGTCGATGATCGTCCGCCGGATTTTCGAATGCCGTCCGATGTCGACGCCGTCCATCAGCACCGACTCGTCGACCTCCGTGTATGAATGGATGCGCACGCGCGGATGCAGCACCGAGCGATTGATCGTGCCGCCGGAGATGATTACGCCGTCCGAAACCATCGAGTCGGTCGCGATTCCGATGCGCTGCGTCTTCGAATCGGCGAAGACGAACTTCGCCGGCGGCAGATGCATCGGCGCCGAGATCAGCGGCCATTGCGGGTTGTACAGATTGAACATCGGCGTGACCGACACGAGGTCGAGGCAGGCCGCGAAATACGAATCGATCGTGCCGACGTCGCGCCAGTAACCGCGATTCACTTCCGACTCGCCGGGGATGAAGTTCTTCGCGAAGTCGTATGCAAACACATTCTGCTTGCCGTACATCGCGGGGATGATTTCTTTGCCGAAATCGTGCGCCGAATCGCGCAGTGCATTGCGCTGCAGCACGTCGATCATCACCGGCGCTTTGAAGATGTAGTTGCCCATCGACGCGAGCACCATGTCGGGGCGGCCGGGAATCGTCTTCGCGCCTTCTTTCGGTTTCTCGACGAATCCGGTTACGCGCCAGTCGGCGTCGACTTCGACGATGCCGAAGTGATGCGCTTCTTCGACCGGTACCGGAATCGTGGCGATGGTGAGATCGGCATCGTTCGTCAGATGCTCCTGCAGCATCTGATTCACATCCATCTTGTAGATGTGATCGCCGCCGAAAACGCAGATGACTTCCGGCTGCTCGTCGAAGATCAGCTCGAGGTTCTGAAAGACCGCGTCGGCCGTTCCGCGAAACCAGAACGGACCTTTGCGCATCTGCGCCGGCACAACGTCAACGTATTGACCAACTTCCGGTACGAGCCGCCACGTCCGCGTGATGTGCTCGATGAGCGAGTTCGATTTGAACTGCGTCAGGATCTTGATTTTGAAGAAGCCGGAGTTGATGAAGTTGTTGATGACGAAGTCGATGATTCGATAGCGGCCGCCGAACGGAACGGCCGGTTTGGCGCGGTCGCGCGTGAGCGGATAAAGCCGTTCGCCCATGCCGCCGGCGAGGATCATGGTGAGGACACTGCGTCGCGCCAATACGTTGTACATCGTTCGTGATTCTTCCCGAGATCGTGAGACGAAAGCAATTGCCGGGCCTTCACGTCTCGATGCGGCGGTACTTCGCGTTGACGAATGCGTAGATGCCGTACGCCATCAATCCGATCGCCACGATGATGAGCAGCAGCCGCCCGAACGGCTGCGCTGCGACCGTGCCGAGCGCGCCTGAAGTCCCTTCCGCTTTGCTCGAATCGAACCTGCGCGCTGCGTTCACGATCGAGATGCCGATGACGCCGAAGACGATGCCGCGTGCACCGATGCCGAAGCGGCAGATCGCGCGCAGCGCGTCGGGGATTCGCCGCACATCGAGCCGCTTGCTGAGCTTCGCGCGAAATGCGCGCGACAGCTGATAGATGCCGGCGCCGATGATGATCAGTCCCGCGATGGCGACGGCCCAGCGTCCGAACGGATGTTCCATCGCGCGCGCGGTCCAGTGTTTCGCGCTCGCGTCGCTGCTTCGTCCGGCGCCGCCCTGATGCATCGCGAGCCGAAAGACCTGCAGCGCCGCCGCGCCGTACGCGATGCCGCGCACGACGCTGCCGATCCGAATCGCGATTCCTTTCGCGTCGCTGCCGCGCCGATCGGAATCGAAAAAGCCGCTGCTCAGCCGCCACAGCGCGTAGCCGACGAGACCCGCCGCGATGATCAGCAGCAACACGTTGCCGAACGGTTTTTCGATGATGTAGCGAAAGACGTCGCGACGATCGGGCGTGCTCCGTCCGCCATGCGCCGCGGCCGCCGCGGTGATGCCGCCGATGATCATGTAAACGGCGCCGACCGAGATGTAGCCGAGGCGCGCCAGACGTTCAATCCAGTTCATGCGAGTGGCAGGCTGAACAAAACGTGCCACGCCAATGTGCTAACTTTCGCGGCGGCTCACCTTATGGCCGAAAAGACCTACTACGAAATCCTCGGCGTCCCGAAGGACGCATCCGAAGACGACATCAAGAAGGCGTACCGCAAGCTCGCCAAGAAGCATCATCCCGACGTCAACAAAGGGAACAAAGACGCCGAGAACAAGTTCAAAGAGCTCTCCGAGGCGTATGCGGTGCTGAGCGATAAAGAGAAGCGGGAGCAATACGATCGCTTAGGCAAGGAAGCATTCGGCGGACAGAATCCATTCGCGGGCGGACAGAATCCGTTTGCCGGATTCGACTTCGGTCAGTTCACGAACGCACGCAGTCGCACGCGCAGCACCGGCGGCGGCGCGCGGCGCGGATCGACCGGCGGCTTCACAGACATCTTCTCGGATCTGTTCGGCGGCGCGATGCCCGATGAGCCGCAGCGCGGCACGGATGTCGAGGCAGAAACGACGATCGATTTTCGCGATGCGATTCTCGGCACGACGCTCGAGCTGTCGATGTCGCGGCCTGACGGCAGCCGTCAGTCGGTGAAGGTGAAGATTCCGGAAGGCGTCGCCGACGGACAGAAGCTGCGTCTGCGCGGCAAAGGATCGCCGGGCATGATGGGCGGAACCGCCGGCGATCTCAATCTGACGATTCACGTGCGTCCGCATTCGTTCTTCGAACGGCGCGGCGACGACGTCTACATCGACCTTCCGGTCACGATCGGCGAAGCCATTCGAGGCGGAGAGATAGAAGTTCCCACCATTCACGGCCCGGTTCGAGCGAGAATTCCGGCAGGCACTCAGGGTGGACAGACGTTTCGTCTGACCGGAAAGGGTGTCAGGAAAAAAAGCGGCGGAAACGGCGATCACTACTATCGCGTACAGATCGTGGTGCCGCGCGATCTGCCGCCGGACGCCGTCGCTGCCGTCGAACAAATTGAGAGTCACTATCGAGAGAAGCCGCGGACGAACCTGAAAACGGCTCTCTGACGAACGAATGGAAATCGAGTTGATACGCGCGGACGTGACCTCGCTGAAGGTCGACGCGATGGTGAATCCATCCGACTCGCAGAAGCACGTCGCCGGCCTCGGCTACATCCCGGTCGGCACCGCACTCGTATCAACCGGCGGCAATCTGCTGTGCAAGTTCATCATTCACGCCGCCGGACCGCGCATGGGCGAAGGCGATGAAGATCGCAAATTGCGAAGCGCGACGTGGGCCGCGTTGCAGCGCGCCGAAGAGCTCGCGGTTGCGTCGGTGGCGTTTCCGGCGATGTCGACCGGCGTCTTTGGCTTCTCGATTGAACGTTCCGCTCGCGTGATGCTCGCCGCGACGATCGATTTCCGGCCTCACGCGCGCTCGCTGCAGCGCGTCGTTTACTGCCTGTTCGGTGCGCAGCCTTACAGTGAATTCGAGCGCGTGCTCGCGGAGCTCGGCGGATGATCTCGACCGATCAGATCTTCGTCATCGGCGACTCGCACATCGGACTCGCCGACGGGAACGAGCAGCCGATCATTTCGTGGCTGGATCGTCTGACCGCGATGAAGCCGCGCGCGCTGTATCTCAACGGCGACCTGTTTCACTACTTCATCGCCGATGCGAAGTTCTACACGCCGTCGGTCGAGAAGGTGTTCGCGCGTTTGCAGCAGTTGCGCGATACGGGCGTGGAGATTCACTACGTCGAAGGCAATCGCGATTTCTTTCTGCGCGGCTCGTTCGCGGAGCGCGCGGTGAGCAGCGTGGGAATGGAGTACGTCGTGAAAGCCGGACCGCGATCGTTTCTCATCGTGCACGGCGACATGCTCAACGATCGCGACTACCCGTACCGCTTCTGGCGCTTTGCGTCGAAGAATCCGATGTCGAAGTTCGCGCTGAAGTTCGTGCCGAAACGGACCGCGCGAAAGTTCGTGGACGACGTCGAGAAGCGCCTCTCGAAATCGAACTTCAAACACAAATCGCGCTTACCGCTCGAGCTGATGGAAGCGTACGGAAACCGCCGCAGCCGAGAAGGCCACACGCACGTGGTGTTCGGCCACTTCCACCAGAAGCTGGTGCTGCCGACGTCGGCATCAACGATCACCGTCCTCCCGCCCTGGTACGAGACGGGCGAGGCGATGGTGATCGACCCCACGACCGGCGACTTCGACTTCGTCGCCGTCTAGCGGCCACGGGCCGCGGCGTTGGTTCGCACAGCGTCGGCGAGCGGCTTCGCGGCGGATCAGTGCTTCCTGCACGGATGCGCGCGCGGCCATGCGCCACCGTCCAATACAATCCCGCGCGATGACCATGACCGTCACATTCCTCGGCACCGGCACTTCGACCGGCGTTCCGGTCGTTGGTTGCCGCTGCGCGGTCTGCACTTCGTCAGCGCCGCGCAATCAGCGGCTGCGGCAATCCGTCAAGATCGAGACGAACGGGAAAGTCCTCCTCATCGACACGACTCCCGACCTCCGCACGCAGCTGCTCCGCGATCCCATCCCGCGTCTCGACTTCATCCTCTTCACGCATTCGCACTCCGACCACCTCATGGGTCTCGATGACATCCGCCCCTTCAATTTCCGGCAGCGCGAACCGATCCACGCATTCGCGAACGCAAACACCGCGCACGCGATCCGCCGCGCGTTCAGTTACATCTGGGCGGACACGCAGCCGGGCGGCGGCAAACCGCAACTCGAGCTCCATGAGATCGACGGTCCGTTCACGCACGACGGCATCGACATCACGCCAATCCCCGTCCGCCATGGCGACTGGACCATCCTCGGCTACCGCATCGGTCCGTTCGCATACATCACCGACACGAACGGCATCCCCGACGCCTCGCTGCCGCTGCTCGAAAATCTCGAAGTGCTCGCGATCGACGGACTGCGGCCTTCGCCACCGCATCCGACGCACTTCACGATCGACGAAGCGATCGAAGTCGCACGACGCATCGCGCCGAAACAGACGTATCTCATTCACCTCACGCACGACATCGATCACGAGCCGTTCGACGCCACGCTGCCCGACGGCGTCGCGCTCGCATACGACGGGTTGCGGCTGGAGTTCCCTTGAAAGTGATTCCGCGCGTCGAGCGCGTCACCGCAACCGTTACCGCGCCGCCGTCGAAATCGTTTTCCGTCCGCGCGCTGCTGCTCGCGGCGATGTCGCGCGGCACGACGGTCGTCACGAATTGCCTCGATTCCGACGACACGCGCCACGCGCTCGAAGCGCTGCGCACGATCGGCTTCGAAGTGAGCGGCACGTTCAAAGAAGGCGTGAGCATCGGCGAGCGCATTTCGATGTCGGCGAATGAAGTGCCGGTGTTCGTCGGCGCCGCCGGAACCGCGATGCGTTTTCTGACGGGATGGCTGTCATTCACGCCCGGACGTTTTCTCCTGCACGGCGAAAAGCGGATGCACGAGCGTCCGATCGGCGATCTCGTCAGCGTGCTGCAATCGATCGGCTGCGAAGTCGAGTACGTCGACAAGGAAGGCTTCCCGCCGCTGCGCATTCGCGGCAAGAAAATGCGCGGCGGCTACGAAGTCGCGATCGCTGCCGATACGTCGAGCCAGTTCGCGTCATCGCTGATGCTTGCCGGCGCGACGCTTCCCGCCGGCATGACGCTTACTCTGCAATCGCTCGCCTCCGCGCCCTACATCGACATCACCACCAGCATCCTCGGCGCATTCGGCGCGGAAGTGGAGCGCCGCGGCAACATCGTCCACGTCCGCGCGCAGAAGCTCGAGCGAGCCGAGTATCGCGTCGAGGGCGATTACTCATCCGCGTCATATTGGTTCGCGGCCGCAGCGGCGACGCGCGGAACCGTGCATGTGAAAGGTCTCGCGCATCCGTCGGCGCAGGGCGACGCGCGTTTTCTCGATGCGCTGTCGGAGATGGGCTGCGAGACGTATGTCGAGGACGATCAGCTGACGGTGGTCGGACCCGATTCGCTGCGCGGCGGTCGGTTCGACTGCAACTCGACGCCCGATGTCGTGCCGACACTCGCCGCAATCGCGCCACTCGCCACGTCCGCCGTCGAGATCGTGAATGTCGGAAACCTTCGCGTCAAAGAATCGGATCGCCTCGCGACCGTGACGAGCGAACTGCGCCGTCTCGGCGCAACCGTCGAAGAGCGCGCCGACGCGCTGCTGATTCAGCCGGGCTGGTCGAGCGAGCCGGCGACGATCGAGACGCACGATGACCATCGCATCGCGATGGCGTTCGCAATCGCGGGACTCGCACGCGGCAACGTAACGATCGCGAACGAGCAGGTCGTGTCGAAGTCGTATCCGCGCTTCTGGCGGACGCTCGATGAGGTCATCGCTTCGTCGGCAACGTGAAGCCGTAACGCGTGAAGATGCGCGTCGCGTCGTCGCTGAAGAGAAACGCGAAGAAGCGTTTCGCGGCTGGCGATTCACGAATGATCGCCGCGGGATAGACGATGCCGGTGTCTTGCAGGACGAGCGTCGCGTGCTTCCGTTTCGCGATGCGTGCGTCGGTCACGTAGACGACCGCCGCGTCGACTGCACCGCTGTCGAAAGCGGCGAGCGCGGCGCGCACATCGACCGTCGGCACCACGCGCGATTCGATGTCGTTCCACAACTTCATCGCGCTGAAGTACTGAACGGCGTATGTGCCGGCGGGAACATTCGCTCGCCAGTTCGCGATCGCGATGCGTCGAAAGCGCGTCAGCGCATACGCGTTTGCAATCGGCTTCGACGTGACGATGGCGAGCCGGTTCGCGAGCAGCGGACGACCTTCGTGTCTGGTGCGCTTCATCGTTTCGAGATCGGCGGCGATGAATACGTCGACCTTCGCGCCGGCGACGATCTGTCGCGCCATCTCATTCGAGCCGCCGAAGTTCAGCAGCACGCGATCGTGCGTCTTCGCCTCGCAGGCGCGCGCGACTTCCGTCAGCGCTTCGCGCGTCGATGCCGCCGCGGACACGACGATCTCCTCGGAACGCGCCGGAAAGGCGAGCAGCAGGAGGAGCGGAAGGACGGATCGCATCGGCTGTTACAATACCGCGGCACCATGGATGATGACCCAGCGTCGAGCGCGTCCTGCGCTCCGTAGCCATGCACACCTGGTATCTGCTTCTCGCTGCGCTTTTCATCCTCGCGAACGGCTTCTTCGTCGCCGCCGAGTTCGCGATGGTCAAGGTGCGTCCGACGCAGCTCGCGGAGCTCTCCGCGAAAGGCAGCAGCCGCGCGCGGATGACGCGCCGGATTCTCAAACATCTCGATTCGTATCTCTCCGCGGCGCAGGTCGGAATCACCTTCGCGTCGCTCGCACTCGGCTGGGTCGGTGAGCCGGCCATCGCCGCGCAGCTCGAGCCGCTGCTCGCGAAAACCGGTGTGTTCGCTGTGCCGCTCGCGCATTCGATCGCGGCAACGATCGCCTTCATCACGATCTCGTCGCTGCACATCATCATCGGTGAGCAGGTTCCGAAGTTTCTCGCGATCGACAAGCCGGTCGAGACGTCGCTCTGGAGCGCGCATTTGCTGCACGCGTTTTACGTCACGACTTATCCCGTCATCTGGCTGCTCAGTACGCTGACGAATGCGGCGCTGCGGCTCTTCGGAATTCATCCGAACCCGGAGGGTGATGTGGTGCATTCGCAGGAAGAGCTGCGGGCGATCATCGCGCACTCCGAGAAGGCCGGAATCCTTTCGGAAGAGAACCGCGAGATCATCGAAGGCGTCTTCCAGTTTTCGAAGCGGACCGCGCGGCAGATCATGGTGCCGCGCACCGACGTTTCGGTCATCTCGACGACGAAATCGATCGAGCAGAACCTCGAGACGATTCGCAACACGCGTCACACGCGCTATCCGCTTTGCGACGGCACCCTCGATCACACCATCGGACTGATTCACGTGAAGGATCTCTTCCTCGCGCAGCTCGGCGGTCCGGGACGTCCACTGACCGATCTTCGTCGCGACGTTTTGTTCGTGCCGGAAAACTCGACCGTGGAAGGACTGCTGTCGCAGTTCATCGAGCACAAGACGCACATGGCGGTGGTGCTCGACGAATACGGCGGCGCGTCCGGCATCGTGTCGCTGGAGAACATCACGGAGGAGTTGTTCGGGCAGATTCAGGATGAGTTCGATCGCGAGCGGCCGGAGATCGAGCCGCTCGGCAACGGCAAATACCGCGTGCGCGGCGATTACCTGATCGAGGATCTGGCGGACCGGCTGAAGATCAACGTTGGCGATCCGGATGAGGAGACGATCGGCGGCTACGTTGCGGCGAAAGTCGGACGCGAAGTCGCGCCCGGCGACAAAGCCCAGCTCGGCGATCTCGAGATCACCGTCGTCGAAGCTGAGCGTTTTCGCGTGCGATGGGTGCTGGTGCAGTCGGAGGCGCCTCCGATTGAAGAGGTCGCCGAGGAAGACGACGACAGGCGCGGACGCCCGTCGTCGTAAGTTGCAGACTTAGTGGTGGCGGAACATCCCCATGAGTCGCTGCGGCAGGCTGGTGAGCGACTTCCACGTCCTGCTCGCCATGCCCTCTGATTCGCTGTGACTCGTGCCGCTGTTGCGGGCGATGCGCGACTCTTTGAGGATGCGATCCGTTTCCTGAATTCTCATGTGAAGACCTCCTTCTAACACTGCAAATAAGTGCAAGATGGGGGCCGGGAAAAGGGGATCGGCGCGTGACTGAAGGTCGGTGTTACCCCTGCTCCAGCGTGCGCACGCGGCGCTCGAGCTCGGCGTGCGAGAACCTGATCATCGCGTGCGTGTCGGCAAAACCGCGATCAACTTTTTCTTCGAGCGCGTCGACTCTGCGGTCGAGTTTTGCGTCCAGGTGCAGCGTGGCCTCGCTGACGAGCTGTATCTCGTGTTTCAGCGCTTCGGTTGTCGCGTCAAAGTGACGACGTATCTCCGCGGTCGTCGTTTCGAACTTCTGCTCGATTCGCGCGGTCGATGCGTCGAAGTGTTCGCGGTCCTCGGCCCTCGCGAGTCGATTTCGCTCGTCGAGTGCATCAAGTATCCGCTTCAGCTCTTCATCGGTCATGAGCGCATCTTAGCAGCGCAATAACGCGCGCGTCGTTTCCCTGCTCCTCGTAGATTTTTCCGCGGGAAACAACCCCTTACTTCGCCGGAATCATCTTCGCGATGTTCCCCGCGAACACCTCGTAATACCCCGGCGTATTCGCGTTCATGTACTCGATGAACCCGTTCGCCACCTCTTCCAGGTTGAACATCACGCGCGGGTTCTTCTGCACCTCGCGCAGCTCCGGCAGCATTCGCTTCACTTTCTCCCATACGAAGAGCAGCTCCATGTTGTTCGCGCGGAAGAAGAGCTCTTTGTTCAGCACGCCGGTCGCGACGAATGACGCGGCCATGTCCCAGTACGTCGTCACCATGCGGTAGTACGCGTTCGTCTCTGAGCCGGGAGGGCAGATGCTCAGCCACTGTTCGCGCGACGTGAACGGCGCGATGCCGCCAATCCATTTGCGCGCCTCGCGCAGCTTCTCTTCGCGGCGCAGCTCGTAGAGCCGCAGGATCAGATTCGCATCTTCATACGTCGGGGGATTCTTCATTCGATTCTCCTTTTACCTGCGCGGGCGCGGCCGCGGGTGATGCTTCGGCTGCGGCGACGATTTTCGCGGCGCATGCGGCCGCACTTCACCCTCGGCCGGCACGACTTCCACTCCCTGCTCACCGCGGCGTCCGGCTTCTCCTCGACGCGCTTTCTCGAGCGTCATCAGGAATCCGAACGCGGGATCTTTGAACTGCAGATGGCGCAGCATGCCCCAGTGTTTGCGCACGTACGCCTGCAGAAAATTCAGCACGTGTCCCAGCGAAATGATCCGGCACGGCGGCACCGGCGCGCCGGGCGGAAACGCGCCGAACGCGATGAAGCGCACCGTGAAGCCGTTCGGCAGCGTCGCGACGCCGCTGCGCAGCAGGTCGCGAATCACGTCTTCCTCTTCCTGCGGCGTGTTGCCGAGCCGGCTGATGACGGCGCGTAAAACCTCGGGATCGCGCGCGCCGTCGTTGACGCTGACGCGGCCCTCTTTCACCTCGCCGATGATCATGTCGACGGCTTCGGGTTTGACGCCGAGACCCGGGTCGATTTCGCTGGTGTCGAGGCCGTGCGGGACGCGGCCCTGCGGATTCGCGATCGGCAATCCGGACGGAAATCGGAACGCGAGCACGTCGATGTCGGTGATCGTCCGGAATCCGTTGCGGCCCGCCGACGCGATGATCGGATACTCGGCGGAAGTGAAGTAACCGTTGAGCTGAAGGTAAGCCTGCACGAGGGCGACGGCGTGGTCCATTAGTCGGTCATCTTCGCATTACTTCCGTTCGACCGCGACGCCGTGGCGCGACGCGAGCCCGCCGCGATCGAGCCACTCGCGCGCGGCGTTGTCATTTCGCAGCCACGCATCGAGGAAGGCGATCGTGACGGCGGCGATCTCGGCGTGATGCGCGTCGGTCGCGTTCGAGAAAACGTCGTGATTCACGCCGTCGAAGGTGACGAGATATTCGTTCGTCGCGTGCGTCGCGAGAAACGGGATGCGGCGGTCGCGCGGCTTCGTGCGATAGATGAGGCTTCCGTCGCACGTGCCGGTCATATGCAGCACCGGAACGCTGACGAGATCGTAGCCGCTGTCGGGGATCGAATCGCCGAGCTTCGGAATCGACATCGCGACGGCGACTTTCACGCGCGGATCGGCGAGCTCGCCGCGACTGTCGGCAGGTCGCAATCCCGCGAGCGCCAGTGCCGTGAACGCGCCGGCTGAATGTCCGGCAACCGCGACGCGATTCATGTCGAGATCGCGACGTGACGCGAGTTGATCGAGCACGAAGCGCACATCGAGCGGGCGATTCACCCAGTTCTCTTTCTTCTTCGTCGCTTTGTAGAGATTCCAGTAGCCGCTCTTCAGCATCGCGCGATCCGTGCCCGCGTGCGTGACGTGCACCGAAACGTAGCCGTGCGACGCGAGCGCGCGGCCAAGCCAGACATACGAATCACGATCCTCACCGATGCCGTGCGAGAACACGACGACAGGCAGCGGAGCGGTCGCGCCGTGCGGCGTGTAGATGCGCACCGGCACATCGCGATCGCGTTTCGCGTCGTGCCACGACTCGATCGATTCATCGACGGAGTACGCGGACGCGGGCGGCGAATATGACGAAGCCGCCGGCGCGACGAGATAGCGCTTGTCGACGAGCGAATCGAGCGACTTGCAACACGCGCTCGCAAAGAGCACGACGAAAAACGCAGCGAGTGATCTCACGCGATCGATGCTCGTTGCACGCGGTGCGCCCGTACAGTTCCCAACGTTCGCCGCGAAGCCGTACGCCGACGCTGCGCGAACCAACGCAGCGGCACGTTGCCGCCCATCGCGATGCCATCGTAAGATGCGGCATGGCCAATCTCTACGACTGTGGCAAGTGCCCCGCGTACTGCTGCAGCTATGACCGGATCGGGATCAATAAGCGCGACGTGAAACGTCTCGCGAAGCATTTCGGAATCGCCCCGGAAGTCGCAGAGAAGCGTTTCACGAGAATCGTCGAAGGCGACGTCGTCCTGAAACATCAGAAGGACGAGATCTACGGATCGATCTGCATGTTCATCGATCTGAAGACGCGCCGCTGCACCGTGTACGAGGCCAGGCCCGGAGTTTGCCACGAGTATCCCGATCGTCCGACATGCGGCTATTACGACTTCCTTCGCTGGGAGCGCCGTCATCAGGACGATGAGAACTTCATCCCGTTGAAAAAAGGGTAGTTATTGCTGCTGCCTCTCCCGCGGGCAGCCAACCGCCGGCGTACCTCCCCGGAAATCCTGCGTCTGTCGCTCAGTGTTATTTGTACTATGTCCGCGCGCCGACTGCTTCTCTTTTTTCTTCTCTTTCCGCTCGCTCTCAGCGCGCAGGAAACGGTTTCGCAGCAGCTCAGCGAATCCGTCTCCGTCGGCTACGTCATGATCCCCTTCACCGTCCTCGGCGACCGCGGCGTGCCGATCACCGATCTGCGCCGCGGCGAGCTGAAGCTCCTCGTCGACGGAAAGCCGGTGCGCAGCGATCTCTTCGAAAAATCGCAGAACGCGCCGGTGTCGTTCACGATCCTGCTCGACGGCTCCGGCTCGATGGCGCTCGGCGGCAAGATGGAAGCGGCGCGCGCGGCAATCGGCGCGCTGCTCGCGCATCGTCAGCCGGGCGATGACTTCGCGCTTTATGTTTTCGACGACACGGCCGCGCACGAAGTCGTCCCGTTCACGAGCGACGTCTCGCAGCTGACACGCGCTCTCGGCACTGTGAAGCCGTACGGCAAGACCGCGTTCTTCGACGCGCTTTCGACGATGCCGGAGCGCAGTCGCCTCGGCCGCAATCCGACGCGCGCGATCATCCTCCTCAGCGACGGCATCGACAACGCGTCGAAGCTGACGCGCGCCGAGCTCGCGCAGCGACTGCAGGGCATCGCGGTTCCGATTTATCCGCTCGGATTGCGCGAACCGGCAGAGCTCGAGCGAATCGATCCGAAGCATCCCGCTGAATCGCTTTCCGACATCACTCTGCTCGACGAGATCGCGAACCTCACCGGCGGCCGGATGCAGCTCGGCAACAGTCCCGATCAGATTTCGCTCGCCATCGCCGCGATGGAAAAGAACCTTCGCGCGCAGTACCTCGTCGGCTTCTCGCCGACCGGAAAAGGTGCAGTAAAGTACCGCCGCATTTCACTCGATCTCGCGGGGCGCGTGCGCTCCGTGCGCGTTCGGGCCGGATATCTCGGCACCGAGCCACCACAAACCGAAAGGAAAGGAAGTTGATGACCATGCATTCAAACGCCACCCGTCTGCTGTCCCTGTCCCTGCTCGCCGCCGCTCTCGGCGGATGCGCAACGTCGAAATCGGTCGACGAGAAAATCGCCGAGGCTCAGGCGCAAACGAGCAAGAAAATCGAGTCGGTCGAGACGCAGGTGGAGGACCTTCAGCAGAAGCAGAAGGCGACCGACGTCCGCCTCGATCAGCTCAGCCAGGAGTCGCGTGAAGCGCTCAAGCGTGCGCAGGAAGCCGGCGTGCTCGCGAAGGGCAAAGTCGTGTTCGAGCAGACGTTCACCGAGGATCGCGTGAAGTTCAAGGTGAACTCGTACGACATTCCGAAAGACGCGCAGGCCGCGCTCGACGAGTTCGCAGGAAAAGTGAAAGCGCTCAACGAGCAGTACTTCATCGAGATTCAGGGACACACCGACGACACCGGCGGCGCGCGGCTCAACGACGAGCTCGGCCAGCGGCGCGCCGATTCGGTGCGTCGCTACCTGTCGCGCAATCAGCAGCTGCCGCTCGCGCGCATGTCGACGATCTCGTACGGCGACACGCTGCCGGCCGAATCAAACAAAACGAAAAAAGGTCGTGCAGCGAATCGCAGAGTCGTTCTCGTCGTGCTCGAATAGCCGGCGCGATGAAACTGCGACTGCTGCTCCCTCTTCTCGTTCTCTCCGTCAGCGCGTTCGGGCAATCGGCTGCCGATCTCGACGCGCGGCATCGACAACTCTCGAAGCTCGTCGATGAGATCTGGGAGCACCGGCTCGCAACGAGTCCCGAATACGCATCAATTCAGGGCGATCGCCGCTGGAACGATCGGCTTTCCGATCGTTCCGCGGCGGCCGTCGAGGCGAACGCCAAGAACGCGCGTGAGTTCCTCGGTCGCGCGAACGCCATCTCGACGAAAGGTCTCGACGAACAGGACGCGATCACGAAAACGATCGTGACGCAGCAGCTGCGCGACGAGCTCGAAGACTTCCGCCTGAAGACGTACGAGATACCGATCACGCAGTTCACGGGCGTGCATCTTTCGATTCCGCAGTACGCGCCGCTGATGCCGTTCGCGACGGAGAAGGATTACGCGGACTGGATCGCGCGCATGCATCAGGTACCGCGCTCGTTCGACGACACGATCGATCTGATGCGCCGCGGGATGAAAGACGGTTTGATGCCGCCGAAGATCCTGCTCGACAAAGCGGCGGCGCAGATCGAAGGGCTCGCGAACAACAAGCCGGAGGAGTCGCCGTTCGCGCAGCCGCTGGCGAAACTGCCGGCGTCGATCGATGCGACGCGACAGGCTGCGATTCGCGCGGAGCTGCTCGACGCGATTCGCAGCGATGTGCTGCCCGCGTACGCGAAGCTCGCGAAGTTCATTCGCGAGGAGTACGCGCCGCACGGACGCGAGGACGTCGGCATGTGGGCGCTGCCGAATGGCTCGGAGCGTTACGCGGCGCTCGTGCGTCGCAACACGACGACGTCGATGACGCCGGACGAGATTCACCAGCTCGGATTGCGCGAGGTTACGCGCGATGAAGCGGAGATGCTCGCGATCGCGAAGAAGCTCGGCTTCGATTCGATCGCGTCGCTCAACGCGTCGATCGCTGCGACCCCGGAGCTGCGCGCGAAATCACGCGAGCAGATTCTCGACAACTTCCGGACCGCGATCGCGGCGATGTACGAGAAGCTGCCGCTGCTTTTCAATCGCCTGCCGAAACAGAAAGTGGAAGTGAAAGCGACGGAAGCGTTCCGCGAGAAGACTGCCGCGACGCAGTATCAGCGCGGGACGCGCGACGGCTCGCGCCCCGGCTACGTCGTCGTCGTGACGTACAAGCCGGAAGAGCGAAAGATCATCGGCAACGAAGCGACCGCGTATCACGAAGGAGTTCCCGGTCATCACCTGCAGACGGCGATCGCGCAGGAGTTGCCCGGCCTGCCGCCGCTGCGCCAGCAGTCGGGATTCGTGGCGTTCGGCGAAGGGTGGGCGCTCTACGCGGAACGGCTCGGGAAGGAAGTCGGGCTGTACAAAGATCCGTACTCCGATTACGGCCGTTTGCAGAGCGATGTGTTTCGCGCGGTGCGGCTCGTGGTCGACACCGGAATGCACGCGAAGAAATGGACGCGCGAGCAGGCCGTCGATTACATGAAGGCGCACACCGACGCGGCGGACGTGACAGTGCAGGCGGAGATCGATCGCTACATCGCGATTCCCGGCCAGGCGCTCGGTTACAAAGTCGGCCAGCTGCACATTCTGGCGCTGCGCGAGAAAGCGGAAAAAGCGCTTGGTGCGAAGTTCGACATTCGCGCGTTTCACGATGAAGTGCTCGCCGCCGGGTCGATTCCGCTCGATGTGCTGACGCAGCGGATCGACGCGTGGATCGCGCGACAGAAGTGAATTAAGCGAACGTCGCCACCACCGGCGCGTGATCGCTCGTCCCGATCTCGCGGAACGACGGGCATGACGTCGCCTTCTTCGCGATCGCTTCGCTCGCGAACACGTAATCGAGTCTCCAGCCGATGTTGCGCTGCCGCATGTTTCGCCACGGCGCCCACCACGTGAAGTAATTCTCATCATCCGGATTCAGCGTGCGGCCGACGTCCACCAGCCCTTCGCCGATGAACTTCTCCAGCAACTCCCGCTCCTCGGCGCGCTGGCCGATGATGTTCGGCTTCCGCTCTTTCGGATGCACGTCCATTTCCGTCCGCGCGATGTTGAAGTCGCCGCAGATGACGAGCTTTCGTCCGTCGGCGCGAATGCTCGCGGCGTAATCGATGAGCGAATTCACGAACGCGATTTTCGCGACGTAGTCCTTCCCGCCGTTCGGCACATACACCGACGCATACGTTGTATCGCCCACCTCCGCCTGCACGATGCGCGTCTCGTGATCGAACGCAGGATGCGAGAAGCGCGGCTCTTCCGGAAACGAATCGCGGCGCAGATGGAGGCCGACTCCCGAATACGCGGCCGCGCCGTGCCAGTAGCACCAGTAACCGTTCAGCTCGCAAATCGTGGCCGGCACCTGCGCGGGCGTCGCCTTCAGTTCCTGCAGGCAAACGACGTCCGGCTGCGCCTCCGTGACCCAGTTCAGGAACTGCTCGTGGCGTGCGCGAATCCCGTTGACGTTCCAGGTGGCGATTTTCATGGCGCGCGATTCTAACCGTCCGCTTCGCGGCACGCGTCGTCCTTCGCAGAGGACGCTCGGCGCGCGCCGGGCACGGCTTTCTCAGGGGAAACGGCCGCGACTGTCGGCTCCGTTTCTGCAACCGTCGCCGCGCAACAACCAACCGGAGGCATCACCGCAATGCGAAAACTCATCCTCATCCTCGCTCTCATCGCCATCCCAACCTCTCTCTTCGCCCAGGACGACAGCTGGCGCAATCGCGGCGGCGACGATCGCGATCGCTACAACTCATCGCACGCCGATCAGATGTCGTGGGAGCTCACGCCGTTCATCGGTTACCGCTACGGCGGCACGATCACCGCGGATCAGACGAATCTGTTTCGCCGCGACCTCGACGTGGCCAGCTCGATGAACTACGGCGCGAGCGTCGGCATCCCGCTCGGCAGCCCGCTCAAGCTCGAGCTGATGGTCGACCATCAGTCGACGAATCTCACGACCGACAACAACGGTCTCTTTCAGCCGAACGCGAACTACGGCGACATCGACATCACGTACTTTCACGCCGGTCTGAAAATCCCGTTCGCAGTGAGCCGCAACGCGGAGCCGTTCGTCGTCGTCAGCGCGGGCCTCGCGAATCTCGATCCGAAGGTCGTCGGCGCGACGTCCGACAATCGCTTCTCCGCATCGGCCGGCATCGGCGTGCGGCTGCCGATCAATCGCAATGTCGGTCTGCGCATCGAAGGCCGCGGCTTCTACACGTCGCTTTCGAACTCCGACGACCGCTGCACGATTTGCGAAACGGTCTATCAGCGCGAGCTGTATCAGGGTGAAGTGAACGTCGGTATGTCGTTCCGCTTTTGATTACTGCCAGCGGAAGATTTTCAGGCCGATGAGAAACGTCAGCATCGCCCACGCGGCAAGCACTGCGAGCTGCGGGGCGATGCTGGCCATCGACGCCGCGTCGTTCATCACGAGACGCAGCGCGTCGTTCAGCGCGGTGAGCGGCAGCGCGCGAATGAACGGCTTGATCGCGTCGGGAAAACGCTCGTACGAGAAGAACACGCCCGAGCAAATCCACATCGGCATCATCACGAGGTTCGCCATGCCGCTGACCGCTTCGATCGTTCGCGCGCGCGACGAGATCAGCAGGCCGATGCCGGTGAATGCGATGCCGCCGATGACGCAGAGCACGGCGAACGTCGCGAGCGAGCCGTTCACGCCGACGTCGAACACGAGCCAGCCGAACGTCACCACGACGACCGTTTCGATGATTAGAAATCCGAGGCGCGAAAAGATGTGCGCGAGCAGGTAATCGCGTTTGCGCATCGGCGTCGCGACGAGTCGCTTGAGCAGTTTGCGCATGCGCGCATTCACGACGCTGAAGGCGACGCCCCAGATCCCGGTGCCCATCAGATTCATGCCGAGGAGGCCGGGGACGAGGAAGTCGATGTAGCGGGAGCCGCGCTCGGAGACGTGCTCTTCGCTCGCACGGAAAACGTCGCGACGACCAGCCGCGGCCTGCAGCGCGCCATCTGCTTCGATGCGCGCGGCGCGTGCATCGGGACGCGTCGTATCGAAGCGATAAACCGGCGCCGCATCGCCTGCGACGAGCAGCGAGATCTTTCCGCGTCGCAGCGCGAGATGCGCTTCTTCTTCGTTGACGATGCGCGGCAGCAGCACCGGCGATTTCTTCAGCGCTTCGAACCGTTCCTTCGCGTGCGGACCGGCGAGGACGCCGATCGGGATTTTGTCGGGCGGCTTTTCGCGGAACGCGAATCCGAGCGACAGCGCAAGCAGCAGCGGGAACACGAAAACCCAGAAAATCGCCTCGGGCTCCCGCGTGAACTCACGCATCCGCGCGAGCGTCAGCTCGACGACCGGCGATCGCGTCTTATGCATCGCGCAGCTCCCGGCCCGTCATCGAAACGAAGAGATCCTCGAGCGTCGCCGCGTGCGTGGAAAGAGTGACGAGCTTCGCGCCGCGCGCGTCGATTGCGCCCATCAGCTGCGGCACGGCGACGGCGAGCGAATCGACGCGCAGCTGCCACGCATCGCCGCGGCGCGTACAGCCGCGGCAGCCGGTGACGGCGCGAATGTCGCTTTCATCGAGATGAGGCGCGCTCGTGAATTCGATGATGTACGGCGCGTCGAGTTTCGCGATCAGCTCGCGCGGCGTGCCGAGCGCGATCAGATGGCCGTGATCGACGATGGCGATCCGATCGCACAGCCGCTCCGCTTCATCCATGTAGTGCGTCGTCAGCAGGATCGTGCCGCCGCCTGCACGGAAGCGCGAGACGACGTCCCACAACTGCAGGCGCGATTGCGGATCGAGGCCGGTCGTGGGCTCATCGAGAAAAAGAATGTCGGGATTTCCGATCAGCGCGCACGCGACGGCGAGCCGCTGCTTTTGGCCGCCGGAAAGTTTTCCGACGCGCGCGGTCCGCTTTTCATCGAGCGAGAGATCGCGCAGGAGATCGTCGGGATCGGGACCGTTGCGATAGAACGACCGAAAGAGCGTGAGCGTCTCGATGACGGTTAGTTTGTCGCTGAGCTGCGTTTCCTGGAGCGAGATGCCGATGCGATCGCGCAGATCGCGCTCGTCGTGTTCCCACGTGCGGCCGAGGACCTGGACGTCGCCGGCGTCGCGCGGGGTGAGGCCTTCGAGAATTTCGATCGTCGTGGTCTTGCCCGCGCCGTTCGGGCCGAGCAGGCCGAAGCACTCGCCGCGCGCGACGGAGAGATCGAGTCCGTCGACCGCTTTCACATCCGCGTAGTGCTTTTTCAGCCCGACGCAGGAGACGGCGAGATTGCTGATTTCCGGCACGGCCGGCGAACATTACTACGATCTCGCGCGTGATATACACGGGCGATGCGTGCGGTGTTGCTGAATGGTTTCGGCGATGAAGACGTGATGCGAATCGGCGAAGCTGCCGCGCCGCCGCTCGGTGCACGCGATCTGCGCATTCGCGTGCGTGCGACGGCGGTGAATCGCGCCGATCTCCTCCAGCGTCGCGGTCACTACCCGCCCCCTCCCGGCGCCTCCGAAATCCTCGGCCTCGAATGCGCGGGCATCGTCAGCGAGATTGGCGCCGAGGTTCGCGGCTGGAACGTTGGCGATCGTGCGATGGCGCTGCTGCCGGGCGGCGGTTACGCGGAAGAAGTGGTCGTCGACGCGGGCTCCGCGATGCATGTGCCGGACGCGTTGAGCGACGAAGAAGCGGGCGCGATCCCGGAAGTTTTTCTGACCGTTTATCTGACGCTCTTCATGCTCGCTCGCGTGCAGCGCGGCGAGAGCGCGCTGATTCACGGCGGCGGCAGCGGCATCGGAACGGCGGCGACGACGCTGCTGAAACTCGCAGGCGTGCGCGTATTCGTGACCGCCGGCTCGGATGAGAAATGCGCGCGCTGCATCGAGCACGGCGCGGACGTCGCGATCAACTATCGCAATGAGGATTGGGTCGAGCGCGCGCGAGGAGTCGACGTGATCCTCGATCACATCGGCGCGCCGTATCTCGCGCGCGATCTCGAAGCGCTGAATCGCGGCGGACGCGTCGTCATCATCGGTTCGATGGGCGGCGCGTCGAAGACGGAGATCGATGTCGGCGCGCTGCTGTCGAAGCGGCAGCAGATCATCGGCTCGACGCTGCGCGCGCGGCCGGTCGCGGAGAAGGCGGAGATCGTCGCGTCATTTCTCGCGCGATTCGGCGACGACCTCGCGGCCGGACGCATTCGTCCGGTCATCGACGAGGTGCTGCCGATCGAGAACGTTGCCGATGCGCATCGCCGCATGGACCGCGGCGATCACTTCGGCAAGATCGTGCTCACGATGCCTCGATGAAGTAGAGCGCCGACCACACTTTCAAATCGATCAGCACGCCTTCGCGCTCTTTGTCGCGGAGCCAGTCGCGGATGTCGCGCAGCGGCACCGCGTGGACGGTGATGTCTTCGCCGCCGACGCCTCCGCCACCGTCCTCGCGCGTGAGTCCGGTCGCGCGATAGAGATGGACGATTTCGGATGTGATGCCGGGCGAGCTCGGTCCGCGCGCGAGTCGTTCGACGGCCGTGCATTCGTAGCCGGTTTCTTCTTTCAGCTCTTTCTTCGCGGTCGCCGCCGCGTCGTTCGTGTCGTCTTCGTCGCCGATCAGTCCCGCCGGCACGTCGATCACGCGTCGATCGACGGCCCGGCGGTACTGCTCGGTCAGCACGAGCTTGCGATCGTCCGTCGCGGCAATCACCGCGACCGCTTCCTTCGCGGATTTCCGCTCGACGAACTCCCAGCCATCGCGCGTGAAAACGAAGACGTGCTTTCCTTCGAACTCAGTCTTTTTGTCGCTCATGCGCGCGACAACAGCAATGCGCGTTCCGGCTATTTGGGACGCGCGGATGCCCGGCGCATGCGGCTGGTCGACTTCGGCGCGACCGTCTTCGGATAGAACGACGCCGCCAGCTTCGCATCGGTTGCATCGATGTCTTTTCCGCCGACGATCGGCTTGCCGTTTTTCGTCAGCGCGCCGTCGATCTGGTAGCACATGATCGAGTTCGGATCGGCATGCGCACTGCCGATCAGCGTCGATTCGTCCAGCGGCGTCAGGACCTGATCGATGACTTCCTGGCGCGACCAGCCCTGCGTTCGCATGAACTCTTTGATCGCTTTCTCCCGGTCGATCAGGTCGACGAGCTCGCGGCGCATGTGCTCGTGCGGAAAACCGAGCGTGTGTCCCGCTTCGTGCCGCACGACGCGTCGGAATTCCGCCTCCGACGTGTTCATCGTGAAGGCTTCGAGGTTCATCGTCGGCTCGTCCGCGTCGATCGCGTGGATCTCGGTGCCGACGTACGACCAGTAGCCGCCGTCCTTGACGGTGTCGCGCCGTGAAAGGCGAACGTCGCCCGCGCCGTTCGTCTCGGTGAACTTCACATTCGCGGGAGTTCCCCACGCGTTCATGTGCGACAGAATCCGGCGGCGCAGCGCCGCTTCCGGTTTGTCGTCGATGAACTTCACGCTCAGTCGGACGCCCGATGCCGGCCAGCGTTTTGAAATGACGAGTGCGATGCGTGCGCGCTCCGGCGCGCCGCCGGAAAGTGCGCGCGCGACGAGCGCGGCGTGCGGGCGGTTGTTCGGATTCAGCTCGACCGCGATGCGGGCGGCTTCGATCATCTGCTCGGGAGTGAGCGGCCGCGGAACGCAAACTAATCTTGCCATGATGTTCCTCCTGAATGTCAGGACGGACGCATTAGCCGTTTTCCCTTAATTACCGCTGTCAGTCGAAAAGGCTCGCCTGCCTTCCTCGCCGCCGGAACGCCGCCGTCGACAGCTCGTAATCGCGCTCGTTCAGATGCAGCTTGCGGCACGTCACATCGAAGATCGCGCGGAACTGTTCCGCGAAAATCCCCTCGCCGCGGCCGCGCACGCCCCACTTTGCGTCGTACAGCTTTCCGCCGCGCAGGTCGCGCACGCGATTCAGCACTTTGTCTTTGCGATCGGGATAGTGCTCATCGAGCCATTTCTCGAACAGCGGCGCGACGGCCCACGGCAAACGCAGCACGACGAATCCCGCGCTCGTCGCTCCCGCATCGGCAGCGGCCGCGAGGATTTTCGGCATTTCGTGATCGGTAATCGCGGGAACGACCGGCGCGACCATCACGCCGACCGGAACCCCCGCCTTCGCCATCGTCTCGATCGCTTTCAGTCGCAGCTCCGGCGACGACGTTCGCGGCTCCATCGTTCGCGCGAGGTTCGGATCGAGCGTCGTCACCGACACGTTCACCGACACCGCGTGATGACTCGCCAGCTCGGCGAGATGATCGACGTCGCGCGTCACGAGGTGATTCTTCGTGATGATGCAGACCGGATTGCGGAACTCGGCGAGGACGCCGAGGCAGCGGCGGGTGATCTCGAGCTTGCGTTCGATCGGCTGGAAAGGATCGGTCACGCCGCTGATCGCGATCGTCTGCGGGATCCACTTCGGCGACGACAGCTCTTCGCGCAGCAGCTCCGGCGCGTCTTCCTTCACAAGGATTTTCGTTTCGAAGTCGAGGCCGGCGGAGAAGCCGAGGTATTCGTGTGTGGGGCGCGCGAAGCAGTAGATGCAGCCGTGCTCGCAGCCGCGATACGGATTGATGCTGCAGTCGAAGCCGACGTCGGGACTGTCGTTGCGCGTGATGATCGTGCGCGTCGGATCGCGCATGAAGATCGTGCGCGGCGCGGGCGCGTCTTCGTCGATGTGCGCTTCGTCATCGACGACGTACGCGAGGCTTTCGAAACGATTCTGCGGATTCCAGGAGGCACCGCGGCCTCTAATCGGAGCGTTGGGGTCGTTCATCGAGGCTCACCGGAAACCAGCGTACGACCCACGTCAAGAAAATCTACGTTAGGTAGATTCCACGCTGCCGATCGTCGTCATCCGGCGCAATTGCTTCGACCAGATCGCCGTCATCGCCACGACCACGAGCGTCATGAATCCGCCGAACACAACCGACGGCACGGTTCCCATCAGCCGTGCCGCGACGCCCGATTCGAACGCGCCGATCTCGTTCGACGAGCCGATGAAAATCTGATTCACGGATGAGACGCGGCCGAGCATCGACTCCGGCGTCATCGTCTGAATCATCGTCGAGCGGATGACGACGCTGATGTCGTCCGCCGCGCCGTTGATCGTCAGCAGCGCGAGCGAAAGCCAGAAGCTCGTCGACAGCGCGAAGCCGATGATCGTCAGTCCGAAAAGCGTGACCGCGCAAAGCAGCACGATGCCGGCACGTTTCATCGGCGGACGATGCGCCAGGTAGATTCCCATCAGCAGCGAACCGACCGCCGGCGCCGCGCGAAGCATGCCGAGTCCCTGCGGTCCCGCTTCGAGAATGCGCGCGAAGATCGGCAAGAGCGCGGTCGCGCCGCCGAAGAGCACGGAGAAGAGATCGAGAGTCATCGCAGCGAGCACGACCTGCTGGCTGAGGATGAAGCGGATTCCGGTGCGCACGCTTTCGCCGACGGAGAGTTCGGACGCCGGCACGGCGCGCGATTCGTGCGCGATCAGATACAGCGTGAGGAACGCGATCGCCATCAGCACGACGACGACGGAGTAGGTCGCGACCGGTCCCGAGAATCCGTACAGCAAGCCGCCGAGCGCCGGTCCGAGGATCGCTGCGAACTGCCACGTCGACGCGCGCCACGCCACCGCACTCGGATAGAGCTCGCGCTCGACGACTTCCGCCGACAACGCCGTGAGCGCCGGCCGCGTGAAACTTCGCGCGATGCCGCTGAGAAAAATCACGGCGTAAACCGGCCACGCCCCGCCGTGCTCGAAGATGCTCGGCCACAGCGTGAAGATGAGCAGCGCGACCGCTGACAGCAGCAGACCGAACGTGCCCCAGAGCGTGATCGCGCGGCGATTCGTCCGATCGGCCACATGGCCCGCATACAAAGCCACCGCAATGAACGGCAGCGCCTCGGCCAGCCCGATCATCCCCAGCGAAAGCGGATCTTTCGTCAGCTCGTAAATCTGCCAGCCGATGACGACGATCTGTGCTTCGCGCGCAACTGTGATGAGGCCGTAGCCGAGGATGAGGCGGCGGAAGTTGGGGACGCGGAGCGCGGCGTACGGATCGTGAGCGGCCAAGCGCGCGAGAGTCTACAGCGCGGACGTTGACCGGCGCGCGGCCGCCGCGTAGCCTGCGCCGGGATGCAGCGCGATGAGAAAGCGGAGCGGAGCCGGCGGCTGTTGCTCGACGTCGCGCTGCAGCTGTTTTCACGGCAGGGCTACGGCGCGACGAGCGTGCGTGAGATCGCCGAGGCGGCGGGCGTGTCGACGGGAAACGTCTATCACCACTTCCCCGACAAAGAATCGATCTTCAAAACGCTGCTCGACGATTACTGGCAGATCACGGAGTCGCGGCGCTTTCCGTTCCGGCGCGCGCTGACGAGGGGGCTCTTTCCCGACAATCTCGAAGAGCTCGCGTTTGGCGCGCGCGACAGTGTGCGCGAATACCGGCAGTACATCGCGCTGATTCACGTCGACGTCGTGGAGTTCGACGGCACGCATATCCGGAAGTTTTACTCGGAGATGGCGCAGCGCTTCGCGAAGTTTTTCGAGGAACAGGGCGATATCGAAGCGGTGCAGGCGAAGTTGCGGCCGGGCGTGTCACCCGTGTCGGCGCTGCTGCTGGCGACGCGGCTCTTCTTCAACTACTTCATGCTCGAGATTCTGTTCAACGTGCCGCAGCCGTTCGGCAAGGATTCGTCCGAGATGGTCGTCGAGATCGCGGACATGGTGCGGCACGGCATCAGTGATCGTTGACGATGACGCGCGTTTCGTTGCCGACGGGAAAGTGCGGCAGCGAACGAGCGGCGGGGTTCAGGGCGAGGTCACGATGCGGATCGCGGTTCGCGTCCATGAACGGGAACGGAATCACGCGGATGTAAATCGGTCCGGTCGCGAGCACGTCGCGAATCGTGTCGGTGCCGCCGCGCTGCAGGGATGCGCGCGAACCGCCGTGCCGCAATCCGTAGGCGGAGAGCGACGACATCGGAACCGGAACGTCGCCGATCACGAGTGAGTAGAAGACGACCTCGCCCTGCGAAGATTCGGCGAGTGAGACTTCGAAACTGTGCACGGGCGCGGCGGGCAGCGCGAACTCGAATGACGGTCCCTGCGCGAAAACGTAAAGAGGGTGCGAACTCGAAGCGAACGTGACGATCTCGCCCGGCGCGTGCGGCTTCGTGAAGTTGAAACTGCCGTCTTCTTTCACGCGCGCCTGTTCGATTCGGATTCCGTCACGCGAGCGCCAGATGATCACTCCCGTATCGACGGCGCCGGAGACGCGCATGTGTCCCGTGCGCAGCTCCACCTTCTTCAAAGCAAGCCGCAGCGACACCTCGGCCTGCTCCTCGAAACGGAACGCGTCCGCGCATTTGCTCTCGTAATCTTCGCGATGCGCGCAGACGTGCAGGCGATGCGTCTTCTCGGTCTGCTTCAGCACGAATTTGCCCTCGTCGTCCGTCTTGCCGATATCGCCGGCGAACCACGCGCCGCCTTCGTCGCCCGATGCGCCGTTTTCGAGGAGGCCGATCGAAATGCCGGCGCCGGCGATCGGCTGACCGTGCTCGTCATCGACGACGTCCACCTTCAGCACGTTGTCGGGGATGTCGATGTCGAAGCGCGCGTTCGGCGCCGGCCGCTCATCGACGACGTGCATGTAATCCTCGCCGGTGTCGCACGGAACGACCGTGAACATTTTCGGGACGCGCGATTCGTTGAGCGTCAGCTCGTAGCGGCCGTCTTCGTCGGAAATCGTCTCGCCCCCGATGACTTTCAGCGTTGCGCGCACGTTTTTCTTTCCGCGCGTGATCGTGCCAAAGAGCCGGACATATTCGACGTCCGCGTGCACGTCGCCGTCGCGATCGTCCGGCACGACGATGCTCTTCCAGAGATCGGGCAACGCGGCGCGACGAAACCGCAGCAGATACGGTCCGCTCGCGAGATCGTGCAAGTCGGCCCGTCCATGTCGTTCGTCGGCAGGAAGCGTGACGCTCGCGGCGTCGCGGCACTTGCCGAGATTCACGCTCATGTACCAGGCGTTCGGCTGCATGCCGGGACAGTCGAGCAGCGTCATCGTCATCGGACCACTGACTTTCGGCCGCTCTTTCGCGTCGCATTCCGATGCTTTCGGCGCGAGCGTCGCCGGATCCTGCAGCAGCGTCCAGCGAACGGTGAGATTGCGCGAAGGTGTCGCGATCAGCGGCGTTTTCATCACGGTGAGGCCGCTCATTTC
>Ga0070701_10000051_pt1 | contig 29988 bp, 23 predicted proteins | sample KBSK5102metaG_FD_65451 | JGI IMG/M metagenome (GOLD analysis project Ga0070701, IMG submission 65451) | Corn, switchgrass and miscanthus rhizosphere microbial communities from Kellogg Biological Station, Michigan, USA - KBS K5-10-2 metaG | ecosystem: Host-associated > Plants > Roots >... | reverse complement strand
CGGAGTTCCGGTACACCGGAACGACGAGGCTCAACATTCGGATAATTCCTCATTATCCAGAACAAGTAGCGGGTCTTTCCGGAGCCTCAATGGCCATCTACGTTACGCATGGCATCGTCGAACAGCGGAGCGCGGCGGCTTTCGCCGACCGGAACATGCTGGACGTGGACGTGTTCGCGCAGCACCTGCTTTACCGAGCATCGCGGTACGTGCCACTGGAACAAGCACAGCGTGGAGTGGGAGATGCGTTGACGGTCGATGATTCGACCGTTGCAGCGGCTGAAGCCTGCCGGGTGGCGCGGGATCTCAAGCACGATGTAACGTTTTTCATCAACCCTGTGAATATTGTCGAAGAGCGGACGTACTTCTTCGCGCGGCTCGATGCCGCCCTCGATCGATGCGAGGCCGCCGGAGCAGTGCACGGCGAGCTACGGGCCTTCCGTCGGACGGTGAAGGCGCAACTGCTCTCGTCGGCGACGGACGAGGACTTGGACCGTATCATTGACTCGGCGCTCGCGGAGTTGTGTGTTCTGGCTCCTGACGTGCCCAAGAGCCTGAGCACGATCTCCGTTGAGGTCGTACGCGACCTTGCGGATCGTGGTGTCTCAATCGCGAATCATGGCTGGTCGCACGTAGATCCTGCGAACCTGCCGGGCGCCGAGTTTCAAACGCATGTCACGCGTGCGGCGGAGTGGATCGCAGAAATCGTTGGGCGCCTGCCGACGGCCTACGCCGTGCCCTTCGGCGAGACGCCGCTCACCGTGGAAAAAGAACGAGCGGCGGGCGTCGATTGGTACTTGGCAGACGATTCCTTGCCCGACGATCGGCAAGGTGCGCACGGGTGGAACCGGCGCACGCTCGTGATAGGAGATGCAGGTTGACTGTCCTACATTTCGTCACGGACGAGTTCGTACCGCGACCGGGCGGCTTGGAGGTCTCGCTCCTGCGGACGGCACAGTTCCTCGCCGCGACAAACGCCTTCTCACCGATCGTGTACATCCGCTCCGGCATTCACGAGTACGGAGATTCGACCACGGTAGAGGGCGTCCCTATCGTTCCGCTCGCGTCGCGGCGTGCCTCATGGGAAGCTCCTCTTCTTGCGAGCAGTGTGGGGCCGCGTACGCTCAGGAGCGAGCGCAGTAGGCTCGACTTTCTTCTCCTTCGAAGCCTGATTGGTGCCTCGGCCGCGAGCGATACAGCCACATCGCAAGTCATCGTCTCGTTCTTCCTCATGGAGCACAGCTTCGTCGCGCAGCAGGTTGCTGCGGCACTCCAGCTGCCGCACGTCGCTTGCATCCGCGGCACCGATTACTCACGCGGATTCCACGATCCGCTCACGTTTCCGGCGATCGATTACGTCGCGCATGCAGCCGACCTCGTACTTGCCACGAACACCGAACAGCGAATCGCGCTCGAGCGCCGCGGCGTCACAAGGGTGCGAACGATCATCGGCTCCGTGCCTTCGGCAGCACTTCAGCATCGCTGGCGTCGTCGGAGCAGCGCAGGTGTACGCCTGTTCGCGAATTGCGGGTACTCCCACAAGAAGGGGACGCAAGTCCTGTTGCATGCGTTCGGTGTGTTGCGTGACGACGGCTTTCCGGTGGAACTCACGATCACGGGAGCGGACGATGAAGAGCAACGAGCGTACTGGTCCGCGCTGCGCGACGCCGCTAAGGCACGGTTCGGGTCGTCGGTCAAATTCCTCGGCCACGTCGACGAGGAGGACATGTACGCATTGCTGCTCCAAAGCGACGTGTATTGTTCTGCGACACTCGGTGAGGGGTGCTCGCTCGCGCGCCTGACGGCGCTCGCGATCGGTATGCCGATCGTCACTACGCGTTGCGGGGAAATTCCAGATCTCGCCGCGGATATCGCCCACGTGCGCGTGAGCCCGGTCGCGGATGAGTGGGCATTTCTCGAGGTGCTGCGCCGCGCTTGCGGCGACGTCTTGGGGGGCGCCATGCGGATTGACGAGGACGCCGTGGACCGGTTGCGGCGCTACCTCACGTCCGAGCGCGAGCGAAGGGAATGGATCGAAGCGCTCGACAGAGTCTCAGGGAAGGTCCATGCCGAAGCGACTCGTATTCTTCGTGCATGACGGCTCCGGCTTGGGGCACTTGCGTCGCTGCGCGCGAATAGCGGCGGCGCTGCAAGGCCCGTGCGCCTGCCTCGTCGTGAGCGGACACCGCGCCGCAGCGTGGATCGTGCCGGACACTTGCGAACTCCTCTATCTTCCTAGCTGGGACAGTTTCTTTACGTCACGGAGTGCGCACTGGAGTCGGGTGCCGTGGATGGAACTCAGCCGGCATGATGCCGCGAGCCTGCGGAGTGCGCTCCTTGAAGACATGTTGCGCCACTTCCGACCGGATGCGGTATTCGTCGACTACTTGCCCTTCGGGCAACACGGCGAGCTCCGGTCATTTATCGAACGTGCCGACTGTACCAAGTACTTCGTGCTCCGCGGCCTGATTGATCAGGAGGATCGTGCATGCTTCGCCGACTACTTCGAAGTGATCGCGAAGTATTACGACCGCGTGCTCGTGACCGCTGATCGACGCACTATCGATGTCGAGTCCGAGTATCAGGTGCCTGAAAGCATGTGCGCAAAGCTCGCGTACGTCGGCTACGTGCTCCCGGACGTGTGTGACCGCTCGGCGATTCGCGCCCAGTGGGTGCCGGACGGAGCGAAGTGGGTCGTCTGCTCGGGAGGCGGGGGATTTCGCGCAGAGCGCCTCCTCCGCGCATGCATGGACATCGCTCGTGGGTGCCGCGACGTCCGCTTCGACATCGTGCTCGGCCCGCGGACGACCGCGCCGAATTTGGACCCCATCCCGGGACGATGTGCCGTGTGGCCGCACCGATCGGACTTGCCAGCGCTCCACGCTGCGGCTGACGTCGTGGTGACTTCAGGCGGGTACAACTCAGTCCTTGAGGCCATGGCTGGGGGGGCGCGTCTCGTCGTCCACGCGCGGCCGGGCGGTGCCGACGAACCGTGGGAACACGCACGCCGCCTGGCGGCGTGGTACCCGATCGACGTGGTCGAGGAGGAGGCAGGTTTAGCGGGTGCGGTACGTCACGCGCTCGAGCAGGCGCCTCCCTCTCAGGGGACATCGTTCCCGCTCAACGGCGACGGGATTGAGAACACCCGTCGCATTGTCTTTCACGATTTGGGTCTGGCCGGCTAACGATGAAAGAAATCTATCTAACGATTGACGACGGCCCTTCCGCTACCACGTCGCAGAAGGTGGAGTGGCTCGCCGAACGCGGCGTGCCCGCGATGCTGTTTTGTATCGGGTCGCACCTCGTGACTCATATGGCTTCGGCGGTCGATGCGATCCGGCGCGGATTCTGGATCGGCAACCACGCCTACAGTCATCGCCGGTTCTCATCCCTCGACGCGGAAGTTTGGCGTGAGGAGCTACGCGCGACGGAGGCGCTCATCACGGCCGCGTACGCGCACGCGGGGACGGAGCGGCGGCACAAGCTGTTCCGGTTTCCCTTCGGCGATAAGGGCGGGTCACGCCGTGCCGATATCCAAGCGCTGCTGCGCGACGAGGGCTTCGCGCAGCCATCATTTCGAGGAGTTACGTACCGGCAGTACATCGAGCGGGGCTACGACCGTGACGCCGACTGCTCCTGGACCGTGGAGTCGTATGAGTATCGGATTCAAGCTGCCGCAGACAATTTCGCGCTGCTGCGCGCGCCGCATCAGCGAACGGCGGGAAGCATCGAGGACCCCTCCTCCGCGGATATCTTGCTGATACACGACCATGCCGCAACAACGGACGTGTTCTTCGCCATTCTGGACGAGCTCCTCACGATGGACCTCTGTTTCGTGCTGCCCCAGCTCAGCTAGGCGATGCAAATCCTCGCCTTCATGCCTGTGTTCAACGAGGCCGACATTCTCGAGGCCTCGGTGACGCATCTCGCGAGCCGCGGCATCCGGACGCATGTTCTCGATAACTGGTCGACGGATGGCAGCTGGGAGATTGCGCGTCAGTTGCAGGAATGCGGCATCGCCGACATCGAGCGGGTGCCGACCGGGGGTCCGCCGAGCGCGTATGACCTCTTCATGATGCGGGACCGGGTTGTCGAACTCTCAATGTCCTCGAACGCGGAGTGGTTCATCTGGAATGACGCTGACGAATATATTCACACGGCGTTGGCGACGACTTCTTTGCCAGACGCCCTAGAGGCATGTTCCACGAGCGGTTTCAACGCGGTCGAGCAGCTCGTCGCGCATTTTCCGGCCGTGGACGATGGGTATCCAGCGGGGGCCGACTTTGTCGCATACTTCCGGCATTGGCGCGCGCAACGTCAGAGCGGCGCGCGGCCGTGGGTTCGGGTCTGGCGAAGGACCGGCGACGTGCCTGTGTTCCGAGGCGGAAACCACGAGATTGACTTCGCGGGGCGACGCATCGCGCCGGTACCGTTCATCCTTCGGCACTACCCGCTTCGATCGCAGCAGCACGCACTCCGTAAAATCTTCGTCGAGCGACGACCACGCTTCACAGATGCGGAACGCACGCGGGGATGGCATACACACTACGATGCCGCGACGGCCGACCAGTCCTTCCTCGAGCAGCCGGAGACATTGCAGGTGCTCGATGAGCGAACGTTCGCCGCGCAGGTGTTCGCCGCGCTCGGACGGGCGGTGCCGTTCGCATGAAGCGCATCCTCCTTGCGAGCGACTTCGACGGCGTAATCGTGCCGCCGGGCGCGGCCCCCGGTGCAATCCGTTGGCATGCGCAGGCGCGGGCGCTCTTTCGCCGGCTGCAATATCGCGAGGATGTCGCACTCGCGATCATGTCCGGACGGGATCCGGAGGAACTCCTTGCCGCGACGCGCGGCATCCGCTGCTACATTGCGGGTTCGTACGGAAGATACCTCCGCGACGAAGGGGGCACGGTTCTGCGCGATCCGCCGCAATTCGAGGCCCCCGAAGGAGCTTGGGCGGGCGCGGTCCGAGAGCTCGGCGGTGTGGTGGAGCGCAAACGGCACGGCATGGCCGTGCATTGGCGCATGTCGTCGGCCTTGGGATCACAGCACGCCGCGGTTGTTGCATTCCGCGCTTGGGCGCGCGATCAGCAATTACGCGTCCTTGAAGGACACGACTCCTGCGAGGCTCTCGTGCGTGGCCCCGCGAAACTCGCAGCACTACGTTTCCTCGTGCACCTAAGCGGCGCTGACTCCGTCATCTACGCGGGCGACGACGAGTCCGATTTTCGAGCGCTCCGATGGGCGGCGCTCTATGGGTCCGCCTTCTACGTCGGTCGTGACGGCAGGATGCTGGGAGCGCGCGTCGAGACTGTTAAGTCGATTGCCGATCTTTGGCGGCAGTTGGGGAACTTGCCGGTCTTCCGCCAGAGATCGAATGTGAGTGGTCGGCGCCCTACGCGATCTTCCTAGCCGAACACCGCGATCACCCGATCAATCTCCGCTTGCACCTTGGGGTCGACGGCGGGCAGGAAAGGTCGCTCCTTTCCACGATACTCGCTGACCGTGCGGCTACTTCCCGCAACCTCGGCGGCGACGCTGATCTCAAGAATGCGGTCCTTGCCCGTGACACTGTCCGCGCTAGGTGACCTCGCCTGTTGGAACTCCATCTCGACGCCGTTCCGCCAGACCGTGAGCCACTCGGCAGCGATATCTTTCACGATGTAGCCCATCTGGCGCGCCAGCGTCGTGCGCACCTCGTTCAGCATTGATGCCTCCTCGACACGGACTGCGGTCTTTCCGGTACCGTCGCGCTGCGCGGACTTCCTGTCCTCAAATTGCGCGAAGACCGCGGCACTCTCCGCAGACGCGAGGTCGTCAGCGGTCCGAGCCAGCAACATGTCCATCGTCTGAAGGTCGTCGCCGCGCCGGAGGAGATCAACCCGGGCTGCGAGCTGCTCGATGATGCGCGCCTCTACGCCGGCGAGGCCTTGGCGGAGCTTCTCCGGTCCAGTCACATCACCCGCGCGTTGCTGGTCCATGGCTTGACCTAGGTAGGTCATGTACTCCTCTTGCAGGGCGATTCCTGCCACGAGGGCTTGTTCGTATTGGTGCTGCAGAGAATCTGCTCCCTGGCGGGGTTTCACGCGCATGAGAGTGGGGGTAGGGGTATTTCGGCTGAGATCCGAAGGTTCACATAACTATACCACTCGCCTTGTGGAGCAGCAATGCGGCGGACTGCCGACGTCCGGAAACTGAGTACGAAACTACACTCTTGGCGTCTTTCGGCGGGTGGGTGGGATGCGACAGGTGCCGCTAACTCATGGTGGGAGTTAGACTTTGGTCGGGCGTCGAGTACCTGACCCATTCCGAGGAGATCGCGGCGTGCGCGAAGGAGCTGGCGAAAATCCCGACCGGGGCGGGTCCCAAGGGGAGGCCGTATAAAGCGCGACCCATTCCAACTACCGCCGCCAAACGCCGTCTTCAGGGAAGGAAAACGCGGTTGTTTTCCGCCGAACGATGCGATCACCTACGAATCGGCCAGCCGTAGCAATCGGACGAGACGACGCTAAACCGCCGCGTCGAGTATTATTTGTGGCATGTCCGAAGTTGTTTCGCCAGCCCACATGTTCAGTCCTGAACCTGTCGCACACGACGCACCCGCAGCTGTGGGCGCGACAGCGTGCTCGATTCTCGTGCGGTGGGCGAATGAGCAGGATCACTGGGCGCGAAGGATCGTCAGTGAAGTCCTTGCATCGCGGCAGGAACTTCCCGAAGCGACCATCGACGAGGTGTATCGCGCGTACCGAATCGAAAAGGGATTGGATGCGGGTGCGGCGCAAACGGTGCCGCCGCTCTCGGCCGTCGCGGAAATCGCGGAAGCGATTGAGCCGCTCAACCTCACGCTGCTCGACCAAGTGAGCGGCGTGAATGCTCTCGCGCCGAATCAGTCGATCACGTTTAATCCGAAGCTCACGATCCTCTTCGGCGAGAACGCATCAGGGAAGACGGGCTACGTGCGCGTGCTCAAGTCCGTGGCGAACGTCCGCACGGCGGAGCCGATTCTTGGGAATGTTCGCGATGCGGCGAACGTGACGAAATCGGCGCGCCTACGCTATAAGGTCGGCGCATCAACGGAAGACACCCACACTTGGGCCGGTGAGACCGGCGTCTCGCCGTTTACGCGCATGAACGTGTTTGACACGCGCGCCGTCACGATTCACGTCGATGACGATCTGAACTACTCCTACACACCGCGGGATCTCTCGCTCTTCCGTCACGTAGCGGCGGCGATCGACGGGGTAAAGGGAAAGCTTGAGCGCGACCGTGACGCACAGACGCGTACGGGCAATCCGTTCGTCGGCCGCTTCGATCGCGCAGTGTCGTTCTACTCGAAGATTGAAACGCTCGGCCCAACAACGGTGATCGGCGAACTGCATGGGCTCGCGGTGGTATCGGACGGCGAGGTTGAGGGCCGTGACGCGCTGCGTGAGCGCGTCAACCTGCTGCGATCGCAATCGATCCAGTCGAACCTTCAAGTCGCGCGAACGCAGGCGGCGCTCGCGCGAACGATCGACGCGACGGCGGCTGCGGTGCTCGCATTCAATGTCGATGCGTACGCAAGCGAAGTAGCAAGCCTCCGCGACGCGGAGACCGCGCACCGTGCTCTGACGGGCGAAGCATTCGGCGGTTCTACCATTCCTGGCGTTCTCGGTCCGGCTTGGCGCGAGCTGATCGACGCCGCCCAGCGCTATGCAACCGAGACAGAACATGACGGATACCCGCATGCTGGAGATGTGTGCGTGTACTGCCGCCAGAATCTCGAACCTGCCGCTATAGAACTGCTGACGAAGTACCGTGATTTCACGACGGCGACGACGCGTCGGGCTGTGGATGCTGCTGGCGAGCGTGTGCGTGCGCGGCAACAATCTGCTCCGCGCGGAAGCGTCGCTGATTGCGAACGAGCGCTCGCGCAGGATGCCGCGATCGTTGACGCGAATCGTGCCCTTGGCGACGCCGCCCGTGCACTCGTCAGCACGGCGAAGGAAGCTCTCGCCGCGATTGATTCCGGCGAAGTCGTGGACATGACCGGTACAGCGGAAGCAGCGGCGCGTGCGAAAGACATCGCCACGACGCTTATCACGAATGCGGACGCGGCCACTGCGGACCTCTCCGCCAAAGCAGAGGAGCGCAAGCGCCTTCTCGACGACGAGAGCGCACGCCTGCACGACCTCGATGCTCGCCTGCTCCTGCGGCAGCTCCTGCCCGACATTGAAAAACATCTCGCGGATGCGAAGGCGGTTTCGCTCGCCGGCACATTGGCGACGCGCTTCCCGCTTCTACAGCGGGGTCTCACGGAAAAGACGAAAGAAGCTAGCGTCGGTCTCGTCAACGCTGATTTCGAAAAGCGGTTCCGCGAGGAATCAGTCGCGCTGAAAGCACCGAACGTCACGCTCGATTTCCCCGGCCGGAAGAGTGAGCCGACGCGCCGCAAGCGGGTCGTCACGCAGCACAAGCTCAGTGAGATCCTTTCGGAAGGCGAGCAAAAAGTCATCGCGCTTGCGGATTTCCTCGCGGAAGCGACATTGCGCCGTACGGTCGCGCCGATCATCTTCGATGATCCCGTGAACAGCCTTGACTATAAACGCTCGGATCATGTCGCCCAGCGCATCGTCGAACTCGCTGCCGAGCAGCAAGTCGTCGTCTTCACACACAACATCATGCTGACCGTAGCGCTCCTTGAGATCGCGAAGGTGCGCGGCATCGCCGTCACGTACTACGAGGTAAGTGCAGACGACGGGAAGGTCGGTCTGATCTCGGAGGCAACATCGCCAAGGACGGATAGCACGGCGTCTATCGAGAAGAAGATCAAGGCCGCGATCGAGTCCGCAGCGAAAGAAACGGGGGAGCTGCGCGAGATGTGGATCGAGCGCGCGTACTCGCTGCTGCGCGGCTGGTGCGAAGTGTTTGTCGAAGTCGATCTGCTGAAAGGCGTCGCGCGTCGCTTCGAGCCGAACATTCGCCTTCATTCGCTGCCGAGCATCAAAACGGATCGACTGGATGCCGCCATCAAAGTGGTCGACGAAATCTTCACAAAAGCGTGTCGGATCACGGATGCGCACTCGCAGCCCGCGGAGACGCTGAATGTACGGCCGACGCTTGATGATCTTCGTGCCGATTACCAGAACGCAATCGACGCGCGAACGGCGTATACGAAAAAGTAACGCTCCGGCGTTCATCTCATCAGATCGGCCGGCCCGATCGCACCGGATCGTTATTCGCGTTCAGGAACTGCAGGAAAGTGTTGTGCTACTTCCTGTGAGGATTCCAGCAATCGTCGCCTCATGAACACGCGTGCTCCACGGCAAGTATCACGTGATCGTCGGAATCGGCGTGTGATCCCGAAACTCGTCGATGTCATACGCAATCAAGGAGTGACGGTGTTCGTCGGTGCCGGTCTGTCCGTCCCGTTCGGATATCCCGGCTGGATTGAGTTTCTCAGGACCGAGGCGAACCGCGTCGGTGTAGAAATCGCGGCGCTTCTTCGGCGTCGTCACTACGAAGGGGCCGCCCAGGCACTTGTCGCTGCCAAGGGACGTGAGTGGCTGGAGCGGCGCATTCGCCGAACGTTCGGGAAGGTTCCAAGCGGACAACCGCATGGCGCAGCACGGGTGCTACCGCGCCTCGCGAAGAACGCAGTCATTACGACCAATTTCGATGGTGTCCTCGAAGAAGTGTTCCGCGATGCTGGCGTGCCGTTCGATTACGCCGTTTGGGGCGGACATCCCGCCATTTCAACCGCTGCCTTGACGAAGGAACGCCATGTCCTGATCAAGATTCATGGCGACGCACGGAGTGCCGAACGGCGTGTGCTGACGCGAGAAGAGTATAAGCGGAGCTACGGCTCGATGCAGACACCGCTCGCTCGCGCCTTGCGTAGCATCATCTCGGCGCGGCCACTCCTCTTCGTCGGATGCCGCCTCGAAAACGATCGCTATCTTCGATTCCTGCGACGGGCAAAGCCCCCCGATCGAGGCACGCATTTCGCTGTCGTTCCGATCGACGGAGGACCGCGATGGTTGCGCGCGCGCAGACGCTATCTGCGGATGCTCCACATCGAGCCGATTTGGTATGAGGCCGGTGCGTACGACGAGATCACAAGATTCCTTGAAGAGCTCGCAGAGGCGGTGGGCGAACGAGCGCGTCCCGGCGAAACGCACCGAACGGCGATCGCTTATCTCGAGAAGCTCCTGCGCGAATCGCGCGACGTTGATGAGAAACTCAATCTCCTCATCGGAAACGCGCGACTCTTCACCGTCACGGGCCTCTCGGCTGAATATCTTCGGTTCGCGCCGCGAATCATCCGCCTAGCCGCGAAGCATCAGCGGTATTGCAAGGCGCTCCTCATTGCGAACAACTGTGCGAGCGCCGTCATCCATGATGAACGAGAACTCGGAAGGTGGATTCGCCGGTGTGAGCTGCTTGCGCGACACTGCCGCCGTCCGGGTCCGCTCGAGGATTTCTCGTATAACGCGGCTCTAGCTGCAGAACGCCACAATCCGGCGAAGGCACGACGCATCTATCGCAAGCTCAGCAAACGGCGGAACTCGCGGGCCATTGCAGCGCTGCGTCGATGGGGGGATTTCGAGATTCGTAGTGGATCGTGGCGCACCGGCTTGCAGCTGCTGCGGCGCGCGATCCGCCGAGCCGACAGGTTCCCGCTCCAGCAGGCGAGGGCATGGAACCAACTCGGCATGGCGCTCTGGGACCGACGGGACAACAGGCGCGCTGCGAAAGCATACGAGACAGCGGCGACGCTGTACGAACGGCTAGCGAATGCTGCGGGTCTCGCGGCAGCGCTCAGCGGCCTTGGAACGATAGCTCTCGACGAGAATGACTGGCGCCGCGCCGAAGATCTTTACGCACGCGCGCTGCACCACGCACAGGTAGCCCACGCGACGAATCTCGTGTCGACGATTCGCGGAAACCAAGCCGAGGCACTCTTCCGCGAAGTGCGCACTTTTCGCGAACCGGTGACGGGTCGGATGCGTGAAAAGCTCGTTGAGGCCGACGAGGAACTCGTTGACTCGATCGCCCAAGAAGACCGGCCGCGTTCGCGCGCGCATCTGCGGACGCAACGCGCGCTCCTTACGTCGCGTCTTCGCGATCCGAGGACCGCACTCGCGGAACTCGCCGCTGCGGCGCGCGTTCTTCGTTCATATCCGGACGACACATGGCGATGGACGAATTATTCGCACCGATCGTGGATTCTCGACGATGCAGGGCAAATACGTCGCGCGATTCGCGTGGAGAAAAAGGCACTCCAGATTGCCCAGGAGCTTCAGTATCCGATCGGCATTTTCCTCAGCAAGAGATCACTCGCCGACCTCAAAAGAAAAATCCAACGCAGCGTAACCGCTTCAATAGCCGAGGACCCATTCTCATCTCGCCTGCGGCGTACCTCGCGACGTCGAGCACCGTGAGCGATCGAATCGTGCCAACCTCACCGCCGCCTAAATCGCGGAAACCGGAAGTTTTCATTCCGCGCAAAGGCGGAAAGTTTCATGTCCCGTTGACACCGATCTGGTCACTGTTGACGTTTTTTGAAGAAAAACGTCAACGACGGGCACAGTCATAGCGCGGCGATCTGTGATGAGCGGGAGAGCCGAAGTGCGCGGAACTGCTTGTTCAAACGGTAGTTCGAGACTTGCGCGTAGATCATGGTTGAGGTGATGCTCGCGTGACCGAGCTAATGCTGTACATCCACGAGATCCCATCCGGCGTTCAGGAGATGGACCGCGATGCTGTGCCGCAAAACGTGCGGATGGCGGCGATCCGTTGGCAGCCGCGCCGCGGCGGCGTACCGCCGGAAGAGCTGGTAGACAAGCGATCCTGAGATAGGGGCGCCCGGTATTTCAGGGCTCGGGAAGAGAAACGGGTTGCCGTCGTCACCGCGCTGGCTCAGGTACGTCCATAGCAGGCGTCGTGTGCGCCGAAAGATCGGGTAGTCCCTTGAGATCCCGTGCTTCACACGCGGCACGCGAACGCGATCGCGGACGTGTTCGAGGAGGAGCAGCGTCGCTTCGTCTCGGCGCAATCCATATCGATACATCATGTCGAAGAGAAGCGCGTCGCGTACTGCGACGGGCGGGATCGCGTCGAACAACCTCTCCACTTCCCGCTTCCCGACGTACTTCACATCGCGCACTTTCAGACGTTTCACCGGAACTCCTGCCGTCTGGCGTGACATCTCGATCGGCATGTTGACGTTTTTCTTCAAAATCGTTTCGGCAATGGCGTCGTCAGCGGAGAACAGGGGAATGACCGCACTGTGCGCCAGCGTGCCGCGATCTGCAATGCCCTGCCGCCGTGCCGTGACGGCGCGAGTTCGAAGCACGGCGCGAGGATCTGCCGATGACGGCGCGTCCCCGAACGTGCGGAACGGCGTTCCTTTGCCTCGCGGTACTCCTTCTTCCTGCGTGTGGACGCTTCGGGAAAGTTCCGCGTGCCGTCATTGACCGCCAGATCGTGCTCGACGATCCACTACGCGGCCGAAACATCGAACACCTCTCAACGGAGATCGCGGAAGTGGGCACGCAGGGGATCGGGATGACGCCGCCGGTCACGGATGCTGATCGCGCAAATGGCGTGGAGGCGCGATACGTCGTGACGTGGAAAGGGACGACGCGAACCGAGAACGGCGCCGCGTCGGACTATACAAATTCGGGCACCTTCACGCGCATGTCGTCGGGCGAGTGGGTAACGAACATGGGCATCTTCGATGGCGATGGACATCCGGCGCTCACCCAAGATGTTTCCGGGACCTACCGCGGCAGGTATACGCACTACGAGGAGTATCTCGACTGCACGATGACGCTCGGCTCCGGTCCTGACTACGCGGGAACGTATGCCTGCAGCGGGAGGCGATGGCGCGCAAGCGACGACGCGACCTTGGTGCCGACACAGTTCACCGGCACCATCGCGCTCTTCGCGGTGTTCCAGCCGAAACGTGTCCCGATCGCGGCAGGTCTCCTCGATGGACCGTTTCATATCGTGAATCCCAATGACCGTCACACGCGCGCGCTCGTCTTCGCGAGCGACGCGTATGGCGCATGGCACGTCGCGAAGGGTGTGGAGATGCACGGATCGGCGCTCGGGGTTGGATTCAGCGCGGCCGGACTCGCCAGTGAGTCGGATCCGGCTGTCTATTTTGAGAAGGCCCCGGCTCGATTGAGCGCGCGCCGGCCGGTCACTCCGATCGTCGCCGCGGTCTCGGCGCCGGCGACCGCCATCGACACCCTGCCGCACAATGAGCAGTCAGCGTCGACCGATACGACGTATCAGGCACCCGGACCCGCGTCGGTACCTGTCGCAGCGACGACGGCGACGGCCGAAGAACTGCCTGGTCGCCCATACCCGAATCCTCCCTCGGATGACGAGACACGCGCGGCAATCAATAGCTTTCTCGGCGAAGTCATGGATCGGCGGCATCGCAGAATCGATATTCTCGGCTACCGGATGCTCTGCGCTGCGCCGGTCGGGCCTGAATGCTATGTGCGCATCGACGGGAAACGTCGGATGTTCACACTTGCGCGAAAGAGCGACGGGCGTGTGGAGGCTACCGATCTCGGCTCGTGTGGCGACTAATGACCTGAAGACATTCCTGCGTCCGAACCGTGTCCGCCGACGCACGGCAGCGTCTCGTTCCTCATGTATGACGAACGCGCGATCGCGTATCGTTCCGCGATGCGCGATATCGATGCTCCTGCCGACGACGGGTCGACGACCGCCAAGGTGCTGCACAGTCTCGATGCGATCGTGTTCGAAGTGCAGCGGATCGATGACGTCATCGGGGCGGCCCGACGCGCAGAATTGAATGAGGGACTCCGCGACGTGCGCCGTCGGGTGCTGCTTCTTCGGACCGGCGCGGAGGATCTCCTGACGCTCCTGTCCGAGGTTCGCTTGGAACTCGGCGTGAACTGAAGGGCACGCGGTATTGAAGAACCTACCCACGGCCGTTGTCGTCGACAACGGTCACTGCGCGAATGTCTCTGCATGCAGGGCACGACCCAACGAGGGCGCATGCGCAGGTTCGCCGATTGACGCATACAGTAGGCGCGGTCAAGAAGTGAGTCTGCGGGCGCGTTCGCGTCGTGCCTGCCTTACTGTCAGAAGGGGAGTGGTCGCCGCGCGCGCGTTTCCGACCCGCGGACACCCATCAGTTCACGTCAGTCGGCGGCTGAAAGGGCATCTGCTCGCCCGCGAGTCGCGCGTCCACGTAGGTCCGCAGGTACGTGAGGAGTTCGGTATCCGCCTGCTCCATGCGCAGTGCCCGATACAGGTGCTCGAGCGCGTGCGCAGCATCGGCATTCGCGCCCTGTTCGCGAAAGAACTTGAGCAGGCGTGCGCAGAGCGCGCTCGCCTCAGCGAATGCTCCGCGGCTCACGAGAAGGTTCGCGGTATCGAGCCCGACCGCCGCCGCCTCACCGAGCATGCCGAGGTCCTCAAAGCGGGCCGCGGCCGTGCGCAGCGCCGCGAGTGCATCATCGGCGTGGCCGAGGCGTGTGAGTGCTTCGCCAACGCTCCAATGCAGCCGGACGGCCTCCGCGCCCATATCGAGCTGGTCATAGAGGGCGGAGGCGGTCGCGCAGTGCTCCCGCGCCTCGGGGAGGAGACCGAGTCGAATTTCGCAGCCGCTCAGATTCGCAAGCACACGCGCGAATGATTCCTCATCGCCGAGCGCCGCGAGGATCGGCAACGTCGCGAGAAACACCGTGCGCGCGCCGTCGACATCCCCTTCGTCGAAGAGGATGCTGCCTTCAAGGATTCGAACTTGGGCGAGGTGCATCGTGTCCTTGTGCGCGCGAAAGGCCGCTACCGCGCGCCGGATCGTGGTCCTCGCCTCTGCGAACTCCTTGCGCGCGAAGAGCACGGTCGCGCGCGACCAGTCGACGAACGCGAGGTCATACGCGCAGGCCGGAAACGCCCGATAGCGACGCGCTGCTTCATCGAGCGCCGCGAGCGCATCGTTGTAGCGTCCGAGAAGTCGCAGCGCGTTGGCCTCCTGCCGCCACACGTCGGCCTCGGCACGGAGATCAGGCGGTGCGACCCTCTGCAGCACCGAGCGCGCGAGCCCGAAGACCACGAGCGCATCGGCTGGAGCCGCGTTGAGAAGTTTGCGGCCTTCCTGCGTCAGCTGCGTCGCAAGGCCGACGCTCACGAGGTCGGGTCGTGCCGCGACGGATGCTCCCCAGCCGTCAACCGCACGGGGAAGCGACCCGAGAAACGCTTCGGCGGCCACTTCATCGGCCGCGACGCGTGCGCCGAGGTTCGCGAGCGCGGTCGCGCCGTCCGATCGGAGCGTCTCCGTCCACGTCGCCGCGTGGGTCAGGAATATCGACCAGCGTCGGAGATCCTCCACCGTGTCCGCGCACGCGTCGCACTGCGCGACGTGCGTCCGGACGCGCTCGACATCAACGACCTCGGCGTTGTCATCAAGGAACGCGAGGAGGGCCTCTTCCGAATAGTGATCGTCAGCCATTGGGACGTCGTCCAGCGACGAAGAACCGGCGTGCGGCAGCTTTACACCGATGCACGAGTTGCTTCGCGTTGTTCACGGAGACCGAAAGCACGACGGCGAGTTCCTCGAGCGACAGGCCGCGGTAGAACCGCAGCACGAGCACGCGACGGCATCGCGCGGAAAGGTGCGCGAGCGCGCGGCGCAAATCGACTTGGATGTCGAGCACGTCGTCGCTCTGCGCGAGCTCGCCGGTCGCAAGCAGCGCGTCCGCCGAGGTGCTGTCGCCCTTGCGTCGCCAGTATTCTGCACAGGCGTTTCGCATTGCGCCGAGAAGCCACGCGCGCTCTTCACGGACGCGGGTGTGGTGCCGCAGGTACGACAGGAAGACGTCGTTCACGAGCGCTTCCACGTCCTGTGGCGGAACTCGACACGTCTTGACGCCGACGGCGCATAAAAAATCGGCGTACGCCCGATAGGCAATCGCAACAGGGTGCGCGTCACCAGCTGGTGTGTCGGGAAGCTCGGCCATGACGCACGCGCGAGCGGGATTCCGCGCGGGTGGAAGTATAGCGAAGCGTCGAGAGCGAACGACCCCGAGCGTAACCAAACGGCTCCAGCCACGACATCTCCCACGGTAGGGCGCCCGCCGAACGTCGGCCGACACGTCCATGCCGGAAAGGAGGACGTCTGCCGTGGACACCGCTATGTTGCTGATCCTCGATTTTTTCGTGACGCTCGCGAGCAAAATGTCGGTCCCGAACCCGTAATGCCGACCCTGATCGGCCCGGTGGCGTGTCACTGGGCCGATCACGCCGAGGGCGCCTGAAATGTGGCGGCGGCATCACGCTCGGCCACGTGCATGAACGTACGGACGGATCGCACGAACTCTGGCGTCGCGCGGCCGATCGCTGTCGCTTCACAGAGCAATGCGAGCGCTTTCTCCGCCGATCGCGGCACATCTCCGGCTCGAAAGAGCGCAAGCAGTTTCGTGCAGACCGCTGTCGCCGCGGCAACAACGGCCGGCGGGAGGAGCAAGACTTCGGCAAGATCGAGCCCGACGAATCCCGCTTCCATGGGCATGCGACGATCCTCGAAGTCGCGTTGCGCCTGCCGCAGCGCCTTCAATCCGGCTTCGCGGTCTTCGTGGATCGCCGTGAAATAGGCGAGCGACCAGCGGGCGCGGACCATCTCCGGCTCGACCCGCAAACGCTGAAACGCGTCCCCGGCTTTCGTGAGCCAGCGTTTCGCCGCGGTGACATTTCCGAGTTGTCCTTCCGCGGTTCCGAGACTCAGCCACGCCGCGGCGAGGCCACGATAGTCTTCAAGGCGCGTCAGGATAGGAATGACGAGCAGCAGGAGTCGGCGAGCATTCGCGGCGTCCCCGGCTTCAAAGGCAATGCTTGCCTCGAGGACGCGCGTGTAGGCGAGCCGGCGGACGTCGCCAAGCAATTCGAACAGCACCGCCGCGCGACCGGCAGCAACGGTGGCGTCGTCGAATTTGCCCTGCTTCCAATGCACCGTGGCGCGAACGTAGGAGGCCTGCGCGAGATCGTTCGCAGAGGTGAGGCTTCGCGACAGATCCGCCTCTGCGCGATCCAGCGCTGCGAGCGCATCTCCGTAGCTACCGAGGTGCCGGAGCGCATTCGCATATTGGACGACGGCGCAGCCGCGGAGGTGGGTAACACGCGCGTCGTCCCGCGGCAAGCGGGCGCACACTTCGGCGGCGAAATGGGCGAGTGCCGCAGCGCGGCCGACGTCGGCATCCATGTCCTGCCGCGCCTCGAGGACGAGGGTTGCGACGAGTGTCGCGGTGGTCATCTCTGGCCGCGCGTCAAGGTGCGCCATCCAACGCGCGTCCGAGGCGCCGGTGAAGTACTTCCGTGCAAACGTCACAGCTGCCGCGGAAGCTTGGTGTTCCGCGACCGGAGACGCCTCTGCCGCGTGATGAGGTCCAGACTCAAGCGTGAGTGCGAACACATCGTGGGCGGAAACCTGTTCAAGCGTGAGGCGACGAAGCGCGGAGACGATCGCTGCGATGGTGTCGCGGCGGGGCTCCATGCTCCCGCGTCGGATCTTCGCGAGGTGCTGCCGCGCGATACCGGTCTCGCGCGCGAGGACGACGGGCTTGATCTTCTTTGCCCGCAGAAATCGCTCTAACGGCGTCATGCGGGCGTCACCGCCGGCCCTGCGCCGCAGACAACGCGTCGCGGCCGTATTGCGCGCATCGATGCGCCATCTGTGGACGATCAATTGCTCGATGGCCTCGAATGAACGACGGCATGTCGAGTGCCCCGAGCAGGTCGCACATCGACAGGTAGTCGCGGACAACCGGTTCGATCGGAGGCGTCGCGCAGGAGTCGTCGTGGACATCCATGTACGAGTAGGAGTGCTGCAACGCCGAGACTTCCTACCCCTAATGACACGAAGCAGCTTTTAAGCGTCGGCAACCTAGTGTCCGGCGGAACGAACACGTTCCTAGGGCGCTTCCGCCATTGCGGTCCGACGGATGTATGTGTTTCCATGCGCCGCTCCGAGACATTGATGACGCGACCTGATCTCCGATTGACCGCTGCGTGCGCGACGGCGGCGCCGCTGCACGACCGAATTATCGATCGGCTGGCGGACCTGCTTTGGATCAGCGACGACATCATGGACATGATCGCAACGTCCGCCGTTGGACACGAATTCGCGGCCTGCGATCGCGAGGTTCGCGCGATCTATGACGCAGCGAACGCGCTCATGAACAGGATGTGCGACTAATGGAGAAAGGTGCCCATGGTGTGCCGAATTTCTTTGACAAGTTAGCAGGTGCGGGCGTGCGCAATCCGAGCGGGAACTTGGACCTGACCTACGACCGCACTCTCTCGCCACTCACGCAGCTGGCTGGTCGCTTGCCGCTGCGCGCGCGCCCTACGCGCGCAGCGGCCCACGCCCGCATTTGCTTTGTTTCTGCCCCCCTCACATTTCAATAAAGATCATGACGAAGGAGAAAGACTGATGAAGGAAAGTATTAGACGACGTGTGAAGATGAACCGACCTCTACGCATGGCAACCCGACGCGCCCATACTGTGGAGTGGCGCGAGTCGTGAGGCGCCGCGTCGTATTTCTCGCCCTACTCACCGGGATCATCACACTTCCCGCGTTCGCTCAGTTGTCCGCATCGCTTGATCCGAACGGCAACATGATTAACTACACAGCTGGCGGCGGTAGGACAACCGACCCGTCAATGTGCGTGACGTACGTACTGCTCGATGGGCAAAACTTTGGCGGAAGTGGGAACGCCTATCCCTGCTCGACGTACCCGTACAGCCTCGGTTCGTTCTACTGTAATACTGCGGGTGTGCACGTCGTCTCGGCATACGCGCAGAACACGCAGGGAACGCGCGTCTCGCTCGGGCCCGACGTGACGATCACCGTGACAGCGCCTCCGCCGGACACCTGCACGAACAATAAGGACGGACTGATCGAGTTTAGCATCACGGACTCCACACCCGAAGACGATCGCCGCGTCCTACAGTCGAACCTCCATCCTGGATACCCGTATCCGCATTACCAAGCTCTGCTCGCGCAGGACGCGGTCATTCCGATGAGCCTGCGAACGGTACTGGACGGCGTGCAAACATCGGGTGCAACGGTAACTCTCAGCTTTATCGATCCTCCCGATAGATCGCCGTATATGGCGGGACCATCGGGAACGCCGCCGCCGACACCGCCGCAGCCCGTTCCCGGACCGCGAGCGAATGACAACGCCGGACCGCTGCCGACGCTCACGGGGAATGGGATTACCGATAACGGCAATCACACATATTCGGCCGTCTCCGGCCAGAACGGGTTCGTCGGATGGAATCTCGTGCTCGATCCGGCGGCTCGCGCGGGAGACAATTATCAGATCCTCGCGCAGGCGACGTTCCCGGATAGCCGTATTGCGGGCGGGTTATCCGGTGCCGTGACCGTGTGGAAACGACTCTTCGTTGAAAAGCAGCAGATGTTCCGCCGCGGTGCGGCCCTCGCGACCGACGCGCCCATCGGGCTGAACTCGATCGTCATCCCGGACGGAAAGATCGCGTCAACAGGGATTACAGCGTTCGCACGAAATGACTACGTCATGCTGTTGCACGCGCCGTCGTGGGGAACGACGAAGGGATCGTCGTACCGAGGCGTGTATCAGATCGCCGTCAACCCCGCACGGTTCCGAGCTACGGCGCAGACGAACGGTACTGGCACGGTCACGACGTCCGGGTCGGCAGCGATCGTGGGCACGGGGACCCGCTTCACGCAGTTAGCCGTCGGCAACGTCATCACCGTCGGGACCAATGTCCGCTTCATCACGGCGATTACTGACAATACGCATCTCACCGTCGATACACCGATCCCTTCCGCTTCTAATCAGCCATACAAGATTGGCGACGCGAATCTCATCCCCGGCACGTATTACGTTCGACTGACGCTCAATCGCGCGCTAACGGAGCGCTACGGCATTGAACCGCTGGCAACGCCGGGCGTCTTGACCCTGAACGACGCCGTCGTACGTCTCAGTGCCGCCAGCATTACGGCGGCTGATTACTACGATGCAGATCACACTGCGCTCACGATGCCGCCCGCGGCCTCACAATTCGCGAATCCGTTCTCGGGCGCATACACGGAGTACGTGGTGCTGCCGCCCCAGCCGACGCCGACGCCCGTGCCGCGCATGGTGCTCACCAGCGACGCGCTTGCGCAGCAGTTCGTCGATAAATGGTTCGCGCTTCCGACGCCGCGCCCCGTGCCTTCGACGAGCAGTAATCGTCTGGACTGGTACCGGTACGATACGGCACCAAATCACCAACTCCTGCTGGTCGGCGACGCGGACAGTGTCGATGTGACGCAGTCACACTCCAACGGTTTCCTCTCAAGAGCGATCGCAGGGGAGAAAGCGTCGATCCTGAATCGTGGCACGGTTGAATGGGGGGTGACGTCGACCACGACTCCGATGTACCAAGGCAACGCCGACACCATCCTTCGACGCACCCTCGTCCATGAGATAACGCATCAGTGGTGGGTAAACGACGCGGTGTTCGGGAGTACCCTTTTGGACCATTGCCACCCCGAGGTTGCGTATAACAGCACGTCGTCCTACCCATCCGCGGGAACGCCGCCGACCGGTCTGCGGTTCTGCTTGATGTCGTCAGCCGATCAGAGCCCGCTGATGCCTCCGCCGTGGAACCCGTCGGGGTCGCCGATCAATATGGTTCAATACAAGTACCGGGATGGCTTTACGTCATACCACATCACGCAGTTACCGTCAGGATGGAACTCGGAGTACCTCGGCATCCGGCGCACGCTCGATCCGTGGAGGCCATGAGCATGGATGGACTGAAAATGAATACGCATCGCATCGCCCTGCTTCTGGCAGCGTTTCTCGCATCAGCCGTACCTGTATTCGCGCAGCGCCCGCGTGGACCGCTCATCGCTCCCGCGTCTCCGATTCAGGCGAAGCTCGTCGTTCCAGATACGAAGATCCTTCCCGGAGTTCCCTTTGAAATGTGGATCGACGTGCGAAATCCATCGGACGCCTCGGTGTGCCTAGGCCTGGCAGGCGACCTGATTGTCGAACCCGAAGGAAAGGAACCGTTCACGATTACACGAGGCGGCGCAGATGACGGCCAACTCCAATATCCGACATTGTTGCCAGAACGGGACGTGGATGGATCGGCGGTCTGGAATCTCGTGTTGCGTCCGCACGAATCACAAACGCTCACCCTCCCGATTCTGCGCGATCTTGAAGGTCCGAACTACTTCGCAGACGAACGGCTGTCGAAGCCGGGCCGCTACACCATCTCGATGCGACTTGACTATCGATTCGGCGCGTTCCAGACGCCGCACCAGTCGCTTCTGCCGCCGGAGTTTCTCGGACCCGTGACGACGAACGAGGTCACCGTCGAACGCATTGCGCCAACGGGCACGGATGCAGTCGTGTGGCAACGGATGCAGGAATTGTCGAAGGGCCACTGGAATGCGATTTCATGGATGTCGTCGGAAGCGGGACAGGCCATGATCGTCGAAATCCTCGACAAATATCGTGATTCGAATTACTACCCGTACGCGTTGCTCGCGGCGACGTTCGGGGCCGTTGATGAGCGCGCGTACAATCGATATGTCGACGCGATGAAGCGCTTCCCGACGTCGCCGGTCGTCGAATTGCTTGCCTTTCACGCATCCCGCATCGGCGGGCGGAAGGGTATTGCTACCGCCGAAACGCACGCTGCGAAGGTGAAGGCGTCGAAACGACCGACGACACGTATTCTCGCGTTCGGACGGGAGGATGTGCCGCCGCCCCCGTGTCCTCCCGGGTACGACTGCGAAGATTGAAACAACGATCTCCCATTGGGTGCATCCGCCGGATGCACCCAATGAAGAGGTCTTACGCGCACTGAATCGCCCACAACGTCCCGTGCTGCGTGCAAAGTAGTCCATTTCGGCGCGGCGCTCTCGGCGCGATGCCTGGATTGGCGGACCAGTGGAAACAACCCGCACATCGGCATGTGTCCAACGCCACCGTTCGCCGCTCGACGCGGTAATGCGCGGTCTTCGTTCCTCGCGCCTGCGGCGCGGGATGCTTAGCGAATCGTGTCGTCACGACTAACCGCCGATCCCTGAGGTATTCCTGAGGCAATCGATCTCCTGCCACGCGTCGCAGTACTGACGGACCGCACCTAAAATATTACGGGCGGCGGTAGGGAATGACGTTTTTACGTCACGCCCACCATGTAAGGAGGTCCTATGACGCGTTCGTTCGTTTTATTCGTCGCGCTCGGCGCATCCTGCTTGGCGCTGCGCGGTGATTCTAGGAAGCCGTGGCAGTACTCCATTGAAGAGCGAGTCGCTGCGCGAACGAGTTCAGCTGTTATCGCCTCGCACGCGACCGGCAGGAGCGCGGCGACATCCGGCGTGCTTTCGACGGGGATTCGGTAAACGCGCCATACGTGCTGAAAGGCGCTGTCGACGCCTACTTCTTCATGCCATCGGAACTCTTCTCATGGCTCTTGGGTGGCGTCCATCACGACGTCAATTTCGCCGAAGGCACACGTTCCATGGTCGCCGATGACCTGAAACCGTTTGGGTATCACGAGGAGCAGTTCTGGACCACGATTCGGACGGTCGCGAAGACCTACTCCAGCCTCGCGGAGAAACAGGAAGGGCTTGCACAGCAACTCGCCGGCGCTGATCCCCAGAAGCAAAGTTCGCTGCGCGCAGAGATGGATCGTAACGGCAAGGCGCTGTGTCGTGCGCGCGCCGACGCGCTTTCGGCTGCACGCGCCGCCCTCGGCCGAACTTGGCTGCACGTCCGGGTGCGGGAGGCGCTGTACCGGAAGCGGCGGGACCGCTGCGCTCTCGAGCGACCAGTGCTACTACGACGTGTGGTACGGCTCCGTCTGTGACAGCCCACTCGTCGTGAGTCTCGCTAAAGGACCGCATCGCTTCTGCGGCGAGGGTCAGAGCATCCTCTTCGATCTCGACGCCAACGGCCAGTTGGACTTCGTGACGTGGACAGTGGCGGACTCGGAGATCGCTTTCGTGACGCTCGACCTGAACGGCAACGGCACCATCGACAGCGGCGCGGAACTCTTCGGGAATCACATGAAAAAGAAGGATGGCTCGACGGCCGCGAACGGCTTCGATGCGCTCGCGGACTTTGATGACAACAACGACGGCGTGATCGACGCGACGGACGTCGTATGGTCGCGCCTCCGGCTGTGGGTCGCTCGCAACCATGATGGGTTCAACGAGCCCACGGAAATGTCGACGCCGGCCGAGGCGAACATCACTGCGTTCGGCCTCGATCACCACTTCACGGCGAGGTATGACCGGTTCGGCAATACGCTCCGGTTCAAGGGCGAAATCGTTCAGGACGACCATCCGCAGCCGTACTACGACGTCTACTTCCGCATGCTTCAGTAGAACGCGTCCCTCAGCGCTAGAGAGCGGGAGCCTGACACCTCCCGCTCGGCGCCACGGACGAAAAAGGTACGGGGACGGTCACGCTCGCCGTAGGAGGGGTGCTCGTTCCGGCAGATGCCTTCGCCGCACACCAACTTCTTCGGAACCGCCAGACAATCTCTACGGGCGTTCGCCATTGCTCGTGAGGGACGTCCTTGAGACCGCGCCTTTGACGGGCATCCTCGGTCCGCTGGCGCGCCAAGATCTGATGAATCGCGCAGCGACGCCGATCGCGTTCCCTCGAATCCCGGTTGGCGGAGGTGGTCACCTTTCGGACGACGGGATTCGTGCCATAGCTCGCAACGACCTAAGCGAGAGAACTCAGGCGGCGGTTAGCGACTCAGCCACGAAGGCAGCGTTCGCGAAACATGACAGAAAAGCTTGGTATCACTCCGGCGGACGAACCGGGTCGCGTGGGCGCGGATGTTTTAGCGTGACGGTAGGGAGATACCGTACTTGTGGCTCTCCTTCCTTACGGAGGACCCATGACACGCTCGATATTGACTATCAAGTTCAATCACGACTCGGCGTCGGCGACGCACGATTATTCAGATAGAGGTCGGGCGATGAACCGCAACCGAGAAAGCCGCATGTTGATGATGTTGTTCATCGTTTTGCTGTCGAGCGCTTGCCGCACCGCACGTCCCGGCGCCGTGCTTCGGGGGCGCGTCGTCGATCCCTCGGCGAAACCGGTGGCGGGCGTCCAGGTGCGGCTGGCGCGCGCGACGGTCACCAGCAACGCGAACGGAGAGTTCGCGATCGGCTGTGTGCCTGCCTCCGAGCGGCTTTGCGTGAGCTTCAGCGCGCGGAATTACATCGAAACGACGCGGATCTACAACACACGCCGCAACCTATCGACGGGAAACACGGTCGTCATCTGGCCGCGAGCATCGGCTCAGTCATTGAGCGCGACTCGCGGAGGTACGCTGACATTCGCCGCGGGCACAGTGACGATCCCGCCGCGCGCGCTTGCTGACGATCGCGGACGGACGGTCGACGGCGATGTGCGTTTGTCGTTCTCCGCGTTCGATGTGATGGACGCGCGTCAGTATCGCGGCGCGCCCGGCGACTTCACGGCGCGCATGCGCGACAACACGATCCGGCAGCTCAAGACTTTCGCGGTCTTTGAAATCTATGTGGAAGACAGCAACGGTCGCCGCCTCGACCTGACTCCCGGGAAACTCGCGGAAGTGGAGTTGTCCGTTCCTGAGGTGCTGGAACCACCGGAATCCGTCGGGTCTTACCGATTCGAAGAGGCGACGGGACTCTGGGTGGAGGTAGGCCGATTCCGGCGCACGGGACGCCGCCGATTGAGCGCAGCAATCTCCACGGTGCAGTCCACCTGGAACGCGGACGATCCCCAGATCACGACCTGCCTTGTGATCGCGGCCGATTGTGCGTGCGCGGGCGGGTTGCCGACAGGTTTCTCAGTGGACGGACTGGGTGTTGACTACGCGCAGTCGTTCACCGCGGGCGACAACCAGTGCGTCAATGTGCAGACTAACTCGAAGCTGTCCTTGACGCCGACGCACGGCAGCCTGAACGGCGCCGCGGTCGAGATCACGACGCCGAGCGCGCTCGCGAACTGCACGACGCCTTCCGGTTGCCGCACAGTCACATTCCACTGCCCGGATCCGAATGCAATTACGTCCGCACTCGCCTCATGCAACGATCCGGGCTGGTATTGCGCGGACGGTTACGCGAACAAGGATCCGCACTTCGACGTCTTCTGGAAGCAGGAGCAGATGACGATTGGCGGCGGCACTATGACGTTAGGCCTTCAGCAATGCACGCCTCCGTTGACCTGTTCGTCCGAGACCTACCAAGCAGCACAACTGCAGTCAACCTGCTACTACGGCTATGGTCTGTACGAGACGAGACTCAAAGCTGCGTACGGGAGCGGCGTGGTGACCGGGTTCTTCGTCTATACAGGGCCCGAAGACGGACCGCGTCAGGATGAAATCGACATCGAGTTCTTTGGTCAGCCTGGCAACAACGGTTGTGCTGCCGGACAGACGGCGGTCCAGTTGAACTACTTCGTGAACGGGCAGGAAAACCCGGTGAAGAAATGCTTGGGCTTCGACGCCACTCAGGTGATGCGCCGCTACGCGTTCGACTGGCGAGCGACGGGGATCACGTGGTATGTCGACACGAATAACAACGGTACCTATGAAGCGTCGGAAGAACTCCACAGCGTTTCTACCGCGGACGGTCCGCTGCCGGTACTCCCGGGGAAGCTTATGGCGAACATGTGGGCCGGCGCGAACGATGCGGCGACCGTCACATGGATGGGCGCGTTCTCGTGGACCGCACAGTCGCCGCCCGTGGCGACCTTCGACTTGATTCGCTACACGCCATGACCTACTTCGCCCCGCGAACTCGCGCGACAGTCGCCGCTCGCGCTCATGAGATGCGCCGCCTACGCCGGTTCAGACCGCGCCTCCACAGCCGCGCGCTTCTCTTCGTCCCATACCGCCCGTTTAGAGTGCCGCGATGTGGCATTCCAGAGCGTCTGCACGCCGTGGATCGGCACCAGCTCTCGGCAAGCGCTCGTGATTTCGGCCATGCCGAGGTAGGGAATCTCCCGCGCCGCGGCCCTCCTATGGTGAGCGTGCGGCGCGTGCGATTGCGGCGACGCCTTCGGAGGTGGGTCATGCGCGGCGGGGGCGTCTTGGTTGGTACTCGTGCCGGCGAATCACCGCAGGGCCGGAAGATGTGCGACGACGCCGGCTATTCCACCAGCGCAGGTCGCGCACACCGTCTTGGCGGCGCAGCGGTGACCCGCCGGTTCATCAAGGCCATGTCGGCGCGAAGGAGGCTCTGACCATGGGTATTCTCAAAGTATTCGGCGGCAAATTGGATCGTCCGCACATCCTCGCCAACGCTCGGCTGGTGGAGACCTATGACGCGTTCCTCTTGGTCGACGCGGACGAAGCACAAACGCAGGCGCTTTCGAAGCTGTATCCGGTCGAGGACATCACGGACCAGTACCAGCTGACGGTCAACAATCGGAGCGCGAGCAGGGCGAAGCCACGAGCGATGGTCGCGGGGAAGAAGCCGGTTGTTCCGGGCGCCGCCAACCTCCCGCCGGGGGCCCACCACTACATCGTGCAGTTCATCGGCCCGATCAAGCCGGCGTGGTTGGTGAGGCTGCGCGCGACTGGCGCCAAACTGCGCACGCCCGAAGGCAACTTCAGTTACATCGTCCGAGCGAAGGAGTCCGAACTCGCGAAGATCTCCGCACTGCCCATGGTCCGGTGGGTGGGGCACTTGCCCCACGCCGATCGCATCGCCGGCGAGTTGACCGCCTCACCGCAGGAGATCGCGAAAGAAGTGCCCCGCCGCCGCGAGATTCCGCACGTGCTGACCGTGGAGATCTTCGACAAGGCCGACCTCGGGCGCATCGCGACCGCGGCGAGGGGCCTTGGGTTCAAGGTGCTCTCGAAGGATCCAGGGGCGGAACTCCTGATCGTCGAAACGCAGGAGACCACCGCCGCAGCGCGCAAGAAACAAGTCTCCGCGCTCGCGGCCGTGCACGGCGTGCGCTTCATCCGCCAACGCGTGCTCCCCCGCCCCTCCAACAACGTCGCCACCACGGTGATGGGAAACGCCTTCGCGTCCTCGTCGCCCTCCGGGCTCAACTTGACCGGTGCCGGCGAAATCGTGGCGGTCTGTGACACCGGCTTGGACACGGGCGATCCGGCGGACATCCACGCCGATTTCGCCGGCCGCATCGTGGCCATCAAGAGCTACCCGATCGCGCCGTACTGGAGCAGCAGGGTGTTCAATCCGGGTGCGAACGATGGCGCCGCCGACCTCGACTCTGGCCATGGCACGCACGTGGCGGGTTCGGTGCTGGGAAATGGCGCCGCGTCGGCCGGCGGCCCGGCCGTGATTCGCGGGCACGCGCCCAAGGCCAAACTGGTCTTCCAGGCCATTGAGCAGGAGATGAAATGGAGGCCGAGTGCGGAAGAGGAGTTGAAAGAGTCGCGCTACATTCTGTCGGGTATTCCCGCCGACCTGGCTCCGCTCTTCCAGTTTGCCTACAGCCAGGGCGCGCGCATCCACTCCAACTCCTGGGGCGGCGGCGACGCCGGCGAGTACGACGGTCAGTGCCGCCAGTTCGACCAGTTCGTGTGGGATCACAAGGACTTCTGCGTCGTCATCGCGGCCGGCAACGACGGCTCGGACGAGGACGGCGACGGCGAAATCAACCTCGGCAGCGTGACCTCCCCCGGGACCGCCAAGAACTGCATTACCGTCGGGGCGTGCGAGAATCTGCGTCCGGAGTTCAACGCCCAGCGGTACGGCGACTGGTGGGCAAAGGACTTTCCGGTCGCGCCGATCAAGGCTGCTCCGATGGCGGACAAGCCGGACCAGGTGGTCGCCTTCAGCAGCCGCGGGCCCACCGTCGATGGCCGCGTCAAGCCCGAGGTGCTTGCGCCGGGGACGTTCATCCTCTCGACGCGCTCGTCAAAGATCGCCGCGAACAACTTCGCCTGGGCCGCATACCCACCGAACAAGAAGCGGTACTTCCATATGGGCGGCACCAGTATGGCGACGCCGCTGGTGGCGGGCGCGATGGCGCTGATCCGTGAGTTCCTGCGCACGAAACGCGGCGTTCCCACTCCATCCGCCGCGTTGATGAAGGCGCTGCTAATCGCCGGGGCGGAACGCCTGCCCGGCACGGCCCCGGCTGACGCGTTGCTCGACAACCATCAGGGGTTCGGCCGCGTGAACCTAGACCGCTCGGTGAAATCCACGCTGGCGACCGTCGACGCGCCCGGCCTCGCCACCGGTCAAAAGTCGACGTCGAGCATCGTCCTGCCCACGGCAGGCAAGACGCTGCGGATCGTTCTCTGCTACACCGACTTCCCCGGCCCGCAGTTGGTGAACAACCTGAACCTAATCGTCACCGATCCGACCGGTAAGCGCCACATCGGCAACCAGCCAGCTGGTGGCGGCACGATGGCGCTGGACAGCAGCAACAACACCGAGGTGATTCAGGTGGCTTCGGCGAAGAAGGGGGCTTGGACGGTGGATGTTGTTGCCTCAAACGTCAGTTCGCCGGGTAAGCAGGACTTCGCGCTCGCGGTCGTGCTGGTGTAGGCGGTCGGCGCTTGCCGGCAACACGAAACGAGCACCTCTGTCGGCGGCGACGCGTCCAGCGCGCGCCCGTTGTTTCGGCCCTACGGGTGCAGCGGTCCAGCGCGAAGTTCACGGCGTGCACGAGATTCTCTGCCCACATCATGGCGCCGCAACGCCTCGTCGCTATTGCGATCAATGGATGTCGTGAAACTGAGACCATCGCTCGCACCACGCCGACCGCTGGCAGGACGAGGAGTCGTGACCTCCGCAGGGCGCGCTATGGAGTCGCAGAAGAAGTAGTCGGTCGGGATGCGTGGCGTCACCGGAGCCGGTCGCCGTCTGAACCTCGTCCTGCTACTGCGCGTCGTCAATGGTGAAATGTGCAGGGTCTGCGACGAGGTCAGGGAGGCCTTTAGAACTTGTGTCTATCAGTCGCGCAGTTATGCGCCGTCTGCCCGAATGAGACGTATATCGGTGATCGCCGAAGAAGACTGTGACGGGTCCTTCCGGCGTCGACAGCACTTCACCTCGCCGCACACGAATCGGAGGCGACGCATCCCCGAAATCGATCTCCGCTGCCGTGTAAGATCCTTGCGCCGCTCCGGACACCATGAAGATGGCTTGCACGCTTCCGGTGCGGCCTCGCACGCGATCGCAATAGACGTAGGGCATCCGCAGGACGCCGGCCGGTACATAGACGGCTGCCAAGCGTGACCGTTCCAACCGCCACGCGCGTACCTTTCGCGTGGAACCGCGGCGAACCACCACTCCTGCATCGGAGGGTCTTCGCCCGGCCGTATGAGGATTTGATCAAGCACTCGCTCGTGCCCGGTGCGCTTGTTGATTGCGAGTACCGTCGCGGTGAATGGACCCGCGCTGTCGTAGTGATGCTCGAGAAGCAGGAAGTGCCCGTCGCTGTGCAGGAGCGCGGTGCTTGCGCGAGAGGTCTTGCGTGGATCTTCAAATGCCGTTGAGGGGAGGGTGCCGTCTCCAAAGTAGAGGTGGAGGGTTTCCTCGTCCGGGAGCGGGGATGCAGACTGGACGGCGAACGTGACCCACTGCCGATCCAGATACCAATGCGTCGCGAGGAGCGCAGGAGCACCGGGTGTTGGGAATCGTAGCCGACCGTAGTGCTCCCCACGCTCACGCGCGAAGAGTTCCTCGTCCGTCATTGTGTTGACGAGCGTTCCGTCCGGTCGCCAGACATCACGCGTGACGGTCGAACGATTCTTTCCTGCATCACGTATTGCGAGGCGCTGACGGTACACGGCGCCGTCAGGAGCGATGATGTCACAGACATATTCGTGCGTTCCGGGACTGATGCGTCGGTTAGCGGCGTCGAGCACATATAGGTAGCCGCCCTCGACTTGGATGCGGGCGTCGACCTCAACGAACGGCAGTGGTCGGACCGCGAGAGACCAGTCACGAACCGGCGTCGGCTGGGAAAATATGTGCGTGATCTCTG